>Ga0302195_10000250_pt1 | contig 40937 bp, 27 predicted proteins | sample II_Bog_N1_2_FD_198778 | JGI IMG/M metagenome (GOLD analysis project Ga0302195, IMG submission 198778) | Peat permafrost microbial communities from Stordalen Mire near Abisko, Sweden - II_Bog_N1_2 | ecosystem: Environmental > Terrestrial > Soil > Wetlands > Peat | place: Sweden: Abisko...
AGCGGAGCAGGCCCTTGGTCGGGTTTTCCAAGTTACGAGGAAGTGCCGGAAAAGATGTTGCTCGAGTATTCAACACCGGAGTTGGTTGACACTTTAACCGGCGCTGAACTGAGCGACCAAGAGGCTGAGGGCGCTGCTCGTCTGCTGGCGGGTTGGGATTTTAACCAATCTCGCCCGACGGACAACTCCTTACTGCCAGGGAGTCTTAAACGCCGTCTTCTCGATCATTCCCTGAAGAGCACCGACGAAGACAAATTGGAGCGGGCAAGGCGGGCATTCGCCGCAAGCGATTCTAAAGTCAACCCTTAATGAGTCGTCTTTTCTGATCTACGCTACGGCGAAAGAACTGTGATGGGCAATTCGACTGAGAGAGTTCCACTCACTATGTCACGCAAGTCCCAGCACGTCCATGCCTCCGTCGTAGCGGGGTAGGACGAACTTGCCGCCACTTACTACTCCTACGTTGAATTTCGGGAAGAGGAAGGTGTAGTTCTGTGCCTGGCTATCCCATAGGACGTTGAGCTTCTTACTGCCGTCGGCACGAGTTGCAAAATTCTCAAAGTCATAGACCAGCAGGCGGCCATTGGTCACCGTCGCGTTGCCATCACCGTAGGGGATGATGGCCCAGAGCAGCGCTGTGCCGGGCTTGTTGCCGTTAGCCGAGATGCACATGAAGCCGCCGGGCATGCCACCGGGTGCCTGGGTGCAGTTGACTGAGGCGACCTCGTCGGAGTCCGCGAGGAAGACCATCTGCCCGTTTGGCTGCATCGTCCAGACCCGGCATTGGCCGTTCTCTCCCCAGCAGGCCAGCATCTGCCCGTGAATCTGCGAGAAGTATTGCGGCGATGTTGAGTGAAGATGCTGCGTCTTGTTATCGAAGAGGAAGTCAAGATCGCTGGGATCCTGCGGCGCGGCGTTGACATTGAAGCCTGGGAAGTAACTGTACCAGAAGGGCGGCTGGGCAAGCTTTGTGTAGTTAGCCGCTGCGTTGGCAAAGTCGGTGGGCATGGTCTTGCCCATCGCATCCATCTTGATTGGATAGGCGATGCCGTCTTTGCCATAAGCAAGAATGACGCGGTATTTGCGTATCATGGCCGGACCGGCTGAGCCGAGATCTTCATCGCCAAATGCCGCGCCTTGCTGGGTGGGCACTGTGCTGAAGAGATGACCGGCGATGACCTTCCCGTTCGCGTCGCGCTCCGAGGCCATGTTGGTGGGCATGTGGCCGCCCGAGGTGGGCGCATTAACACCCGCGAGTTTTGCAGTCATTACGTTGATAGGAGTTGACAGTGTTGGATCCTCGCCTTCGCGGCCGGCGTCGGTATAAGGCGACCACCAATCGACAACAGCGAGCGAGGCGGGCGTGGCGCCGCTGGCCGGCGTGTAGCGCACTCGGGCGACACACTCGCCGTAGTCGCCGTGCGTGGGATCGAAGCTACCGTTACCCGTTTCAAAAAGCAAGTCGCCGTTGTCGTCGACCGACAATCCCGAGCCTGCCATCCATACACCGGCGCCATAGCCGGCGCTCATGGCTAACCCAGTGGCGATCCTGTTGGTGGCCACATCATAGGCAACGATCCATCCGGCCGATCCCAGTGATACCTCCTGAACCGTACCGGCGGCGAAAAAGATGGTCTTGACGTTGTTGACCTTGGTGAGAGCCAGAGAACAACGCTGCTTGCGCATGGTTGCGCTCCAGCTTTGCAGTGCGCCGCCATTGGGTGGCTGATAAGTCAACCCGGCCAAAGGAACAGGAGGATGCACACGGCTTCCATCAGCAATATTAAGAGAATGAACAAAATGCGCGCCGTTTGCGGCAGTACCGTCGGGTGATTCCCACGCGACGCCGTACCAGGTGTTAGTGTCCGGATCGATGACACCGGTACTCAGGAGGCCCCAATGGTCGTTGATATTATGCATGTCGATCGCGCCGCTGCCGTTGATCGGAATGCCGAGCTTCTTAACCCACAGAATGTCGGAGGTGTTGTAATCGTAGGCCCAGACTGTGTTGTTCATCGAGGCAGTGATGATAACATCGCGCACATTTCCGTCGTCGCAGAGCACGCTCGGCTGGATGAGCGCCTGCGCCTCGGCGCCGCGGGCATCGCCCTCCATGTAGAGAGGGAAGTATCTTCGCAGCCCCTGAGCGGCGACGTTGGCCACGGTAAGGACTGTGTCGTTGTAGAAATAGGAGCGGTCATTGTCGTTGCCGCGCGTGAGCACCGGCGAAGCAATGCCCGAGGGCGGCAGGGCAAATGCCTTTCGCGACGCTAACAGCGCCGAGGCCGCTGTGCCGCCGCAGAGGGCGAGAAACCGTCTTCGATTCAGGAGAAGATTCTTTCCAGCTTGGTGATCCATGGGTTGGCCTCCTTGTCTGTATGGAACTTTTTGCAGCGCGTCCCAAGAACGGTTCAACTGATCTGAGCTGCCACCCCTCAGGGGCTAAAGCCCGAAGTTCATTTTGCGGCGCTTGCGGCACGACTGAAGTCGTGCCCTGATACAAAGCGAATACCTGAAATGCGCTCTACATTGGGCCGGCATAGTAGTTCACACTCAGGTCAAATGCGACCGGAGCGGGAGCGCTTGTCTTCACTCCGATGCCATACCAGCCGGTCTTGGCAGGCTTGTTGCCAGGAACCTCGGCCGCGCCGTTGAGCAGCGCAGCCTCGATGTTGTTGTGCGTGGCAAAAACGACGCTGGTATTTCCCTCGACATAGATTTGCGCGATGGCGTGGAACTCTCCGGGTCTTGCGGGCGGAATGTCGAGGTCGGGCGAGCCAAAGAATTCTTGAGTCGTCCGGCGCGCCTCCTGGGTAATCGGCTTGTCGCCGAAGGCGCGCGAAAAACAGAGATAACTCTGGCCGCCGCCGTAGGCATTCGGTGGAATCCAGAAGGTAGCGTTACCCTGCCAGTCCGTCCAGATATCCGAGTGGCGGCCGGTGTAGTCGTGCAGTTGCACGTTGGCGCCAAAGCTGGTGGCGCAAGTTATCTTGCGGATGTTATAGGTGTCGAAATTGAGCGCGGTCAGCAAGCCGGGACTATTGCCGACCGGACCTCCATTGCCGTCGCGCTCGATCACGATTACTGAGCCGTCGACCCAGCGGGTAACTTGTCCGCCATAGGCAAAGGTGCGGTTGATGTAAATCAAGTTGTCAATAAGCGGCTTGAGACCATAAGCGCCGGGCCACACATCGCCGCCGAAGTAGTCCTTTCCATAGATGAGCACCTGCCGGCAGTTAACCGTAAGCAGAAATGCATAGCCGAGCATCTTCGAGCTGATCACCTGTTCGCCGGGGCTGGTGTCGGTGTCGGGGTTATCGACGAAGCCATAGGATAGTCCGCTGTTCCATTGCGCGTATCCGGCTCCATTCAGCGCCGGGGCATTCAAGTTATTGCATGCGTCTTCGATGGCAAAGTGCATGGAAAAGTCTTCGACTCCGCTGCGGCCGTTCATCGGCCAACTGGTGGCCCACCAATTCAGATTGGCGGGATCTCCGTCGAAGTATTCGCCGTAGAATTGTCTGTCGGCCATTGCGCCATGGCTCATGAACTGGGCAGCAAATGGAGCCCACAGGCCCTTCACGTCGTCGATTCTTCCGCCGTCCGCGCCGGTGGTACGAAAGGTCCAGTCGCCGAAGTCGAGAGCGTCGTCGATGGTGTATCCAGCGGGCTTCGAATGCTGATAGACCTTCTCGTCACCGAAGGAAAAATCGTCCACTGGCACCGGCACGTCGTCCTCCGGCTGTGTGCCCGCTCCGGGGGAGAAGCGAAAGCAGCCGGGATGCATAGCTCCCCGGCCGTTCAACGTCTTGCCATCGGCACCGAGATAGCGATAGGTGGCGTTCTCCCCGCCGATAAGTTGATGAAGGACGATGTCCAGATCCACGGAAAGTCCGTAGCGGTGCGCGACCGCGACCAACCGCCGCAGCGAGTCCGCGCTGCCATAGCGAGTTACAGTGCTTCCCTGCTGGTTCTTTGTGCCCAGGTCGCGGGGATCATAGATGCCATAGCCATCACAGCCCGCGCCATCGCCCTCCTGGGCCTTGCTTGCGGGAGGTAGCTGTATGCGATCGAAGCCGACACTGGCGAGGTTTTGAGCTTCGGAGGCGAGCAGGTCCCAAAGCCATGGCTTGCCGGGATCAGTACTCGGCGCGGGAACCGTAACTTTGTTGCCGAATTGATCGAAGAATCGGCCCCATCCAATAAGACTCACTGTCATTGTCGGTTTTCCTTCCGGTTGTTTGGTCACTTACCTTGGGTGAATTTTTGCTTCTCGATCAGTCATGGCAATCGAATTGAGTTTTAGGTCGAATACGTCGATCTGCTCATTTTCAGCTCAAAGGGGATTCTGCCTATGTCCCTTCACATTCAAGACCGGCGCAGTCAAGACCGGCACATTTTCGGTCAGGGTCGTCCCAATCAACGCCTTCGAGGAGAAATCGTCTGCTCGCCTCTTCGGGACCAATTTGTTCGACTATTGCGGCTTCACTGCTAAACAGAGCCTTGATGCTCAGAAGCATCACGGGGGGCTGAAGGCCAGGTAAGTATTCAGGACTGTGAACTCCCCAATGCGTGATAAGCAAGTTATTCATGCGATCAAAAACAGGGAGTGAGATATTGCGAATAACCGCACCTGGCTCGAACCTCACGGGTCCGTACTGAGGAAGAACGGCGATAGTAGCAAGCGCCTTTGCGAGTGCCTGAATCGCTTCCCAAGTCTGGCGACCTTGCAATCTCCAAACTAGTTCCACCTGGTCAAACGGGCCGTCCAATTCCTGAAGGCTAAGTCCCACCGTAGCCAGAAAGGTGAATTCGCTTTCAGCGCGGAGACGATCTTCGTCGCCAGACCGATAGCACAGCACATCGAGAGCTTCGAATGAAACGGGCGGAAAACTTTCGCGGCGGAATGTGGAAATGAAGACGGGTTCGCCTGCCCATTCTCGGTAGGCTTGGTGGAGATCGCCGACTTGGAGCTCAACACTCTTCATTTCCACCAACTTGGATCGCTGCCCCGTGCCTTGGTGGGCGCCTCATAACGAGCGGATGAACCACCGGAGGCTGCGGATTCCTCTTCATGCTCAGGCCCCTGGTAGTGATCCGGGTCATTGTTCCATGCTTTGTTATCTTCTTTGGTTTGCTTGTGTCCGAATTTGTTCCAGTGATCTGATGCACCCATTTTCTCTTTATGTCCTAGAATCGCAACCGGGAACTTGAAGTTCTCGTATCCAGAGCCAGGCCTCGCGCTATCGTAACGCGCGAGAGACGTGTGATATTCGGCGCTACTTTCCTTGACGGGCTTCGGCGTTTTGGGGTTGAACTTCTTACTGAGGATTGCAAGGCCCGTACCAGATGTTTTTGCCGGGTTGTGATATCCGAACTTCTCCCGATTGTTTGGATTGGTCGGCCGGAAGCCCGCGGCATCTTTATCGAAAGTATACTGAGTTCCCAAATCTGATGGAGCTGAGGCATAGGTGAAGACCTGGTTAACCCCCTTCCACGTGGAAAGGCGATCGAGTGTTGCAGTCTTGCCCAGACCCAGAACGCCTTCGAGGTCATCCCGGCTAAAGTAGCCTTTTCCGAATTCGGCTTTGGCCTTGCCAAGTTCGACTGACTCCTCCTTGGAGAGCCCTGGAATCTTTTTCCCGGCGCTGGCTGTATAGACGTAATCCCACTTGTCTCCGCCATCCACCACGGATATGGACGTGAATACGGGATGCGCCGATTTGGTTTGTGCAGCGACGGCCTGAGCATCCTCGTGCGTGATCTTTTGATCCTTTTTTACGGAGGGCGCTGCACTTTCCTTCTCATGCAGTGTGGTGATGCCAGCATCAATTTTCTTCTGTTTTTCGGGATCGTTCTCGTCCTTCTTGTCCTCTTTCTTGCCGAAGAGCTTGGCGAAGAGGGCCTTGGCCTTGGTGATGATCCAGGTGATGGCAGTGTCGAGGGCCTTGTCGACTACTGCCTGGACCTTCCTGATGACCTCGAGGACTTTGCTGGCAACATTGCCTAGCCCGAAGAAGCCCGCGAGGAAGCTGATCGTGAGCGAGAGCAGGGCCTCCAGGCCGCTCTCGACCTTTGCGGCGGCGTCATCGATTTTGCCGGACGCGATCGCAACAATGGAGTCGACGAAGGCCTTGACGGCCGCGACGATCTTGGCCAGCTTCTGCACGAAGACCATGATCGCGCCGTAGATAGAGACGATGGCCGAGATGAATCCGGCGCCGGGGACGAAGAGCGCGATGAGCTTGGGAACGGCAACTTTGATGACCGAGTCTTTGACAAAGCCGACGATGCCGTCGATCAGCACGTCCTTGAGGTTGGTGAGTTTTTCTTTGATCAGTTCCCAGGCCGCTGCCGGGCCGCCGTGCAACAGGGCCATCACGACATCGAAGACACCTTCGAGCCCCGCCATGATCTTTTCGCCGTTCGGTCCGAGCGCCTTGACGATCTTGGCGCGAATCTGCGCCCAGCTGATGCCGAGGACGCTCAACGCGAACATGCCAAATTCAGGCAGCGTGAAGGCTTTGGGAATGTAGACGCCGGGGAGCGAACCGGTGAGCCAGTCGATCAGGGCCTTCTTCAGGTGGTCGCCGAAGCCCTTGATGAAGTTATTCAGGCCTAGTTTGGCGGCGTCAATCAAGTGTCCGACAAAGACCAGAGGATGCTTGAGGATGTTCTTGAAGGCCGCGCCCACCTTGCGGAGATAAGGCATGACGGCGGGCGCGACGACCTCGAAGATGAGAGTCAGCAGATCCCAGACCTTGCCGCCGGCCCAACTGATGAAGTTGACGAGGAACTTGCCGAAGACGCCGACGATCTTCATGAAGCCGCCGGGAAGGTCGAGAATATCGGACCACTGGAGCGACTTGAGGGCCTTGATGAAGAGATCTGGAATCTGCGAGACGAAGCCCAGCAATCCCGAGAGCACGCTCTTGAACCAGGCGAAGGCGCGCGCAACGGCATTGGCTTTTTTGATGTTCTCCCAGATTTCGTCCTCATGAATCAGGTGCATGAAGCCGCCGATGAGCGCATCGGGAGTCTGCGGCACGGGTTCTCCGGTGATGGGGTTCTTGCCCATGACGGCGATGAGCAGCGGCCAGCCGGAGGTGCCCTCGGCGAGCTTGGAGATGGGCTTGAGGATGGCCTCGCGGACAAACTTCCAGATGTCCTCGACCGTGCCTTTGACAAAGGCGATGATGCGATCGATGGGATCGGTGAAGATACGCTTGGCGCGATCCCAGACATCGCCGAGGTGGAAGATGTCGGTCCAGCTCAGGCTGTCGAGGAAGTCCATGAGTGCTTTTTTGATGGAGCTGCCGACCATGCCGAGCTCATCGATCTTTCCAGAGATCCAGTTGCCGACTTTGTCGAAGACACCGTATTTCTCGAGTGCGTCGGTGATCAGCGTTCCACCGGGGAGGAATTCGACGATGGCGCGGAGCACGTTGGCAGCCGAGCGATCGACATGCTGCATGTTGACGGGGTTGACGCCGAGCACGATGGTGAACATCCGGAAGCCTGGGATGATGTAGGCCTTGTCGGCCAGCCAGTCGAGAGCATCGCTGATGCCGAAACGCTGCACGCGGGGAGAGTCGACTCGTTCGCGGACGGCAAAGCTCTGGCCGCTCGCAACCGCCGCGGCAGCCTGGTCGGCCTCACGTTCATAACGATCGCTTCGGTCGGATGACCAAGCCTGCACCATGGGCGCGGTGTGCTGCTGCTGAATGACGTGAGCGGCTTCGTGCGAGATAAGGGTGAGATCGGTTGGGTGCTCGCCGTGACCGAGAAAGATGTCGTTGCCGAAGGTGAAGGCGCGCGCGGAGAGCGACTGGGCCTTGCGTTCCGCGGCGGTGCTGGCGTGCAGCCGCACCGAGCTGAGGTCGACCATGAGGCTGTTTTGGATGGCTGCTTTAATATGCGGAGCCAGGGGCTGGCCTGCGCCATGGCTTGGGGTCTTTGGCGGCGCAAGCGGCGCGAGTTTAGGCTTGGCGGCGGCGTGAGCCTCTTTGTGTGCGGGCACAGGGGGCCTGGGTGCGACAGGCTTCGGCGCTGCGGGCAGGAGTGCGGCAGGTAGCGTTGGCGCAGGCTTTGGCGCCGCGGACTGGAGCCCGGTATGCACCGGCGGAGTGGTCCCATGTGCAGGATGCGCGGGCGCTACAGCCTTGTGCGCAATTGGAATGGGCGCCACCGGCTTGTGGGGTGCGTGCTTATGCGCATCATGTTCATGCTCGGCGGGCTTGGGAACTGCTGGAATAAGAGTCGGCGGCTTGGTGGCAGCGACGGGAGCTGGCGCGGTCGCCTGTGCGAGGGATGGAGGATGCAGCGCGGCAGATGCATGCGCTGGAGCATGTTGATGCACCTGCCCCGGCACGGGTGCATGAGCCGGCATGTGAACCAGCTTTGGAGCGGCGTCTGGGGCGACGGCCGGGTGCAGTGCGGCTACCGCGGGCTTGGCAAAGGCCGGCAGCGTGGGCGCACGCGAAGGCGCCGGAGCAACGTCCTGTTTCGCAGCCGGCGCAGCCTTTGCCGGAGCACGGCTCACCGTTGCGCTGCGTGGCGCGGCGGCGGCGTGCTTCGGAGCGGCGGTGGCAGTGGCCGGCATCGGCGTTATCCCTCAGGCCCGGGCGGAGACTTGGAGGCTTGTGCCGCAGCTTGTTGCGCCTGCTTCATTTCGTTCGGCAGTTGCCGGCTCATTTTGCGGAATTCGCTGGCGACTCCTGCAAGCAGATGACAATACTGAATGCTTTTTCCGTCCTGCGCGGCGTCCACCGCAGCGCGCAGCACGGCGTTTCTGATTTGTCCTCCGGTCAGTTCGGCGACGGCGGAGAGCAGATTCAATTGGCCATTGGTCACGCTATGTTCCGCGCCCAGATGGGCCAGCCACAGGGCGCGGCGCTCCTCCGGGCCGGGCAGAGGAAACGAGAGAATGGCGTCGAAGCGGCGGGAGAATGCGTCATCGAAACGGCCGCGGCCGTTACTGGTGAGAATGGTGATGCCGTCGTAACTCTCCATTCGCTGGAGAAGATAGTTTGTCTGCGCGTTGGCAAAACGGTCGTTGGCCTCGTGAATGTCGGTGCGCTTGCCAAAGAGCGAGTCGGCCTCGTCGAAGAGCAGCAGGACTTCGTTCTGCTCGGCGCGGGCCAGCAACTGGCTAAGGTTCTTCTCGGTCTCTCCGATGTACTTTGACGTGACGGCGGAGAGATCGACGCGAAACAACGGAATTCCCAACCGCGTGGCGAGCCATGCGACAGCGAGAGTCTTTCCGGTGCCCGATGGACCAACAAAGAGCGCGCGTACCGAGGGGCGGTAACGGGCCTGGATCGAGGGTCCGAGCGACTGCGAGAAGTGTTCGCGGAGCTGGCAGCGAGTGACGAGCGACTCCAACTCAAGCCGCAGCATGGAGTTTGCGACCAGGGCTTCGTCGCCGACGTCATCGGGGATTAACTCGGCGAGCGCGCCCAACCCGACCAGATCGCCGCGTCGCGAGACGGTGCGAATGTCGGCGTAGGAGAGGGATGAGCCGCTGCCGTTGGCCTCGCGTGCGGCGTGGTCCTCCTGCGCCTTTGCGGCAAGAGTGGCGATGCGCCCGGCTGCATGGCGATGCGCGAGCGCAAGACGGCTGGCCAGTGCCTGGTCGCCGATTGCCGAGGTCCAAAGCTCGGTGCGCTCAGTTGCGGAGGGAATCTCAAGCCGCCAATCGAGGATGCTGCGATCGTCGGATTCAAACTCGCCTTCCGGTCCGGTGAGCAGGATGAGAGGCCCGAAGAAACCGGGAATGACTGGGACTGTCTTGCGTTCGCCGGGTACAAGCCATTGCGCGAAGACTGGAATGAGGCCATTCAGAACAAGCCACGGGGCCATGCCCATCAACTGATCGGTGTGGATGAGGACCGCCTGCGCGCCGGAGTGGGAGGCGACCAGCGAAGCCGCCGAGCGCGCCTCAAGAGCATCGCCGCAGCGGATGACGAGGGCAGGGTCTGCGCCGTCCGATGTGTGCAGACGGCGGGCCAATTCCGCGGCATGAGTTTGGGAGGTCTCGCCCAATGGAACCGGATATTGATCGAAGGTGATCGGCGCAGTTCCCGGCCAGGCGCTTTCCATCCTTTGCAGCGCGAGAGCCGTGGGCAGTGGAGTGCGCATCTGGCGCTCGGGCAGTGGGAGGTCATCGCCGCAGAGTTGCAGCAGTCCGCAACGAACGGCATTGCCTTGGCCTAAAAGATGCATAGCCTGGTGAAGATTGTCGGCGGCATAGGCCTGCGCTACGAGGCCAATAGTGGGGCGGCTGAGCGCGAGGGGCTGTTGCAGATGCGACAAAAGGTGACCGATGAGCAGATCCTGTTCGGCGGCGATGGCCAGACGGATGGCGAGGACTTCGAGGACATTCAGCCTGAAATGACGGGCGGCCTCAGCCAGGGCAGTGTCGGCTTCGTCGGGATCTCTGAGGTATTCCTGAAATGCCGAAAGCAGGCTCCTGCGGCCGTCGATGCGGCGAGCGGCAATAGCGCGCAGGCGCTCCTGGATGCTTTCGTCCAGAGTGTCGCAGGAGTTCGCGAGGCGCGCTAGCCCAGTCAGGACGAAAGCGAACGAGTCCAGTTGATCTTCGATGACGGCATTTGTGGATCGATTCAACATGGCTGCCCCTCCGGTTGCCGATCGCGGTAGTGGAAGCGCACGACGCGGCCAGACTCGCCAAACCATGACAGCCAGCCGGGGTCGATATCGAGCCCGATACGGCGGATGCGGAGATCGGCTGCGGCGAGTGGGAAGGTGACGTCGAGATCGGTGCGAGTGAGCCAGACGCGGCCGTTGCGATTGATCACATCGCCCACGGTGAGTCTTCCCATTCGCCAAAGCCATCGTTTTACGGCGACGGTCCAAACGCGCAGAAAATAGGCGCTGTCGAATGCGGCACGGCGGGAGACGGCGAATCCTTTTGGCCAGGCTGCGGGTTGCAGAGAGAGATCTGCCAGGATCTCCGCAGGCAATGCGAATGCCGGTTGGGGCATGCGGAGGCAGAGCAGGATCGGATCACTGTCAGCCACGCCCGCATGAATGGCAAGTTGACGAATGATAGAAGTGGCAAGACTAAATTCGGCAAGAGATGGGCAGGCCTCGAGCGTGGAGACGATGCCCAGAGAGCGCAGAACATTGAGCAGAAAATACAGGCCGGCGGAGGGCGTGGCTTCGCCCAGCAGCGGCGGATTGACGGCGGGGATCTCTGGAATTGCGACTGCGGGAGGCTCTGCTTCCAAAGCCATTTCTTGAGAAGCGCGCGCTGGATCGGATATGGAATCTCCATCGGCCGTTGCAGGCAAGCGAGGGAGATTGAATTCGTTTTGCGACGCCGTGGCTGTTTCCTCACCGGATGGAAGCATCCGAACCGCGCCGGTCTCGTTATCGTCATCGAAGACGAAAGAATGAACGGCGAATTCACGAATGATGGATGCGGATCTATCAGCCGGCCCACGGAGTTGCGCTTCTTCCAGGCTCCGCAACGTGGCGCGAGCGCGCGTTACCGCTGTGCCTGAACTCCATGTGCCTGGAGATAGAGAGAGAACGGCTTGTGCGGCTAGCCAAACAGTTGCGGGATCTTTCCAGCCGAAGTGAAATGCGGCACGCTGGAGCGCGGTCTTGATTTCGCCGGGCAACTGCACGGGGGGCGCTGATGCGGAGAGACTCTTTTGCCCTTCCAATTCGCGGATCCACTCGCGGATGGTGGCGGAGGGAATAGCAGAGAGGAGCGCAACCGGATCGGAGTTGCCGAGGGCCGCGAAGAGGATTGCGGCAGCCGCGCCCGGAGCCATCGACGGCGGACGAATGCGCTCGAGAATTGCGGGGATCTGCAGAGCGTAGCTAGTCTCGGCTACTGTGCCTATTGCCGAATTCGAGAACCAGTCTGGAATTGATGGGCCGTGAGCGCGCACGGCTTTGCGCAGCAGAGTCTCGATCGTTTCTTCAAAGTTGTTGAAGTAGACCGCATTGGCCGAAGCCGCATTTGGATCGCCGGCATGGACGGCCTGCGCCGCCAACGTGCCCAGTACCTGCTGGACCTGTTCCATCCAGACGCGGCGGTTTGCCTCGGCGGGAATTCCGGAGAGCGAGACGCGGCGGAAGCAATAGATGCGGCCCTCTTCCTCGCCGGGCAGAGTTGCGAGACGCAGGGCCTCTTCAAGCGAATAGGCGATGCGATGGCGCGATACACCCTCGCCGACCGAGAGATAGCTCCGCCTTACATGGCGGTCGAGCCGTCCGGTGTGAGATCCGGTGGGGGGCGCAAAGGTGGATTCCATCGATTGGAGTCCTTATGGAGACAACAGATTGAGGTTCGTTGTATCCCAGGTCCCCAAGTGCGAGGGACCTGGGGCACCCAGTTGTGAGGGTTCGATGTTTCCCACCCATTCGCCAGAAAGAACGCGAATGGATGGGGCACCCATGGTTATTGAGAGCTCGCTCGATTACATGAACAAGGGACGCAGCGCGACGGCCTGCGGCGTCAGGGTGGTGAAGTGCGCGGTATCTGATGTTTCCAGATACTTACCGGGAGTGAAGACGTCAGTCACGGTTGCGCTGACTGTGTTGCTGTCTAGATCGCTGACTACGGCGCGGGCAGCGAGTGATGCGCCGGAGTAGAGGTTCACGTACATGCCCGAAGAGATGCGCTCCGACGCGAGGTTGAGCGAGACGATGCTACCCAACGAAGGCTGAACCCGCGCGATGATGTTGCCGGAGATGATGTTGTCGATGGGAACGTCGCTTGCCAGCAGGATTGCCGTGCGCACCACGTCGCTCATGAAGGCCATGGCTGCCGAGTTGTTGTTGTCGATTTGCAGGAAGAGCCAGTCGACCAGCATCTGCATCTGCTGGCGGTCAGTGTAAGAGAGCTGATTCCAGCTTGGCAGAATTCCGAGACTCTGCAATTGGACGGAGAGGCCGGCGCCGCGCAGGTATTCGGCCCACGCGAGACGGTCGATGGGCAGGGCGATGCTGACCCGCGTGTAGAGGCATGTGGCGACGCTCGATATTTGCTGGACGAGCCGGGCGACGGCATTGCTGATCTCCGTGTGCACGGCTTCGGCGGAGATGAGATCGTTGATCGCGATGAAGTTTTGTACGCTGGCAACCTGGCTGCTCCAACTGAGATTGACGAGCGCGGCCGGCTGGACAGCAGCCCGCTGCATCTCAAAGCCGCGGAAGAGCTGCTGATTGGCGCTGTAAACGGTGGAGATCGTAGGGGCATAGACGCCGCTTTCGCCGGCCGCCGAGGAGGGCAGCAGTGGAAGCTGTAGCAGTTGCGCCGCGCGAGTCTGCGCGCTGAAGGCGAGCTGCTGAAGCAGGATCGGGCGTTCGAGATTCGCGACCTGCGACGAAACGGAGGGCAGCCAGTTGACCGGAGCCTCGCGAAGCTGGCCGACGATCTCGCGGATCTCGGGGGGAATCGCTACCGATTGCTGGAGACAGGCGGGCACCGGATTCGAAACGTTGGCGGGAACCAGCTGCCGGCTGGGCGCTGTGTCGATGGTCTCCAAAGTGCGCGCGCGGGTGTAGGCGATCAATTGAACGGAGGTAGCGAGCACCTGCTGGCGCTGGGTGTTCACGCCTTGCACACGCTGGCTCTCGTCGCTCAGCAATGCGCTGGTGAAGGCTACGTTCTGGCGGTCCTGCAGCAGATTGTTCTTGAGCTGGTTGGCATAGGTCTGCGCCTGCTGGATGTTGTTTTGGATATTGTTGAGCGCGTTGGTGCAGAGAGTGACAAAGTCGGAGTATTGCTGGACGCGGGCCTCGAGAGCGCGCAGCAGCATGGTGTGCTGCTCAGCCACGCGAACGCCGACCGAGAAGAGGGTGGCTTCGGCGGAGTCGGCAATCAAGTAAGGAGACTGGATCGCTTGCTGAACGGCGGCCTGGTTGTCCGGATAGTTCAGGTTGCGCACGCTGCTCGGACCGAGCCATTCCGAGAAGGTATGAATCATCACCGGAACGGCTGTAGGGGTGGTTGGAGGAGTAGCCGGCGGGTTGTCGACCAGGATCGGCAGATCGTCGGCCACCAGATTGAGGTCGTTCTCGATTGTTTGAAGCGCCTGGAGGAAGCTGAGGCGGTTGCCAATCGAGTAGAACATCGCCTCCTGGGAGGGGGATTGCTGCAGGCGCTGGGCGATGGTGAGCGTGCGCAGATTCACCTGAGCGCCAGCCAGCGGCGATTGGCTGGTGATGTCCACGGGAGTCGCGGCGACGTTGAGTCCGGGATTGACGATCTGCGCCGGACCCGCCTGGACTCCTCCCTGAGTCATGCTCGGACCGATGCCGATAAACGTCTTGGCGACGCCCGAGGCGATGAGATTCGTGTCGACCATCTTGAAGGGACTGCCGGTGACCCCGGAAGATGCCTGCTGTTGGCCTGCCAGGTTGGTTGGGTTGAGATTGAACGAAGTGCCGCCGGGATTGAAGGCGATTTCCTTGATATGGCTCAGGCCCGCCGTGACTGCCCGGCTACGCAGCGATTGCGTCCTGGCGGCAACGCTGAGAGCACCAACTTTGAAAAGGATCGGTCTGTTGGCTAGCACCACAGGAGTTGGAATCGGATGAAAAACAGGTGGGATATAGGGGGGGGGCGAAGGCTGGTAGCCCGTGCTGGAGCTCGGCGGAGGATTCAGCGTGCTGATGTAGGTTTGCAGGTTTTCAGAGGTGGCGGATGCGGTCTCACCGGTGGCGATATTCGCAAGGATTGGAGAGGTAGCAAGAGCGCTTGCAGCCGTGGCTCCGAGCACATTTTGCCGGTAACGATAGATGTCGGTCTGCACAGTCAGGAATGCCGTGTCGAGCAGATCGTTGGCCTGCGAGATTCTGGCGCTGAGGCTGGTGATCAGTGTTTGCAGGCCATTGGTAGATAGATTGTTCAGATCGGCGGTGCTAAGCAGTGAGATGGTGTAGGAGGTTCCCGTGGAGTCGGTGAAGGCCGTGGTGTAAGGGGCTTGACTGACTACGGTCTTGAGTTGCAAGAGATCCGATGAATAGTAGGCGAGATAGCTCCAGGTTATGGCGCCGTCGGCAGTGGTGTCGGTGGGCGTTTCGTTCCATGCAGGACGATTGGCTCCCGATGTTCCGATTGTTCCGGCGGCTTGAGGGTTGCCGTTGGCGTCAAGAACGGCGGCGAATTGAAGATTGTTGTTCGAGTCGAGAATGAATTGCCCCGCGGCGTAGTTGGTGTTTGGCTGCCAGATCAGAGACCACTTGTTGGTCCAGATCACGGCGGCGTCCATTGTCGTGGCATTCGCGCCCTCGGTCCAGGCGGGTAGGGTTGCGCCGGAAGTGCCACCGATTGTCGCGACTTGAATATTTCCACTCGAATCAAGGATCGCCTGCCCGGCGGAGTAACTCGTGCCGGGCTGCCACGCGGAATGGCCGAGGTTTTGCCAGACAACTCCGCTGTCCACCGTGGTCTGCGCGAGCGTCAGGTTCCATCGAGGAACGGAATCGCCGGAGATGCCGCCGGTTTGAACAATCTGAACGTTGTTGCTTGAATCCAAGATCAATTGACCGGCGGAGTATAAGAAATCAGGCTGCCAGAGCGCGTTTCCGCCGGATTGCCAGATGATTCCGTCCGGTGTTGTCTGGCTCGCGGCCTCGGGCTGAAGCCAGCTTGGCGGCGATGAAGCTGTAGCGCCGTTGTTCGTCGCAGTCTGAATGCTGCCCGTCGAGTCGAGGATGGCCTGGCCGGGGAAGTAGTTGGTGTTCGCCAGCCACGTCGAGTGGCCGAGGTTATTCCAGACGACTCCGCCCGTCTGCTCCCGCGTTTCCTGGCCGGGATTCGGATCCCAGATGGGCACCGTTGGCCCTGAGGTACCTGGGATCACAACAATCTCGATGTTGTTATTCCCATCGAGAATCAGTTGACCCGCGGCGTAGGCATGGTTGGGCTGCCAGTAGCCCTTGCCACCGGCCTGCCAGATCACTCCGCCGTCTTGTCTGGTTTGGCCCGGAGTCTCAGGTTGGAGCCAGGCGGGCGGCGACGATGCGGAGGCGCCCGCGGTTGAAACAGTCTGGATAAAACCGCCTGGGTCCACGACAAACTGGCCAACAACGTATGCGGTGTTTGGCAGCCAGGCCCAGGGTCCGTTGTTCATCCATGTGACGGTTCCGTCGGTTGTGGTACCCGCAACGGTGGTGTTCCATGCCGGACTCGCCGCGCCTGTTGTGCCGGCAGTTATGACAACCTGAATTGCCCCGTTGCCGTCAATGACAATTTGACCGGCGGAGTAATTTGACGAGGCAGCCCAAGTGGATTGAAGAACCGTTCCGAAGGTCTCTGTGGCCGCCGGAGTATAGGGCGGAGGAGTATTGCGTCCCGCAAGTTCGTCGGGCGTCAGGCCGGCGTTGGGGTCGATCAGATTCGGATTCGATGGTTGATTGGGGCCGGCTGCGGCAAACAACTGGTTGGTCTCCTGTTGCACCGTCTCCAACTGTTGCAGCGTGAGGTTGCGGGCAGCGGTGGCCTGGGAGACTTCCTGGTAAAAGATCGGAGCGACGGTTTCCACAACCAGAATGTCAGTGTCGTAAAGCGCATCGGGAAGGGGAACGAGAATCTCAACCGGCTCGAGAAGCGAGGCGTTTTCGGGCGCCGAGGTTTCCGCCGCGAGCAGGTCGAGGGTCATGCCGGTTTCGAGCACGGTTTCGAGCTCCTCCAGTCGAACCGGAGCGGCAGAGACCGACCAGTTGGGCGGAAGCCACGGAGCGCGCTGCTGAGGGAAGTTCAGCGCATCGGCGGGCAGGATTCCGCTGGGGGGAAGCGTGGGAAAGATGTCGGCCAGCGTGTTGAAGGGCTGCTGCTGGACCATCACCTGGCTGAGTTGCTCGGAGAGCTGGTTGATTCTGGCCTGAGCCAGCGCGGGCTGGATGATGGGCGGGTTTCCCGAGCCATTGTTGATCCAGGTCACCGATCCGTCGGCGGTGGGCAGATAAATGCCGTTCCAGACCGGCTCTTTGCTTCCCGAGACTCCGGCGGTGAGGACATGCTGCATGTTGCCGTTCGAGTCGAAGACGAATTGACCGGCTGCAAAGTTCTTGTTCGGCTGCCAGTTTGACGGGCCATTTTCAATCCAGGTGACTGATCCATCCGTGGTGATTGTGCCGAAGGTGGTTGGCCAACTGGGCGGCGGACCACCGGATGTGCCGCCGGTCTGAACCAGTTGCACGTTTTGATTGCCGTCAATGATGAATTCGCCGGTCACGAAGTCTGTGTCCGATTGCCATTGCATCAGCGGCAAAGGCTGCGATGGAAGCACGGAACGGCGGCGCGGCATACCTCCCGCGCGGACGACAGCGGAGCAATCGACGAAGAGCGGCTTCCAGGCCAGGCCGCTGTTGGTCCAGGTGACGCCGCCATCGGTCGTGGTGCCGCCGTAGACGGTGTTCCATGAGGCAGGCTGCGTGGCGCCGGAGCTTCCCGCATTCGTCACAAGCTGAAGATTGCTGTTGGGATCGGTGATGTACTGGCCGGCGGTGAATGCTGTGTTCGCGGCCCAGATTACGCCGCGATCGAAAGCTATGAGCCCGACCGGGAGGCCGAGCATGGCCCAGGGAAGCTGGTCGTCGGGACCGAGCAGCGATTCGGCTTCAAAGATAGCGTAGGCAAGGCGGTTTCTCCATGTGGCTATGGGATCCTTCGCAGGCAACGGCAGAGCGGGAACGCCCTTGGGCCAGGGAAGATAGACCAGACGCACGGCGTCGGCGATCTGCCAGTCTTCGAAGGCGTACTCGCTTGGGTCCTGATCGCAGGAGGCGCCGAGGTTGCCGCTGACTTCGATAGGAAGGGTGCCGGTGTCGAGCATCTGGCCGCTGACCTGGGCAATCACGGGCTGCAGGAGCAGAATCCCGGCGTAGGTGGAGTTGGTGGGGTCGCCGACGGATTGATGAAAGTCGTACATCTCAACACCGGTGACGGCGTCGATCACGGCGAGAGTGCTCAGATGAGCCTTCAGTGTGCTGTTCAGCACGACGTCCTGGCCATTGGCGGTGATGCCGTAGCCGGGAGTGACCACGAGAAGCGGGTCGGCGCCGCTCAGATCCAGGGTCAGCGAGAGGCCGCTGACCGTGCCCGCTGTGACCGACTGGCCCAGTGTCCCGAGCAGGCCGCCGCGATAGCCTTGTTCGCCGTCGAGAGCGGAGACGCTGAGCGTGCGTCCGGTATAGAGATTCAGTCGTTGACGCCACCAGCCAGGGGCGATCTGCTGCTGAAGCTGCGGTTCTGTGCCGACCAGCGATTCGCCGGATACTGGATCAAGGATGGGTGTCGCGGGCATGGCAGCCTCTCTTGGTTAAAACGTGTTTCAAAAATGGCTCAGCGGATCTGGGCCGTCATCCCTCAGGGGCTAAAGCCCGTTTCATTTAAGCTCTTTTCGGCACGACTGAAGTCGTGCCCTGACACAAAGCTTGCGTTGAAACACTCACTAGGAATATGTTCCAGTTGCGAAACTCACATAAGCGGGCGAACTGCGTGCGCGAATGTAGAAACCGTAGATCTGATTCTGGATGATTTGCTGCCAGGCAGTGTTCTGGTTTTGTGTTGGCAGGGTGATGCTGATCGCGCCCCGATAGAGCCTCAGCAGTTCCGATGGCGTGCGGAAGCTGAGAATCTGCGGCACGGTGGGGTTGGGCGCGAGCGTTGGCAGGCTGGCCTTGAGCGCCGCAAAACCGCTGCGCGGAACAGGGACCAGGGCAAAGACAGTCAGGTCGGCATAGGCGTTGGCAGGAAGCGTGAGATCGATGGGCGGCAGCGACATGCTGTCCTCGACCAGCGCCGGAATTTCATCGACTGGAATCACGCTGAGTCGCACGTCGAGCTGTTGCGGAAAGAAGGCCTGGGTGAAGTTCTGCGAGGTTCCCTGGCTGGCGATGCCCAGGCTGGCGAGGGGAAAGCGTCCGGCCGGCGGCAGCGCCTGAAAAAAATCCGATGCCGCGAAGTTGGCCGATGCGCCCGAGGCGATGCGGGCCGAAACTGTCTCTTGCAGCTGCGAGTCGTATTGCATCAGGAAGGCCTGCTGGGTCGGAGGATCGGAGAGGCCGAGACGCAGGCCGCTATACTCCGGGCCACTATCGCGCCGCACCAGATACGGGTCTACCCAGGCGATGACTCCGCGCTGGAGGTAGATCATGGCCAGCGGGAGCAGCGCGTTGGAGAGCTGGCTGGAGTTGGCATTGAGAAAGATCTGCCGTGCCAGCGCCGCGCGTAACTGCGACGCATCCTGCATGCTGGCTCGCGTCCAACTAATGGGACTGGGATAAGGCACCAGCGCGATGGCCGTGGCTTCAACGATGTCGCCGTCATGTGTGGTGCGCGTGCCTTGAATACTGGTGGGGTAGGAGACGATGGGGTTGGCGGTGAACTCGACCGGACGCAGCGCGAGCACGTAAGCGCCGGTGCGCGTGCGCGCAGGCGTATTGGGGATCTGCGACAGGTTGAATTGCGCGTCCAGATTCTGCTCGTCTGGCAGGTCGGACAACTGCACGGTGAGGTCGTTGGGCAGCAGCACCAGTTCGCCGGCCGGCGTGAGACCCTGCCCGGCGCGAATGATTACGGTGTCGGCGGTCGCGCTGGTGTCGTTGGCCGCGGGTGTATCCACTTGCAGTCCGTGAATGACGCTGAAGCCCGCGGCCTGCCCCAGATCGGCCTGGCGTTGCAGGAAGTAATCCTGCTCGCGCTGCAGATCGCGGGCCGCGAGAAAGCGTCCGTCGAACCAGTAAGGACGGCTGCGCTCGCTGTCGATCACCAGCGAACCGTTGTTCTGGCCGGCAATCACGTCGGCTTGCGTGAGAGTGATGCGCGTATCGCCTTGCGTATAGGTGGGCATGGGTGGCTCCTAAGACTACGTACTCGGGAATTACGTTCCTGAACTGAGGCCGATGGAACGGGCTACAAGCGAAGCTGGATAGAGGAAGAGTCGCGAAAGATTGTCGATGGTGATGCCGTTCAGGTTGTAGATTGGCGGCTCGCCGGATGCGCCCTCGGTTGCGGGAATCGAGATGCGCGCCAGGAAGACTGAGCTGGCATCGAAGCCGGGCGGAATCTCGGCGGGCGTGGGGCCAGTGTTCGCAAACGGCGGCGTGGAGGCCGGGCCTGCATTTATCGCGAGGATGCTCTGCTTGAGGGTCTGAGCTATCGTGGGAGTAATTGCACCGGTTGGAATCGCTCCGGCAGCATCCCACGGATCCTGAGGAAGCTTTGGGCTGGCGTCGTTACGCAGAACGAGCTGCATGGCGAAGGAGTCCAAGGTCCGGTTGGCGGAGAATGCGTCGGTGGCGGAGTAATCGTCCTGCGTGGCGAAGCATGGAGTCACACCCTGGGTGCAGGGAATGAAGGTAGCAAAGACATCGACCAGGATGTTGCCGCTGCCGCCGCTGAAAAAGCTGTTCAGGTAGGCGAGCGGCTGGTTGGCAAGCCATGGCTGGATGCGAATGCAGACAGTACGTGGCACTTCAATCATGCGGCCGACGCGATCGACAGCCAGGCCAGACGTCACCTCGATCTCCAACTGCGAGGGGCCGACGCAGGTCCAGGCGGAGACAGCGGGGCTGCCGTCCAGGGTCGTGCTGCCGATGGCCGTGCTCCAGACCGGCAGGAGCGGACCCGCGGTGAAGGTGGCGTTGCCATTGAGAATCTGAATGTTGTTGTTTGAGTCAACGATCGCCGAGGGTGAAGTGAACGGCGCATTGGGCCGCCACCCATTGGCATTGATGGGGCCCTGATTGGTCCAGACGATGCCCGAGCCATCCGTGACGGTTCCGCCGAGCGTTGCATTGAAGGCGGGCGGCGCGCCGCCGCCGCTGACTCCCGCCACACCGGTATTGACCTGCACGTTCTGGCTCCCGTCATAGACAAAGGCATACGCGGGATAGGGCGTATTCGGCTGCCAGACCTGCGGAATGCTGACGTTCAATCCAGCCACCGTGCCCGTGCCGCAGAGCTGCAGCAGCGCACGGGCCAGGCAGCCGCGATGATAGTCCTGGTCGGCCTGGAAGTCGTCGACGCCCAACATGCGCCCGAGCGAGTAGTAGACGCGGCTCGGCGCCGGCGGCGGATTCAGATTATCGGTGGGCGTTGCTACAGTCATTGTCGTTGCCATCGTGGTGTCTCGTCATTCCATCGGTTTCATTCCGATTCATTCCGATCAAGGGTGAGGATGGATCGTCCTAGGTCACTGCGGTAATTGGGGAAGGCACTGGCGGCGGTGGAACCAGGGCGAAGGTATAACTCGCAATGCTTCCCGCTGACGTGGAGCCAACCCCGGAGAGATCGATCCGCCCTCCCACGGCAACTGTTTCAGGCGTCGCTGCAATCACGGCAACGGGCGCGCCCTGAATGGTCACAGTGGCGAAGGCGGGCGCGCTCTCCACGCCCAGATTGTCGGTGACAACCAGCGAAAATGTAACGGTTCCCGAAGTGTTAGGCACGGTGACCAAAACGCTCGAAGTGGGCGCGGTGGTGGTGACAGTCGGGCTGGCCGGCGAGAGTGGCGTCGAAACCAGAATTGGAATGGGTATTGGAATCGGGTTGATCACCGGGCTGATCGGGTTAATGATGGGGACTGCCTCAGCTTCGGGGCGGTTTTCGCTCGTGCTCTCAGACGGGGCCATTTGCTTCTCCTTGCTGGTACGCTTTTTTGCTGTCACGGCTGCACCAACGTCCACTGATATGAGGTGATGGTTGTGCCCGCCGGGGCTGTCGAGGCCCCGCCGTTCAACGTTATGGCGCTCCCTTGCTTGACGATGGCCGGAGCGGTGATTCTGGCGATCGGCTGGGCGTATTGCACTGCCGCCTGCCCATTGCCCATTCGCGGGTCCAAGGTTGGCATCTGCTCGACGACATCGTAGCGGCCCACATCGCTCACATCGACGGTAACCGGATTACGCGGCGATTCCGGCCCGAGATAGGTATTCACCCCCAGCAGCGAGGCCAGGCCGATCATGAAGGGCTCTGTGGCTACACGGACGAAGGCCTGCACATGCGCGGGTTTCTCTGCCTCGACGACGCGCTCGACCAGCTTGAGATTCACATTCTCGACCTGGTTGTGGACGAAGACCGTCATGCGGTTTGCCAGACTGTCATAGAGCGACTGAACGGCCTGCGCGCTGCCGGCAATATTCAGGTCGGTTTCGTAGAGCGCTTGCAACTCCGCCTGGATGCGAGGATCGCCGAGAAAGAGCGTGTCGCCGACGAAGGAGTTGCTGGCGGGAGAGTAGCCGGGAAGCAATGGGTCGTTTTTGATCGAGAGATCCGCGCCCAGGATCGTCGCGAAGATGTGACGCAGGCGGAAGTCTTCGATCACGATGATCGCTCCGCGGCTGCATGCGCCGTTGGTCGCCACGTCCAAAGCTTGCGTAACGCCCTTCGCCGTTCCGCGCCATCGGTAGAGGCTGGGCGTCGCTTGCAGCCGCGCGCGGCGGCGGTCGGGCGGATAACTGTTGGGCTCGATGCCGATCCAACTGCCGAGCCATGGGAGGGAATCGTCGGGTGTACTCTCCGCCCGCGTGACCAGGTATGCGTTGGCGATACGGTCTTCAATGCGCGTGAACTGCGACTCGAAGAGATCGACGAAGCGCTCGAGGAAATCGCGCCGCGTGCTGGGGCCATCCACATCGGCAGCGGGCGAAAACTTGGCCTCGTGATAGATGGCGGGCAGATACTTTTGCACATAGGAGAAGCGCGTGCCATACGCTCTGAGCCCGGCGATCTCCGGCGTGTTGCGACCGTCGCCGTTGAGCTGGATGCGAACGCCGAGATAACGGCCGCTGAGATTTCGTACCACCTTGTTTGTCCGCTGGACAAGGACCATGAAGAGTCCCTGCGTGCCTTCGATGGGGTCTTCATTGAGCAGTGTCGGGGCAAAGGCAACCTCGGTCGGAATGGACTGCCATACCGCGCGGGGCGTGCCGGGGAGCATTGCTGCGGGTATCGACGAAATGTTGGCATCGCCGAGAATGTGCGGATACCAGGTAAAGGTTGGATCGACGAGGTCGGCGAGCCGGTCAGAGGCGGTGAGCCAGAGCAGCGCGCCGCAGCGCGGAGGAACGATAGCCTCGATGAACAGGCGATGCCAGATAGCTTGCGAGATGCCGCTGTCGATGATCGCCGGGCCTGCCGGGTTGGTTGCTCCGGTCGCGGCCAGGCTGTTGAGCGAGAGCGGCAGCAGGGGCAGCATGAGCGGCAGCGCGTCCGCGACGTTTGCGTAGTTGGGCGGCAGATCGAAGCCGTGAACGAAGGGGCCTACATTGTTTGCGGAGAGGATGTAGGTTTCACCGGCGGGAATCAGCGTTTCGCCCGCATCCGCGAGGACGTAGATCAGAGCTTCATTCAGATTGGTTGCAAGCACCGCGAGCTTCTGATTGCCAAGGCCCGCGACGGCATAAGGCAGACGGACCCCACCAAGCTGCGATGCGGAGCCAACTTGCAATCCGCCATTGGCGAGGGCCGTTTCATTCACAAAGCGAAGATTGGCGATCTGATTGGTGGTCGTGTTTGTGGCCCAGGAGAGCAGCGCATACTGTGGCGGCTGCTGCGTCATGTCCATCGGCCCAAGTGCGACGAATGTCTCCGCGGGCAATGCGATGCGAGAGGCGATCCGCGGCGGATTGGGGTTCGGATTGCAAGAGCGCAGGATGCCCGGATTCGGAATATCGACCGGCCCGGTTTGCAACGGTTGACCAGTGACCGTGCCCAGTTGCGGAGCGTTGCGATCAAGCGCGAGGACGCCGCCCTCGGGCAGAGCCGTGAGCCGCCAGAAGTTGAAGCCGGTCGCCGTCAGAGTGAAGTTGGGCCACCGGCCGCGGCGGTCGATCATGACCAACGAGCCTCCCACGGCGACGTAGAGAATGCCGTCGTAGCCCATCGCCAGATCGGTGACGTCCGGACTCCCCGGAGCGTAGATGGGCACTTCACTCAGTGTGTCGGGTCCGCTGCCTCCGGCCATCACCATGCCGCTCGAAGCGTCCCAGCGCGCATAGTTGCCGAACTGGTCGAGCGTCATCGGAACAAGGCCGACCATACTGGTCGCGGTGTTGAAGTCTTCAACGGGAGGAGCACCGGTGCGCACGCTGCGCAGTTGCAGACGGTTGCTCTGGCTGCAATAGAAGAGGCCGGCCTGCGTAGGCCCGGCGCAGTTCCAGGTCACATTGCCGTCGACGACGCTTTGTCCAAACGCCACGGGCCAGATGGGCTGTATGGCGCCGGTGGTCCCATTGAGGGCGATCGCCGTGGCGCATTGCAGGTTGCCGTTCGAGTCGAGAATGTATTGCCCCGCCGAATAAGCAGTTGTCGGCTGCCATGTGCCGGGGCCGGAGTTGATCCAACTGATTCCGGCATCGACAGTGGTCTCGCTGAGGGTCGTTTTCCAGGTGGGCGGGATCGCGTCGGATGTGCCGGCATTCTGCGCCACCTGTATATTGCCATTGGGATCGACGATGCTCTGCCTTGGAATGTAGGCTGTAACGGCGCGCCACGGCGGCAGCCAATCGTTCAATTGGCTCAGCATCCAGAAGCGCAGACCGTTCGAGTCCATACTCAGTTCCTCAGCAGATCGTGGGCACGACAGGCACCGCGACCGTGGTGTCTGTTTCGGTGGGTGGCGTCAGCGTGGCTGGAACCGTGCTTGCTGTCCCATCCGGGCTGGCGATCACACTCACAGCCAGCACTTCGGGAAGCTGCCAGCTTTGCAATACAAGCTCTGGCGAACCGCTTGCGTCGGCCGCCAATAGTTGATAAGCGCCGGAGGCCAGCACTTGAAAGAGATTCAGTCCGTTCACTTCAATCACGCCGGGCACCTGGCTGACGACAACCTCGAGTTCCAGGCTGCGAACATTGCGGCCGAGCGGCCAGCCGGTGTTGTTGGGGCCGCCCGGTGCGAGCGGCCAGAGATAACTGCGCAGTGCGGTCTCCACTGCCTGAGAGACTTGCAGCAGACCGAAGCCGGTCTTCACTTCGACGGCCGCCGAGATTCCCAGCCCAACGTATTCGCTGGCGATGACGTACATCTCGGCCGCGACCGGTCGGCAGGGGTCCAGATGTTGGTAGACCGTCTCCAGCGTGGGCCGGTCGGCGCGGGGACAGGGATTGAGAATCCCGGTTTTGTTGGGAATCACCATGACGGAGACGACGCCGGGAACATTGCTGGTGCGCGTTTGCGGCATGAAGAGCGGCAGAACCTCGACGCGCGCCACATTCGCTCCGGGAATGTTTTCGGCAAGATTGGTATAGTCGGCGACGGTGACCGCGCGGCTCTGATTCTGGAGCAGCGAAGGAATGCGCTGCTGGGCGGAGTCGAGGGTCTCAGGATCGGCGCCGCCGGTGGTGGCGATGGGTTGCTGCACGGTGATCGTCTGCGGCACCTGAACGCCCGAGAGATCGAAGGCCTGGATGCTGGCGAGCGAACTCGCTGGCAGATTGCCGGCCGAACCTCCTCCGGCGCGCATCGTGTTCACGCGCACGCGGCGGCCCGCAGGCACAATCATGCCTTGCAGCTGGTTGCCGAAAGTCACCGTGCCAGCCTCAGGATCGAGCACATATGCCATTGCCGGCCCTTGCAGCACGGAAAGATCGTCCACCTGCTGCCAGATGACGAAGCCCAGACCCGGCATGTCGATTTCCAGAACAAAAGTGCCGGGATCGATCTGCGATTGAGGAAGGGCAAAGACTTGATTGGCGCTGCCGTCGCTCACTCCGATGACGATGAGGTTGTAGGTCGTGCGCTGATCGATCTGGACAGCGTTGACGCCCAGCCAGCTCACTTGCAGGGAGCTTTGCACGCTCAACCGCACCCACGTGAGCAGGCGCGACGCGATGGCGGCGTCGTCGATGCGCGGCGGTTTCATGCCTACGCCCGCCGTCGGATCGGAGAGGACGCTGTTGGGAGGCGCGCCGATCACGCCGCTGGTCGGCACCAGCAGTTGGACGACTCCCGGCTGGGTCAGGCTTTGCGTAGTGTCGCCGAGAATCTTCAGCGGAGTGTACGTGATGGGCTGGCCCGCAACCTGGGGCTGGCTCATCATCCACGATGCCTGCACCGCGGTTGGCGTACCGCTTGCGTCATACTGCTGCGGCACCGGATACAAACCCGGCACCGCAAGCGCCGGCACAAAGCCGACATTTAGAATCTGCTCGCTCTGACCGAGCGCGTTGAGCACTGGAGTCAGGCTCGCCGGATTGGCAACGAGCACGGCCAGCCAGAGACTGGAATCGGTTGTGCCGTTGACCACATCGATGCCATTGGTGTTGGCCAGGTTGTTGGTGAAGATCGCGGTCGTGGTGTATCCGGCAGGAAGCGTTGAGAGGTTATAGAGCTTCTTGAGCCCGGAGAGCAGCGGCATGGATGAGGCCTGCTGGGCAGCGCTCAACGGAACCTTGATATACGCCTGCGCCGTGACAGGCAGTATGTCGATCTCGCTCAGAGTCTCGAAGTTGACGGCGCCGCTCACCTTGGCTTGGGCAGCCACAGCCACGGGCGCCACCGATGCCGGATCGAGCGACAGAGAGAGAATGCCGGTGGCTGCAGCCGCAGGTTGCATCGCCTGGCCGAGGAGCTTGAGAAAAGCGATCCTCTGCCGCTCGGGAATCAGATTGGCGCGGTAAAGGATGGTGTCGGCAAGCCAGGCGAAGAGCTCCACGAGCGTGCGGCCGGGGTCGCCCGGCTGCGGATTGGTCCACTCCGGAGTGTGCGCCGGGATGTTGGCGAGCATCTCCTGCACTAGATCGTCGTAGGAGCGGTCGTCGAGAACTGGCGGTATCAAGGGCATGATGTCAACCCACTTGCATCGTTAGGCCGATCTGCTGAGGAGCATTGGTGCGCAGCAGCCGGTAGTGAATCTGGACCTGGACCTGGGCGGGTGAGCCCGCGACCGGATCGACATCCACGGCATCGACCGTGATGCGGTTTTCATAGTTCTGCAAACTCTGCAAGATCGTGCTTTGTATCTGGGCTCGCAAGGCGACGGTGTTTCCTTCATCGAGAAAGTTCTCGAGGCCCGCCCCATAGCGCGGGCGCATGAGCTGCTCGCCGGGATTCGTCATCAGAATCACGCGAATGGAATCGCGCACGCTCTGTTCAAGCTGCGGAAAGACAAGCTGGCCCGCTTGCGGCACGGGAAGAAATGGCCAGCCGATGGGGTCTTGATAAGTAACAGTCATGGCGTGCCCCCGTTCGGATTGCTGGGTGATGGTTCAGGAAACGGGATGCAGATCTTGATGAAGGGAAGCCAGAAAAAGATGATGTTCAGCAGGCTGAGAAAGATATTGAGAACGAAAAATGCGCAGATGGTGATGAGCGGAATATTGAAGCCGCAGATCCAGCCGAGGCCGACTCCGCCGCCACCGGTGTTTCCCTGCATCAGTCCGGAAAGGGTGGTGCCTTGCATGGCGCCCATCAGCGTGGCGGGAACATGGAAGGCGCAGTTCGGTCGAGCGCTTTGAATGGCCGTAGCCGGGTCAGGCAGTGAGATGGGCGCAAAGGGCCGCTGGCTGCTCTCATACCACGCGGCAATACGGAACGCGTCGCTCAAGTGGCTCCATACAAGCTGTGTCCTGGTGCAGGGGCTTTCGGGCTTGAGGCGAAAGAAGAAGCGAAGGCGATAGAGCCTGGTCGCATCTTGAAAGCGGCCTTGAGGTGCAAGCATGTTTTGCGATTTTGGGGTCAGCGCGGAGGTCAGGGCCGCGAGTAGAGCTGTCTGATCCGCGGCGCTGATCGTGTCCCAGGACATCGGCATCGTCACCGGGGTCATTGCGGCCGCCGGTGTGGCGAATGCGTCATAGTCGAGCAGCGCGACTTTGGCTGATGAATAGAATTCATCCATCGGCATCGTAGGCGGGGTGGCCGATGGGTCGAATTGCACATTGTAGTTATGCAAGATGGCCAGGATCGCAGCGCCCTGCGGGGTGGGATCAAAGGCGCCGAATACGCTATCGAGCATCCGCAATGCGAGCGAGAACATCTGGAATTGACCAATCTGAATCGGAGGTTGCGGAGGCGGAGTGGGAGTCGGCGGCGTCGATGAGGATGTCGCAACTGGAGTTGGATAAACGGTATTCAGAAAGTCATCGCCCATCCAGCGGGCATCGACCGTGACTCCGGGAATCGGCGCCGATACAGGCATGGAGCTATAGAGCAACGCCGGAAGACTATTGATAAGTCCCGCCTGGCTGATATTCGGCGGCGTCAACGGCTGCGTGTCGCTCACATCGCTCGAGGACGTTGGAATCACCCCGTAAACAACGGTGCGATCGAGGCTGGCGTTGGTTGCCGGAGGAGCGGCGAAGGCGGGCGTGGTGCTCTCGGTGAAAGACGCGTTCAACGCCATCAAGGCCAACTGGCTGTCGAGATCGGGCTGGCCGGAGGAGAGTTGCGTACGCTTCGTAGGGTCCGGATCGAGGTCGAACTGTTTCTGTCCTAGCGTCATCCAGCCGAATTTGCCCGACGGGTCGCGCATCCATCCCTCGAGCGTATGCACATCGTCCCAAGGCGGGTTGCCGTTCGCTCCAGGCCAGCGGTAAGCGCGGCGAACAACAACTCCTGCGGAAAGGATGCGCCGGGGATCGACGCGCGGACAGCCAAGGGTCTCACAATTCAACTTCACCATCGCGACATTCAGCATCCGCTGCACAGGTTGATAGAGCAATGGATACGCTGGTTGCGGAGGCGGAGGCGTCGTAACACCCGTGGCACTGGAGATCGGCGTCAGACTGGGCGAAGCCAGATCACGCAGAAAGCGCACGGGAAAATCGTCGTCGTTCATCTGCAACAGAATGGGCCGCGTCTGCGCGTTCCCGCTCATGTCGACGCCGTGCACCTGGATCTCGTGACCTACCATACGTTGCCTGCTCCCGGCGTATAAGTCGTCGCCACCACCGTCGTGGCCTGCATCACCTGGCACTGCACGACGCCGCTGAAGGTCGCCATGGCCGCGTCTACCGTCAGCATTGGCGCGGTCAAGGTCATGCTGGCGGCCGCGGTCACTTGCACCTGGGCGGTTGGCGCATTGATTGTGACTCCGCTGCTGTCGATGCGGATTGAGGTTTGATTGATGTCTGAAAACTCGATGGACCCGTCTGAGTCGGTCATCTTGCCCGTCAATTGTCCAGGAGTCGTGAACTGAATCGTCGGGCCGGTCGAGTCTTCGATGATTGCGATCTTCGTGCCTGCCTTGCCGGTGATGGTCCAGCGGTCGACGCTGGTGCCGGAGCCGCCGAATGCGTCCGGCGCCGTATCCTGGCCATTCCACAAGCCTCCAACAACCACCGGGTAACGCGAATCGCCGCCGAGATAGATCACGAGAACCTCGTCTCCCACATCGGGGATGAAGAAGCAGCCGCGGTTATCGCCGGCAAAGGGCACCGCAACGCGTGCCCAGACCGCACCGTCCTGATCGTTGATGCCGTCGATGTTGAAGTTACGTACCTGGATGCGGTTGAGATTGCCGGGGTCCTGCACACTGATCACCGTGGCAACGAACGCACCTGTGCCCAGCATAGCCACCCTTTGCTCCTCTAGCGTGCGGCTCATGAACCACCTCCCAGGTAAGCGCACTCGGCGCGGAAGCGAGTCTGATAGCCGCCTTGCGTATCGAAGTGATGCACCGTCGCGGTGGTGTAGTAAGTATTCGAGAAGCGGGGGCCTAGCCCAACCAGTTGCAGATAGGTGCCCACACGCAGATTGGGGTTGCCTTCGGAGACGCCGTGGGCCACCACGAAGGAGCGAATGCGCTGAGCGAACTCCGCGTCCACCAGTGCCTGAGCCTCAGAAGAGGTGAGTGCCGTGAATTGGCCAAGCTGTTCCGAGCGCGTGCTCAACGCCTGTTGCAGCCAGTCCTTGCCCGCCTGCCCCGTTCCCGGACCGAAGGAGGTCGTCTGGCTGGAGACGGAGATCCGCTGGCCCTGCGTGTAATCCCATCCGGTCGCCGTGACCTGGGTAACTTGATGTGAGAGGTCGGCGATGACGCGCACCTCTTTCAGTTGGCTGTTCAGATCAATCTCGATGGAGTTGCGCTGGGCCTGGCTGCGCGGCGAGGCATGAAGCTCCGTTCCGACGATTTGCACATCGGCGTCGTAGCGCGCCAGCAGGCGGCGCAGAAAATGGAGATCGCTCTCGTTGAATTGCTGCTGCGTGCCGATGTTCGTGTCCAGTCCGGCGAGCACCGGAGTGAGGCCAAGATTCGTGGCTACCTGCTGCGCGATCGCTGTCAGTGTTGTTGAGTCCCAGTTCTTTGTGCGGCGCATCATGCGCGCGCCTTGCAGAGCGTCTTCGGCAAGCACAACGAGATCAGGAGGGCCGCTATCGGGGAAGCGACCTTCAAGTGCGATGACCTTGCCGCGAAAGATCTCTGTCGGCGAGCTGGCGTCGCCGGCATAAACCAGAACCGCCGAGCCTAGCTTCAAGATCGCTCCGTCTTCAAAAACGAGATCGGCGAGGCCCGTGGAGAACGATCCGAAGTTGCTCAGACGCATCTCGAGAGACGACATTCCGCCCTCCTGCTCGCGCATTTCAATGCTGAGCAACTGGGCCGTGACCTTGTCGTTGGCCTGGCCGTCGATCTGCACGGTCGGGATCGCGCTGTAGACGGCGTTCTGTGTGAGTGGCGTTTCTGGCATCGGTCAATCCGCCTTCAGTCGCAGTTTGCGTTCGTGAAGTGCTTCCATGGCTTCGTGCAAGCTGACATCCTTCTTCTGTTGATCGCCCGGCGCGGGGGCGCTCGCGGCTTTCGGAGCTTCCTGGGTCTGCACATGCATCTCGTCGATGGTTACCGCCATGTTTGCGCCTCGTCTATGTTATTCGTCGCTGCTAAAGGTCAGCCGGCTGCTGAAGCTGAAGTTGGTTCCGACGTCGGTTGAGAGCCCAGAGGAGCCGGTGCTGTTGGACGCGCCGCCGAGACTGAAGCTTGCGCCGCTGTAGGAAGCCACATCGGTGCCTGATGTTGCGGGGAGCATCTGCAATGGATTGAGATTCCCGGTCGTGCTGGTTTGCGCGCGGCCAGTTTGCAGGCCGGCAAATGCGCCCGCTGTCGCCAAGACTCCCGCCGAAGCAGAAGATCCAAAAGCGGGACCGAGCCCTCCGATCGAAACTCCACTCGAAACGCCGCCGGATGCGCCGAATGAAACTCCTGCCGAAGCGCCGGCGGAGATCCCCGCGGAACCGCCGATCGATATTCCTGCTGATCCGCCTGCCGAGGCGCCCACCGAAATCCCGAGACTCAGGCCCGCGCCAGCAGATGCGGAGGGAGCTGTCACAAATGCTGCCGGAGGATTGAGCTGCACGCCTCCGCTGACCTGCAGCGAAGCTCCGCCGGTGAAGCGCAGGCTCTCCAGGCCATTGTCTGTTCCGAGTTGCCGGGCGGCGCTCGGGTCTCCGCCGCGCGTGGCCATGGACTGCGCACTGTCGCTGCTTGAACTCGGAACAAGGCTCCCGGCATTGGTGGGGCCGGAGAGATTCGCGCCCTCATCGAAGACGTTATCCTGGCGCGACAGGCCGATGCTGACCAGCGCGCGGAGGGCTACGCCATCGTTCGAAAAGAAGTCGATGGTCTCTTTGAAGGAGTCCATGATTCCCTGGAACTGATAGGTTCCCCATTGGAACATCAGCACCGGAGGAGCTTTCGGCGGAGGACCGGATGAATTTCCATTTGCGGCGGGCGGAGCCGAGTTTTGCGCCGCGGCCGAGGCATTGGCCGAGGCCTGCATGAAGAGCGCAACCTGATTAGTCACCGTCCGCACATCGGAGCCGGTGTCGGTGGTGTCGAACTGCAGATCCATGGTCAGCTTGCCCGAGAACTGCGCGACATATTGCACCTTCTTCGGGCCGCCTGACTGCTGCGCCACCGAGTTCTCTACTGAGTAGACAAGCGAAGCGGGGTTGAAGTGCACGTTGAGCGGCGTGCCGCCGGGCAGCGCGGTCAGTGTGGCTTTTTCGACTTTTGGCGGTTGTTGGGGCATGGTCTTATAGCTGCTGCACTGTGGGCGCTACCGACCACAGGCCTTCGTGAACGAGATGCAATTCCTCGATACCGATCTCGCCGTTTTTCGAATTGAGATCGGAGAATTTGTACTTGATCGGCATCGCCTTATCCAGTTGCCAGGCGAACTGAATCGCCGAGCCGTCGATGTCGAAGACGTTGATCGTGACCTGCATTCTAGGAGCGAAGGTTCCGGTGCTGACTGAGTTGAAGATCTGATAGAGGTTCTGGTTGTTGCTGATGCCGCGCTTTAACACAACAGTCGCAAAGGTTGTGCCTCCGGCCCTCTGCGCGGCGCCGTAATTCCGTCCGCCTTCCTTGATGACCTTGGGCTCCATCGTAGCTTCGAGGCCGGTGCATTCGGCGAAAGATCCAGAGCAAACCTGGAATTGCTCGTGGCTATCGTCGTCAGAGAGCGAGTCAGTGAAGAAGTCCACCTGGAAGCGGAAGACATGGAGCGGAGAGAGAGATGCGCTGGCCATCAGCTCACCTCCGCCAAATTGGCTGTGATCTCTTGCACGCTGGCGCCGCTGGTCTCCATGGCCAACGTCACGGTGATCGTCTCAATGGTTGCCGCGGCCGTAAAAGTAACCTGCGCGATCAGCCGCCCGTTGTCGAGATCGTTCTGAGTCATGGTGGTGCGGTCGCAACGCACGGTGAATGCATCCTGCACTGTTGCTCCGGCCAGCGCATTCAAGCTCCAGAGCCGGGTGAGGAGGTTTTTGAGGAAGCGCTGCACGCGGCCCCACAGGGCAGGTCCATTCGTTTGGAAGACCGCGCTCTCGCCCATTTGCCGGGCGGCGCGGCAGATTACGGCGACCAGACGAGTTACTGGGCCAGGCCGATAACTCTCACCTGGATACGCAGTCACGTCAGAGAGCAGGCGCAATCCTGTCGGAGTGAATCCGAAGAGACTGATGCGTTCGATCAGCGCCTTGGGCGGCACAATTGGCGAGTCGGGGCCCCAGACAAGCGGCTGCGCGGAGCTTTGCATCTCCTGTGCTGGAAGCACGGGCGAGATGTCATAAACTTCGGCGGGCGTGATCTTGGTTGCGCTGGTGAAGGTGCCTCTTGTGAGCGCATTGCGAGCCAGCAGACCGGTCAGAACCCCATCCGGAGCTTCAAGTGATTCCAGCAAAATGCCCGAGCCGGAGGTCTTCAGCCAGGGGTAGGCAAGCTGCAGAAACGAGCTGGAGATATTGCCGGTGACGACCATACCATCGGGCGGCGGGATCTCCGGCATCTGCGCTTTGATCACATCGTGGATGTCCTGCGCAATCTCAGCGCTGGAAGGGTTCTCGGCCGCGGAGGCCGGGTCCAGATCCTGCGGCATGGGAAATGCGGCCACGAATTGTATCTCGCGCAGATGAAGCTGATGGGTAAGGCTACCGCTGGCGAGGTAGCTCAAGATAGTTGCGACACTGGCGGCCCAGTTCGCGTAATCCGCGGACTTCAGCCGCGGAGCCGGCGAGGGGAAGGTCCGGTACTGTTGCGGAGTGATGTCGCCCTGCGAGCACACGACAAACTCCTCGGGACCGCTTGGAGTTACTGGAAGCTGCCCCAGGGCTCCATCTTGCGATGAAGCGCAGAGGATGGGCAGATCCGGCGTCGCCAGAATCGATACGTCTTCGAGTGCCGCAAGGCTGCCTATGCCGGTCCAGCTTTGCGCTGTGTCGGGCGCGTAGTTGGCGTTCGGAAGCAGCGACTGCAACTTGGCTGCCCTGTCCTGCGGCGTGTCGGTGGCCGTGACCGGGTCGTCGACCCGAACCACGTAGCAGCGCCTGCCCCCTTGAGCAAAGAAACTGCGTATCGCCGTGGCAACATAGTCGGTGCCATAGCCGGTGCCTGCACTGCCGTCATCGAAGATCGAGGTGAATGCAAGATAGTTTTCCAGCAGAATCGGTATGTTGGTGATTGTCGCAACCTGGCTGCTCGTGTATCCGAGGGAGTTGAGCCACGCAGCCATGCTCGCAGACACAGTGGCCCCAGGCAGCACGCGCACCAGCCCGACAAAGCAGGCGATGTCGGCGCGGCCTGGGTTCAACACTGGCGCGGCGGGCTGGTTGTTGAAGATCACGCGGCTCATGGCATTCTCTCGGGAAAAAAGCGGCCCAGTTGCCTTACTGACAAATTACTCGACATGTTGGGGGATAAAACCCCTCAGGGGCTGAAGCCCCTTGTTTTCCGGCTCTCTTTCGGCACGACTGAAGCCGTGCCCTGACACAAAGCGGATTTTTGGAAAGCGCTATGCAACTCGGCTCTAGCTGGCCTGGGTGATTTCAATCGTCTCGGGAGCCAGCACCAGCTCTTCAATGGCGATGTCGCCGGCTCCCTTGCCGCTGAGCGTCGGTCCCGTGTAACCCTTCGGCGTCACGGCGTAGAGCTTGAAGATCTGCACGGGATTGTTGGCCTCGTCGCGCAGCGTGATGGTCACATCCCGCTGCGCGGAGGAGCCGTTCGTGCGGGCATCGGTGATCCAGGCCCACAGGTCCGAGGTGTCCACCAGACCGCGCTTCAGCGTTACGTCGCCAGTGGTGTGCATGCCGCAGTACTTGTGAACAAAATTGGCTTTGTCGTTGCCATCGCGGTACTCGGAGATGTGCAACTCGGTCTTGAGGCCGGCGATATCGGAGAAGCCGCCGAGCGGCTTCTCCGGATCGCGCGAGCCTTTCAGATCGACCAGGTAGTTATAGGATGGGTAGGGTGCGGTACGGTTCGGCATCGGAATTCTCCTCTTTCAACGTGCTGGTTTGGAGCCTTTAAGCAGGCTCTAACTGGGTGCGTTTGCCGTCATCTGACCAATGCGGAAGATGACGAACTCGGCCGGCTTCAGCAGGGCGACTCCGATCAGGCAAATCAAGCGCCCGTTGTCCAGATCGTTCTGCGTCATGGTGGTGCGGTCGCAACGGACGAAGTAGGCATCCGATGGAGATGTGCCCAGCAGGTTGCCTTCGGCGAACTCGTTGTTCAGAAATGAGTCGATCGAGTCAGTGACTCGCGCCCAGAGCGTCGGCCCATTATTTTCAAAGACCGCCCATTGCGTGCCGTTATCGATCGAGTGTTCGAGATAGATCAGGTAGCGCCGGACATTGATATACATCAGCTCGGTGTCGGAACTTACCGTGCGCGCTCCCCAAACGCGGTAGCCGCGGTCGGGGAAGAAGCGAAGGCAATTGATCCCAAGCGGATTGAGGACCGACTGCTCGGCAAAGGTGATATGGCGTTCGAAATCGACGGCTCCGAGCACCACCTCGTTCGCGGGCGCTTTTGCCACGCTGTTTTGCGTGTCGCTGCGGGCATAGATGCCGGCCATGAAACCGGAGGGTGGCACCAGAATCTGTGCGGGAGATGAAGTGCCGGCGACGGCCAGCGGGTTCGGCGTATAGACCCACGGCACATAAAGCGCCGCGTAGCTGGAGTCGATCTGCGCGCGCACGCTCTCGTACTGTGAATCGAGCAGGTTGGGTCCAGCCTCAAGAATGGCGACGCGATAAGCACGCTGTGCCTCCACATGAGGAATCAGGCTGCCGATCATGATGTCGGTGCTGTCGGCGTAGATCGACGAACCAGGCGTTGCAACAATGGCGATGTCTTCCAGCGCCTGCAAGTATTGGAGAGGCGTCACGTAGTTGTCAGCCATCGGTTCGGCGCCGTCGTTGCCGCTGGCGGCGCCGCCCGTGCTGCTGCCGAGAGTGAATGTGGTCACTGGATGCCATGGGCCATGATTCGTCCAGGTCGCTGAACCATCCACGGTGGTCTGGCCGGGAGTCGGGTTCCATGTTGGCACGGTCGCTCCGGAGGTGCCGACGGTAGAGTCAATCTGAATGTTGCCGAGGGTGTCCATGATGACCTGTCCGGCAGAGATTAAGCTCGATGCCTTCCATGATGCCGGTGATGTCGATGGGTCAATCCAGGTTGGGAAGAGGGCCGCGAAGAGTTCAAAGCCCGTAGACAGGGAACTGCCAATGTTGAACCAAATCTGGTTTTGCAATTGATCGATCGGACGCGGCGGATTTACGCCCAGCGTGTCGCCAAGGTAACTAGGGTGGTTGGGATCGAGCCCCAGACCGGTGTAGACCATCTGCTGCCCGTTCGCACCCGGCGCCGTCACCTGCACGGTCAGCAGGTAGAGTTTTGCCGGGAAGGTCGCCGCGGTCAACGCAGCCGGCACGGTCGCGTTGGACATGAAGGTCGTGCCCGTGCCGTTGGCGAAGAGGGTCGGTGACGCACCCCCTATTCCCGGCTCGCCCAGCAGCGACCCGCTCGGCAGATTCGCCAGATTATTGAAGTTCAATAAGCGAGTGGCAGTCAGCGTCACGCTAACCGAGTCACCGTTCAGGAAGGCTCCGGGGAATCTTGCCGCGACGACTACGTCGCTCGCCGAAGCGGTGCCGGAGGTGGCAATGCCGGGATCGATCGTCCCCGCCGTAGAGCCGGCGTTGTTGGCAAAGACACGGGAGACGTAGAGCACCGAGCCGCCGTTCGTAAAGAAGGCCTGAACGGCCATCGCCATGTAATTTACATCGACCATGCTGGCCGGATTCACATTCGTCGACGAGACGGTCAACGACAGATCGGCATAGCCGCCGTAGATGTTCTGAAAGTCGCCGAAGCTCGACAGCAACTGCGGAACGGTGGGAGCCGGACTGCCGGCAGCCGCGCCGCCGCTGGCCGGCAGCCCGCCATAAGGCATGCCGCTAACGGGGCCGGTGAGTGTAGGTCCGGCAAATGCGGTGGTGGTTGTCCCTACACCCTCAATTGTCGGCGCGCTGTAACTGACTTCTTCGACATAAACCCCTGGTGCTTGGTAAGTGGGCACGGCGGTCCTCCTTGTTTCAGATCCTGGCTCGTTTTAATTCCCGGTTTCGGTTTCCGATTTCATCGCTTGCTTCAAACGGTGATTGCAAAACTCATCGCCATCTCCTGCCCAGAGGTAAGCTCGACCGCCTGACTGCTGGACTTGAGCGCGGGGTTAGTGAGATTGGTCAGGATGTCATCTGGATTTGGAATCCAGCCTGCCGGCTGAGTTAGAACGCTGGGATCAAAGTATGCCGTGATTGTGGCCGCGACCGTCGAGACCGTCACGGGCCCGGTACCGCCGGTGTTGGCCTGCACTGTTAGTCCAACCACCGCGAGCAGCGCTTCGCCGTTGACGTCGGTCTGGCCGGTGGCCAGCACGGTGCTGTCGCTGTTCTTCACCACTCGCAAGACTGCCCACGGCAATCCCTGAGGCGGAGTCTTGCCCTGGCGCGTCACCGAAGCATGGATCGTAGCCCAGTTCGGGCCGATCACAGCGGCCGGTGAAGGATAGACAGAGACCTGCTGCGGCGCGAAGACTCCGGTGGGTGGAGTGGGTGCAGTTGGAACCGGAGGATAGGCCGGAATGGCAAGTGGCGCCTTTACATTGGCCCGCCGGGGCAGATACCTGAGGCTAGGATCCTGCAGCGAGACTTCAAAGGAAACCGGCGCGGGCCATGTTCCCGTCGGAATAAATTGATCGGTCAACGAATTGAAGTTCGGCCCGTTGAAGATGACATAGATTCCGCTGCGGTTGGGAGTTACCGTCCACTGCGGCGCAGTTACCGGAATGGCGGGAACCACCGAGTTACCCGTGATGGCGTCCACGCACACAAAGGCTCCCAGAATCCGGCGGTCTACGTTTTCAATCACGCTGCGCCTCCGTTCTGCATCTCGAAGCGGGTGGCCACCACCGGCAATCCTGGGGTGAATGTTCGGTCGACTCTCACCACGCGCGCAACATAACCCACGGTGAGGCGGTACTTCGGACCAAGACCGTCCCATATATCGAGGATGTCCTGAAGGCTCAAATCGGCGGGAATGATCTGCACCGAATCGGACTTGGCCCATCCCGGCGCAGTGGATGAAAGAGAGAGAACCGAAGCATCCAGATTCGGATTTGATTGCAATTGCTGCATGGTCCAGACGAGGATCTTCTGTTCTGCCTCTGCGCCCTCGGCGTTTGCATCCCAATAGGAGATGAGGTAATGAAGATCGAGATAGAGGACCGGCTGGTCATAGGGCGAGTCATACAGGCGAGTTACATTGCGGTAGTGTTCGGCAGTCGTCATGCGATGGAGAAAGAGCGAAACGGTCCTGTCGAGGTTAGTCGTATCCTCGTTGGCGATCTCCGCGCTCGACACCAGTTTGAAGGTGCAAGGGAACCCTACGACGGCGGGGTCGTAGTTGTTTGTCAGGTACTTCGTCAGCGCGTCCCCGACGGCGAACACGGCTTGATAATCAGCCACCTGATTCTCCTCGTACCTTCCGGCGTGTTGAAACTCCTCACGCAGGCCAACAACAATGCTCTTCGAGCGGCGCCTTTTTCGGCGACTTCGTCAACTGGAGGTACTCTCATCCCGCGGGTTTTGACTTTTCCGCTCTTTCTCGATCAGAGACTCGGCATCCAGTCGTCGCGCGGGATTCAACCGAAAGAGACTCTCCGTTCCAACTCTGGCTTCCTGCTGAACATATCCTTCGGCAACCAGCCAGTTCAGCGCCGCCTGGGTACTCTCAACGCTGAGCCGGACCCTCTCCTCCATGAGCCGCCACCGTGCGAGTTCCGTCAGGCTGTCCGCCCCCTCGGGATTGCGCAGGAAATAGCTCAGGATTTGATTTGCAACCGGCATGCTTTCAGGCTTCCCGTCTGCCACAACAAGTTCGCCCTTGGTGGAGTTATATGCATCTGGCGGGCCAAACAACATCTGATTTTCACAGTATTTGAATCTGCGAGTTACATAACTTATCGAATAACGTACATGCAGGGGTAGGGACCATTTCGTCCCAGAGATCGCCGCCAATGTCTCACGGAAATGCGCTTCTGCGAAGGAAAGGAAGGAAGTTAGGAGGGTGGGTCAGAAATGACCCAGGCGGGTAGCATCCAACCCATCAGTCCGATACGCTTGCAGTGCGATATTTTTGCGCCAGGCGGCCAAAGGCACGACGGTCTTGGCAGGCCTCACGGGCAGCCTGAGTCACGTTGCCCTTGTGCTTCTCCATCATCTGCTTCACGTACTCCCGCTCAAAGCGCTGGATCGCGTGCAGTTTCGCGCTGCGGAAGCCGTTGCTGGCCGCCTCGCAAATGCCCGTCGCGCCGCCATCGACGGGTGAATTCAGATGGAAGACCGATGCGGCGATCTGCGTTCCCGGCGAGCACAGCACCGCGCGCTGCATGGTGTTGTAGAGTTCGCGAACGTTACCCGGCCAGGGGTGTTGTTCGAGCTTGCTCGCTGCCGCCGGGGAGAGAACCTTCTTGGGAATATCGTTCGCCTTGCAGATTTCATCGATGAAATGCCGGCTGAGAATTGCGATATCCGAGCGGCGCTCGCGCAGCGCCGGCATGCGAATTCGCAAGACGTTGATGCGGAAATAGAGGTCGGAACGAAAGACCTTTTGCTCTACGAGCTCTTCCAGATTGCGGTTGGTGGCCGCGATGATTCTCACCTCCGCCTGCTTGAAGACCTCCGAGCCCAATGGGCGGTAGACGCGCTCTTGCAGCAGGCGCAACACCTTGCTTTGGGCCGCCAGCGAGAGGCTGTCGATCTCATCCAGGAACAAGGTTCCGCCCTGGGCCAGCGAAACCAGCCCTTTCTGGTCAGAGCGCGCATCGGTAAATGCGCCGCGGGCATGGCCGAAGACCTCATTTTCAAAGAGGTGGTCGGGCAGAGCACCGCAATCGACGGGAATGAACGGTCCCCGGTGGCGCTTGCTGAGCAGATGGGTGACACGGGCGCAGAGTTCCTTGCCGGTGCCCGTCTCTCCGGTAAGCAGCACCGGGGCGTCGCACGCGCCAAAGAGCGAAACCTGCGCCAGCGCGCTGAGGAAGGCAGGGTCCTGCCCAACGAGCTGTCCCAGGCCAATCTCCGCCGCCAGGGTTGTTTGGATGTCGTTTAGCTCTTGAGGGGCCGGCCCCAGGAGGCGCGTAATCCGTGTCTTCAGCTCCTCGGGGCGGATCGGCCAAAGTAGAAAGTCGTCCGCTGTCTCCGTGGCCACCTGCAGCAATGCGCCGTCATCGGCCGGCAGGATGGCAAAGATGGGAACTGCAACAGGATTCTTCCGAAGCCATTGAAAGAATTCCATTACTTTGCCGCCGCCGGGAACGGCATTCGCGATCACCAGGCTGTCTTTCACGGCGCGCAGATACTCCGGAGAGAAAGAATCCCACGACGCGCGGCGGGCATTCTTCCACTCAGGTGTAAAGACAGCCTGATCCCCACCACAGTGGGGGGAAGACTGTGGATGCTCGACAATGAGGATGCGGTTGGACACCGTATTCGTTGAGCAATGAAGGAGTTGTCTGGAGCCGGCGCCAAGGAACACTAGGGAAGGGCTATCGCGACTCCGACACAGCTTAACACAACTCCGTCAAACCTCACTATGGTAATAGTGTCGCAGCTGCGGCTATCGTGTCGCGGAACGGAGGATTAATATCGCGGCACCTGATTCCGCGCCCCGGCAAAGCCTGTTTTGAGCCTCGATGGAGGCTGCGGGAGTCGACGATTTCTCCCTTAGAAAACTCGAATAACACATGTGTTTCTAGATAGATAGAAATCACTACAACAAAACCAGGGAACCTGTGCCCCGGAACCAGTGGATTCAAGTCGACGCAACCAGCAAACCGGGGTCCCCTGCGACAGGTCTTCGTCGCTGGGGTGGAGAGGGCGGCGACCTGCAACGATATGAGTCAGGTTGCAGCATCCCTGGTTTTGCTCTAGCTTGAAAAGCACGAGGGCGGCTACGCGGAAGGCCTGGACCTAATCACTCACTCTTGGTTTCGTCCGCACCGCCACCCGCGCGGGAAAGTTCACAACAGGCTCTGATATGGAGTGACCCGTCAACCTCTGCACATTGATGGGGTGGTTTTTGTCGTTGTCTTTGCTTTTGTCGCTGTTCGAGGACAGGGCCAGCAGCAGCCGGGGCAGGTAGTTGCGACGATTGATCAG
>Ga0302195_10000255_pt1 | contig 40602 bp, 30 predicted proteins | sample II_Bog_N1_2_FD_198778 | JGI IMG/M metagenome (GOLD analysis project Ga0302195, IMG submission 198778) | Peat permafrost microbial communities from Stordalen Mire near Abisko, Sweden - II_Bog_N1_2 | ecosystem: Environmental > Terrestrial > Soil > Wetlands > Peat | place: Sweden: Abisko...
TGCCAGTCGGCCGGGCTCATGGACCCGGCGGGGAGGGCCGCACGATGAACCCAAATTTTACAAACACCGCCGCCGCCGGGCTGGTCCCGAGATAGGCGGCGAATTTTTTGGCCGCTTCCGGCTGCGGCGCGTCTTTGAGCAGCGCCAGGGGATAGGTGATCGGCGGCGTATCGGTGACGGGGACGGTGAACGCCACTTTCACTTTTTTGGAGACCATCGCATCGGTGACATATACGAAGCCCCCGTCCACGTTGCCGGATTCCACGGCGGCCAGCACGGCGCGGACGCTGTCAAACGAAATAACCTTTGGTTCGACCGCCGGCCAGAGGCCCTGCTTTTCCAAGTAAAATTTGGCGTAGGTGCCGCAGGGGACGGATTTCACCTCGCCAATCGCCAGATGCTGGAAGGCGGTGTTCGTCAGTTCCCCCGCCGAGGGGACGGCCGCGTGGTCCGTCGGAATGACGAGGACGAGGACATTCCTGAGCAGGCTCTTGCGCGAGCCGCTGACGAGCAGGCCTTTTTTCTCCAGCACATCGGCGCGGGCCTCGTCGGCGGAAAAGAAAAGGTCCGCCGGGGCGCCGGCTTCAATCTGCCGCGCCAGGGTGCCCGAGGCGGCGAAATTGAAGACGAGGTGGTCCCCGGACTGCTGCTCGTAAGTGGCGGCGATTTCCTTGAGGGAATCCGTCAGGCTCGCGGCGGCGAAGACGGTGACGTTGGCGGCCGGGACCGCCATGGCGGCCAGCGCCAGGGTGGCGGCGGCCAGAAAACCGCAGATTTTTTTCATGGCTTCAGGGAATCAGGGAATCAGTCCACCCCGACAAACACGCTGGAGGCCTTGATGATGGCGTAGGCGGCCTGGCCCTTCTTGAGTTTGAGGCTCGTCACCGCCTCGCTGGTGACGGAGGAGACAATCTCGACGCCGGGGGCGATTTCAAGGGTGACGACGGAGCTGACGGGGCCTTTTTTGACGGCTTTAACGACGCCTTTGAGGATGTTGCGGGCGGAGATTTTCATGGTCTTTTATTTCTGTTTATTATGGTTATCCGTATATGTTTCTTATGGGTCTGGGGGGAGCCGGGGAGTGGTATTCCGGCCCGCCATGGGTTTCATGGCCATTGCCGGGGGGAAACATAGCATTCAGAGCGGGCCGGGCAAGCACTGTTTTGTTCAAACCCGTGGAATTCACGGCGGGCGCGGGCAAAACGCCCCGCGTCCGCCGTGGCTACCCCCACCTCGTTGGTCTTCTCCAGCTTCCGTCGGGCGACGGAAAAAGTCAAAGCATCACGGCCGGCCCCAAGCCAGCCAGTGCCGATCAGTTTAAACCGGGGGGTGGGACATTGGCGGTCCCATGGGGGATTTTTTACGGATCGGGAAGCAGGCCCAATCCTTATTGAATGGGACGGAAGGGCGTGACCCCGTTCGGCCCGGGTTCCGGGGGCGACACGCGCGGGGGAGACACTTGTGGCCCGGGCAAGGCGCGTGGGGAGGGGGGTTGAAAAAAAGGCAAAAAAGAACTTGCACAATTTTATTCTGATACTATTATTGTAACAGATATGGCGAACAACGTCCAATTCTCGATTGCGGTTCACCTCCTGGCCGGGCTGGCCTGCGGGTGTGACGCGGGCGTTACGTCCGGCCGGCTGGCCCAGAGTGTGAACACCAGTCCTAGTTTTGTGCGGCGGACTTTATCCAAGCTGGCCAAGGCGGGGTTGGTGGAGACGGCCACGGGCAAGGCGGGGTCGTGCTGGCTGGCCCGGGAGGCGAAGAATATTTCACTGCTGGAGGTTTATCGAGCGGTGGATGCGCCGAAGGCGCTCACCATTCACGGTTATGCCGAGCAAACGGCCTGCACGGTGAGCTGTCACATCAAGGCCGCGCTGGAGAAGGCGCTGGCCCAACCCCAGGAGGCGCTGGAGGCCAGTCTGGCCAAAATCAGCCTGGCCCGGATTGTGGCCGACGTGAAGAAAAATTAGTTTTTTTATCCATTACTGTTACTATACTAGTAACAATCAACCACCCAAACCAAAAAAACAAACCAAAAACCAAAAAAAGAAAGCAAAGCATATGAGCAACCACATCACGAAAAAACTCGCGGGCAAAGTGGCGGTCGTCACGGGCGCGTCCAAAGGCATCGGGGCGGCCATCGCCAAAAATCTGGCGGCGGAGGGGGCGGCGGTCGTCGTCAATTACGCCACGAGCAAGCCGGGCGCGGACAAGGTCGTCGCCGAAATCACCGGGGCCGGAGGCCGGGCCGTGGCCGTGCAGGGCGACGTGGCGAAGAAAGCGGACATCGAACGGCTGTTCCAGGAAACGAAGCAGGCCTTCGGTCCGGTGGACGTGCTGGTGAACAACGCGGGCATCTACGAATTTGCGCCACTGGAGCAAATCACGGAGGAGCATTTTCACAAGCAATTCAATTTGAATGTGCTGGGCCTGCTGCTCACCACGCAGGCGGCGTTGAAGTATTTCAACCCCGCCGGGGGCAGCGTGGTCAACTTGAGTTCGCTGGTCAGCACGCTGGCACCGCCCTACGGCTCGGTTTACAGCGCCACCAAGGGGGCGGTGGATGTCATCACCCTCTCCCTGTCCAAGGAACTGGGGGCCCGCAAGATTCGCGTCAACGCGGTCCGGCCCGGTCTGGTGGAAACCGAAGGCACGCACACCAGCGGTTTCACTTCGGGTGAATTCCATGACCAATACGTGAAGGGCGCGCCGCTGGGGCGGATCGGCCAGCCACAGGACATCGCCTCGGCGGTGACCTTCCTGGCCTCGGAGGACGCGTCGTGGATCACGGGGGAAACGCTGCTCGTGTCGGGCGGGCATCGTTGACTGGCCGCCGCGCCGCCCTGACGCGGGCGGCGCGGCGTTAGTTTAAGTTAGTTTAAAATAGGGACCCTTAAACAAAGAAAGAACTGAAATATGAAACAGACCATCGAAATCAATGAATCGAACTTCGAGAGCGAAGTGTTACAATCCCAGCAACCGGTCTTGGTGGACTTTTGGGCCGAATGGTGCGGGCCGTGCAAAATGATCGCGCCGGTGCTGGAGGAAATCGCCGGCGAGCAGGCCGGTCGTATAAAAGTGGCCAAGGTGAACGTGGACCACCATCCCGCCCTGGCGACGCGGTTCGGCATCCAATCCATTCCGACGCTGTTGTTTTTTGCGGCCGGCGAGGTGGCGGATAAAGCCATCGGGGCCGTGAGCAAACGGGCGATCCTCGCCAAATTATCACCGCTCGCCGCGCCTGTTTGAACCCTTAACCCCATATAAAAATATGAAGCTTCCAGTCGAATTTGAAGGCCGCCGGAACGCGGCAATCCTTCGCGCCCTGGGTCCCCCCGCAGCCGGGGAGGCCGGTGCGCCGGTTCAAGCCCCGCCCGGCGATGGTGAATTGCTGGACGCCTATTCCCAGACGGTAATGCAGGTCGTTGAGAAAGTCGGACCGGCGGTGGTGAACATCCGGGTTCACGGCGCGCGCCGTGAAAACCGGCCGGAGGCAGAGGCCGGCGGCAGTGGTTCGGGATTCGTCATTGCGCCGGACGGCTTCATCCTCACCAACAGCCATGTGGTCCACGGTGCGGCCGGGTTGGCGGTTTCACTGGCGGATGGCCGGGTGTTCGCCGCCGATTTGGTGGGCGACGATCCCGAGACGGATCTGGCGGTGATCCGCATCCATGCGTCGCAGTTGGTCCACGCCCACTTTGGCGATTCGAAGTTGGTCCGCGCGGGGCAGATCGCCATAGCCATCGGGAGTCCGTTCGGCTTTCAACAAACGGCGACCGCCGGGGTGGTGAGCGCACTGGGACGTTCGATGCGCTCGCAATCCGGCCGGTTGATTGACAATGTCATTCAAACCGACGCGGCGTTAAATCCGGGAAATTCGGGTGGACCGCTGGTCAATTCCCGCGGCGAAATCATCGGCGTGAACACGGCGATCATCCTGCCCGCGCAGGGGATTTGCTTCGCCATTGCGAGCAACACGGCCGAGTTTGTGGCGGCGTGGTTGATCAAAGAGGGACTCATCCGCCGCAGTTGGATTGGAGTGGCGGGTCAGAATGTGCCGATTCACCGGCGGGTGGTGGTGTTTCACCGGTTGGCGGCCGATCACGGCGTGCTGGTGGCCGGCATCGAACCCGGCAGTCCCGCGCGCCGGGCCGGTTTGCGCGAGGGCGATGTGATCGTCAGCTTTGGCGGCGAACCCGTTGCGAGCATCGACGAACTGCATCGGCACCTCGTGGCCGGGGTGATCGGCGTTCCCTCACCCATCACGGTGATCCGGCACACGGAAAAGCTTGAGCTGGTGGTGACGCCGCAGGAATTGTTCATCAACCGTCAACGAAATTAACGGAACCGGCGGGGTGGGGCGCGCCGGTCGGCGTGAACTCGATTCGGTCGGCGCGGCTGGCCGAATGATTGGCTGGCCAACCAGGGATTGCTGTCCTTGGCCGCACACCATGCGTTTAAACGGATAATCGTAAGACTACGAACCCACTGACTGGAGAGCCGGATGCGGGAGACCCGCCTGTCCGGTTCGGAGGGCGGGGCAAGGTTCTAACCCTGGTTCCCAGCCCTATCTTCGCTTCCGTCCGTGGAAACGGGGGGCAGCCAAGATGCGCCCATGCGCGTGGCACCCCGTTTCCTTTAACTTTTTGGAGAAATCGGGGAATGAGGCGAGGAGCAGGGATGTCGTCTCAGCGCAACCGGCAAAACGCCCGGGGCGAGAGGCCCAGCGCGGCTTTGAAGGCGCGCGAAAAATGGAAAGGATCCTCGAAGCCAACCTGTTCGGCGACTTGTTTGACCATTGCCCCCGGCTCCAGCAGGAGTTCGGCGGCCCGGTTCATTTTCAGGCGCATCAGGTATTGGTAGGGGCTTTGGTGGTTGTAACGGTGGAACAACCGGCAGAGATACACCCGGTGCAGATGGCACTCGCGGGCGATTTGTTCGAGCGTCCGCAATTCCAAAAAGTGGGTCTGGATGTATTGCTGGCAGGTTTGAAAGGTGGCAAAGGACAGGTTGCCCGAGCCGGCCAGCGGGGAGCGCGACTCGGCGATTTTGAGCGCCAGGCAATGAAGGAGACCCGCGCATAAATCCGGGGCATACCGGGAGCCGCGCAGACCGCTGCGGATCAATTCATCAAAGAAGGTCTGCACCTCGCCAATCTGAAAGACGCGGGAAATCCCGCCCGGGGCCAGGTGGCAGGAGCGCAGCAGGGGGAGGGCGGCGGGGCCGGTGAAATCCACAAAGTATTTCACCAAGGGGCCGGGGCCGGCGGCGGTGATGTCGTGCCGCACGCCGGGGCCGTAGGAAAACAGCATCCCGGGTTGCAACTCGGTGGTGCGCCCGCGCAGTTTCACGGTGCCGCGCCCGCGCAGGACAAACTCGAGCGAATCGAAGGCGAAGGTGGCGCGGTGGATGGAGTAATCCGGCGTGCATTGTTCGCACCCGCCGCTGACCACCGCCAGGGGAATGTGCGGGGCGGGGTTCAAATCGAGATAAAACCGGCGGGCGGAAAACACCTGCGGGGAGAAGAATTCCGGCGGGGACGGGGCGCCGGGGGGCTTTTTGGCTTTTTTGCCGTTCATCGTAAAAAGTTTATAATCGTCATGCGTTGGTTTAGTATCGGCATTGCGCGGCTGATTCGTCGAGTGTATTTTAAGATTGATAATTTTATTAAAAGCTTAACAATGGCATGACCGACGATTTAACCGCAACCAAACCGAAAACCAAATAATCTATGCACGACACCAAACGACTCGTTGAAAAGGACCCGGTCCTGAAGAAAGATGATCTGATTGTGATCACCGGCGCCGGCGGCTTCATTGCCGGCAACCTGGTCCTTTATTTCCAGAAAAAGGGCTTCACCCGCATTCGCGCGGTGGACAAAAAGCCGCTGTATGAATGGTATCTGCCGGTGGACGGTGTGGAAAATCTCTGCCTGGACGTCAGCCACGAGGCCAACTGCCGCCGGGTGTGCGAAGGGGCCGTGGAGGTCTATAACCTGGCGGCCGACATGGGCGGCATGGGTTTCATCGAGCGGTTTCGCGTGGAGTGCCTGCGCTCCATCCTCATCAACACGCACATGATCGAGGAGGCCTACCGCGCCGGCGCCCGCCGTTATTTTTATTCCTCCTCGGCCTGCGCCTACAACACCCTGCTGCAGCAGGATCCCAACGTGCGCGCCCTCAAGGAATCCGATGCGTATCCGGCCATGGCGGAGCGCGGTTACGGCTGGGAAAAGCTCGTGTCCGAAATGTTCTGCGAGGAATACTGGCATGAACGCGGCATGAAGACGGCCATCGCGCGGTTCCACAATGTCTACGGCCCGAACGGCACCTGGGACGGCGGCCGCGAAAAAGCCCCGGCGGCCCTGTGCCGGAAGGTGATCGAAGCCATTGACACCGGCCACAAGGAGATCACCATCTGGGGCGACGGCCATCAAACCCGCAGTTTCATGTATATTGATGACTGCGTGAAGGGCATTGACCGCATCATGCATGCCGACAGTCTGATCGCCACGCCGATCAACCTGGGTTCGAGTGAACTGGTGTCCATCAATGACCTGCTGTCCAAGGTGGAAAAAATCGCCGGGGTCACGCTCAAGCGGAACTACGATTTGAACGCCCCCCGCGGCGTGGCCGGGCGCAACAGCGACAACACCTTCATCAAGAAGATGCTCAAGTGGGAGCCGGACACCACCCTGGACAAGGGGTTGGCCGCCACCTACAAGTGGATCAGTGTGCAGTATCACAACCGCAAAAAAGGCAAGCGCGTCGTCGAGTGAAAAAGCCGCCCTTCATCACCGAGCTTATCGGCAGCATTCCCAACCGCCTGCAATTGGCCGGCGGTTGGATTGACCAGCCGTTTATTTCCCAGCTCCACACGGAGCCTCCCGGCTCGATGGTGGTGGCGGCGTTGGAACCCACGTTTCGGGTGATGGACCGGGCCGGCTGCGCGAGCGGCACCCGGGCCATCGCCACGAAATTGTGGCAGGGCCGGCTGCCCCAGCGTCCGCCGGCGGACTTGGTGCGCGAGTTATACGCCGCCGAAAACGAGGGCAAAGCCGAGCCGAGCGGTTCGCAGGACATGATCGGTCTGATTTATCCGGGCGTCAACCGGCTGGATTATGATTACACGGTTCACGGCGGGGTGTTTCCGGCGCACATTGAAACGTTGAATGACGCCCGGTCGGGCCGCTGGCTCTCGCAGGTGCTGCACCTGCTGCCGGTGGAACCGCGCCCGGAAGGTTATAATCCGCTGGGCGAGAAAAACCTGGATCCCCGGTGGATCCGCCGGCTGGGCCGCACGGGCAAGGACTGTTTTGACGCCATTAAGAACCGGGATCTCGAAGGCCTGGGCGCGTCGCTGAATGAAACCATGCGCTGCTGGGAAAAACTGCTGCCGCACGTGGTCCGGCATCCCCTGATCAAGTTTGACCTGAAAGGGCTGTTAAAAGTATATCAAAAACATTATCCGGGGGCGATGTTCTCCGGCTGCGGGGGCGGCTATTTGCTGGTGGTCTCCAAGGAACCGGTGCCCGGGGCGCTGCAAGTCACCATCCGCACCACGCCATCAAAATCCCCATGAGCGGCCCCCCTCCCTCCATTGTCGTCAGCGGCGCGTTTGACAATATCGGCGCGACCGATTTGCGCCTGCTTGAAGAAGCCGCGAAACTGGGCGAATTAACCGTGCTGTTGTGGCCGGATGAGGCCGGCCCGCAACTGGCCGGCCGGCCGTATAAGTTTCCGCTGGCGGAACGGCTCTATTTTCTGAACGCCGTGCGTTACGTCACCCGGGTCATTCCGGTGTCGGGCGTGATTGATCCTGATGCCCTGCCGGCGACGGCGGATTTTAAACCGGCGGTCTGGGTGGACCGGGAGGAGGCCGCCAACCCGGCGCGCCGCGCCTTCAGCCAGAGTCACCAGTTGCAATATGTGGTGGTGGGCACGGACGCACTGAACACCTGGCCCGAGCCGCCGCCCATGGCCTCGGCTCCGGGTAAGAAAAAGGTGGTCGTCACGGGCTGCTACGACTGGTTCCATTCCGGCCATGTGCGGTTTACGGAAGAAGTCAGCGCCTACGGGGACCTGTATGTGATTGTCGGGCACGACGCCAACATCCGCCTGCTCAAGGGCGAGGGCCATCCGCTGTTGCCGGAGGCGCAACGGCGCTATGTGGTGGGTTCCATCAAGTATGTCAAGCAGGCCCTGGTTTCCTCCGGCGACGGCTGGCTGGATGCGGACCCGGAAATCAAACGGCTCCAGCCCGATATTTATGCCGTCAACGAGGATGGGGACAAGGGGGGCAAGCGGGAATATTGCCAGCAGCGGGGGATGGAATACCTGGTGCTCAAGCGCACGCCGGCCCCCGGTCTGCCGCGCCGCAGCAGTACGGATTTGCGGGGCTTTTAATTTCGGGCCGGGTCGGCTAATCTATGCGGGACCCTCGGCGCTGAAATGATCGTTTAGTTTGATTGGGTGAGGGATTCTGCGGTGGGGGCGGGGATGGATCAACCGCCGCCGGTGGTCGAAATGCACGAAACAACATATCAACACATTACCATGAAAAAAACACTGTTAACCATCGCGGCGGCCGGCCTGCTCCTGGCGGGAGCGGGTTTGCGCGCGGCGGAAACGCCCGCCCCCTTCACCTTGTCCCTGCCCATTGCGCCGGGGACGTTCCAAGGGACGATGGATTCGCTCACGAATTACACCTGCCCCGAGTGGTTCCGCGACGCCAAGTTCGGCATTTGGGCCCACTGGGGGCCGCAGGCCGTGCCCATGGAGGGCGATTGGTATGCCCGCAAAATGTATCAACAGGGCTCGCCGGATTACAAAGACCACCTCGCCCGCTACGGTCATCCCTCCACCAACGGCTGGAAGGACATCATCCCGCTGTGGAAGGCCGAAAAATGGGATCCGGACCGGCTCATGAAACTCTACAAGAAGGCCGGCGCGCGATATTTCGTGAGCATGGGGTCGCATCATGATGATTTTTTCCTCTGGAACTCGCCGTTGCACAAGTGGAACGCCGTCAACTACGGCCCGCATCGCGACGTGGTGGGCGACTGGCAGAAGGCGGCGCAACGGCAGGGTCTGCACTTCGGGGTTTCGGAGCATCTCGGCGCCAGCTTCACCTGGTTCCAAGACGCCCACAAATCGGACAAAACCGGGCCGCTGGCCGGCGTGCCCTATGACGGCGCCAATCCCGCCAACTGGGATCTCTACCACTTTCCGGCGGAACCCGGCGACACGGCCTGGTATTCCACCAATCCCCGCTGGCAGCAGCAATGGTATAATGAGATCAAGCAACTGGTGGACGATTACCATCCCGACCTGCTGTATAGCGATGGCGGCGTGGCCTTTGGCCGGGACAATGTGGTCGGCTTGAGCCAGATTGCCAACCTCTACAACGTCAGCGCCAGCCGGCATGGCGGCCAGACCGAGGCGGTTTATAATTGCAAGCAACCCTCGGGTGGGCGCTGGGTGCAGGATTATGAACGCGGCGTCAACGGCGGCATCAACCCCGACCCCTGGCAGACCGACACCTCCATCGGCGACTGGTTTTACAACCGGCACTGGAAATACCAGCCGTTGAGCTGGACCGTTCACATGCTGGTGGACATCACCAGCAAAAACGGCAACCTGCTGCTCAACGTCGTGCTGCGGCCCGATGGTTCGCTGGACCCGGAGGTGGAGACCATGCTGCACCAACTGGCCGATTGGACGGCCGTCAATGGCGAGGCGATTTACGGCACGCGCCCCTGGCTGCTCTACGGCGAAGGGGCGGTGAAGGCCAGGGGCGGGGCGTTCAAGGAAAATTATCAATACTCGGCCAAGGACATCCGTTTCACCACCAAGGGCAAAACGTTGTATGCCATTGCGCTGGGCTGGCCGGCGGACGGAAAATTCATCATCCGCGCCCTCGGCAAATCCGACGATGCCACCGTCAACCAGATCAAACGCGTGAACCTGCTCGGTCACTTTGGCCGGCTGAAATTCACCCAGACGGCCGACGGTCTGGTGGTGGAGTTGCCGGACAAGCAACTGAGCGACCTCACCTGTTCGCTCAAAATCACCGGCAGCAACCTCAAACCGGTGAACCAGGACGCAAACTAAGTCAGCACCGGGCCTTTGGCCCCGGTGTGGCGGATGTCGAGGGCCTCGCAGAGGAAGACGACATCTTCGGCCACATTGGTGGCATGATCGGCGATGCGCTCCAAGCTTTTGGAAATCACCATCATATGGAGGCAGCGCCCGATGTCTTCGGGGTGATCCACCATGTGCTGCGCGAGCACTTGGTGGATTTCCTTGTTCAAAGCATCCACTTCCCGGTCCCGCGGGATGACCGCCCGGGCGGCGGCGGAATCGCGGTGGACAAACGCATCCAGCGCCCCCTTGAGCATGTCCAGGGCCAGGCCGGCTAGGCGGGTCAGTTCCAGGTGCATGCGCAATGGCGGTTCCTGCGCGAGGTCCACGGCGCGCTTGGCGATTTTCGAGGCTTCGTCCCCGATGCGCTCGAGGTTTTGGGCGATTTTCATCGCCACGGTGACGAGCCGCAAATTCGTGGCCAGCGGCGCCTTGGTGAGCAGTTGAATGACCAGGTCGTCAATCTCCACTTCATACTGGTCAATGATGTGGTCGCTTTCCTTGACCTCCATCGCCAGTTGATAGTCCCGTTGTATCATCGCCTGGAGCGCCTGGTTCACGGCCCGCTCCGCGTGGCTGGCCATGGTCAGCAATTTGTGCCGCAGGGCGTCCAGTCCCATTTCAAAATGATTTTCCATAATCCAGTTTTTGCCGGTGCTCAACCAAACCGTCCCGTCACATAGTCTTCGGTCTGTTTCTTGGCGGGATTAGTGAAGACTTTGGCGGTGGCGTCAAATTCCACCAGTTCCCCGATGTAAAAAAAGGCGGTGAAGTCGGAAATCCGGGCCGCCTGCTGCATGTTGTGGGTGACGATGACAATCGTGAAATTTTCCTTCAATTCCAGGATCAACTCCTCCACGCGGGCGGTGGCGATGGGGTCCAGCGCCGAGGCCGGCTCGTCCATGAGGATGATTTCGGGCTTGATGGCGATGGCGCGGGCGATGCACAGGCGCTGTTGCTGGCCGCCGGAAAGTCCCAGCGCACTCGCATGGAGGCGGTCTTTCACCTCGTCCCACAGCGCCGCGCCGCGCAGGCTTTCCTCGACGGCGGCGGCCAGCGAGCCCTGGTCCTTCAGGCCGTGCAGACGCAGGCCGTAAGCCACATTTTCAAAAATGGATTTCGGAAACGGGTTGGATTTCTGAAACACCATCCCCACCCGTTTGCGCAACTCGATCACATCCACCGCCGAATCATAAATGTCATGACCGCCAATCTTCACCGCCCCTTCGATGCGGACATTGTCAATCAGGTCGTTCATCCGGTTCAGGCAGCGGAGCAGGGTGGATTTGCCGCAACCCGAAGGGCCGATGAACGCCGTCACCACCCGCTCCCCGAGCGTGAGCGAGATGTTTTTCAGCGCCTTGGACGCCCCGTAGTAAAGCGACAGGTTTTCAATCGAGATCAATGCCTGGCTGCCGGCGGGAACGCCGGTTCGCGCCTCGGCGGGGACGATTTTGGGCAGGGATATTTCCGGCATAAGTTGGGTCATTGCAGCAGCCGCATTTTGCGCCGCATGTTGGAGCGGATCAGGATCGCCACGATGTTCAGGGCGAACGTCAGGATCAACAACACCAGCACCGTGGCATATAAAATCGGCTGGGTTTTGTCAATGTTGGGCGACTGGGTGGACAGCACGAACACGTCATACCCCAAATCCATGAACTGGTCCGTCAAATGCGTGGGCAGCGTGGACATGTAATACGCCACGCCGGTGAACAGAATGGGCGCCACTTCGCCCGCCGCCCGGCTGATGGACAGAATCCCGCCCGTCAGGATTCCCGGCAGGGCCTGCGGCAGGACAATCTTGACGATGGTTTTCAGTTTGGTCGCCCCCAAGGCCAGGCTGGCCTCCCGCAAGCCCGGCGGCACCGCCTTAAGGGATTCTTCCGTGGCCACGATCACCACTGGCAGGGTCATTACGGCCAGGGTCAACGATGCCCAGATTAGCGAGGGCTGGCCCCAGGCCTGGCTGCCGTTGTGCAGGATCGCATCCAGGTTCTTCCCCACAAAATTAATGAAGAAACCGAGGCCGAACAAACCAAACACCACGGAGGGCACCCCGGCCAGATTGTTCACCGCCGCCCGGATGATGCGCGTCAACAGGGCCGTATTGGGCGCGTATTCGGTCAGATACACCGCCGTGATCACCCCGACGGGCAGCACGAAAATCGTCATGAGCAACACGCGGATGGTCGTTCCCACAATCATCGGCAGGATGCCCGTCGTCGCGGGGTCAAAAATGTCCTTCTTTGGAATCGTTGAAACAAACCGCCAGGACAAGTTCGGCAGGCCGTGGATCACCACGTCCGTCAGGATCACCACCAGAATCGCGAGGATCAGAAACGTCGCCGCGCCCGTGAGCCCCGTGAACAGGAACGAGCCCAGCCGGAATTCCTTCGCCCGGAAATGCGTGGTCGCCGGAGTACTCATCAGGTCTTGCCCTCCAGGCGTTTTTTCAACCGGTCCATCACCAGCACCGCCGCCATGTTGGAAAAGAAGGTCACCACGAACAGCATGGCCCCGATGAGGAAGAGAATGCGGTAGTGATCGCCCCCGGCCACCACCTCGCCCATCTCGGCGGCAATCGTGGCGGTGATCGTGCGCGTGGAATCAAACAGGTTCCACGACATGATGCTCGCATTGCCGCTGGCCAGCAGCACGATCATGGTCTCCCCCATGGCCCGGCCGAAGCCCAGCACCACCGCCGCAAACACCCCCGGCAGCGCCGCCGGCAGCACCACCTGCCAGGCCGCCTGCCAGCGCGACGCCCCCAGCGCCAGCGCCGCCTGGGTGAAGCTCCGGGGCACGCTCGTCAGCGAATCCTCCGCGATGGAAAACACCACCGGGATGATCGCAAACCCCAGCGCGATCCCCGCCACGAAGGCGTTGAGCCGTGATTCATAACCGAATATTTTTTGCAGCACGGTCGCCATCACGATCAGCGCAAAAAAGCCCACCACCACCGAGGGGATCCCGGAGAGCAACTCGATGGCCGGTTTGATGATCTCCTTGTATTGCGGGCGTGATAATTGAGAGACATAGATCGCTGCGGCCAGCGCCAGCGGCACGGCAAAGAGCAGGGCCACAAAGGTCGCCTTGATGCTCCCCACGATCAACGGCACCAAGTTATATTTTTTGATGGTCGAGACCGGCTGCCAGATATAGGAGGGCCGGTCGTAGCCCGTCCACTGGTGGGGCAGCAGCAGGTAACGCCATTCCGTCGTATTCACCCCGGCGTCCTTGTCCTCGGGCGCCTCTTTGGCCGCGTCCACCTTGGTCTGCATCAACAATTCCTTCGTGTCCCGGTCCATCGCCTTGAATTGTTCCGGGGTCAATTCCAGATAGGCGCGAAGTTTTTCGGGCGGGATTTTGTCCAAATCCGCCACCGGAATGACGGCTTGGCGGGCGGCGCTGTTCATCTGCCCCAGCAGCAACGGCAGCGCCTCCCGGGTGACAAACGCGAAAATCAAGAACACCATCACAATGGCCGTGAGCGACACCACCAGAATCCCCTTTTCCGCCAGCCACTCCAGCGGGCGCGCATTATGCCCGCGGTGGATGCCCATCCAGCCTTGGGTGCGCCGCGCTTCAGTTTTGGGGGTTTCGCTCACGTTTAAAATCGGGGCGGGCGGAGCGGGGTCTGTCTGGCCGGCACTGCTCCGCCCGCTGAAATGATTCGTTTAAGTCACTGCGACCCGGGTCAATGGCTGCGCAAATCGCCCGGCAGCGGATAATATCCCTGGTCCTTCACGATTTTTTGTCCGTCGTCGCTGCGAATCCAGTTCAGGTAGGCCGCAATGTCGCCCTTGTCCAGCGCGGGATTGACATAGACATACAGGTAGCGCCAGATGGGATAACTCTGGTTTTCCACATTCGCCTCCGTGGGCTCCACCGCCGGGGAAGCGTCATCTTTTTTCACATTCAAATGTTTCACGCCCGAGCCGTAGGCCGCGCCGCCGTAGCCAATGCCCCCTTTATCCCTGCCCACCGCCTGAACCAGCGCCGCCGTGCCCGGCATGGTTTGCGCGCTGGAGGCGAAATCCTCGCCCTTCAACACATTCGATTTGAAAAATTCATAAGTTCCCGAACTGTTTTCCCGGCTGTAAATCGTGATCGGCGCATCCGGCCCGCCGATTTCGTTCCAGTTCTTGATTTTTCCGGTGAAAATGCCCTTCAATTGATCAATGGTCAGCTCCTTGATCGGGTTGCTGTCGTTGACATAAACCGAGAGGCCGTCCAGGGCCACCTTGTATTCCGTCGGCTTTTTGTTGAAGGCCATGATGCACTTTGCCAATTCGGCCGCCTTGATCTGCCGGGAGGCGTCGCATAAATCCGTCGTTTGCGCCTGCAAGGCCGCGAACCCAATCCCCGAGCCGCCGCCGGTCACGTCAATTTTGACGTCCGAGTGCAGGCCCATGTAGGTTTCCGCCCACTTTTGAGCCAAAATCACCAGCGTGTCGGAACCCTTGACCGTGATGGTGCCGGCGTGCGTGCCGGCGGCCATGCCCAAGGCCAGAGTGGCTGCCAAAATTTGTAGGACGAGTCGTTTCATTTGTTGTTTTTTAGGACCGATTATGGGTTGAGTTTATCATTTCCATCCAGAAAATGTCCATCTCAAGTGTGCGCAACCAGCGCGACACGCCAGACAGGCATCCCGGGAGGAATCGTTTGTTGACGTTCTGTCCCGTCTATCTTGCGCAGCGTCTGTTACAATCACGCGGCTTCAATGTTACGATTGTGTGACAACCGGGGGTCGGGCATCCATGGTGACAATGAATACACCCCCCCTGCCGGGCGCGTGCGTGCGGACGGTTATTGGTGCCGCCGACTCCCCAGTCTGCTGGCTCGCAGGTTTCCAAACCCGCTGACTATATACTGCAAACCGTCGCCTTCGACACTGGGACGGCCTGCCGATTTGGCAATCGGCGATACCGCGGGTTGGTCCCGCAAAGTGGGATGCGCTACGGCTCGCGGAAGGTGCCTGTAAGTTGGAGCGTACGGGGTCGTTTACAAGGTGAGCATTTCGCCGGTTTCGCGGCCGTCATAGCCGGGCAGTTCGCTGATGCGTTGGCGGTAGGCGCGGGTGCGCAGGAGCCGCACCAGGGCCAGGAGGCGCGGGTCGTGTTGGTGGGCGGCGTGAAAACCCAAGTCCATCGTCTCGGTGCGCACGGGCAGAAAATTCAGACCCGCCTCCGCCGCGCTGAAGCGCACGCACACCCCGGCCTCGGCCCACCCGGCGCGCACGGCTTCGGCCACGGCCGCGTGACCGTCCACTTCGCGCCCGGCAAACGGTCGTTGGCCCGGCAGGCCGTCCAGACATTCCCGCGCCGCCGACCCCGGTTCGCGGGCCGCCCAATGCAATGGCCGCCGGGCCACCGCTTCCGTCGAGCGGGAATGATTGTCGGTGGCCAGGGCGATGCCGGATTCCCATTGGGCCAGACGCAACAACCGGCCTTCGCCGCCGAGGGAGGCGCGGACGGTTTCGGCATTGCGGTCGGGGGTCTCCGGGGTGGAGTAATGCAGGCCGGCCACATGCACCAACCGCTGCTTGAGCAGCTCCAGCGCCACGCGGCCGCCGCGCGGAAACACCAGCAGCCGGAAGCCCGACGCCCGCGCATATTCCGCCGCCAGCAGGCCCGCCGCCGGGTCGCAGGTGGCCATGATCAGGGTGGTTTCCGGACCGGCGGGCGCGCCTTCCCGCAGCACGCCGTCCCGCCAGATTCCGTCGTGGGGCAGGGGATTCAAGGCCACCGCCTCAACGGGATACAGCCGGCGGCGACGGCCGATTTCCGCCTCCCAATAGCGGCAGGATTCCCCGCGCGGAAGCCAGGCCCAGGCGGGCTCCACCGGGGAAGGCGGGTTGACCCCGCCGCGCTGGAATAATTCTTCGACCGAACATTCGAACACCGTCGCCAACGCCAGCGCGGTGGCCACGGACGGTGAAAGGCGTTCGCCCTCGATGGCGCTGACCGCCGCGCGCGAAATGCCGGCCCGCTGCGCCAGGTCCGCCTGCGACCATTTGCGCGCCAGTCGTCGGGCCGCCACTGAATTTGACGCCAGAATATTGTCGCTCATGGAGATGATCCTCTCACATTATACATAACCCCCCGCCGTCGGTTGCTGCAAATGGAAACGACCCGGCAAAATCTGTCAATAGTTTGGTAAAGGAGGACTAGTCGGAACCGGGCGGCCGCCTGATATTGGGCGTGCGATACGGATCAGTAATGTCGAATCAAATGCCACAACCGCCCGGCCCGCCCACCGGTGCCCGCCGCACCTCCGGCGGATGCTTTCATTGCGGGGAACCGTGCCCGGACGGGGCGTTTGCCTTGGATGACCGGAACTTCTGCTGTCTGGGCTGCCAGACGGTGTTCAGTCTGCTCCACGAGAACGGCTTGGGCCGGTATTACAGTTTGGAATCCACCCCCGGCACGCGCGTCAAGGCGGCGGGTGTTTTAAAATGGGCGTTCCTGGACGACCCGGTGGTGGGGGAACAACTATTCGATTTCGCCGACGGCACCCAGGCGCGGGTCACGTTGCATCTGCCCGCCATCCACTGCGTCGCGTGTGTGTGGCTGCTGGAAAACCTCTTCAAGCTCCATCCGGGCGTGGGGCGGGTGGTGGTAAATTTTGCCCGGCGGGAAGCGGCCATCACCTTTGACCGCCACCGGATCAAATTCAGCGAACTGGCGGCGCTGCTGACCAGTCTTGGTTACGAACCCCGGTTCAGTCTGGGGGAAACGAAAACCCCGGCCCCGGCGGCGGGGCGGAAAAAAGCGTGGCTGCAACTCGGCTTCGCGGCGTTCGGCTTCGGCAACATCATGCTCATGTCGCTGCCGTTTTATCTGGGCTTGGACACCGTCAACGGCCCGTGGTTCAAGCTGGTGGCGGGCTGGCTGAGCCTGGCCCTGGCGCTGCCGGTGGTGGTGTATGGCGCTTCGGATTTCTGGCGCGCGGCCGCCGCGGGGCTCCGGCAGCGGACGCTGACCCTGGAAGTCCCCATCGCCCTGGGGCTGGCGGCGATTTACGGCACGAGCATTTTTGATGTGGTGGCGCATCGCGGCCCGGGCTATTGCGATTCCCTGTGCGGCCTCATTTTCTTCCTGCTGTGCGGGCGGATGTTCCAGAAAATGACGCACGACCGCCTCACTTTCGACCGCGATTACCAGGGGTTTTTCCCACTCTCCGTGATGCGGGTCACGGCCGGGGGCGAGGAAAGCGTCGCGATCTCCCGCCTGCAAACGGGCGACCGGCTCAGCCTGCGCAACGGCGAATTGCTGCCCGCCGACGCCCGGCTCGTCAGCGGGGAGGCGTGCCTGGATTACAGTTTTGTGACCGGCGAATCCGACCCGGTGAAACGCGACGCCGGCGACCATCTCTACGCCGGCGGCCGCCAGGTGGGCGGCGCCATCACGGTGGAAACCCTCAAGCCCGTGGCACAAAGTTATCTGGCCACGCTCTGGAACCACGAGGCGTTCCGCAAACCGCGCGACCACGATTTGGATTCGCTGACGAACCGTTACAGCCGGCGGTTTACGAAACTGGTGGTGGGAGTGGCGCTCACGGCGGCGGCCTGCTGGCTGTTCAAAGACGCGGCGAAAGCGGAAAAGGTGTTCACCTCGGTGCTGATCGTGGCCTGTCCGTGCGCGCTGGCGCTGGCGGCGCCGCTGACGCAGGGCACCGCCCAACGACTGCTGGCCCGCTTGAATATTTTTCTGAAAAACGGGCCCGTACTCGAACGTCTGGCCGGGGTGGACACGGTGGTGCTGGACAAGACCGGCACCCTCACCACGGCGGATGTGCGCGGGGTGAAATTTCAAGCGGCGGCGGCCGCCGGGCTGACGCCGGAGGAAGGGCAATGGATCGGTTCACTCGCCCGCTGCTCGACCCATCCGACCTCGGTGCGGATCACAAAATATCTGACGGCCGACCCGCTGCCGGTGCGGGGTTTTGACGCGACCCCGGGCGGCGGCATTGGCGGGGAAATCGCCGGGCACCGGGTGCTGCTGGGTTCCCCCGCCTGGTTGCTCCGGCAGGGCATCGGAACGGACGTCCCGCCCCCAACCACCAGCGGGGCCCAGGTGGTGATTGACGGCCGGTGGCGCGGCGGGTTTGTCCTGGAAAACTCGTTGCGGCCCGAAGCCGCCCGGCTGATTGCGCAACTCGGGGACCGGTTTGAACTGGCGCTGTTGAGCGGGGACAATGAACGCGAAGCCGAACGGTTTCAAACACTGTTTGGCCGGCGCGCGATCCTGCGCTTCAATCAAAGCCCGGCGGACAAACTGAATTTCATCCGCGAACTGCAGGCGCGGGGGCGGCGGGTGATGATGGTGGGCGACGGCTTGAATGACGCGGGGGCGCTCAAACAGGCGGATGTCGGCGTGGCCGTGGTCGAACAAATCGGCGTATTTTCCCCGGCCAGCGATGTGATCCTGGACGCGGAACAATTGCCGCAACTCGCCCGGGTGCTGGCCTACGCCCGGGCGGCGGCCCGGGTGGTGCGCGCCGGCTTTCTCATTTCCGCATTATATAATCTGGCCGGGGTGGGCATTGCGGCGGCCGGCCTGCTGGCCCCGATCGTTTGCGCCATCCTCATGCCGGTCAGTTCGATCACGGTGGTGGTCTTCGCCGGCGGCGCCACGGCCTGGCTGGGCGCGCGGATTTTGCGGTCGCCCCGACGGCGGGCACCCACCCCCGCCGAAACCGGGCTGGTGATGCCCGCCACAACTTCACTGGAGGCGGCATGAGCGTGCTGATCATCCTCATGCTCGTGAGCCTGGCCGTGGGCCTGACCTTTCTGGGCGCGTTCATCTGGTCCGTGCGCAGCGGCCAATACGAGGACACGCTGACCCCCGCCCTGCGCGTGCTGCTGGAAGACGCCACCGTCACCCCTTTTCAGGAGCCTCCGGAGAGCCACGCCGCTCCCTTTCCGGATTCCACCACCAACCCGGGAGCGGCCCAACACAACCCCAACCATGCAACCGATCAAGCAGACCGATTATGAACGTGGAAACCTTTAAATACGACAACCGGGTGGTGCGCGCCTTCGCCATTGCGACGGTCGTCTGGGGGATCGTCGGAATGCTGGTCGGGCTGCTCGCCGCCGTGGAACTATTCTACCCCGGCGCGAACCTGAACCTGCAATTCATCACCTTTGGCCGCATCCGCCCGCTGCACACCAACGCGGTGATTTTCGCCTTTGTCGGCAACGGCATGTTCATGGGCATTTATTATTCGCTGCAACGCCTGTGCAAGGCGCGGATGTTCAGTGATTTCCTGAGTTGGTTTAATTTCTGGGGCTGGCAGGCCATCATTGTCAGCGCGGCCCTCACGCTGCCGCTGGGCTTCACCACCAGCAAGGAATACGCCGAACTGGAATGGCCCATCAAGATCGCCATCGCGGTCGTCTGGGTGGTGTTCACCGTCAATTTGATCGGCACCATCCTCAAGCGCCGGGAAAAACACATGTATGTGGCCATCTGGTTTTTCCTGGCCACGGCCCTCACCGTGGCGGTGCTGCACATCACCAATTCCATGACCCTGCCGGCCGGCTGGTTCAAGAGCTACTCCATGTATGCCGGCGTCCAGGACGCCCTGGTGCAATGGTGGTATGGCCACAACGCCGTGGCGTTCTTTCTCACCACGCCCTATCTCGGCCTCATGTATTATTTCCTGCCCAAGGCGGCCAACCGGCCGATTTTTTCCTACCGGCTGTCCATCATCCATTTCTGGGGGCTGATCTTCATCTACATCTGGGCCGGGCCGCATCATCTGCTCTACACCTCGCTGCCGGACTGGGCGCAGTCGCTCGGGATGGTGTTTTCCCTCATGCTCATCGCCCCGAGCTGGGGCGGCATGTTGAACGGCCTGCTCACCCTGCGCGGTGCGTGGGACAAGGTGCGCCAGGACCCGGTGCTCAAATTCATGGTGGTGGCCATCACGGCCTACGGCATGGCCACCCTGGAAGGCCCGCTGATGGCGGTCAAATCCGTCAACTCGCTCTCGCACTACACCGACTGGACCATCGCCCACGCGCACTCGGGCGCGCTGGGTTGGAACGGTTTCTTCACCTTCTCCATGCTGTATTATCTGTATCCCAAACTCTATAACACCAAACTCTGGTCCACCAAGCTGGCGAATTACCACTTCTGGATCGGCCTGCTCGGCATCATGTTCTACCTCATCCCCATTTACGTGGCGGGCCTCACCGAGGGGCTGATGTGGAAACAGTTCACCAGGGACGGCTTCCTCCAATATCCGAACTTCCTGGAAACCATCGTGCAGGTGGTGCCGATGTTCCGCCTCCGTTCGGTGGGCGGCACGCTCTACTTCGTCGGTGTCCTGTTGATGACCTGCAATTTGTATCGCACCGCCAGGGCCGGCAAATTTGAGCCCGACACCGAGGCCCAGGCCGTGCCGTGGCAGCAAATCCCCGCCGCCCCGCATGGCGGCACCGGCTTCCATCGCCTGCTCGAAGGCAAACCCCTCATCTTCACCGTGCTGGCCGTCGTGGCCATCCTCATCGGTGGCATTGTGGAAATCATCCCCATGTATCTCATCAAAGAAAATGTCCCGACCATCGCCAGCGTGAAACCCTACACGCCGCTCGAAGTCCTGGGGCGCGACCTCTACATCCGCGAAGGCTGCCTGGGCTGTCATTCCCAGATGATCCGCCCCTTCCGCTCCGAGACCGAGCGTTACGGCGAATATTCCAAGGCCGGCGAATTCGTCTATGACCATCCCTTCCTCTGGGGGTCCGAGCGCAAAGGGCCGGACCTCGCCCGCGAAGGCGGCAAATACCCCGCCGCCTGGCATTACAACCACATGGACGACCCGCGCGCCACCTCGCCCGGCTCGATCATGCCGCGTTATTCCTGGTTGCTGACCCAGAAACTCGAGACCGATTCCCTGCCTTCCCGCCTGGCCGCCCTGCGTCGCGTCGGTGTGCCGTATCCCGCGGGTTATGAAAATGGGCCGGCGCAAAAAGACCTACAGGCGCAGGCGGAAAAGATCACCGCCGACCTCAAGCAAGGCGCGGTCACGGCGGATTCTGACCGTGAGATCATCGCCCTCATCGCCTATCTGCAACGGCTCGGCACGGACATCAAGGCGGCGCCCGCCGCCCCCGCCGCCGGCCAATAACCCCCGACCCCTGACACCTTATGTATCAAAACGTTTTGGAAAGCATCAAAGGGATCGGCCTTTACGGGATCGTCTCGATCCTCATCTTCTTCGTGTTTTTCACCGGCATGCTCGTGTGGGCGTTTGCGCTGAAAAAAAATTATCTCAACACCATGGGCAACCTGCCGCTGGAAGATGGCCAACGACCGGAAACCGCAACCGATAAAATTCAATCCTGAACCTTATGAGCAACCATCCCCAAGATCCGCTGCTGCTGGATCACGAATACGACGGCATCCGGGAACTGGACAACCGGCTGCCCCGCTGGTGGGTGTGGCTGTTTAATATCACCATCGTCTTCGCGGCCGTGTATCTGCTCTATTACCATGTGCTGGGCGGCCCGTCGTCGGCGCAGGAATACGCCGCGGAAATGAAAGCCGGCGATCAAATCAAAGCCGCCGCCATGGGCAAGTTTGAAACCGGCATCGCCGCGCTGCAACCCCTGACCGACCCCGGCGTGCTCAACCAGGGCCATCAAATCTACGCCCAACTCTGCGCCCCGTGCCATCGGGCCGACGGCGGCGGGCTGGTCGGGCCGAACCTGACGGATGATTACTGGATCCACGGCGGCAAATATTCCGACACCGTCACGGTCATCTGGAACGGCGTGCCCGCCAAGGGCATGATCACCTGGAAGAACAGCCTCAAACCAGACCAAATCGAGGCCGTGGCCAGCTACCTCTACACCCTGCGCGGGGCCAAATTGGCCACGCCCGGCAAACCGCCCGAAAACCAAACCCCGGTCAAAGCCGCGCCGTCGGCGTTTGAGTGAAAACAAACTCATGTTCTGCGCGCGGTGCATCCCGAAGTTGTGGGCGGTCTTCAGGCGAAGGCATTTGGAGTGCGGCGACCCGTCGCCGCTTTTGGACGAGACGACCCGTCGTCGAGTTCAAAAACGCGCCCCCGTCCGACCGCCCCAAGAACATCAGGATGCACGGTTTTTCGCGGGTGCATCTCGAATGGCGAATTGCTCCGACTCCTGCGCGATCCCAGCGAATCGGCGCGGAGGCTCAGAGATTTTGCCCCCTTTGCCGGCCGCCTCAGTCGCGAAGAACGCCGGCAGGCGGAACCCGAATGCGCATACCATTTCTAATCCATTTGCTGCATTCCGTGGTTGCCCTGGCACCCCCGCACCGGAATCATTCAAGCTGAAATTCCATGCCAACCCCGACTGATACCCCCTCAAAAAAACCGCCGCTCCCCGGGGACGATTTCCGCGATCACATCGCCACCGCCGATGCGGAGGGCCGCCGCCAGTGGGTTTTTCCGCGCAAAGTCAATGGAAAATATTACCGCTGGCGCACCGAGTTCAGTTGGCTGCTGCTGCTCATCATGTTCACCGGGCCGTTCATCACCATCCGGGGCAATCCGCTGTTGCTGATGAACATCCCGGAACGCAAGTTCGTCGTCCTGGGCCAGATCTTCTGGCCCCAGGACATGATCATCTTCGCCTTCGCCCTGCTGTTGTTTCTGACCGGGATCGTCATTTTTACGACGGCCTACGGACGGTTGTGGTGCGGCTGGGCCTGCCCGCAAACGGTGATGATGGAGATGGTCTTCCGCAAGATTGAATACTTCATTGAAGGCGACGCGCCCGAACAGCGGTTGCTGGCCAAAGCCCCGTGGCACTCCGGGAAAATCCTGAAGAAAACCGCCAAGCACTTGATTTTTTTCGCGCTCTCCTTCCTGGTCGGCAACGTGCTGTTGAGCTACATCATCGGCTGGCGGGAACTCTGGCAGATCATCAACGACACCCCGGCCCGGCACCTTGCGGGACTGACGTTCATGATCTTGTTTTCGCTGCTGTTCTACGGCATTTTCGCCCGCTTCCGGGAACAGGCCTGCACCTTCATCTGTCCCTATGGCCGGTTCCAATCGGCTCTGCTGGATGAGAATTCCATCGTGGTGGCTTACGATCACCGGCGCGGCGAGCGGCGAGCGCCGCTCAAGCATGAAAAGAAACCCCTCGAACGCCGCCTGGCGGGCTTGGGCGATTGCGTGGACTGTCATCAATGCGTGGCCGTCTGCCCCACCGGCATTGACATCCGCAACGGCACCCAGATGGAATGCGTCCACTGCACCGCCTGCATGGACGCCTGCGACCAGGTGATGCACCGCACCGGCCTGCCGCCGGGCCTCATTCGTTACGCCTCGCTCAACGGCATCGAACGCGGCGAAGGCCTCCGCCTCACCCCCCGCCTGATCGGCTATTCCGTCGTGCTGCTCGTGCTCGCCGCCATCCTCGGCGTCATGCTCTTCAACCGGTCGGATGCCGAAGCCACCCTGCTGCGCGCCCCCGGCTCGCTGTTTCAACAAATGCCCGACGGCCGTTACAGCAACCTCTACACCATCCGGGTCATCAACAAAACCTCGCGCGAGCTGCCCCTCGAGTTGCGCCTGGAGCACCCGGCCGGCGAATTGACCGTCATGGGCCGGGACGCCCTCACCGTCGCCCCGCAAAAACTGACCGAAAATTCCGTGCTCATCGAACTCGATGCCGCCGCCATGAAACCCGGCGCCACACCGGTGACGCTCGGCGTATGGTCGGATGGCAAAAAATTGCAAACCTTGAAGACCGCCTTCATCGGTCCGCGCAATTAATTTTTAATTATGAACCCACCGCGCAATCTCTGGCCCTACGGCATCATCGCCGCCTTCCTGCTGTTTGCGGGTGGGCTGGCCACCACGGTGACCATCGCCATCACGCACCCCGAAGATCTGGTCAACGAGAACTACTACGAAAACGAGGTGCTATACCAGCACCAGATTGACAGCACCGCCCGCGCCCAAAAAGCCGGGGCGGCCATCCGCGACGATCCGGCCGGCCAACAACTCGTCATCGCCCTGCCCGTGGCGCAACTCGGTCAAAAATTTTCCGGCACCCTCCGCCTGTATCGTCCCGATTCACCCAAACTGGACCGGGAACAACCCCTGGCCCCCCGTCCCGACGGCACCCAAACCGTGAAGCTTTCCGCCCTGGCCCCCGGACCGTGGTTGCTCAAAGTGGCGTGGCAGGCCGATGGCCTGGGCTATTACCTGGAACAAAAGTTCATTCGTTGACATGGATTTAACACTGGCCATCGCCCTGGGCCTGCTCGGCAGCCTGCACTGTGCCGCCATGTGCGGCCCCCTGCAACTGGCGCTGCCCGTGCCGGCCGGCGGTCCGGGCCGGATCGTCGTCGGTCGCCTTCTCTATCAATCCGGCCGCGTGGCCACCTACTGCCTGCTGGGCTTGGTGGCGGGACTCGCCGGGAAATCCCTGGTGTTCGCCGGGCTGCAACGCTGGCTCTCCATCGCCCTGGGCGCGGCCATTCTCGCCGGCTTTTTCCTCGCGCAACGGGCGGCCGTCGCCGCGCCGGTGGTCCGGCTGGTGCTGCACCTGAAAGCCGCCATGGCCGTCCAATTGCGGCGGCGCAGTCTGCGGTCCCTGACCCTGTTGGGGGCGTTGAACGGACTCCTGCCCTGCGGATTGGTTTATGTGGCCATGGCCGGGGCCGGGGCGGGCGGCACCCTCGCTTCAGGCGTGCTCTTCATGGCCGCCTTTGGTCTGGGCACCACGCCCGCCATGCTCGCCATCAGCCTGTCCCGGAAAATGCTGCCCGTGGCCTTCCGTTTGAAACTGCGCCCGGCCATCCCCGTGGGCGTCTGCGCCCTGGCGGCCCTGTTGATCCTGCGCGGCCTGTCGCTGGGCATCCCCTATCTCAGCCCGGATTTATCCGCCGCCCATCCGGCCTGCTGCCACCTGCCCTGATAAACCATTTTTCCGCTTGCGCCGCGCCGGGAGGTTCAAAAAATTTCAGTCGCAATGCCTTCGGAGCCATGGTTTGACCTGAATTTCAGTCGTCCCTTCAAATTAACAGCCCCCCTCACCCCGGCGTGAGCTTGAAGACCAGGGCGATGTCGTTCGGCATTTTGGCCGGCGGTTTGATCGTGAGCGCGTCCGCCGTCTGCGACCATTGCACTTTTTCATCGCTGCCCAGCAGGTCAATCCGGCCGACGGGCCGGTCGAGCAGCTTGGCGGCGGTGCCGAGCGACTTGATCGGCAAATCACTTTTCGGCACGCCCATCACGATGGCATAAAGCACCCCGTCCCGGGTGGTGAAACGCACGTCTTCCCCCGTGAACGGCTTGCCCTTGCCCTCGGTGAAATTGCCCGCCTGCGTCACCGGCCCGGCCGAGGCCGGCCCCTCCCCGAACACTTTCCAGGGGCGGGTGCCGATGATGCCTTCCTTGTTCACGTCCATCCAGGCGGCAATGCCTTGCAGCACCAGCTCCTCCTTGTCGTCAATGGTGCCATCCGCGCGCACGGGAATGTTGAGCAGGAGATTGCCGTTTTTGCTGACGATGTCCGCCAGCAACCGGATGACCGTGCGGGCGTTCTTGTAACGGCCCCGGTCATAGAGCGAGCGGTCATAATGCCAGTTGCCGATGCAGGTGTCCGTCTCCCACGGCAGCGGCTCGATCCGGTTCGCCGCGCCCCGCTCGAGATCCCAGACGATGCACTTTTTCTCCTCGTCGTTCAATTGCTTGCCCAGAATCACCGACTTGAGTTCACCGCCATGCTGCCGCTGGTTGAAATTGTAGAAGTCGGCGGCGATTTTCAAGCCCGCGTCGCTGACCGGCCAGAGCGGCAGCGCGTCGTCGTCAAAATAGAGCAGATCGGGCTGGTATTTATGCACCAGGTCAACCACCCGGTTGTAAAACTTGTCGCAATACGCCTGGTCGGGCAGGGTGACGCCGTTGTTCCAATCCCACCGGTCATGGATGGAGCCCGATTTCTCGAAGTTGGGGCTTGGGGTGTGGCGCTGTTCATAAAGATCCTGCGGGTCCAGACCGTCCCACCATTTGCCCTTCCCATCGGCCTTGGTCAGCTTGCCATCGTAAGGCACCCCGGCATAGGGGCCGTTCTTATCCGCCCCCTGGGAGACCTCATACCAGCTCCAGGCGTGGGAGGCGTGGAGGCTCACCCCAAACGGCAACCCCTGGTCATGCGCCGCCTTCGCCCACGCGCCGATGAGATCCCGCTGCGGCCCCACCTTCACGCTGTTCCACGGCTGATACTTGCTGTCCCAGAGATCGAAGTTGTCATGGTGGTTGGCCAGGGCGACAAAATATTGCGCCCCCACCCGCTTGTAGAGCGCCACGAGTTTGTCCGGGTCGAACTTTTCCGCCTTCCAAATGTGAATGACATCCTTAAAACCAAACTGCGAAGGCGGCCCGTAATGGTTGGTGTGAAATGAATTCTGCTTGCCGCCCTCCACATACAGATTGCGGGCATACCAGTCGCTGTCCTCCGGTTCACATTGCGGCCCCCAATGCGCCCAGAGCCCGAACTTGGCGTTGCGGAACCACTCCGGCGCCTGATACTGCTTGAGCGAATCCCACGTCGGCTGAAACTTCCCCGGGGTGATCGGTTGGGCATCCGTGTTGACGATGACTTTGGGAACGGCCGTTTCGGGAATGGGATCCCCGGCATGCGCGCCCGGCGCCAGGCCCAGGGCCAATGGTAAAAGCCAGCGCCACAAGTTGGATTTCATACGGTTGGATTTCATACTTTTAATCATGCCCGAAAACCGCCACTAAACAACTCTCATCACCAAAAAAATCGCGGAGTGCCGGCACCCATGAGCCGGCACCCCGCTTTACCCGAACAGGTCCCACAACCCGTTCAAAACCTTGCACATAACGCAGTTGGAATGATCATAAGATGATAACGCCAAAAAATCTGCTTGGCCAAGAATTGGCGGGGCACCGGAACCCACACCGGCGCCCCGCCGCATTTATCGTCCACCCATTGATTCGATAAAAGAACTCGCGTGCTGTTTTACTGACCCTGCAGGATGTAGAACTGTTGCGACACACCGGAACCCACCGCCCCGTTGACAGTGTAGGTGAAGTTGCCGCTGCCATCATAATTCCCCACGGTCACCGTCGTCCATTGGGCGAGTGGCAGCGCGAGGTTCGTGGTGCTCAACACGGTCACCTGATCGCCAGGCTTGCCGCCCGTGGCGCTGAGGACAAGGCTGGTGCCGGAAAGCGTCACCCCGGTGAAGGTTACTGGCGGCGTGTACGGAACAATGGCCGTCACCACCAGGGCGAGGGAAGCGTAGCCCGGGAGGATGCTGGGGTCATTGGTCAGGAATCCCGAAACACCGCCCGGCAGCGTGAGGCTGAAACCATTCCCACTGTTCGTGACCATCGCCCCGCCGAGTTGGATGAGCGGATACTCGTTGCCGGCACTCAGATTGATCGCGTCCTGAATCCGGAGGGTACAGTGTCCGTTCAAATACACGTAATCCGCCTGGAACGCCGCCGCCGTGGTGCTGGAAAGGTTGGTGAAGACCAAGGTCGCTCCCTGCCCCTGACCCAGTGTGAGGGAGCCGATCTGCGGTGTGTCGGAACCGTCATAGAACGCGCCAAAGGCGTGGCCGTCGTTCACCGCGAAGTTCTCACCTTCATTGTTGAGGGATCCGGAGACCAGGAGCGTTCCGTTGCTCACCGTGGTCGGACCGGTATAAGTATTGGCCCCGCTCAAAACCAGCGTGCCCGGACCCTGCTTGACCAGTCCCGCGTCGCCGCCACCCTTCAGCGCGGCCGCGATCGTGACCAGGTGACTTGCGCTGTTGATGTAGGCGGGAATCGTGGCGTTGGTCACATTGATCGTCAAATACGCCGACCCGGCCCAGAAAACGCCGCCCACCGGATCATTGGTTCCCGCTTCCAATACCCCGCCGTTGAAGTTGAAGTCGGCGGTTTGATTGGCTCCCGCCGTCGTTTGCTGAATGCCATCAACCACCAGGGTGCCCCCGTCCAGGTCCACCGCGCAGTTGCCAGTCGTGCTGCCGGCAGAGGAATAAAACATGTCCAATGCGCCATTGGCCGTCACCACCGGGTTGTCGCCGAGCCCGCTGCCCACCTGCAGGAACTGGCCGAGACCCGGGCGGCAGTTGCCGCGCCCGAAGCTGATCGCGCGTCCATTGACGTCGGCGTCGGCCGTAACGATGGCATTGTTGGTGATGGTCAGCGAGCAGGGATTATTATAGACCCCGGAAGTGGCGGTGTAGCCGGTGTCCGAAACAATATAAATGGCGTTGGTGGAAGTGAGCGAGCCACCGTTGATGACCACATTGGCCGGGTAAAGGTACTGCGCGACTCCGGAAAGATCCAAACTACCGCCCACAATACTCGGATTGTTGAAGATCACGTTGCCGCCTTCCACCACGGTGCCGCCGCCGTAGGTTGCCGCCGATAATATTTCCGTGCCGGAACCCTGATGAATCAGCGAACCGGGACCGGACAAATTGCCGGAGAAGATACCGCCGGAGTTGGCATTACCAATGGTGAGCGCGACGCCCCCACCCAGTGTGTTGACGAGCGCCAGATTCTGCGAACCATTGAAGCCGTCGAGGGTGGCGGCCGTCAGCAAGCCGAAGTTCAATACGCCGCCCGGGTTGTTGTAAACGAGCGTGCTATACTGCAATGCCCGCGGATTCCCCAGTTGCTCGGTGCCGCCGGCGATGATATTGGTGCCGTTGAACGTGTTCGCGCTGCCCAGCACCACCGTGCCCGTGCTGCCCGGGCCGCTGTTCACCGTGAGGTTGTTCGTGCCCACGTTGCCCGCCGTGGCAATGGCGCCGCCAATGGTCAGCGTCTGGCCGGCGGCGGCGTCAAGGTACGCCGTGGTGACGGCATTGTTGGCGATGGAGGCCGACCCGATGCCGATGCCGCGGTTGGTATTCAACGTCAGCGTCGCATCCCCCAGCAAATCACCGCCGTTCAATACGATGTTATCTGGCGTGGGCAAAGCCGGCACCACGCCCAGGCTGCCGGCGCTTCCCGCGCCCGCCCCATCCGCCACAATGCCCGCCACCCCGCCGCTGAGCACCGTGCCGCCGGCGTAAGTATTGTTCGCCCCGTTCAAAGTGACGGTGCCCGGCCCGGCCACCGCCAGCGATCCATTGCCGCTGATCACGCCGTTGAGCGTCAGATTATTCCCGCCACCGCCCGCCACCGAGAGCGTGTTCGCATTGGCGACCGAAATATTATTCGCCAGGTTCACGACCGTCGCGCCCCCTTGCAGCGTCGAACTGCTGGTGACACTCACATCGCCCGCCCCCAACGAGGTGTTTTTAGCCGCCTGCACCGTGACCCCGCTTAACGTGGTGCCCACCGTCCCGGATGCCGGCCCGTAGCTGTTGGCGCCGGAAAGCAGCACCTTGCCACCGCCATTGATCGTCAGCGCCTCCGGACTGGATTCATTGGCGATGGTCCCCCCCAGGGTCACTGCGTCGCCGGCATTCACCGTCACCGTCAGGCTGTCGTTCAAGGCCACGGCGGGATTGATGGCATTGAGTGTGCCCGCCGTCACGTTAATCGCGGCCCCGTGGCCGCCGTTGGCCAAAGTCAGGGTGTTGGCCCCGGCCGCAATGATGTAGGAACTGGCATTCGTAAACGAAATTCCAGCCACGGTTTCATTTTGATCCAAATTCACCGCCAGCCCGACCCCGCCGGAGCCAAAGGCGGCGACATCGCCGGGACGCGGCGTGAAACCCCCGCTCCAGTTATTCGCTTCCGACCAGTTTTGGTCCTGGTTCGCATCCGTCCAAATTTCCGTCACCCCGGTTTCACTCACCGTCAGGATGATCGAGTTGCCGCTGATGGAAATCAATCCGGCATATCCGTTGGCGATCACCCCGGTCCCGGCGGGGGTGGAATTGACGGTTGAACCGCCGGTGATGCCGCCGGCGGCGGTCAACAGCGTGTAAACCCCGGTGGTCAACCCCGAAGCGGTGACATTCACCGTCGGACTGTTCAACGTAACCGTCCCGGAAACCTCCAGTAGCGCACTGCTGCTCAGCGAGGCATACGAACCACTGCTCCAAGTGACATTGCCCGTGATCGTGCCGGAACCGCCCAAAACCGCGCCGGACGTCACGGTGGTGCCGCCCGTGTAAGTATTCCCGCCATTCAAAAACAGACCGCCCAAGCCCGGCGCCCCGGAGTTGGTCACCACGAGTGCGCCGCTGCCGCCATTGCCGATGGAATTGGCAAAACCGATCGCTTGGCCGTTGAGGTCCAGTGTGGCCCCGCCGGCATTGATCGTGACCGTCTGCGTCGAAATATCCGGGCTGGTGGCGGTCCATTGCAACGTGCCGCCGTTGAAGGTCACTCCGCCGACGCCCAGCGATCCGCTGCCAATGCTCAGGATGCCGGTATCCAGCACGGTCCCGCCGGTGTAAGTATTGGCGGCGGTCAAAATCACTTTACCCGTGCCATACACCGGCGTCAGGTTGGCCGTGCCCAGGCCGCTGCCCGGCAGGAGACCCGTCACATTCCCGTTCGCCGTCGAGGCCGGAATGCCGATGATCAGCGGACCGGAACCCGCGCCCCCGCTGACGACTCCATCCACGGTCAGAGCGTAACCGGCGGTCGCGGCCAGTCCGCCACCCTGATTGAGCAGCGTGATGGGACGCGGGTTGACGCCACCGTTGTCCAGGGTCATCGTCGCATTGGCCACGAGGGTGCCGCTGCAAAACACTATCCCCGCCCCGGTGGCGGGAACACCCAAACCGTTGTCCGTGGTGATGACCGTGAAACCACCATTCAGGAAATTCGTGCCGGAGTAAGGACCCGAGTAGGTGTCTGGACCCCGAACGACCGTCCCCGGACCGGCCTGGATGTAGGAGGTCACCGCCGTCGCGGCGCCCTGGCCCCGCCCGTTGGCCAGCGAACCATTGTCAATGAAATAAGCCTCAATGTTGTTCTGCCAAATGTACTCTTGCTGGGTGTTGGAAGTGGAATAATCCGGGAAATACGCCCCCCCGCTGACGGCACCATTGCCGCTCCAAATGGTGACATTATCGGCCCCCATGTTGGGCGTGACCAAAATGGCGTTGACGACCACCCATTTGCCGTTGATATTAAGCGTGTCGTCGCCCGGGGTGTTAAAACGAACCGTCGTGGTGCCGCTATTGCCGGTGGCGGTGTAATCCGCCTGCAAATCCATGTTTTGCCCCTGGCCGGTGCCGCCCATGGTGGTCACGTAACCCCCCAAGGAAGTCAGATTGGTGATCTCTCCGCCCTGCGTGGCGGCCCAATCATAGGCGCCAAACGTCGCGAACCCCGCCGTGTCGTTGGCCCCAACGCCCGTACCCAGCACCCCCCCGGCCGCCCCGCCCGTCGTGGTCCCAAAGAGACTGCCCCCGTTGGTGGGCAGCAACACGGTCACGCCTTTGTTCGCCGTGATCGCTCCACCGAGGGTCACGGATGGATTATTGTTGTTCCCAAAAACAATTTGGCCGTTCCCCGACGTAAATGCCGTGCTGGCAAAGGTCTGGCTGCTCGGGGTGGAGGCATTGCCCAGAATCGTCAGTGGGCGGGCACCCAGGGTCAGCGCCGAGGTAGCCGGAACGATGTTGGCGGAAGGCGCCGCAGGTTGGGTGAAATCCAGCGTGAGGGATCCGTTGCCCACCATGGTCGGGCCGGTATAAGTGTTGGCCGTGCTCAGGGTCAGTGTGCCGAGACCGACTTCCGTGAGGCCGCCGGAGCCCGCAATTCCGCCCGTGCCCGACACGATGTAACTCTTGGCGGTGTTGGAGAAAGTAACGCCACTCGGAGCGACGGTCGAATTGAGCGTAACGGTGATCGGACCCGGCCCGGTGAGAATGTCGCCAAAAGTAACCGTGTCGCCGTCCTTATAATCCAAACTCCCCAACCAGTTGGGCGTGGTGGTGTTCCAATTTCCAGAGGCGGCTGAACCGATGTCCCAAGTCAGGGGCGCGGTGCCGCTGGAGACGACCAGGTTGAGCGAACTGCCGCTCTGCACCACGGTGGCGTTCACGCCGGGCAAATTGAGGGTCGCCCGCCCGTTCGCGGTGGTGGGGGCCGTGCCCGAGGCCGTGCCCGTCCAGGACACCAGCGGGTAAGTACCGGTGGGAATCAGGATGCCGCCGTCGTTGACGGTCAAATTCAGGCTGGTGGCGAAATTGATGCTGCCGTTGACCTGCAGCGGCGCGATGGTGGTGCTCATGGTGTTCGAAAAATTCATGATCAGGTTTGGCGAACTGTCCTGAAACACCAGACTGGGGCAGGACCACTGGCCGCTGGCAATGGTCATGTTCTCCGTCAGCGTGCCGCCCCCCGACATGGTGATGGCGCTGCTCAGGCTGGACCCGCCGGCAACCACGATGAGATTGGCCCCGTTGGCGATGGCGGTGGGGCCGGTATAGGTGTTGGCCGCCGTGAGCATCAGCGTTCCGTCGTTAACGTTCAAGGCGCCCGTGCCCCGGATAATGCCGGAGAAAGTTTGTACGCCAGAACCGTTGTAATTGAGGGTGCCATTATTGGTGATCAAGCCCGCATAGGCTCCGGCGGCCCCCCCCAGCAGCGCGCTGCTGTTGATCGTCAGTATTCCGGCGCCGACCGTCGTGGCCCCGGTGTAGGTGTTGATGCCATCCAACTGCATCGTGCCGCTGCCCTGCTTGATAATGCCCGTGTCCGCCTGGCTGCTGCCATGGATCAAAGTCCCTTGGACGTCCAAATCCGGGCTGCCTCCCGTCACCGACACATTGAAAACGGTGCCCCCGCCCCCTTCGTCCGGCACCACATCATTGGCGGTAATATAGGAGGTGGACGTGCCCCCCACCACCACGCCATCATCCAAGTCCCAACTGCCATAGGCGGGCTCATTGCCGGTTCCGGCATTGGCCAGCGTACCGCCGTTCAGCGTCAATACCCCGCGAATATGGGTTGAACCGCCGGCCCCGGCGTCGGCCGCGTTGATGCCGGTGAGGGTGCCGCCCGCATTGATGGTCACCGGTAAATTCCCGATGGTCGAGGAGGAGCCGGCGAGAGCATTGTCCGTGGCCGCCACCGTCGCTCCACTGTTAATCGTCAGTCCGCTGCTTTTGTAAATGCCACTGGTGCCGGTATTGACAAAATAAAGGTCCAGAGTGCCACCGTTGACCACCGTCGCCCCGGTGTAGGTGTCCGGCGAGGCGTTGGTCAGGGTCAGTGTGCCCGAACCGCTCAGGGTCAGACCGCCTGACCCGGCAATCAAACCCTGCAGCGTCAGATTTCCACCCCCGTTGAGCGCGATCGTTTGATTGGCCGCCGCCAGGTTGATGGTGTCAATAACGGTCTCATTATTACCGTTGTTTTGAGCGATCACGGTGGCCGGCGTGGCCGTGCCCAGCGTGAATCCAGTCCCCGGCCCCTGGCCGCCCGCCGTCCCGGCTTTGATCGTGTAGCCGGGGGCATTGGCGGTGAAAGTGATGCTGGTGAAGGTCCAGGCGTTGGTTCCGCCCACGGTGAGGTTATCCGTCAACACATCCCCCAAATTGCCGCCGGCAGTGTTATCCACGTCAAAAACCAGCGCATCGCCGGAAATGGGCGGAGTGTTCGCCCCCGTCCAATTTCCGCTGGCACCGGTGCCACCCCAGGCGGCGGTCGTACCGGCGGAGTTCCAAGTGTCCACGCCGTTGACCTGCGCCCGGGCGCTCAGCCCGGCCGCCGCCAGTAACGTGCAAAGGAGCAAACGTATTTTCAAACGATGCGGAGCAGGGAGAATTGATTTCATAAGGGTTTGGGTGTTTTGGTTGGAGTTTCTGAGGGCTGACGGCAACGGTCTTGCCGCACTTTGGATCGGTTGGGGTTTCATAATCGGATACCGGAGGTCTAATACTGTCGCTGGATTAACGTGTGGGTTTGGGGGGATTGGCGTCCAAAAAGTGGAGGTTCCAACGGGAGAAAGTCCCCCCCGTTGAAATGCCGGTGTCTCCTGAAAATAATCATGGTAACATTAACACATGTGAGAATCAGGTTCCAAACGCGCCAAAAATATAAAAATATTTTGGCGGCCCGCCACCGCCTTATGGCCGCGCACCCCAACCGGCCGTGCGTTAAATTCTCCCCGCCCCCCCCAATCCACCCCAATCGGCCCCTCCTGCACTGGCCGGTCACCGCCCGTATCCCGCTGCGTCAACGACCCTCACTCAGTTTCGGCATCCGGGGAATAGCAATCCACCAGGGCGGTGGCCTCGCGCAGCAGAATACCGGCATAAACCCAGTCAAACCAATAGCCGGCGTCCGCCCGCCCGTGCTCCAAGCCGGCGTGCAATTTCGTTTCAACCGGTTCGCGGCCAAGTTCCAATTGGTCGCACGCCTCCTCCGACCGCCCGGCGTGATAATAGGCCATGGCCAGAATGCAATGCAGATCCGCCTCACAGGCCGGGAACCGGGCTTTCAGCGCCAGGCCCTGTTCGCACCAACTGATCGCCGCATCGTCATCGCCAGTCCGGTATTTCCACAGGGCCACGGGCATCAGGGACCATTGATTGACCCGGGATTTGGCCAGGGCGGGAAAATTGGTCTCATAACTATCGGCCAGGGGCTTCAATATGGCCCGTTGTGACGCGTCCAGCGGTTCCAAAAGGCAGGTGATGAAGAGGCTGCTGCTGGGCACCGAGACAAAATTAGTCACCGTCAGCCGCCAGAAATGGGCGCAGGCTTCAGGCTCGGGACTTTCCGCCAACACCACCCCGCAGGCTTCATAATCGAGGGCGACCTGGGTGCGACTATCCAGTTTATCAATGTCTATCAGGGCGGAGTAGCGCATGGCCGCCTGCGGCCACCGGCCCTGGAGCGCCATCCATTCCCCCACCGAGCGGAAGGCCGAAATCTCGTCCAGCGTCGGATTAACCGGGAAGGTTTTCACCTGGTTGAGGGTGGCGTCCGCTTCGTCATATTTTCCCTGGGTGACAAACACCACCGCCTGGGTGATTTTGGTGCGGTCCTCCGCTTCGGAACGGAGGCGCGCCTCCTGTTCGCGGGCCTCCCGTTCGCGCAGGAACATCCAAGTGGACAGGCCCAAGCCGATCAACAGGGCCAGGGCCACCGCCGCGCTGGCGGCGAAAATAATTTTATTCCGGCGCACCAGTTTCTGCAGCCGGTAAAGCTGGCTGGGCGGGCGGGCCATCACCGGTTCATTTTCGAGGTAACGCTGGATGTCCATCGCCAGCCCGTTGGCGGTGTCATAACGGCGGTTCCGGTCCTTTTCCAACGCCTTCATGACGATCCAGTCCAGATCGCCTTTTAATTCGGAAATCAATTTCGGCGGCTCGGCGCGGCGCTGGCCGGCCGCGAGGGTTAATTCCGTCCGACGCAGCGAGGTGACCATGGTGGAGGGCAGTTGTGGCTCGTCCTCGCGCAGTTTGCGCCGCATCTCATCCAAGCCGGATTTCATCAGCGCATGGGTGTCAAACGGCGTCCGGCCGGTGAGCAGTTCATAGAGCAGCACCCCCAGACTGTAAATGTCGCTGCGGGTGTCGATGTCCAAACCGCTGATCTCCGCCTGTTCGGGGCTCATGTAGGCCGGCGTACCGACCAATTGTTCGCCGAGGGTGAGCAGGGTGTGGTCGGTCAGCCGTCCCCCGGTGGCTTTGGCGATGCCAAAGTCAATGACTTTGGGCACGGGCAGACCGTCGTGCAGGGTCACCAGGATGTTCGAGGGTTTGATGTCCCGGTGGATGACGCCCTTCTGGTGGGCGTGCTGGATGGCGCGGCAGGTTTGGATGAACAAGCCCAGGCGCGCCGTATTGTCCAAGTGGTGTTCATCGCAATATTTGGTGATTCTCGTGCCGCGCACCAATTCCATGACAAAGAACGGTCGGCCGGTGGCGGTCGCGCCGGCATCCAGCACCCGGGCAATGTTGGGATGATCCATCATCGCCAGGGCCTGGCGCTCCGCCTCGAACCGGGCGATGACATTCTTGGTATCCATGCCCAGTTTGATGACCTTGAGCGCCACCTGGCGGCGCACCGGCTCCTCCTGCTCGGCCAGATACACCGTCCCGCAGCCGCCTTCGCCGATTTTCTGCAATAGTTTGTAACGCCCCACCCGGCTGCCGATCAATTCGTCGTCCAAGGCGGCCGGCAGGGGCTCGCCGGAACCTTCCCGCAGGACGGCGGCGGCTTGAAAATCCAACTCGGGTGCGTTGACGGCCGCCCGGCCGGTCGCGAAAAATCGTTCCGCCCCGGCATGGGCCGCCAGCATTTCCTCGACCGCCGCCCGCAGCCCCGGATCGCCCGCACAGGCCTGGTCCAGAAACAGCGCCCGCAAGGCGGGGTCCCGCACATTGGCGGCGACAAAACTCACGGCGGCTTCCAGTTGCGACTCGGAGTTCATCAATTCTGGGCGCGAATCCAGCGGAACAATTTGATTTTGGCGTAGAACCACTGGCGGTTGATGGTCCGCAAACTGCCGCCGAGACTTTTGGCCACCTCCTCATTGGTCAGCCCGCCAAAAAACTTGAGCAACACCATCCGCGCCATTTCCGGATCCTCCCCCTCCAACCATTGCAACGCCTCATCAATGAGCAGCACGTGGTCATCCGGGGTGCTGGCGGTGATCTCCAAATCTTCCAAGGGCAGGCGCACCTGGCCGCCGCCCCGCTTGAGGACCGATTTACGCCGCGCATTGAGGATGAGGATCCGCCGCATGGCCTCCGCCGCCGCGCCAAAGAAGTGCCGGCGGTTTTCCCAACTCTGGTCGCCATCGCCGACCAATTGCAGCCAGGCCTCATGCACCAGCGCCGTCGGCTGCAGGGTGTGGCCGGCGGCCTCCCCCGCCATCCGCTTCTCCGCCATCCGCCGCAATTCCTCATACACCAGCGGAAACAACTCTTCCGTGGCCTTGCGCTCGCCGCGACTGACCGATTGCAGCGCCAAAGTGACTTCGCTCATTATTGTTCTGGTTCCCGCACTCAAGTTAAATTAACCGGCCCCGATTCACAACTGGAATGTCCGGCGGGACGCAAACACCGGTGCCTGCAGAATACGATCCGGTTCATCCTGTTTTATCCTGTCCTGTCAAATATTTCGTGTATTTCGGGTGTTACGCAGTTTAACCTCCCGGTTTTTCGGTTCTTAAGACAGATGGTTCCTCGCTGTTTTCGGTGGAATCCACACGGGCTTGGTCCGGTGCGCCGGTCAGCCACCGGGTCAGAAGTCGCTCTGCGGGAGCCAAACCGGAGGCGGAAAACTTATGCTCGTATCGGCTGGTTTAACCTTGTTTCCGGGGGATTTTAGCCTTGTTTCAACCTGGTTTCGACCTACTTTGGCTGGTTCCGGGGGGCCAGCCCGGTGGCCGGACGGAGTTCCACGGTGAGCCGGGCGGCCCCATGGTCGTTGGTTCAATGGCTCCCCCCAGGCCGGCGGGCGTCGTCCGATTTTGCCGCGATAGATATTCATAATCTTGCCCCATCAATAAGCAACTATATGCCTCGTGTCAATAGATAACTGGCACTATATTGTATATTTTACACAGCGCCTGAATTCCAGTTGGAGGGACACAATATCCAACAGACCCTCCCGGGCGCAGGCGCCAAGTGGGTGGGGATTCCACTGGAAACAGCTAAGAACCCGGGCCAAAGGCCCGACTTCAATCCAGCCTGGGGGACTCGCCCCAGGTTCCAGGACCAATGAATAACCAAGGGCTGAAAGCCCGATCCAATCCGCAGTCACCCGTCTGAGGAAAGTTTCTTCCGGTATCAGCACCCTCAGGGCGTCCCCGCGCAATCATCCCTTCACCGCTTTCGCCCAGCCGGCGTTCGGTCTCAGTGTCCGTGCAGTGGTTATCAAAGTCACTTTGTTGTGCCAGGGGGATTTCAGGCGCTAAACCATAAATAGCAACTTATTACTCGTTAAAAGTTTACAATACGCATATTAATGCGTATTGTGAGTGCAGGATAACTTTTTGATAAATATGAACTCGCCACCTTCCCCTGGGATACACACTCGGTAGCAGCACCCGCAGCGCGTCCCAGCTCGGTGGTTCAATGGTCATTTCCGATCCACCAACCATCTTGTCTAGTCAGGGTCGGTCAAACCCAGTCAAGGTCAGTCAAGCCCGGTCAACACCCCTTCATCCATCCCCGTTCCACGCTTTCAACCCTTTAACCCTTTCAACCCTACCCGCCCGGCGTCCTACATTAATGTGGTTGGCCCCGCGCAAAGCTACGCGAAGGTAGGAAGGTGGCCACCCCGCTTCCGGCGCGCGGAGAACACGGCGCCCCAACATCCCCATATTTCCGACGCTTTATAATATTCCACCGCTTTCAAAAAGTTTGGCATCGCCTTTGCGTGAATGCCAATCGCTGTGTTGAAAACTGACATCCAAGTAGAAACGGCGGAGGAGAATACGGGTTGCCCGGCAACCTGTGACAGCCCGGGCGATTGTCAGGGCGTGGATCGCTGCCGGGAGCCCCGCCCCGCCGCACCGCTCCCGCCGGTGGCGGACGAGGATGAGGACGAGCCCACTTCCAAGAACTTCACCTCCACCCGCAACGCCTGCAAACTCTGCACCCCGCTGGGGGCGTGCCTGGCGTATCGCGGCGTCGAGGGCTGCATCCCGTTTTTGCACGGTTCCCAGGGCTGTTCGACCTACATCCGCCGCTACCTCATCAGCCATTTCCGCGAACCGATTGACATCGCCTCGTCGAACTTCCACGAAGAAAGCGCCATTTTCGGCGGGGCCAAGAATTTCACCCAGGGGGTCTTGAACATCACCCGCCAATATCAACCCGAACTCATCGGCGCCGCCACCACCTGTCTGGCCGAAACCATCGGCGAAGACCTGGGGCAACTGATCCATGATCTCAAGGCGAAACACGGCCCCGCCGACGCCGCGCCCATCGTCCATGTCTCGACCGCGAGCTATCGCGGCACGCACATGGACGGTTTTCATTCCGCCGTGCGCGAGTTGGTGGCCCAACTGGCGGTGGCGGGCGAACCCCAGGCCGGCGTCGCGCTGTTCCCCGGGATGGTTTCCCCCGCCGACCTCCGGCATTTGAAGGAAATATTTGCGGACTTCGGCCTGCCCCTGACCCTGTTGCCCGATTATTCGGAGACGATGGACGGCGCCACCTGGTCGGAATACGAAAAACTGCAATCCGGCGGCACCCCCATGGCGGCCATCCGCGCACTGGGTTCCGCCAAAACGACCGTCGAGTTTGGGCGTGTGCTGGAAGGGACGGAAACCGCCGGCACCGTGCTGCATGGCAAATTCGGCATTCCGCGCCGGCTGCTCGGTCTGCCGATGGGCATCCGCGAAACCGACGCTTTCCTGGCAACCCTCGCGGCCATCGCCGGCGGCGAGATCCCGGTGAAATACCAGCGCGAACGCGGCCGGCTGGTGGACAGCCTGATTGACGGCCACAAATACGCCTTTGAAAAGCGCGCCGTGGTGTTTGGCGAGGAGGATCTCGTGATCGGCCTCACCGCGCTGCTGTGCGAACTCGGCGTCACGCCGGTATTGTGCGCCAGCGGCGGACGAAGCAAACAATTGGAAAAATGTCTGCGGGCGGCCGTCCCCGGGTTGCCCGCCGAAACCCTCGTGAAAGAGGGCTATGATTTCGCCGAAATCGCCGAGGCGGCCCCGGCGTTGAAACCGGATTTCTTCACCGGCTCCAGCAAGGGCTATTCCATTGCGCGCAAGTTAAAGGTGCCGCTCATCCGCGTCGGTTTTCCAATTCACGACCGCATCGGCGGCCAGCGGGTGCTGCACCTGGGCTACCGCGGCGCGCAGGAACTTTTCGACCGTCTGGTCAATTCGTTGCTCGAAGGGAAACAAGAACATTCACCCGTTGGCTACAGCTACCTATGATCACCACCATTGAACCCATCGTCGGAGCGTCCGGGCCGGTGCCCGTTGACTTCAGCACGCATCCCTGCTTCAACAAGGACGCCCACAAGAAATACGGGCGGGTGCATCTCCCGGTCGCCCCGCGCTGCAACATCCAGTGCAATTTCTGCAACCGCAAATACGATTGCATGAATGAGAGCCGCCCCGGCGTGACCAGCAACGTGCTCACGCCGCAGCAGGCCATCGCGTATCTCCGCGACGTCGTGGCCCGGCGCCCCGAAATTTCCGTCATGGGCATCGCCGGCCCGGGCGACCCGTTTGCGAATCCCGATGAAACGATGGAAACCCTCCGGCTGACGCGGAAGCATTTCCCGAGGATGTTGTTGTGCATCGCCAGCAACGGCTTGAACGTGACGCCCTACATTGATGAACTGGCGGAATTGCAGGTCAGCCATGTCACCCTCACCATCACGGCGGTGGACCCGGAAATCGGCGGCGACATTTACGCCTGGGTGCGCGACGGGAAACGGCCCCTGCGCGGGGTCGAAGCGGCGGCGGCGCTGTGCGCCCGGCAGATCGAGGCGCTCGTCAAACTCAAGGCCGCCGGCATCACCGTCAAGATCAACACGATCATCA
>Ga0302195_10000264_pt1 | contig 40147 bp, 35 predicted proteins | sample II_Bog_N1_2_FD_198778 | JGI IMG/M metagenome (GOLD analysis project Ga0302195, IMG submission 198778) | Peat permafrost microbial communities from Stordalen Mire near Abisko, Sweden - II_Bog_N1_2 | ecosystem: Environmental > Terrestrial > Soil > Wetlands > Peat | place: Sweden: Abisko...
GATGAATCTTTGCGATCGCGTGACCGTCATGCACCAAGGCGCCGATCTGGTGAGCGGCACACCAAGTGAAATACGAAGCAATCCAATGGTTCTCGACGCGTACTTGGGCGGTAACGACGACGACGATGACGACGAGGAACTCTCTTGACTTCCACAACGGCGTTCTTGAGTTTCGATGACGTCGTCGCGGGCTACGGGGGTGGCGACGTCCTTAAGCGCGTGAATTTCGTCGTGCAGGAGGGCGGCGTCACGTGCATCGTGGGTCCCAACGGCTCCGGCAAGTCGACGCTGCTCAAGACGGTGAGTGGCCTGCTCCGTCCTCGGCTGGGGCAGATCCTTTTCAAGGGGACACCCTTGGTCGGAAAGACGCCACGCGAGATCCTGAAGATGGGCATCGTCCAGGTTCCACAGCAGCACAGTCTGTTCAAGGAGATGACAGTCGAAGAGAACGTCTCGCTGGGGGCCTTCCTGGTCCGAGATCGTAGTGAGGTGTCGCGCCGCCTCGAATCGGTGCGCGAGATCTTTCCAATCGTGACCGCCCGAGCGAAGGACAAGGCCGGAAGCCTCTCGGGCGGACAACAGCGCCTCGTCGAGTTCGCTCGTTGTCTGATGCTCGAGCCCGAATTGGTGGTCTTGGACGAACCGTCAATGGGACTCGATCCGAAGACACTGCGATCGATGTTCCACACTGTCAAGTTGATGAACGAAATGGGTCGAACGGTTCTGTTGGTCGAACAGAATGCGCGTCAAGCCCTCAAGATGAGTCATCATGGCGTGGTGCTGGAGAACGGGCAGGTGCGACTCTCTGGAACTGGAAAAGAAGTGTTGAATAATCCAGAAATCGGTGCGCTGTACCTGGGTGGCACCTTTCACTCGAAGCCCCCGGCGCCCGAGGACACGGCGATGAAGGAGACCGACTGATGAGAGACCAGCCGCGCATTGGTTGGATTGGGTGTGGACGAATGGGAAGCGCGATGGCCAAGCGGCTCATCGCCGGAGCAAACGAACTGCACGTAACGAACCGTACGCGCTCGCGCGCCGAAATCCTCGGTGAACTCGGCGCGCGCGTCGTCGACAACCCCTTGGACCTTGCGGACTGCGACGTCGTCTTCGTGATGGTGTCGGCGGACGCCCAACTGCTCGAGGTTCTAAACGGTCCCCTCGGAGTTCTCGCGAACGAAGACGTCGCGCCACGCATCGTCATCGATTGTTCGACGGTCTCAACGAGTGCATCGGCCACGGCACGCGAAGCCTGTTCGCTGCGCGGCAGCGAATTCCTCGCCGCTCCGGTAAGTGGGAATCCGAAAGTGGTGGCGTCGGGAAAATTGACCCTCGCGGTATCCGGTTCGCGCACTTCCTTCGACGAGGTCCGTACTCTCCTGGAACAACTCGGGCACGGTGTCACGTACGTTGGCGAGGGGGAAGTGGCTCGCTTGGTTAAAATTTGCCACAACATGTTCCTCGGTGTGGTCACCCAATGCATGGCCGAAATCACGGTCCTCGCCGAGAAGGGGGGAATCGAACGCAGCGCCTTCCTCGAGTTCTTGAACGATTCGGTCATGGGTTCAACGTTCTCGCGCTACAAGACACCGGCATTTGTGAATCTCGACTTCACGCCGAGTTTCACCCCGGTGCTGCTGCGAAAAGACTTCGACCTCGGGATGACCGAGGCGCGAAAGTTAGGGGTGCCAATGCCGGTGTCAGCGCTGTGCAGCGAGGTCGTGCTCAGCGCGATTGGCGCCGGACACGTTGACGAAGACTTCGCCGTGCTCTTGTTGGAAGTGGCTCGAAGTGCGGGACTGGTGATGGAACCCGAGAATAAGGTCATCGCCGACGGACTCGGGGTGCAGTGATGGAGAGCTTTGGGCCAATAGTAAATACGCCGGGCCATAACGGCGTCGACTTTGAGACCCGCGTTGACTTCGAACGCCTTCGTGCGTATCGACTGGCTCGGGCACGCGAGGCACTCGAGAAGAGTGATCTCGCCGCGATCTTGCTCTTTGACTTTTACAACATTCGTTACGTCTCGCAAACCTGGATTGGTGGCGCGCTCGGGGACAAGATGTCGCGCTATTGCCTCTTAACGCGCGGTGGCGAACCGATGGTGTGGGATTTTGGATCAGCGGCGCGCCATCACCAACTCTTCGCGCCGTGGCTGGAACCGGACAACTGTCGGGCGGGAATGCTGGGTCTGCGCGGAGCGATCGCTCCTTCGGCCGGTCTCTTCGAGTCCGCCGTCAAGGAGATCGTCGGCGTCCTGAACGATCAGGGCCTTCTCGGTCAACCGGTGGGAATCGATATCGTCGAACTTCCGTTCCTGTTCGAAATGCAGAGCGCCGGAGTCGAGATACGCGACGCTCAGCAATTGATGCTCGACGCGCGACAGATCAAAAACCAGGATGAACTGATGCTGCTCTCCCAGGCGGCGGCAATGGTCGACGGTGTCTACCAAGACATCTTCGAGGCATTGAAACCCGGGATCCGAGAGAACGAGATTGTCGCGTTGGCGAACAAGCGACTCTATGAGATGGGTTCCGACCAGGTCGAAGCCATCAACGCCGTCTCGGGCGAGCGGTGTAATCCCCACCCCCACAACTTCACGGATCGCATCATCCGCCCTGGTGACCAGGCCTTTTTCGACATTATCCACTCGTACAACGGCTACCGCACTTGTTACTACCGCACGATGTCGGTCGGGAGCTCGACGGCGCCCCAACGCGATGCGTACGCCAAGGCTCGCGCGTGGATGGACGCAGCGATCGATCTCGTGAAGCCGGGTGTCGGCACGGACGAGATCGCGCTCGTATGGCCCGCGGCGACGGACTTTGGCTTCGCCAGCGAGATGAACGCATTCGGGTTGCAGTTCGGCCACGGTCTCGGACTCGGTTTACACGAGCGGCCAATCATCAGTCGCCTTAACAGTCTGCGTGAACCAATTGAGTTGCGAGCCGGTATGGTGTTCGCTCTTGAGACATACTGTCCCGCCACTGACGGTGTCTCGGCGGCGCGCATCGAAGAAGAAGTAGTTGTCACTGAACAGGGGCCGGCGATACTTACGCACTTCCCCGCCCAAGAACTCATGATTGCAAACAGATACTAGGAGGATCAAGTGACCAGTACACAGGCAGCACCCGAGCTGAGCTACCTCGAACATAAAGTGGCGATGTATCGCTCGCAAGTGGCGCTTCGTCGATTCGAACAACGCGCGTATGACCTATTCCTCGAGAACTACGTGAAAGGGACGAGTCACCTCTCGATTGGCCAAGAGGCGATCGCTGCGGGCGTGGCGGCGGCCATGCGTCCGACGGACTGGACGTTCGCCACCTACCGAGGTCACGCACATACGCTCGCACGCGGGGTGCCGATGACCCCGGTGTTCGCCGAGTTGATGGGACGATCGAACGGACTCATGGCCGGTAAGGGTGGCTCGATGCACTTGACGAGCGTGGAACACGGCGTCATGGGGAGTTACGCGATCATCGGCGCCCATTTGCCGATCGCCTGTGGGGCGGCCTGGAGCGCGCAGTATCGAGGCACCGACCAGGTGGCGGTCTGCTTCTTCGGTGACGGCTCGGTGAACATCGGCGCATTCCACGAGGCCCTTAACTTTGCCGCGATATGGAAACTTCCAGTGATCTTCTTCTGTGAGAACAATCTCTGGATGGAATACACCCGAACCTCTGAGGTCACGGCCGTGGCGAATCCCGCCGCCGATCGCGCGAGCGCGTACGGACTCGAGTCGATCATCGTTGACGGCAACGACGCTGACGCCGTCTATGAAGTGGCGTCACTGGCCATTGCCCGCGCACGAGCGGGTGAGGGGCCGAGCATGATCGAGGCCAAGACCTATCGTCACGGGGGACACTCGCGGGCCGATCCCGGCAAATATCGTCCCGACGATGAACTGGCCGAATGGCTATTGAAAGATCCGATTCCCCTCTACCGGTCACGCCTCTTGGAGATGGGTGTCGATGAGGACGAACTTCTAGTCCTAGAGGCCGACGTGGACGCCGAAGTAGATACGGCCACGAACGAAGCGAAGGCCGGCGCAGCGCCGGGTGAAGAACTTTTGTTCCAGGACGTGTGGGCGGACGGGAGCGGATCATGGCGCAACTGACATTTCGCGAAGCCATCGCGCGCGGTATCGCCCAAGAGATGCGTCGTGACGAATCGGTGGTCTTCTTAGGAGAAGACGTCGGCGCAGCTGGCGGTGTGTTCAAGGGAACGGTCGGATTGTTCGAGGAGTTCGGGCCGTTACGCGTTCGCGATACCCCGATCTCGGAACAAGCGATCCTCGGCGCGGCGATGGGCGCGTCGATGACGGGACTGCGGCCCATAGCTGAGATCATGTTCGCCGACTTCTTCGCGGTCTGCTGGGACATCGTCGCCAACGAGATCGCCAAGAGTCGGTACATGACCAACGGTCAGTTGACGTTCCCACTGGTGATTCGCTCAGGTAATGGTGGTGGCCTGCGGTTTGGTGCGCAGCACTCCCAGAGCGTGGAGAACTGGGCGATGATGATCCCGGGCCTCAAGGTCGTTGTACCGAGCAACGCCACCGACGTCATCGGACTTATGGCGGCCTCCGTTCGCGACAATGACCCGGTCATATTCCTCGAAGCCAAGGCGCTCTACGCGTCGAAGATGGACGTGCCCGACGGTGAGATCGTGGACACACTCGGCTCGGCGAAGGTCCTTCGCGAAGGCACGGACGCAACGGTTGTCGCGCTGGGGGCGATGGTCCCCAAGGCACTCGCCGCCGCCGAAGAACTTTCGAACGCCGGTATTGAGTGCACGGTCGTGGACGTTCGTTCGTTGGTGCCCCTCGACATGACGACGATCCTTCGTGAGGTATCCGCGACCGGTCGTCTGTTCACGGTCGAGGAGAATCCGCGGCTGTGCGGTTGGGGCGGCGAACTCTCCTCGATCGTCAGTGAAGAGGCCTTCTACGACCTCGACGGACCGATCGTTCGAATCACGACGCCACACATACCGCTGCCCGCGGCCGACGCGCTTGAGGACTTGGCGATTCCTTCGGTTGAGAGAATCGTCACCACGATCGCCAAGTCGATGAACTCCTAGTCAGCGCCTGGGCCAGTGTGGGTTACGAGGGCGACGGTTCGATGTCAGGGGAATGGCCCAACGCGAGCTGAAGGCTCGGCAGTAGCGCCGCGACGTCGATCTCGCCGTAGCCGTTCGTCGACGCGAGGTGCGTGAGGGAGCTGACCAGTTCGACCACCGGGAGTGTCAGGTCGGAGCCGTGCGCGACGTCGAGCGCCAACTCCAGGTCCTTGATCAAGAGGTTCGTCGTGAAGGTCGCGGAGTAGTCGTGCGCGACGAGGCCCGGTGTCTTGTAGCGAACGAACGGCGATCCCATCACCGACTCGCCTAATGCGTGCAGCAGTATCGATCGATCGATGCCGTTGTTCTCGCCGAAGACGATGAGTTCGGCCATGATCTGGGCGGTCACGGCGAGTCCGGCGTTGATCGCGAGCTTGAGCGTCCGAGAATGTTCGGCGTCGCCCACGTACAAAACGGTCGGCCCAATCGAATTCATCAACGCCTCGACGCGTTCGAAGGTGTCGCGCGGGCCCGAGACGATCAACGTGACGTTGCCGGCCGAGAGAACCGCCGGGTTGCCGCTGACGGGTGAACGGAGGTAGTCGACGCCGACGGCCTCGGCCCTCGCGGAAATCTCAGAGGAGATCCGCGGCGACACGGTGGACATATCGATCAAAATTCGATCACTTGCTCCAGACTGCAAGACGCCACCGTCTTCGAAGCAGACGCTGGCCAAGGCGTCGTCATTGGCGAGGAACGTGATGACGATCGCAGCCCGGTCCCAGAGATCTTCGAATGAGTTCAGGCGAACGGCACCTCGAGACTCGAGTTGCGAGAGGTCCTTGGGCGAACGGTTCCAAATGACAATGTTCCAACCTTGGTCGAGCAACCTACCGGCGAGCGCTTGGCCCATCTTGCCCATGCCCAGTACCGCGATGGTCGGTCGATCCTCACCGTGTTCCATTGAGGTTCCTTTCTCGAAGGCGACGGACGATCAAAGGACGCCTCGACTCTTCGGTGAGCGAACGCGAATCCATGATTGACGACGAAGTCCGGGTGGCTACACGCCGACGCGGAATCCTCTAATTCCCTCGAAACTCTAGGTTGACCCAAATCGCCTCAACGGCGACGTCGCCCATGTTGTAAAGACGATGGGGGCGACTCGAGTCAAAGCAGATGGAGTCTCCGGCGTTGAGCTCGTAGGTATCGAATCCCAAGGCGATTTGCAACGTTCCCTTGATGATGAATCCGTACTCCGTTCCCGCGTGTCGAATGAGCCGATCCTCCAAGGTGGAACTGCCTCCGACCTCGTAGTGCACGAACATGAAATCTGTCTTGTCGTGATGCGAGGAAATCAAGGACTCCCAGGTCACACCAGAATCGAGGACCAGCACCTTGCGCTCGTTCGGTCGCACGACCGGTGATGTCCCGCTTTCGTGACGAACACGACCTCTGGCCGGGGGGGCGGCACTTTCCTCGGCGTTAAGCCAGTTATTGTGAGCGGCGTCGGTACGGCCGTTGGTGGTCTCCTCGGCCGCCGGTGCCATCGGTTCGTCGTAGTTGAACAACTCATCAATGGAGATGTCGAGGGCGGCGCAAATCGAGTAAAACGTGGCGACCGACGGTTGCGCCTTGCCCGTTTCGAGTTGGGAAATGAACGATGCCGACACGTCGATGTCTCGCGCGAATTGGCGAAGCGTGATTCCGCGCTCCAATCGACGCTCGCGCAGGCGTGCACCCACCAGACCCGGTGCGAATCGGTTGTTGTTGGTGATCGCGTGAGGCTCGACGGCGCCTGACTTGCGCGGGACCTTCGTGGTCCGAGGAGAAACTGTCGCCCTTGGTTCGGTGGCCACCCTCTTGGGAACCCCCATCTGTCAATTCCTCTTCCCGCACTTGTCAGCCGCAAACCTGGGTTGGGATTGACGTACGCTCGCGCAACTAATGTTCTCAGATTCTATTGACACCTACTCGTCCGCTTTCAATTTGTCGGAGAGATGTTCCCACTCCCGGCTGAAGCGGTACGAGTGACGCGGCGGGGGGGCCGGCGCCTGGACCTCGATCCACCGGACGAGCCCCGAGCCCCGGTTCTCGAAGCCGTGGTCGCAACCAACTCCCGCCCAGAGCACGTCACCGGGATGAAGGATCAATAGTTCGCCGTCGATCAGGCCGTGAACTTCTCCTTCGACAAAGACGTACGCCTCTTCGAACGGGTGGTCGTGGGGGTGCGCGATCGCGGTCGGTTGATAGTCGACCATGAACATTGTGTGCAACTGCGCACCGACTTGCTGGTCGATCAGCATCTTCACTCCGATGCCGCTGTAGGCGAGGAGTGCCGTCGCCATGCTGGGCGACACCGTTGGCGCACTGACGTCGGACCCGCCGGCGAGTCGCTTGAGGTCCATCGCAGCAGAATCGAATCGAGCGACATTGCGATTACGAGGGTCTCGCATATCGGGAGTCACCGGGGTCGAGTCGACCAATGTTTCGCCGGTGAAGAAGGTGTCTTGTCGACGGCCGTCATCAAGTTCGGCCGGTGATTGCATCTGGAGCCAACGCACCGGTCCCTCCAGCGCGCGAAGTTGGTACGTCGTGGCGAGGGGAAGGACGATGCAATGGTCCGGCTCGAGATGAGTCGTCTGTCCGAGCGTGGTCAGTGCGAGGGTCCCCGAAAGCACGTAGAAACTTGTCTCGAATGAATGAAGTACGGCGTCGACGTGACCGCCTTCGGCCAGATGATTTACCGACAGCGTCATGTGAGGCGATCCGGTTGCCCGGTTCACCAGGATTTGTCTGGCGTACCCCGAAGCGTGCGCCGTAAAGTTCTCGGGTTCGCGTGCCGTCCGGTCATCGATCGCAGTTAAGTGGTAAATAGTCAACTCCTTCGATCGCCCAGTCAATGACTGGTGGCGATGGTTACTTCAGTAACCAGCCACCGTCCACCGCTAGATTCACTCCATTGATTCCCGTGTTACTCAGTAAGAACTCGACCGAATCAACGATCTCTGCCATCGTCACCAATCGACCCAGCGGTGTGCGATTGATCACGGGACTGTTGTCCTTGCCCTCCCAGAAGGGGCTATCACCGATGATGCCGGGATGAATTGCGTTGACGCGAATCGGCGCGAGCTCCGTGGCGAGCGAATTGACGATTCCGACGATGCCGCCGTTGACCGTCGACACGGTGGTCGAGCCGGGGTAGGGGCGAAGTGTTGCCAAGCCCCCGAAGAGCACGATGGACGCTTGGGGCGTGAGGCGCCCGCGCAGGGCGTGCACCGCTTCGGTGTAGCCGACCAACTTGAGTGTGACGAGACGAACCGCGGCCGCGATGTCGTAGTTCGCCAAGGTGTTGGCGTCGCGCTCGATAGCCACGATGATCAGATCGTCGACCGACGGCACGCTCGAAAGAGCGTCGGCAATGGTCTCGGGCATCGCGAGATCGACCGCGAGGCCTATGGTTCCCTGCCCGATTTCCTCGACCGCTGCGTTCGCGCTGTCTTGCGTACGACCCGAGAGATAGACGGTCGTGCCGTTCGCGGCGAGTGTCTTGACGATCTCCTTGCCAATACCCTGGGTGCCCCCAAGGACAACTGCGATACGACCTGCGCGGCTTTCTGACATCGACCGTCCCCCTTTGAGTGTTCAGTGAAGTAAAACATACTCCAAGAAATCGCGGAGTGAAACAGAGATTGAGAGCACCGCCGAACGTAAGGGCGCCCGATATATCGTTGTCCACGTAAGGAGAATGAGTGGTTTCAGTTCATCACCAGCCGTGTGAAGTCACTATTGACATTAATGAACTCAGTGCTACGCTCAAGCCCTTAACGGCTAATTATTGGGGGGCTTGTAATGAGCAATGACGTCAACTCGAAGGGCGAGTCGCTCGAGCACGGACGACCGATTGTGTTTCGAAACGGCATCGTGATCACGATGGACAACCAGCATCGAGTCTTGAAGAACAGCGACGTTCTGGTGGTCGACGGCGTCATCAAGGAGATTGGTCCGAATCTCAGCGCTCCTGAAGGTGCCCTCAGCATTGACGCGACCGGCGGCATCATCATGCCCGGAATGATTGACACGCACCGCCACATGTGGCAGACCGCGATGCGGGGCTACGGCGCCGACTGGAGTCTGTCGCAGTACTTCGTTTGGTACTACCTACAGCACGGTAAGGACTTTCGACCCGAGGATATTTACTCCGGCAATCTCTTGTCAGAGATCGAGGCGATCGACGCAGGCGTAACGACCTCGGTCGACTGGTCGCACGGTCTGTCGAGCACCGATCATGCCGACGCCGCGGTGGACGCGCTTGAAGCGGTGCCGGGACGGTTCATCCTCGGCTACGGCAACATCCAGGCGGCACCTTGGGAGTGGTCGGTTTCCAAGGAGTTCAAGGATTTCTACAGTCGCCGATTCGGCGCAAAAAACGACATGCTCGGTTTCCAGGTGGCCTTTGACGTGCTCGGTGACCCGTCATTCCCTGAGAAGCCGGCGTTTGACATGGCCAAGGAGCTGGGTGTGTCGGTCACGACACACGCGGGGGTCTACGGCGTCAACGGCGACGAAAGCATTCGTTTGATGCACGAGAACGACTGCATGGGCTCCGACACCGTCTTTGTCCACTGTTCGTCACTTTCCGAAGACTCCTATCACCGCATCGCGGCCTCGGGTGGGTCAGCCTCGGTTTCGACTGAGAGTGAGCAGAGTGCGGGCCAGGGCTATCCGTCCTCCTGGATTTTGCGCCAATACGACATTCCGATTTCCCTGTCCCAGGACACCACGGTGTGGTGGAGTGCGGACTTCTTCACCGCCATGCGAGCGACCGCTGGAGCGGACCGATCACGTCAGCACTTCGAGTCTCAACTCAAGGGCGAGCAGGTCGTCAACCTCGACGTTCGGTGCGAGGAAGTCATCCACTGGGCTACACGAGGAGGCGCCAAGGCCCTCGGACTCGAGGACAAGATCGGCAGCATTGAAGTCGGCAAGCGCGCTGACATCGTGCTCGTGAAGAACGACAACTCACCGGTGATGTTCCCGATCATCAACCCGTACGGTCACGTCGTGATGCAGGCTCAACGTGCCGACGTTGACACGGTGGTCATTGACGGCAACATTGTTAAGCACGAGCACAAACTTGTCGGCATTGACCTGGCAGCCGCTCGATCAAAAACCGAAAAGACGGTCTCATTCCTCGCCGACACGATCGGTGAAGCAGCGTGGGTCGATGGAATGAATCCAGAGTTGACCGAGCGTCAAGTCAACGAGAACCCCTATAAGTACGTCAACGAATGAGAACCCTCTAAATTCCTTGAAAATGGCTTCTTTCTGATTCGGTTTTCCGCGAACCCACGCCCTTTTGACGCCGGATTCGCGTATGTTCGACCTTGTAATAAGTAGGTACTTTCAGTGTGATTTTGCAGCGGGACCGAGGGGAACAGCACGGGCGAGAACTGTTCACTATCGGTTGACACGTTAAGTAAACACGTGTACTGTCTGACACCTATGGCAGTTCGTTCTGAGCGGAACGTTGGTCGTTGCTGAGCCTCTCGCTGAGAGTTCACTGGGGGGCCGCAGGACGCAAGGAACATCGCAACATCCGTCGGGGGTAAAGCGCCTCCGGCTTCTTAGGGGGGATTAATGCTCAAAAACAGATTTCGTAGTGTCACGATTCTGACGGCCGGATTGATGGTGATGACGTCGATTGGTTTCGGTGTCATGTCCAGCGCGCAGGCCGCCACGAAGCACAAGGTGAAGACCTACAACGTTGCCTACTTGTCGTACGGGGTCGCGAACAGTTACGACGCGCCAATGCTCGCCGCCGCTAAAGCGGTGGCTGAGACAACCGGACACGTGAACGTGCAGGTGTTCGATTCACAAAGCACTGACACCCTCCAAGTGTCGGACCTGCAACAAGTGATCAGCTCGGGCAAGTTCCAGGGCATAATCACACAGCCGATTTATGGACCGGTCCTCGTTCCTGGCGTGGAGGCCGCGATCAAGAAGGGGATCAAGGTCGTCAACATCGACCAGATCCTGGGCACGAACTACAGCAGCGACCAAATTGAGGTGCACGGTCTCTCCGGCAATGTCGTGTTCTTCCCCGCGAAGATCGGTACACAACTGGCTGCGGAGACAATTTTGGCCTGTGGTTCAGCCAACCCTTGCCAAATCGCGCTGGTTCACAATTACATCGGTGATGAGCCGGATGCCGAGATCACGTCGACGTTTGACGCCGGTATCGCGAAGGACGCAACCGCGAGCATCGTGGCCAACGGTGACGGTCTCTACACGCCATCAGTGGCGTTGACCTTCATTGCTGACCAGCTCGTGGCCCACCCGAGTTTGAACGTGATCGTCGGTGCCGACCAGGACTGCGAAGGCGCTCAGTCGGCCCTCACGTCTGCGAAGAACACGTCCGTGAAGCTCGTGTGCTACGGCGCGAGTGCGACCGGTATCGCCGCGGTGAAGAGTGGAGCATGGTTCGCGGACGTCGCGCAGTTGCCGGCGACTGAAGGCGAGCTCGGCATGATCGCGCTCATCAAGGCCATGAAGACTGGCAAAGGCTCCGGTTCACAGAACCCGGTCGCCAAATTGCCCAACAACGGCATCGTGACCCAGGCCAACGCCGGTAAGTTCAACGGCGAATGGCCGGGTTGATTCGTTAGTAGGAGAGGGAGCGAACATCCGAGACTGACATGGATAGCTTGAACTGACATGTCGACTGGGAACATCGAAGAGGCACCCCGCAGTGCCGCGGCGAACGCTGGAGGCGACTTAGTTGTCACCGGTGTGTCGAAGCGGTACGGCGGGGTGCCCGCTCTCAGTGACGTCTCACTGACGATCACGCCCGGCACAGTCCACGCGCTGGTCGGGGAGAATGGCGCCGGGAAGTCCACGCTCGGCAAGATCATCTCGGGCGTCATCACTCCCGATGAGGGGACGATGACGCTGGGTGGTGAACAGCTCAGTTTCAAATCACCGCGTGAGGCGCTCGCGCACGGCATCGTCACAATCGTTCAAGAGCTCGCCATCGTGCCGGGACTGACCGTCGCTGAGAACGTCTATCTCGGTGTCGAGGCAACGACCGCGGGATTCGTGCGGCGCCGTGAGTCTCGACGTCGTTTTCGCGAGCTCGCGAAGACGGTGGGATTTGATCTGTCGCCGGATCGTCGCGCGGGAGGCCTATCGATCGCCGACCAACAAAAAGTGGAAATCATGCGAGCGCTCTCTCGCAACGCTTCAATCGTCGTCATGGACGAGCCGACGGCCGCACTTTCGGGAAACGAGACCGCCGCCCTCCACGAGATCATCCGGTCCCTGGCGCGTGATGGCAAGTCCGTCGTTCTAATCTCGCACTTCCTCTCTGAAGTGCTCGCACTGGCCGACGTCATCACCACGCTTCGCGACGGTCATCTGATTCGCACGACGGACGCGAAGGACGCGACCGAAGAATCCCTGATTGAAGGAATGCTCGGTCGCTCTCTCCTCACGGCCTTTCCCGAAAAGCGAATGGCGGACGAGGAGAGGACGGTCGTCTTGGAGGTCGACCACCTCAGGGCACCGGGTGTCAATGATTGTTCCTTCGTACTTCACGAGAGCGAGATTCTCGGCATCGCCGGGCTCGTTGGTGCTGGTAGATCTGAGTTGGCTCGTGCGATATTCCGCGATTCAAAGGTGTCCGGAGGGACCGTTCGCTTGAAGGGCGCGGACCTGGCCGGTCACAGCCCGTCGCGATCGATTCGACGCGGACTGGTCTTGATCCCGGAATCACGCAAAGAAATGGGTCTTCTGGTTGGACGCTCAGTGAAAGAAAACATCTCGCTGTCGCGGCTCGATCTCGTCAGCCGGTTCGGATGGATTTCGGGAATTCGCGAGCGGCGCAAGGTCAACGAATTGATGAATGCCGTGACGGTGAAGGCCGCCAGCATTCGAACGCCGGTTTCCATGCTGTCGGGCGGTAATCAGCAAAAGCTGATGTTCGCGCGATCCGTCATGTGCTCGCCCAGCGTCTTGATTGCGGACGAGCCGACGCGGGGTGTCGATGTCGGATCGAAAAGGGCAATCTACGATCTCTTAACCGAGATGGCCGCGTCCGGAATGGGCGTCGTCGTCATCTCCTCAGACTTAGAAGAGGTGCTGGGACTCGCCCATCGAGTCCTCGTCATGCGCCACGGTCGCATCATCACCGAACTCTCTGGCGAACGAATGAACGAGCAGGCAGTGCTCGCCGCCGCGTTTACCGAGTCGAACAACGAAGGAACGGATTGATAATGAACGTACAAGTTGAGACTCCCGAGGACCTCGACATCGACGACGGTGGAACCTCCGGCTTGCGCTCCGGGGTAATCCGGTTGCTCGGTTCGTGGCGGCTCGCGGGCATCGCCATACCATTCCTGGTTCTTTTCATCACCCTGTCCGTGTGGAGTGGGCCATTCCTCTCCAAGACGAACCTGATCAACATTCTTGACCAGCAGTCGGCCATTCTCGCCATCGCCGCCGCCGGGACGCTCGTGCTCGTGGCCGGAGGACTCGACTTGTCGGTCGGAGCGATTTACGGTCTCGCCACCGTGGTATCGGGAGAAGTCGCCGAACATCATTCCGCGTGGATCGCCATCGCCGCCGCGCTTCTCGTGGGACTCGGCGTCGGTCTGGTCAACGGAATGATCGTGGCCTTCTTAAAGATCAATCCGCTCATCGCGACATTGGCAATGTCATTTGTCATAAGTGGGGTCGCGCTGAGGGTGTCCAGTGGCAACCTCATCGTGCTCTCCCAAAACTCTGCGTTTTATAAATTCGCCAATGCGGAACTCTGGAGCGTCCCCAGCGCCGTGTGGATTGTCTTGATATTCATCGTGATTCTCGGATTACTTCTGGCCAAAACGTCATTCGGTCGCTACGTCGTCGCCTCCGGCGGGAACGCCGAAGCCGCGCGCTTGGCCGGTGTCCGGGTCAACCAAATTCGCATCATCACCTTCGCGTTGAGTGGTCTGGCGGCGGGACTCGGCGGCGTCATCGACACGTCGAGATTACTCAGCGCTCAGTCCACCGGCGGTGGTCCCAACCTGACGTTCACAGTGCTCGCCGGCATCGTCGTCGGTGGAACGTCAATTGCGGGTGGCGAAGGTTCAGTGCCGCGCACGACGATCGGTGTCCTCTTCATCGCGTTGATCGGCAACGGCATCAACCTTTTGAACATCAATGAGTTGTACCAGCAGATTGTCCTCGGAATAATCTTATTGCTCGCAGTCTCAATCGACGTCTGGGCGCGCAAGCGCCGACGCTAATTAATCGCTAGATACCTGGAGGAATGATGGGCATTCACACCTACGGAAGCAACGCCGTTGATTGGGAGAACCGTGTTGACATGCCCCGTCTTCGCGAGGAGCGACTCGCCAAACTCCAGGCCGAGTTAGAGCGGTCGGACCTCGGAGCGCTGCTCACGTTCGACTTCCACAACATCCGATACATGACCGGGACTCACATCGGGACGTGGGCCATGGACAAACTGATCCGTTTCGCGTTGTTGCCCCGCGGTGGCAAGCCCATCGTGTGGGACTTCGGCTCGGCCGCGCGACATCATCAGCTCTACAACCCGTGGTTGACCGGGGTTCAAATCGGACCCGACGGCACCGAAATGCCGTACGAGGGCGCCCGCGCCGGCATCTCTACATTGCGCGGAGCCATCCCACCGGGGGCCGAGCGCGCCGGCACCGTGGCCGAAAAGATCAAGGAAGTTTTGGCGCAGTTCGGTCTCCAGAACGAACCTATCGGCGTTGACGTCATCGAAATGCCCGTCCTCGCCGCGTTCGCGAAGGAGGGAATGACGTTGGTCGATGGTCAACAGGTCTTCCTCGAGGCCCGTCGCATCAAGACGACCGACGAGATCTCGTTGCTCGCGCACGCCGCCTCGATGGTGGACACGGCCTACGAAGAGCTCTACTCGTTCCTACGACCGGGAGTACGGGAGAACGAGTGCGTCGGTCTGGTGAACAAAACGCTGTACGACTTGGGTTCCGAACACGTCGAAGGCGTCAACGCCATTTCCGGTGAACGGTGCTCACCACACCCGCACGTGTTCAGTGACCGACTCATTCGTCCTGGCGACCCGGCCTTCTTCGACATCCTGCACAGCTTCAACGGCTATCGCACCTGTTACTACCGCACGTTCGCCGTGGGCAGCGCCTCGGTCGCCCAACGCGACGCCTATACGAAGTGCCGAGAGCTCGTCGACTCGGCAATTTCGATCGTGAAGCCCGGTACGACGACGGCTGACGTGGTTTCCTTGTGGCCCAAGGCGACGGAGTTCGGCTTCGCCAACGAAGAGGCGGCGTTCGGTCTCCAGTACGGTCACGGTATCGGACTGTCAATCTGGGAGCGGCCGATCTTCAGTCGCATGATCTCGCTCGACCACCCCGAGGTGCTGGAAGAGGGAATGGTCTTCGCTCTCGAGACGTACTGGCCGGCGAAAGACGGGTGGTCGGCGGCGCGAATCGAAGAAGAGGTCGTCGTCACGGCGACGGGCTGTGAAGTAATCACGAAGTTCCCGGCCGAGGAATTACTGGTTGCCGGACAGCGCTACTTCAGTGCCGGTGGTCCCGTCAACGGACTAAGAGAGGCGCAGTCACACCTCAACACCGCTGCCGGTCGAGGTGAAGGCGGCGGTTCCATTTAATTGATCGCCTGGTGTCAATAGCGATCGATCGCTCAGTCTCGGAGTGCGATGAAGGGACTCCTAGAGTCCGCGAGACGTCCGCGCCGAGTTAACTCCCTTCAGCCGCCTGTGATTCGTAGGCTACGAACCGTGAGACCAGTCATTGTGAGAGTTCGTCGAATGCGCGACGAACGAACGACGAACGAACGACGAACAGTCGATTCATGATCTCTTCAAGCCGTGATCCCGTGACGACGTTGCGCAGTGGTTAGCGTGCCGAGCGGAACGTGATCGCATGATCGATGAGCGAGCATCAGTGCAGAGAGTCTCGCTGGTCACCATCGCGCGGGAGTGGACACGAATCGGCTGCATCGGATTCGGGGGTCCACCGACCCACATCACTTTGCTTCGACGACTGTGCGTCGAGCAACGGCAGTGGATCGAGGAAAGAGATTTCGAAGATGGCATCGCCGCAGCCAACCTCCTTCCGGGTCCGGCGTCGACGCAGCTCGCGATTTATTGTGCGTGGCGACTGCGCAGAACGGCGGGCGCACTCGTCGGTGGGGTCTGCTTCATCGTGCCCGGACTGGTACTGATCCTCGCCCTCTCGGTCCTCTTTCTTGATCGTCACGCGCCCTCGTGGGCCCTTGGGGCAGCGGCTGGTGCCGGCGCGGTCGTCCCGGCAATCGCGCTGAATGCCGCACGGAGCCTCATGCCGGCGAGCCGAGAGCGAGCGGGCACTCGACGGGTGGCTCGCGCACGGTGGATGAGCTATGTCGTGATCGGCGCCGTCGCGCCCGCCGTCGCGGGCTCGTATCTCGTGCTGGTGCTCGTGGCGTGTGGGTTGCTCGAAATCGCCGTGGAGGGATGGGAGTCGAAGAGTTCGTCGGGACTGGCCCGAGCGATGTCGCCTGCGGTCATTGGTCACGTCGGCGTCGCCGGCGGCCTCGGTGCACTCGCGTGGGTCGCCCTCAAAGTGGGCGCCCTGTCCTACGGCGGGGGATTCGTCATCGTTCCACTCATGCAACACGACGTCGTGAGCACCTATCACTGGATGAGCGGCACACAGTTCTTAAGCGCCGTGGCCCTGGGACAACTGACGCCGGGCCCGGTCGTCCAGACGGTCGCCGCGGTGGGCTACGTCGCCGATGGAATTGGCGGGGGACTGCTCGCGGCGTTGATCGTGTTCACCCCGTCGTTCCTCTTCGTACTGGCCGGCGCTCCACATTTCGACCGGGTTCAAACCAATACGACGGTCCAGTCGTTCTTTCGCGGCGCCGGACCGGCCGTCATTGGCGCAATCGCCGGTTCCGCGATTCCGTTGGCGCGCTCATTTACGCATCTGTGGCAGATTCCGGTGTTGGTTGCAGCGATCCTCTTGCTCTGGGTCTTTCGGCGCAGCGTCGTCGGATGTCTGCTCGCGGCCGGCATCGTGGGCCTACTGTTGGCGCTGTCGGGCGTGCCCGTCTAAAGAACCTTGGAGTAGCAGTCACTCAACGTAAGAAGCAGTTGGTCTCTTCGCTTCGGTCGTTACTCGACGTCGCGGTAGTGCTCGCGCCAGATCAGTCGATAGACGCGGGTCTTTCGAGGAATGGATCGCAGCCCCGGGATGAACGGCATCAACAAGAGGCCCGCGGAGAGCACCATCATGATGCCCCAGACGAGGATGTCACCGTTGCCGCTCGAATTCATGGGCGAGACTTGGTACCAAAAGGTATAGAGCCACAGCCAGGCTTGGCCTGGGTAGTTGCCCGTCTCGTTCATCATGCCCCACTGGTCGCCCGTGAGGTGCTGCTTTTGCGCAAGGTTGGCCATGTAGGTTCCGTCGGCCAAGAACAACAACGGCAGCGTGTAGTCCGTGGTGTAGAAACCGTTCTGCGTGACGAGGGCCTGGTCGAGTGCACCCGTGCGGGCCATTTGCAAGAGGTCCGACATCATGAGCGGCACCGGTCCGGCGCTGGTCGTGTTGACGACCAGTTGGCCGCTCACGATCTTCATCTTGTTCGCCGCGTGCGTGTAGTTATTGACCCAATTGGCGCGCGTCGACGTTGACGCACTCGACCACTGCGACAAGTCCGAGGACAACGCGGGTTGCCCGGGCAGCGACTTGAGTGGATTGATGACGAAGTCGTTCACCGTGTTGATGGGGATTCGCGCGCCGACCCATTTGGCCAGGGTGAGTGGTCCCAGTTGCTGACCAGTCGATGCCTTGTTGTACGGAGCGCCGTACTGCGCCGTGCCCGAGGTGTTGTTCAGCTCGCTGAGCGCCGTCGCGGCAAAGTCCATCGGGTCATTGGTTGACCAGGCTTTGACGGTGATTGAGGGATCGTCGGGCGAACCGAAGGCGATGGCGAGCAACACCGTCAGAATCGAAACGACCACGACCGCGATGATGCCTTCTTTGATGATGTCGTAGGGGCTGTAGCCGCCCTTCCACTCGGGAGCGTCCACGTCGGGACGGAAGGCCTTGGACCTCATTGTGCCACCTCCGCGCCGTCCTTTTCAAAGGGTGGTACAACGCCCTTGATGCGAACGAGTAAGACGTGAAACACCGTCAAGACGACCGCCGCGAGGGGCAGTAAGACGATGTGCCACATGAGCATCTGACCCGTATTCAAGACATTCCAAAACGCACCGGCGCCGGTGGAGTTGATGCCGTCCTTCGCCTGGGTCGAGATCCATTGTGAGTCGAAGTTCGACTGGCTCACGTAACCGGTGAACGCCGTGGCGATGGAAACGAGAAATGTAAAAACGCCGGTCATCCACGTGAGCGCACGGCCTCCGCGCCACGCGGCCATGAAGTACTTGCCCCAGAGATGTATGACCATGGCGAAGAAGAAGATCTCGACGCTCCAGAGGTGCAGCGAATTAACGAAGTGGCCGACTGAGGAAGTGTGCCACCACTGCGGTCCGCGTAGTGCCAGGAGACAGCCCGAGACGATGACGACGCCGAGGGCGGCCATCGTCGTGACGCCAAAGACGTAGATCCACGAAGCGACGTACGTGGGCTGCGTATCGGGCAGCAGCTTTTCTGGGGGGAGTTTGCCGGCGACGCGTCGTCGAAGACGGGTCGTCCACTGTCGATCGATCTCCGTGGTGCTCATGGCTTCTCCTTACGGCGTCGTCGACCTGGAAACGGTGCGAATAGTGCAACGATGAACGTCACGACCATCAAGATGATGACCGTCAAGTTGGCCACGCTGATCTGGATAATGTGCCAGTGCACGTAGTGACCAAGCGTGGTTAACGGCCATATGGCGGCTAACAATCCGAAACTTGACATCACCCCTCCCCACTCATGTTCTGAGCAGTCTCCCATGGGAAAAATGGGGTCCAATAGGGAATAAAGACCCATATGGAGCTTCTGACGAGGATTTTCCAGTAATCCTCGTGATCCAAAGCGCCGTCGCGCACGCACACGAGCTGCGCCCATGTTGAGTGGGACCTGATCAACACCGTTTTACGTCAACTCATCGGTCTCAATCCCAGCCACTCGGACGTCACGTCAGTGGGACGTCGTGATTATTCTCACAACACTCACATTTGTTTATCGTTGGAAGATGAAGACAGTTCGTATCGTTCTCGCCGTCGCGCTGAGTGCGATTGGACTGAGTGCCTGCGGAGCTACGGCGCACGCGAGTTCGCCCTTCGTGGCCTCGGCCGACTGCACCGTCAGCGTGACCAACGTCGATTACGCCGGTTGTGACCTCGCGCATCATGACTTCCAGGGACTCGATATGGCGTCGGACAACCTTCGCCGAGTGAACCTGACAGACGCCGATCTGGACGGGGCAAATCTGCAGGGAGCGGACCTGAGTGGCGCGAAAACTCGAGGCGTGTTGACGAACGTCTCGACGGTGTGTGAGAACGCCGCGTTCGGACCGTGTACCAAACCAGGTCTACGCGGCACCTGAGCCGGTTACCGAGCGAGGGCGGGTCTTCGACCTTGCATTTTGACACCGACGCCACTGAGGCCGTCTTGGTACGCTTCAGGGATGACCAGGCAGGATCGCGAGGGGTGGTCAAAAGCATGAATTGTTCGGCTGAACCGCGTCGCGCCCGCGCCGATCGTCGAGCGCCGTCGCGGCGGTGAACTACTTCGTGCACCACTGGGGTTACCCGGAGATCGCGGTCCTCGCCGTTCTCGTCATCGGTGTGCACGAACGGGGTCTTCGGGCCCTCAACGCCCGCTCCACACTGGCGCACGCCCGAACCAGACGGCGCCGGATGTGGCTCGCCTACGCCGGCATTACGGTCGTGACGCTCAGCGTCGTGTCGCCCCTGCAGTACTGGTCGATGGAGTACTTCTGGGTGCATATGATCCAGCACGTCACGGTGATGCTCGCCGCGCCCGCGCTGTACGTCGCCGGCGCTCCGGCGATTCCTCTCACCTTCGCGCTGCCCGTGGCGACGCGTCGACGACTCCTGCGATGGGTGTTCCTTCGGCCGGGGCGCCCATTACTACGAAGGATCGGCGCGGTGGTGTTTTCACCGCTCTTCGCCATCGTCTTCTTCAACGCGGTGATGGTCGTGTGGATGATCCCGCGCGTGTTCAACCCGGCGATGGGTAATCCCAACCTCCACGTCGGCCTGATGCTGACCAGCTTCTTCGTCTCGGGGCTCTTGTTCTGGATGCAGTTCATCCCGTCGCGCCCATGGCGACCGACGCTCTCGCCCTTCGCACGGGTGGGCGCCCTGCTCGTCACGAACGTCGTGATGACGGTCATCGCCATGGCGCTGAGTTTCTTGGCTTCGGGCCCCTTCTACGACATCGGTAATTCGATGCTCCATATGGCCAACATGGCCTCCATGACGCCGACCACGCTGAATCCCTTCGCGGACCAACAGATCGGTGCCGCGATCTTGTGGGTGTGCGGCGACTTCTGGTGCTACCCGGCGCTGGTGATGGCGCTACGTCTCGCGACCAAGAACGACGCCAATTCCAGTGCGATGGATCAGGTACTGCGGGGTCGGCGATCGATGACCGTCGAGGAGTTCCGGGGCCTGGCGCACGACGAGACCGTCACCTAACGCTCGGCTCTCGACTCCGCCGGAGAACTTACGTCGTCGAAGACGCCCTCTCGGGCGCTACCGGAGGCGTCTCGTCGATCATCGGAATGAGGTAGCCGAAGAACGCCACGGACACTCCGACGAACATCAACGCCATTCCCAAGAGTCGCAGCGGATGGAAGGCGCACAGCACACCACCGAGAGCGCCGACCAGCATTCCGCAGAGCCCACTTATCGCGGCGATCCGGTCCACACGATGAACCGATGTTCGACGCGACACGTGAAGGACGACGGCGAGCGCCGCGACGCCCAACACGCCCCCGAGCAGCGCGTGAAGAAGGTAAATCGCCTCATCTCGATGCACCAGCCAACCGTTGGGTCGATTGAACGGCACGTACAGCATGCCGATGAGCCCAGCGAAGAAATCGATGGCGACTGCGATCATCAAAACTACCCACACGACGCGCGGCACCCTGGTCGGCTCCGCGTCTTGTTGGAGCGCGACGACGCGTCGCGACCGAGGCTCGAGCGTGACAGCACTCGGCGCCTCGCGAGATCCCACAGGAGCGGCGAACACCAAAAGGTTGTACGTAATAAGCGCCACGGTCAGGTGCATGAGGACGAGAAAGAGCACGGCACGTGTCGGCTCGTGCTTGATGAGGATCCAGATATCCGGCGCCCACAGGACCAACGTCACGACGACGGCGACGCGAAAGAAAATGGCGCGAGGCGTGGCGAGGTATCGCGTGGCGATGTACCACGCCACGCCGGCTCCGATGACGCCGACGACGCTGAGCGTGCCGTAGTCCGAAAGACGGAAGTGTGAATAGTCCTGGAGGGAAGCGTCGGAGGCCTTGGCGATCCATACGAGCGCGGCGTTGACGATGACCGAGGCGATCGCCGCTATCGCGGTGACCACGGCGACGCGAAGGCCCGAGGGGAAGGTGCGCAGCGCCGTCATCGGTGGAGACTCACTCATCGTCGGGCGTCACGGCGTCGCCGGTGTGCGGCGCGCTCGCGGCTTCCTCGGCCCTGCGGTTCATCTCGAGTTTTCGTACCTCACCCTGCCACGCTTCGAGCATCCCCTGGTACTCGGGCGCGACGGCGGCCTTCTCACGTGCTCGCCTGATCGTGAAACCGGGGTGGAGCAGTTTCCACCACATATATATGGCGAAGATAGCGAGCAACGGCCATTCAAAGACGTAGGCCCAGCTGAGTTCGTTGCCCCCTTCAGCGCGACCGAGCTCGAACCAAAACGCCGCCGCGCAGAGCGCCAGGCCGATAACCAACGTGAGGTGCGTCTTCATCGCCGAGGCACCCGTCAATGGGGACTTGGCTTCTTTCGCCGGCTGCTCATCGGGCACCTTCTCGGCGTCGCTCACGTTCCCAATGTACTGGGCAATTTTGCCTTCGCCGGTGGCGCCGCAGCGCGGCGCCACCGCACGATGCGCGTCAAAGCGCTCCGCTCCCTATGGTAAAAATGACGTCGAGCGATGGGCAGCGAGATGACGAACGGCACTGAGGGGATCTCGAGCGAACCCGGCGAGTTGGACGAGGAACGGCGCGCCGCGATCTTCGGGGCCGCGAACGCGCCGCGGGACCGACACGGCGCCCTTCAGACCCGGCGTGTCACGATTCCGCGCAAGTTCATCGCGTGGGCGACCGTCGCCGTCCTCGTTCTCGGGCTCGGTGGCGAAGTGGGCCAGCACTTCTTCGAGACCTACGGCAAGGCGAAGTCCCCGCCGAAGACGCACGTGCTGAAGGGCACGCCCACGACGAATCCCCACTTGCCCACGTTGATCTCGCTCCAGGTGTTCATCGGACTGAAGGATATTGGCGACGAAGTGGCCCCCACGTTCACGTTGCTCACCCAGCACGGGCGCAAGTGGCGCCTCGCGTCGCACAAGGGTCAGGTCATCGTCCTCGCCTTTTACGACGCCATCTGCAACGACATCTGCCCGGTGCTCGGCGCGGAGATACAACTCGCGTCACACGAACTCGGCGCAGAGGGCAGTACGGTCCATTTCGTGATCGTCAACACTGACCCCAACGCGACCAAGATCTCCTCCAGCAGCCCCGCCCTCACCGTGCCGGGTCTGGGCAACGATCCGTCCGTCACGTTGCTCTCTGGGAGCGTCGACACGCTCAATCACGTCTGGTCCGCCTACGGGGTGCGCGTCGCCGTCGGGGCTAAGGCGAGCGAGGTGTCGCACAACAACGCTTTGTACTTCATTGGACCCAACGGCAATCTCTCGGCCTACGCGACGCCCTTCGGCACCGAAAGCAAGACGGGTTTGTACTCCCTCAACGCGTCGAGCCTTCGAACGTACGCCCGAGCCATCGCCGAGACCGCCGATAGTCTTGTCCAGTGACTGACGACCTCTCCGGCTTCGAGAACGTCCCTTTTGACCCGGCCTCGATGCCGACCTCGTCCTTGGGCATCGCGAAGGCCGTCTGGTATCGACGACCCTGGGTCCTCGCGACGCTGGCGTTGATCGTCATCGTCGCCGTCTCGGTGGTCATCGACCTGCCCCGACCCATCACCAAGTCCCAGGACGCGGCCTCACAGAATGCTTCGATCAAGGAGATAAACGGCGACCTCGCCGAATGCGCGTTCGCGGTCAATGAGTCGTTCAAGATTTATAACGAGGACGTCAGTGGCAAACTGACCCCGTCGGACTTGGCCGAGGTACCCACCCTGCTCACCGGTGACGAAACGGCGTGCTCGTTCGCGAGCGAGCCGGTCTACGACCTCACGAACAACCTCCAAGTCGACGACACAAAGGCCGGCAAACACATTGACCGAATGCTGAGCGTCGTCGAGCGTTGGATCACCGACTACGCCTTGGCGTCGATTCGTGATATCCAATACCTGTTCAACCACCCCGGCGACGCGAAGACGATCCGTCACCTAGGAATTCAAGAACAACAACTCGCGAGCGAGCGCATCAAGGCGTTGGACGACTTGTCCCAGGCCGACAGTGTGCTCGGGTTGAAACTGTACGCGCTCAAGATCCCGTCGCTCCGGCATCTGAACGGCACTTAACACGCGGCGTGATGGCGGTGGCTCGCGACCGCGAGGGCCGTATCCGCGCTAACGTTCGCTGCAATGGAAAAGTCGGATCGAGAGGGCGTCCCACACGCCATTGACACCAACTCGGTGATTCGTTGGCTCATCATCGCCATCGAGTACGCCATCGTGTTGAGTCTGATGCTGGTGGCGGCGATTGTTCTGGTGCGATCGCTCGTCAACTTTCTGGATGATTGGAACGAGTTCCCGCAATCCGTGGTGTCAGCGATCGACGGCATCCTCGTGGTGATCATCCTGCTCGACATCGCCCATACGGTTTTCGGCCACCTCAGGGCGTCAGTCTTTCCGGTTCGACCGTTCCTCATCATTGGAATTCTGGCCGGTGTTCGAGACATCCTGAGCTCTTCGGCTCACCTCGCGCTGAGTGGCACCCTGTCTTCGGTCGACTTCCGCGACACCATGATCTCCTTGGGCGTCGGGGTCGGGGTCGTGGTGATCTTGCTGCTCGGACTGCTCATCCTGCGCTTTGCGGCCTTACCCGGGGATGACGACGCGACCTGAGGGTCCGTGACGACGTCGACACGGCGAGGGCCGCTGAAGACGTCCGCGTGACTACGGGTTGGTGCCGAAGAAGCCTCGCGAGCGCTCACGTCGAACGAGATGGTAGAGCTCTTCGTCGGGGTCCTCCTCGGATTGCAGCCATCGGTAGAGGTTCGAGAAGATGAGCGGCAGGAACGCCCCGGCCGTGATGAACCACATCAGCGCCGTCGTCACCTGTTGGTCGATCGCGAGGGAGAACAGCCGTCCCGATACGTGCCGGAAACCCGTGTACCACGTGTTGGGCGCCATGGCCATGAGATAGGCGATCACCCACACCGTCCACATCGCGACGGCCGAGACACCAATGCGGTACGGGCGCGCCGTCGTCGGTCGAAAGGGGGCCGACTCGACTAATTCGAGCCACAAGAACGCGCCGCCGACCACGAGCGCGAACGACTCCACAATCGAGAGCCACGGGTGTCGGATCAGCGCGTCGACGACCGGCGCCGATCGCCACAGGATCGTCTGTCCCACGAAGATGAGCAGGAGCGTGACCACGCGGTGGTAGCCCTTTCGCGACGAGCGGCGCTGCACCCATCGATCGAGTGGACGGTCCGGTGGCGCTGCGATCTGCTGGCCGTCGGCGTCCACGAGCGGCGTTTCGAGCGACGCCAAGTTGAACCATCGCCACGGACTTCCGACGATGAGCAGTGAGGGAATCACGACGGCGAACAGACAGAACTGCGTGGCCTGGACGAACTCGTACTCACTCGTCAGCGTGAGTACCGGTGGCGTCAATACGATCACCCACAGGACGAGGGCGCTACACGTGAGGAGGTCGTGGAAGAGGAGGCGGTGAGGTGAGAACTGCCGGGGAGTCGGCTCGGCGCTCACTCCGAATGATGACGCTGGAAGAATCCCCAGATGACAACGACGAACAGCGTGCCCAAGAGAATCACCATCGTCTCGACCTGAGGGCCGATGTAACTGTCTACGCCTGGCATCACGACCACCCCAACTCTCGAACGTCAATCCGCACCTTGTTGATCACCTTATGGCTCCTACGTTTCGTCACTACAGCAGGTAAAACATCGCGAACAACAGCGTGCTGGCGAGCGCCACGAATCCCAAGAAATACGTCATTGACGCCACGTTCGCGCGAAACGACTGCGCCGAAGGGTGCATCGAAAGCTGAGGCGCGACTCCGCCAATTTCCTTGTTCATTCGAAGCGAACGTGCGACGGTCGTCTCCAACCAGTACAACACGATGAAGATGGTCAAGATATTGATGACCGAATAGCCAATGAACGTCGAGGCGTAGCCACTCGAGCCGGGGTAGAAGGGCACCGCGGTGAACTCCCAGACCTGCAGGAACAATGCGAGGAGCGACGCCGCCACCCCGACCCAGACGGCCACCTGCCACTCCGACACACTTCCCTTGCGCAGTCGGGCCTGACCGAAGATGGCCATGAGCGCGGCGAGAAGGACCAAGGTGTAAATGGTCCAGCCGTACGCGGTGGGCGCCGTCACGTGATCCGGTCGCCACAGGAGCCCGTTGTTGCTCGAGCGAAGATAGAAGTAGCTGAAGGCGAGCGCCGCGAGCAAGAAGGTGTAGATGCCGATGAAAAGTCGGCCCCCGCTCCATATCGCACCGATGTGCGCACGAAGCTCGAACTCGCGCTCTTCGGGCGTGTCACTCATCTTTTGTGAGCTCTTGATCATGTCCGTCATGTCGTTACTCTCTACTCGCTATTGATCCGGGTCAGTACTGGAGGCGACGAAACTACTGGCGTGCACCGGTGGACCGTCTCCCGAGTCGACGAGCGCGGGCGCGCCGACTTCGCTGTAGTGATACGGGTCGGTCATGATGACCGGAATCCGCTCGAAGTTGTAGGGCGGAATCGGTGTGGCGGTCTGCCATTCGAGACCGAGTGAGTCCCACGGATTGGCCGGGGACTTTTGCGGTGCGATGAACTGGGACCACATCAGGTTCGCCACGAAGATGAGGAAGGAGGCCCCGAGACAGAAAGCCGCGATCGAGGAGAAGTCGTTCAGGGTCTGCAGGTCCCTCGCGTAGGTGAAGACACGACGCGGTTGGCCCAACAAGCCGATGATGAACATCGGGAAGAACGTCAGGTTGAAGAAGACGAACATCGTCCAGAAGTGCCACAGCCCCAATTTCTTGTTCATCGTGCGCCCGGTCATCTTGGGCAGCCAGAAGTACAGCCCGGCGAAGAACGCGAAGATGAGTCCACCCATGATCGTGTAATGGAAGTGCGAGAGTACGAAGAAGCCGCCGTGCACCGTCACGTTCACGGGCACGTCGGAAAGGAATACGCCCGAGATACCACCGATCAGGAAGTTGAAGTACACGGCCATGCAGAAGAGCATCGGCACTTCATATCTGATCTTGGCTTTATACATCGTGCCCATTCCCACCAAGAAGATGAATCCGGTCGGGATCGAGATGAGTTCCGTCGTGAGCATGAACAGCGGCCGCATGTCCGGGTTGATGCCACTCTGGAAGAGGTGGTGTTGCCACACGAAGAAGGACAGCAACGCCACGCCAATCATTCCCGCCGCGGCGATTCGGAACGCGAAGAGCGGCTTTCGGGTGAACACCGGGAGTATCTCGCCTACGATGCCAAAGCCCGGGAGCGCCATGATGTAGACCTCGGGGTGCCCGAAGAACCAGAACAGGTTCTCCCAGAGGTACGAGCTCCCGCCGTGCTCGGTGACGTAGAACGCCGTCTGCGCCGTCTTATCGAGCAGGCCGAAGAGGCCGGCCGCCAGCAACACGGGTGAGGCCAAGGTCAACAGTGCGGCGGTGGCGATGATGGACCAGACGAAGATCGGTACCCGGCTCCAGGTCATGCCCGGCGCGCGGTAGTTGATGATCGTCGCGGCCAAATTGAAGCCGGCGGCGATCATGCCGACGCTGATCACGGCGAAGCCGAAGAGATAGGAGATCATGCCCGGACCGGCTTGGGTCTGGAGGGGTGCGTAGCCCGTCCAGCCGGTCGGGAACCCCCCGAAGAACAGGGCCGAGAAGATTACGAAATACCCCGCGACGAAGGTCCACAGACTGAAGGCCTCGATTCGCGGGTACGCCATGCGACGAGCGCCGATCATCAGCGGTACGAAGTAGTTGCCCAGGGGACCCACGACGATCGACGACGCCATCATCATCATGATCGTGCCGTGCTCGCTCACGATCTTGATGTAGGTATCGGCACTAAAGACGTGGACCGTCGGGCTCAAGAGCTCGGTACGGATGGCCATTGCCAAAAGCCCACCCGTGAAGAAGAACATGAGCACGCCGACGACGTACTGGATGCCGACGACCTTGTGGTCCAGGTTGTAGCGGAAGTACTTCGACCATCCGACGTGCTCCACCTCCGGTTTGGCCTCTCGGCCCACTATCTTGAGGAGCGGATAGTTCAACGCGCCAATCCCGAGCAGCCAACCCGCGACCATGAACAACAGCGCCAAGAGGACGGCGAGTGAGTTCTGCCCACTGTTCGCGATGTAGGGGTAGGCACTGCCGATGTAGTTACCGAGCCAGTGGCCCAAGATATAGCCCAGGAACCCACCGACGATCGCGGTGCCGACGTGCTGGCTTAGCCACCCATGACCCGTCGTTCTGGGGGCATCTTCGGCCCCTGATGTTGCCTTCTCGACGTCCGAAGGTGCTGCAGCGCTTGTGGTCATCGCGCGATCTCCGTTTCTTCGCTCACGAACTTCAGACTGAAATTACGACGGTGCTTCATCATGAGGGCTGCTTCGATCCGTAGATCTCGACGGTGCTGTAGGGCGTCACATTGCCGTCGGGGTAATAGCCACCCGCCGCACCGTTGGCGTCGGGCACGTAGGTCCACGCGAACGGTGGCAAGTCTTTCGTGTTCTGCGCGTTCTTCGTTTCCGTGGAGGTCGCCCAATTCATGAATGCCGACTGCGAGACGACCTTGCCGGAGTTGAACATCGCTCCGTGCCAGATCCCGCACAGTTCGCTGCAGCGAACTTCAAAGCTACCGAGCTGTTCGGTCTTGGTGAAGGCGACGTTGTTCTCTAAGGGGTTCGCGTCGGCCTTCACTTCGAGTTGGTAGGCCCAGAAACTGTGGATGACGTCGAGCGAGGTCACGTTGAACGCGATCTGGGTGTCATTGGGAAGGATGAGGAATGGCGACTCGAAACCGCCGAAGGTTGGGTAACGGTAGGTGAACTTCCATTGCTGGGCGATCACCTGAACAGGAAGGACCTCGTTGCTGTTGGGCGACCACGAACCGGTGCCCTGGATAGCGGCCGTTTCGGCCCTGACGGCACCGGCGGGCTGTTGGATCGGGTTCGGGCCTTCGCCACCGCCAGAACCGTTCCCCGCGTACAACTCAACGGTTCCGAAACCCGCGAGGAACAACACCACAACGGACGTAATCACGATCCACGACCATTCGGCGCTCCTTTTGCCGGCGGCGCTGGGTCCGCCCACCGATTCGGGTGCGTCCTTGCGCTTCGAATTCCACCGGAGGCCGGCGAAGGCCAACCACTCCCACACGCCGATCAAGACGGGCAACGCAATGACGAATAGCACGTTGAAGTCGAGCTGATTGTCCTTTGCCGTCGACGTCATTCGGCCCGGAGGGACGTGCGGTCCTACAAGGAACCAGTACAGAACGTCAAGAACTACCGAAAGTACGATCCAGATGGTGACAATGTGGCGAAAGTCGTTCTCTCCGTAATTTTTTGGACTCTCTAGTGACATGATTAATTCACCACTTCCAGTTCGCCGCCCATGTAGTTCTGCGTCGACATCGCGCCCCCGTTTCCAAATAAGTATCCCAGCGCACACGGCACGAAGCACTGCCAGTTATAACTGCCGGCGCCCGGCGTCTTGAAGCTAAACGTCTCGATGTTGTGGGGCGAATTGAAGTGACACGGTGCCACGGCGCACGGGTTGCCACTCACGCCCACCAACGGAACACTTATGTTGAGCGTCGGAATCGCGAAGGTGTGGCCTATGCCGGTGCCGGTGTAGGAGTCATAGGTCGTGAAACTCTTGCCGTTCAGTGTCGCGGAGTTGCCAATGGTGCCCAAAACCTGGCCCCACTCTTGGTTGCGGAGCGGGCTGCCACTGTCGTACTGGTACACCGTCATATCAATCACGGTGTGGGCGGGCAGTTCCCAGGAGGTGTCGTGAATCCACTTACCAGTCTTCGGGTCCTTGACCAGGTACGACACCCACGTAGGGTGGGCGCCGAAACCAATCGACCCGACCGTTTGTACCGTCAAATGCACTGGTTGACCGGCGCCTTGGGTGTTCGTAAAGTTGACTACGCCACCTGGAACGCCTGGAGTCAGAAGACCGGCCACCGCCCACACGACGAGACCCACGACAACCAAGAAGAGCCCAAATACCGTTGTCAGTCTCCCCCCCTTTGACATAACTCAACTCCTTGTGACAGGGCGTCCCCGGTGGAACTCCGAACCTAGATTATCGACACTCATCACCATTGGAAAGACTTGGTGGCGCAAAAAATATGTGAATTCTTGGGATTCGCCTCGGCTCAGGTATTAGCTAAATATCAGGGGATTCAACGACTTCGACCTCGATCGTGTGGGTTCTCGTGGGCAATACCTTCTCATAACCCCTTGCGTGCGTCGGCGCGAAGTTCGCCACGTGCGAGCGCGTGAAGTGACGTCGTGCCCGCTCGAGGCGACTGCTCAAACGTTCGTTTGGAGGTTCGCCCTTTTCGGCGGATCAGGGCCCAGGGATAGACCTCGAGGCCGTCAAATCCTTAGCGGACGCCTTCGTCGGCGAGTAAGACGCGCAATTCGGACACGGCGGAGGCCTGACCCGACGAACTGGAAATCGGATCGTCGGGGATAACCCACTTCACGAGGTATTTCGCATTGATGATGAACATATAGTCCGAGTGGATGCTCATCACGTCCGACTTGGTCATGGACACGCCGATTCCGTACGACGCCCAGACTTTTTTGACGGTTGCGAGCTTGCCGGTGACGAAGTAGAAGTTCTTCACGTGCGTGAGTCCTCGAATAGCGATGAAATGGCGTAGATCGCTGAGCTGCTCGTGGTAGGGATCGGCCGCCACCGCCACGATGTCGAGTTTCGTGCTCGTCGGCAGGTCCGCGCGAAGGACCTTGAGCTGCTGGGCGAGTAACGGACAGTCCGTCCAACAGCGCGGGTCGAGGAAGGTCAAGAGCGTGACGTTGCCCGGGTGCTCGCCGAGCGAGTAGGTCTTGTCGAACTGGTCCTTGAGCGTGAAACTCGGCGCCTTCGTCGAGGTCGCCGACGCCGGGCCATTTTGGGCCTGATAAAGGGTCGTTTCGGCGCTCGCGAACGAGGAGGTGGCCATGAGAGCGCTGGAATAGACGATCATCGCCGTGGCGAAGGTGGCCACGACGGCGCCGGTGCTGCTCGTCAACTCTCGCGGGAGTTTGCGCTCGAGCGAGGGGGCGTCACGCAACGACGGCGACGCGCACCACGCCAGCACCGCTAGGGGCAAGAGGGAGTTGAAATCGGTCGAGAGTCCTCCAAAGAGCGACGTATCTTCCGAGGTCAGCCAGAAGAAGAGGCAACCCGCCACCAAGGCCCACACGGGCCAACGCCACCCCTTCTTCTCCGCGAACCAGAGTCCTGCGGCGCAGGTCGCGAGCCACAGGACCACGACGACGTTGAACCCCCCGCCCATCAATCCGGCTATGGTGCCGACTTCTCTCGACAGCCACGCCAACCAGTGGGGTTGGGCGATCTTGGTCATGTACGACGTCATCGCGGTGAGCGCATTGGTATTGCCGCCGTGCCAGAACTCCGTCGATGGCAACAGTTGCAACAGCGCCCCGAAGGCCACGATCACGGCGATGACGCGCAGCGCGACGAGCGAGAACCACCGATGAAAGGTCTCGGGCTTCAAGAACAGCCACCCGCCCGCAATCGCGTAGAACACCGTGGCACCCGGCCAGCCGAAGAGGAACGATGCCCCGGAGACGAAAATGCCGCCCGCGCCGTTACCGATCAGCCAGACCAACGCCGCCCACAACGCCGACACGAGACCCGCAATTCGTCCGGTCATCCCGTTCGAAACCAGAAGGATGAGGCCGATGCCGACCTGCAACCACGCCACGCCCACCGCCAAGTTGATCGGGTGACTGTTCCAGAGGAAAATACCGTGACTCATGAGCGCGTTGAGCCACGACGGCGTGTTCGCCCGGAGCGGTGCCACCACGTTGTTGGCGAGTCCGAGGGGCATCGAGACCTGAAACTGCAGGATCCCGTCAACGAGCCAGATCACGCCGAAGCTCCAGCGAAGGTACGTGCGCGCCCGCGGTTCGTTCGTTCCTTCGGCGGAGAAATTGAAACGAAGGATCCGTCGTGAGAGCACGAGTGCGATCATCAACACCATCGCGATCAGCGTGAGGCGAAAGAGGCCCGTGACGAAGAGTGCGTGGCGGAAGAGTGCGACGATTAGCGCGTTACTCAAGCTGTAGGTGTTGGGATTCATGCCCGGCATGAAGCGCTCCTGGTGTTGTTGACTGAGACCACGCTAGGTCGACGAAGCATTGCCGGCAGTTCGGTCGACGAAGCTGCGGCCTTTGTCGGATAAGCCACGGACCGGTCCTCAAAGATGGAAGGGCGCAGCCATCGAACGAGCCGTTCTTGCCTGGCCGAGGAGTCCCACGTGCAGCAGCGTTTCGGTCGTGTTCAAGAGTGAGTAGTGGGAGAAGTGAGTGGCGACGCGCTCGCCACGTGGAGTGGACGGCGAGATGACGAGCGTCGGAACCTGGTTGGACGCCATCGAGTCATTCTCGTCGAACGTGATGAAGAGAACCAGGGAGCGAGTTTGATACTGCGAGCTCGCGAGTATCAAGGGAACGATTCGTCGAAGCCACGCGTCGCCAACGCTCACCGCGCAACTGTGCATGTCATCGCAGATATTGGGCACGATCATGGTGAAACCCGCGCTGAGGTTCAACGGCAGGCTCATCGAAACGTCATTTCGCCGACACGACGTCGCAATTGACGTGTAATAGACGGCGGGATTGTGCCGCGCGGCGTACTGACCAGTCGTGACGTGATCACAGGCTGCGGGCATGGATTCAACCAGCGCCCTCCAGTTCGATCCCAGTTCTGAGAAGATGCTCGGCGACTTGAGAGGATGCGAACTCGGCTCATCGTCGTCGGTGATGCCCTGGGTCGAGCCTGACGTCAAGGCGATGTAATTGGGCAGGCTCGGATGCGAGACGGCGTCGTCATTCGTCGCGAGTCCGCACCTCGACGCGAGCTCGTTGAAATAGGGAGCGTCGGATGAGCCAACTATCGAGTAGCCGACATTTTCCAGCATGATCCAGACCACGTGGCTGTATCGCGTGCTGCCCGCGACACCGCACGGGGACGTCACTTGAAGCTTCTTCAAGGCGGTGCCACTGGACGGTGAAGCGATCAAAGCGAGGAGCAACATGATCACGATCAGAGCGCACGTCGGCCTACGTAGTGTCACTGTCCCATTCTTGCGCGGAGCGATCGAGAATCAAACTCGCGACCTTGACTTGGGAATCCGGGGACTTCATGTTCGAAGAAGTTGAGTGAAAACGACCGTTACTGAACGTACTTCTGAGCGACCTATTTTTGTTCAACCTGGCCCAGTTCTTCCTTACGCCCGGCGAGGGGAGTATCGCGCGTCTCATCGTCGGTGCGTAACTGTTTGAGTGACTTCACGATGATCTGGGTGATTCGGATCGATACGTGCGTCAATGACAACCGGTGCTGGGGCATCATCACGCCATGTCCCGAAGCCGTCCCAGGTGCCTCAGATCAGGGAAGTACGTTCGTTCCCACGGATCCGTCCAGCAGACCCGGCGCATCATCAAAGGTCCCGATGCAGGCTCGTTTGCCAGTCGCCTTCACGAATCGGCAGGCCGCTTCCACTTTGGGGCCCATCGATCCGGCCGGGAAACTCATCGCTTGAAGCTCCGCGACGGTCGCCCTGTCGATGGGGTGTTGCGTGGGTAGTCCGTAGTCCGCGAGCACCGCCGGCACGTCGGTGAGCAACAACAAGACGTCGGCTGCGACGTCGCGGGCGATCAACGCCGCCGCGAGGTCCTTGTCGATTACCGCTTCGACGCCTTCCAAGTGACCGCGCTGGTCGCGCGCCACTGGTATGCCCCCACCGCCCGCGCACACGACGAGGGTGCCCCGGGACACCAGGTCCTTCACGATCGAGATCTCGACGACTTCTATGGGCTCGGGCGAAGGAACGACGCGGCGCCAGAGTTGGCCGTCTTCTCGGAGCGTCCACTTTCCTGCGCCCACCCGACGCGCCTCTTCCTTCGAGTAGCCACGACCGACGAATTTCGTGGGCGTGTCGAACGCGGGGTCCTTCGCGTCCACGACCGTTTGCGTGAGCAGTGCCACGACCGGACACTCGAGCACGTTGTCGAGCGCCTGCACGAGCCAGTAGCCAATCATGCCCTGGGTCTGTGCACCGAGCACGTCGAGGGGGAAGGGATGGTCAAGTGCGGGGTCGTTCGCGCTCTCGAGTGCCAGCATCCCAACCTGGGGTCCGTTGCCGTGGGTGACGATGATCTCGTTTCCCTGGCATATGCGCGACAGTTGCCTCACCGCATCGACGACGTGGTGCTGTTGAATCTCGGCGGCGGGCTTCTCGCCCCTCTGCAGGAGTGCGTTGCCGCCTAGTGCGGCGACGACACGAATCTCAGACTCCCGCCAACGTCGCAACCAGGATCGACTTGATCGTATGTAAACGGTTCTCGGCCTGGTCGAAGACAATCGATGCGGGGGACTCGAAGACTTCGTCAGTGACCTCCAAGGCGTCGACGCCGTACTTCTTGCTCAGATCGGCGCCCACGTCGGTGAGCGTATTGTGCAGAGCCGGCAGGCAGTGCAGGAAACGAACGTCGGGATTGTTCGAGGCCTTCATCAGATTCGCGTTCACCTGGTAGGGCAACAACAACTTGATTCGCTCGGCCCACGAATCCGTGGGCTCGCCCATTGAGACCCAGACGTCGGTGTAAATGAAGTCCGTGTTCGCCACTGCCTTCTCGGCGTCCTCGGTGATCAGAATTTTCGCCTGGGAGTGCGCCGACACCGTCTTCGCAATGCGCTGTACCTCATCGGTCGGCTGGAGAGCCGCGGGAGCACTAATGCGCACGTCAAGGCCCAGCAGTGCACCCACGCAGAGCAGCGAGTTCGCCGTATTATTTCGTGCGTCGCCGACGTAGGTGAGGGCAACCTGTTCGAAGGGCTTCGTGGCGTGGTCGCGGATCGTGAGCATGTCCGCCAGTAGTTGCGTCGGATGCCACATATCCGTCAGCCCGTTCCAGACCGGCACGCCGGAGAACTCGGCCAACATCTCCACGTCGTGATGCGCGAACCCTCGGAACTCAATGCCGTCGTACATTCGTCCGAGGACGCGAGCGGTATCCTTCACCGTTTCCTTGTGCCCCAGTTGTGTCTCACCGGGACCCATGTAGGTGACGTGCGCCCCCTGATCATGCGAGGCCACCTCAAAGGCGGACCTCGTGCGCGTGGAGGACTTTTCGAAGATCAATGCGATGTTCTTGCCTTTGAGCAATTTCTTCTCGGTCGCGGACCTCTTCTCATGACGGAGATGTTCACTTAAGTCGAGCAGGCCAATGAACTCCTCTTTCGTGAGGTCAACGTCTCTCAGCAGACTGCGGCCCCTCAATGCGGTCACGATTTCGGAGTTCTTCATAGCGCACTCTCTCTTTCGATTGGGCAAGTCAAGCAGCGTGGACCACCGCGACCGCGACCGAGCTCGCTGCCGACGATCGAGACGACCTCGATGCCGTGGTGACGGAGCATCGTGTTGGTCGCCACGTTGCGTTCGTAGCCGAGCACGACGCCGGGAGCAACGGCGAGGAAGTTGGTGCCGTCGTCCCACTGTTCGCGTTCGGCCGCGCGAACGTCCTCGTCAGTCGTGAGGACGGTCACGTGGTCGACCTTGAGCACTTGGGCTATTGTCTCCCACAGGTCCTCGTTCAGACTCATGTTGAGCGTTCCCGATTCGTCCCCGGGGGTAATCGTCCAACTGCGCAGGTTCTTGTCGATGTAGGGATAGAGGATGAACGTCGACACGTCGAGCATCGTCATCACCGTGTCCAGGTGCATGAAGGCGTGGCTGTGCGGCAATTCGATGGCGATGACCCGACTGGCCTGACCGGTTTCGAACAGACGACGCGTCAAGATCTCGACCGCGACGGGTGTCGTTCGCTCGCCCATGCCGATCATGACCGTCTTGTGACCCAGGACGTGCACGTCGCCACCTTCAATGGTGGCGTTGTGGTGGACGACCTCTTCGTCGAGGAGGAGGTCGAACTTCTCGTCCTTGAAGATCGGGTGGTAGCGGTAGACCGCACGGGTGTGCAGTGACTCGCGCTGGCGCGCCGGTTTCGCCATGGGGTTGATAGTGGCCCCCCCGTAGATCCAGCACGTGTTGTCGCGCTGGAACAGCGTGTTGGGAAGGGGGGGCAGCACGAAGTCGTCGGCGCGCAAGTGTTCCCACGAGAGGCTTCGGGCGGTCATCGGGTGCAGGTCCGCCTTCAAGATCCCGCCGATGAGGTACTCGGCCAACTTCGCGGGCTCGAGATTCTCTAACAATGCGCGGACCGGCTTCACGAGCGAGGGCCCTATCTCATCATCGGTGATGAGCGTGTCGAGCACGAAGGCTCGACCGTCGACCGTGGCCAGCACGTCGGTGAACAGGTCTCCGAAGAGATGGACCTTCACGCCCTTGTCGCGGAGCGCCTGGGCGAAGGCGTCGTGTTCCTCGCGCGCCTTCTTGGCCCAGAGCACGTCGTCGAAGAGCAGGCTCTCGACGTTCGAGGGCGTCAGTCTCGAAAGTTCGAGACCGGGCCGGTGCAGTATCGCCTGCTTGAGTTGGCCCACTTCGGAATCAACGTGGAGTGTCATTACACAACCTCTCTTCTTCTACTTCTTGGGCGTGTTGCCCTTTATCGAGCTAGTGACCCTCTTCGGGCTGAACGTTTTTGGGCGCTAGCAATTCGGCGTGCCACGATGCGGGTACCTCATCGGGAAGGTCAACGGGCGAGGTGATCTCACCGAGTCCTTGGCGGCGGGCATTGAGGAACGCGTAGAGCACCAATCCCGCGAGCAAGACCACGAGCGCCTGGTACACGACCTGGTAGCCGGAGGCGAACGTCACCCACATCGAGAAGAGGACGCTGGCGCCCGCAACGGACAGGTCACGAGCCAGTTGCCAACCCTGTACGCGGCGACGCTTCGACACTAGGAACGTCAACTGGGCGATCGCGGAGAAGAAGTACGGTATCGCGACCGTCACGACGCTCAGGTCCACCAAGTAGGTGAAGACCGTCAGGCCAGAACTCGTCGAGTAGCGCCAGAGCATCAACAATGACGGCAGCGCCGTGCCGACGAGGATGCCGAACCACGCCGTGCCCCTCTTATCGGACCACGCGAAGGGACGCGGGAACAGGTCGTCCTGGGCGATAGCGCGTGAGGTCTCGGTGACGATCAACGTCCACGCGATCAATGCTCCGAGGCCCGAGATAACCGCAACGCCGGCGACGAACTGTCCCGCCCATGCGCTGTGGGGGAACATCGTTTGAAAGGCGTTCACGAAGGGCGAACCGGTATTCACGAGCGTGTGGTGACTAACGAGACCCATGACGACGGCCGTGACGAGAACGTACAGTGCCGCACTCGCCACGGTGCCGATGACCGACGCCCGAAGGACATTCGTACGTGGGTCCTTCACGCGCTTAGCCGTGATGGCGGCCGCTTCAACACCAATGAACGAGAAGAGTGCCACGCCGGCCGCGATACCGATGCCGTTGTAAAGACTGCCACCGGAGGCGTTGAAGGGTCCAAAGTTGGCCTTCGCGACAAAAAACCAGCCGACGACACCCACGAAGAGCAGCGGCAGGAACTTCAAGACCACGGTGACGTTCTGGAACCAGGCCATTTGACGCACGCCGGATAGGTTGATGATCGCCGGGATCCACAGGCCGATCATCGCGATACCCCAGTTCGCCATGCCACTGGGGTGAGAGAACTTGAACAAGGCGTCGACGTAGAAGACCCATGAGGACACAATCGCCGCGTTGCCGGCCCAGGACTGAATCCAGTAGCACCATCCGACCAGGTAGCCGGCGAAGTCGCCGAATTCATGGCGGGAGTACGCGTAGACGCCACCATCGCTATTCGGCACGCGCTTGGTGAGCTGACCGAACAGGACCGCGAGCAGCATCGCGCCTACCGCGATGACGGCGAGAACCGCGATACCCATGGTGCCCGCTCCCGCGAGGACCGCGGGCATCGTGAACACACCGGTACCAACGATGCTGCCGACGACCAATGCCGTGGCGGAGGTGAGTCCCAGGGCGTGGGCCTTTTGCTGGTTGCGATCCGACAGCGGTTCGGCTTCGGGTTCGGATTTCGAGGCGGATGGAGAAATAAGTGACGTCATGTCGGCTCCTCGGTACAGGATCTTGGGTTTTTACATCTGTTTGGTCCCCTTCCATCTAAAGGCTTTACCTTCGGGCTGACCAGGGCCCAAAGTCCAGATTGCTTGAACGGTCGCGCTCTTAATACTGGTGTTAGACCGGCGTTACCTGATGGGTGCGGTTTTTCGCGTCACAAATGTGGCACGACTCGACCCGCGGGTCGCCGACGAACAGAATCCGCCACTGCTCGGCGAGCAGTTCGTTCATCGACTGCTTGAGATGCTGTCTCGACGGGTAAATTGACACGACAGCTCTAGACAAGACGGTTGCGCGGGAGTTTTCGCGTCAATTGCGTCGAGGAGCATCATGCGAATATCGCCACCATTACGTGAACAATCTGCCCGACCGTTGCTTCTTGACGTGAATGAGGAACTCGACTCACCCCCACCCGACGCGCTGGAAGCAGGCGAACTCTCGTGATTGCGGAGGGGCCCGTTCGCCGTCCCGCCTCGGGGCCATGTCGGTGCACTCGCCGTACGTGCTGGCATGCGCGCGATTGTCACTCCGGTGGCGTCGTTCGAATCTTCCGGGTCGCGACGTCGAGCGGAGAGTCCAACTCCTCGATTGTGCTTTGTCGTGAATGCGCGGCCCCCACACAGCGCAATCGCGTGGCCTAATTTTCCGTCGCCTGTGTAAACCGCCTCGAGCACCCACGGCGGTCTCGGGGAGACTAGGGATGTTGCTCTTGGGCTTTGAGTACGGCCGACCGATATGTGCTGTTGCGCAGTCTGGTCACAATTCAACCTCGCGAACCCCTGTACTTCATGGCCCGTTCCGCTCCGATGACTGTCTTTTCTGATCAGACGGAGTCACGATGTGCGCAGGTGCGTGAATTAGCGAGAGCGTCTCACGGATCGAGGCTGTGAAACCACTTGTTATTTTGACTCGGCTGATCCAAAGGATCGCTCGCCACTTGATATCCGGGCCGCGTACGCAATCGGCACGATGGTCAAGATCAAGACGAAGACGACCACCGCGTTCACCTCGGGCAACTGTTGACCACGCTGGATGGCCCCGAAAATCCACAGTGGCAGCGTGTTCTGGGCCCCCGCGGTGAAGGTGGTGACAATTACCTCGTCGAAACTCAGCGCGAACGCGAGCAACGCCCCGGCGATGATCGCCGTCGAGAGCATGGGCAGCGTTACGAGTCGGAACGTCTGCAACGGTCGGGCACCGAGATCCGAGGACGCCTCGATCAGTGAGCTCGACGTGCGGCGTAAGCGCGCGACGACGTTGTTGAATACCACCACCATGCAGAACGTCGCGTGTCCCACGATGATCGTGTAGATCGACAGGTCGATGTGGGCGATGTTGAAGGCCGACTGCAACGCGAGGCCGGTCACGATGCCCGGTAGGGCGATTGGCAAGACCAGCATGAGTGACACGGTGTCACGACCGAAGAAGCGGAACCGGTGTATCCCGAAAGCGACGAGCGTACCGAGGACCAACGCGATCAGCGTCGCCGCGCAGCCCGCTTTCACGCTCAGCCATAGAGAACTGCGCACCGCCTGATCGTTGAACGCGACCACGAACCAGTGCGTGGTCCAGTGGCGAATTGGCAGTGACTGCACGTTGGACTTGTCGAATGCGAAGAGGACGATGACGAGCAGCGGACCGAGCAGGAACGTGACGACCAACGCGGCAAAGATAGCGAAGCCACCGCGAGTGAATCGGGAGAGTCTCATATTGCGTCAAAGGCGCCGGCCAGGCGCGCGAGCAGGAGATAGACCGCCATGATGGCGATCGACACAAAGGCGAGTGCCGCGGCAAAAGGTAAATCGCCGCCGTTGATCGCGCTGTCGTAAATGGCGTTGCCAATGAAGTTCGAACTCGACCCACCGATCAACAGTGGTGTGATGAAGTCACCGAGGGTCAGTGAAAAGGTGAAGATCGAGCCCGCCACAATTCCGGGAAGGATCATTGGCATCAGGATCTGGCGAAAGGTGAACCACGAGCCGGCACCTAAGTCGGCGGAGGCTTCGAGGAGCGAGTCGGGGACCCGCTCAAAGGCGCCGTAGATCGGCACGATCATAAAAGGAAGCCAAAGGTAGGAGAAAACGATCCACATGGCCACGTTCGTGTACGCCAAGTTCGTGATCGGAAGTCCGAGATGCGATTCAATACTTGGCAATACGCCGTGGTTCGAGAGGATGTTGATCCACGCGTACACCCGGGCGAGGTAGCTGGCCCACAGCGGCAGGAAGACGAGCGCGAGAAACGCCTGGCGCGAACGTCGCGAAGCGATCTTGGCGATGAAGAAGGCGAACGGCAGGGCGATCACGGCGTCGGTGACGGTGACCAACACGGCCATG
>Ga0302195_10000274_pt1 | contig 39683 bp, 23 predicted proteins | sample II_Bog_N1_2_FD_198778 | JGI IMG/M metagenome (GOLD analysis project Ga0302195, IMG submission 198778) | Peat permafrost microbial communities from Stordalen Mire near Abisko, Sweden - II_Bog_N1_2 | ecosystem: Environmental > Terrestrial > Soil > Wetlands > Peat | place: Sweden: Abisko...
TTTTGGCATGCGAAACACCTCTACAAGGATTGTGCGCCAAAAGGGGGTAATTGCCTGCAAGTATGGTATGGGCGGAAGTTGTTGGATTTAAGTAGGTTAGCCAAAGTCAGTCGGGGGAAGGGCTTGCTTTTTTTTGGATGGGGTATGGGGGATCGGGTTGCAGGCCTGCCGGAAGGCACATTCAGTGGTTCGATCGATTTTCAAAATGCGTTTGCCCTGGGGAATGCTGATGGATTCTTGAGGAACGTTGTGGTATGGACCGGCAGGCTGAAGCGGAAGATGTTGGAGGTTGAGCGGCCCATGTGCGAGGGTGAAAGCGACGGGGGCACTATGAGCAACGCGCGACGCGGGAGTAGGTTTTGCGCTTGGTTGGCTTTTTGGATGGTGGCCATGGCGCCGGCGATTGGCCGGGCGGGCACGACTCCGCATTCTGCCTGCGAAAAAGTTGTGATGACCGGCGAGGTGAACGCCGGGCGGGAATGGCGGACGCCAATTGGCGAGGGATGGGTGTTTCGCGTGGTCCCGATTGATGGCGGGAAGCAGGCGTCAGTTACGGCAAGGTGGAGCGGCTGGGACCTGGTGGTGGACCGTGAGCAGCCCGCGGGTTTCCCCGACGCTTTGCTGCTGGCTACGCCTCCCTACAACTCGATCAATGAGCGTGAGATTGGTACGACCTTCGGCTTGCGCGCGCAGGATGCGATCGGCTGGAATCCGCGGAGCTTCCGTTTTCTGACTCAGCCTGCGGGCTTTCATGCGGCGCAGATATTGTTTCTGGCAATGAAAGGCCAGGGGCAGGGCGGCGCGGCGGCGGATAAGGAGGCGATGGGGAAGCTGATGGAGTTAACGCGAGAATCCGCAGCCGGCCAGTTTCGCATTCTGGATGCTCGCTTGACGCCCGGAATTGCGGATGCCGCGCCATTTGCGGAGAACTGGGCACTGCAGGCAACACAGACTCCGCACACATTCGAACCTGCGGCGGGCGGCGGTTCCACGCCTTTGGGACGGTTTGGATGGATGAAGTTCTCAATCACGCTGTGGCTGCCGTCTGCCTGGAAGGCTCCAGCAGCCCTGGGAAGTAGGCGGGCAGCGTGTTCGGAGTAGGGCTCGGGGGATGAGCCGAAATAGGCTCATGGACTGAATTTAGAGACTTTCACTGGCCCAAGAGAGCAAATCTGACCATTTATAGAAACAGCGAAACGGGTTATAGTAGAAGCATGGCGGGCACAGCGGAGCGGGACCACTATCTATTTGGAGCTCTTGACAGTAGCGCGAAGAATCGCGTCAAGCTGAACGAAGTGAGCTACGGCTATGAAGAGCCGGAGGGCGTTTTTCTGACGTCCCTCGATTTTGCCGTGAATTGGATTCGCAAGAACTCGGTTTGGCCCATGACGTTTGGGCTGGCCTGTTGCGCAATCGAGATGATGTCGATGGGCGCTTCTCGCTTCGATGTTGCGCGGTTTGGGGCTGAGGTCTTTCGTCCTTCGCCGAGACAGTCGGACCTGATGGTGATTGCGGGCCGAGTATCGCACAAGATGGCGCCGGTCATCCGCAGGCTTTATGACCAGATGCCGGAGCCCAAGTGGGTGATCTCGATGGGCGCCTGCGCGACATCCGGAGGGGTCTTCAATAACTATGCGCTGGTTCAGGGAGTGAACCAGATTATTCCGGTTGATGTGTATGTTCCTGGCTGTCCACCACGCCCCGAGCAACTTTTATACGCAATTACGCTTCTACAAGAAAAGATACAGCGCGAGCCACGCAGCCTTTTGAAGACGCTGAACGTAGGTTGATTTTGAAGCCAGATTGGAGCATTTCCGACTGTAAGTTTCGGAGGCAATTGAGCCAACAGGGGCAACTGTTTAGCAATTGGATACCGCATGTTGTTGAAAAAAAGTGTTCTGACAGAATGTACCTATGGTACGTTTAAACATGCTGTAGGGATACCTGTCTTTCCGGGTTTTCGCGGAATCACATTAATCCGAGCCGAGTATTGAGCTCGAAACAGCTTTTATCTACTGGATGTACAGATCCGTTGCGGAGGAAAAACGCATGTTCGCTCGAGTTTTAAAGACTTCTAGCTGGGTTCTTGCCCTGGCTTTTGTGGCTTGTCTTCCCCTGGCCCTGGCTGCTCAGGAAACCGCCAAGCCGGCAGCTTCCGGCGATCCGTCGGTGTCGAAGTGGGATATTTTCGCAGGTTACAGCTACCTGGCTCCCCACGGTTCGGCAACGAATGGAACCACTGCCAACAGCGTAAACTACGGCTCCATTTTCAGCGTAGCCCGCTACTTCAACAAGTATGTCGGTCTGCAGGCGGAAGTCGATGAGCACATCCCGAACGAGAATCAGTACTATCCCAACTGCCCGAGCTGTGGTTCGACCTGGGGACGGGATGACTTTTCAGGCGGCAGCGGCGGCGTAATTTTCCGCTTCCCGTCGGCGGATGTGACGCCCTTTATTCATGCCCTTGTGGGAGTTGAATACGCGGGCATCAACCCCGGATCGACCACCGACGCATTCGGCGCGGTTCTGACCGGTGGCGGCGGCATGGACTACAACACGCCGTTCTTCAATCATCACCTTGCGCTTCGCATTTTCCAGGCGGACTATCAATACACGCACGAGAACTGGTCAGCTGCCCCCGGATTGCGCGGCAACTTCAACATGGCGCGACTGAGCACCGGTTTTGTTTATCACATTGGCACGTTCGCGCCGCCGCCGCCGGTAACTCTGGCCTGTTCGGCGAGCCCGGCCGCAGTGTTCCCCGGCGAACCGGTCACAGTGACTGCGACGGCTGGAGCACTCGATCCGAAGGACAACGTAGTTTACTCGTGGTCTGGCACCGGCGCATCCGGAACCGGCACCTCGGTAACCATCGCGACTGCCTCGCTGGCCGCGGGCTCCTACACGGTGAAGGGTTCCGTGAAGGAAGGCAAAGCCGGCAAGGAAGGCATGAAGCCCGGCGAGTCGGCGGATTGCTCGGCCAGCTTCACGGTCAAGGCTTACGAGCCGCCAACGATCAGCTGCACGGCGAACCCCAGCACCATCAAGCCGGGCGATCCGAGCACCATCACCTCCATGGGCATGAGCCCGCAGAACCGTCCGCTGACCTACAGCTACACGGCCTCTGCTGGTTCCATCAGCGGTACGGGTACTGAAGCTGCATATTCTTCGGCTGGTGCACCAACGGGCGCAGTCGAGATCACATGCAACGTATCGGATGACAAGGGTCAAACGGCGACCGCAAACACCAGCATCACCATCACTGCTCCCTATGCGGCACCGGCGCCTCATGCACAGGCTCTCTGCTCGATCACCTTCACCAAGGACAAGGCTCGGCCAACTCGTGTAGATAACGAAGCCAAGGCTTGCCTCGACGAAGTTGCTCTCGACCTGCAGCGTCAGTCGGATGCGAAGGCTGTCATCGTCGGCGAGTCGGATGCCGCCGAGAAGGCCAAGCTGGAGAAGGAAGAGAAGGTCACTTCCAAGAAGAAGCACATGGAAGCTATCGACGCAGGAGCACAGCGCGCCGTTAACACCAAGGAATACCTGGTGACCGAGAAGGGCATTGATGCTTCCCGCATCAGCGTCGCGATCGGTACGACGGATGGCCAGACTGTGGAAGACTACCTGGTGCCTGCGGGTGCGAGCTTCACAACCGACGTGGCCGGAACTACCCCGGTTGACGAAATGATGGTCAAGCCTCAGGTTCGCAAGGCCCTGGGTGCAAAGCCAGAACACAAGAAGCACCACCCCATAGTGGGTGGCGCAAAGCCGCCGCAAAAGATGGCCAAGAAGAAGAAGTAACAGGCAATCCGGCTTGTCAATGCAGTGAACCGATTCCCGAGCCTCTCAGTTAGTTCGAAGAGGCTCGGGAACAGATCAAATCAAAGTTTTCCTCCTGTAACGATTCGAGGCTGACCGGCAAGCCGGTCAGCCTCATCCATTTGTAAGGCAAGAACCTGCATCAATGCCTCGCTTTCCTGGGAGCTTCCTCAATACATGAGCTGTTTGCGGACTGGTACCAAAACTCAGAGCCGACGCGGAGTTATGGTGTTGGCAGTTTTCATTCTGCTTTTCGCAATTCCCATCGCCACAGTGCGTGCGCAGAAACCCTGGAATGCCGTTGGCCCCGCCGGGGGTGACGCGCGGGCCTTTGCGGCAGCACCCCGTGAACCCAATCATCTCTATCTTGGAACGACGGACGGCTGGCTGTACGAGTCGCTCAACAATGGAGCCAATTGGCGCAGGTTGGTGCAACTGGACTCATCCGATGACATGGTTGTCGATAGCATTGTGGTGGACGCGGCCAACCCCTCCACGATTTACGCGGCAGCCTGGAGAATCGATCAACCGGGCGGCGGCTTGTGGATCAGCCGCGACGGAGGCAAGAGTTGGAAGACTGCCGAAGCGCTCCGGGGGCAGTCGATCCTGGCATTCGTTCAGGCGCCTTCGAATCCGAAGCTGCTGTTTGCCGGGACTCTTCAGGGCGTGTTTCGCTCACCAGACTCTGGCCTTACATGGGAACTGATCAGCCCGCCTGGCAGCAAGGAGATTCACGAGGTCGAGTCCCTCGCTGTTGATCCGGCCGACCCTGGAACGATTTATGCAGGCACCTGGCACCTTCCGTGGAAGACGACCGATGGCGGCAAGACTTGGAAGAATATCAAGCAGGGCGTGATTGAAGACTCCGATGTTTTTTCAATCATTGTGGACCCGGCCCGCTCGCACACTGTTTTCCTGAGCGCTTGCAGCGGAATTTACAAAAGCGAGAACGCTGGCGAACTCTTTCACAAGATTGAGGGCATTCCCAGCGATGCACGCCGGACGCGCGTGCTGATGCAGGACCCAAAGAATCGCGAAATTGTTTACGCGGGAACCACCGAGGGACTTTACAAGACGACCGACGGCGGCAAAAGCTTCAAAGCGATGACCGGGCCGGAAGTGATAGTGAACGATGTGTACGTGGATCCCAGCGATTCAAACCATGTTCTGCTTGCAACGGACCGGGGCGGCGTAATGGCCAGCACCGATGGCGGAGCAAGTTTTAACGGTTCCAACGAGGGCTTCAGTGAGCGCAAGGTCGATGCGCTGTTGGTGGACCGTGCCGACCCCAGGCGGATGTATGCCGGCGTGGTGAACGACAAGACTTTTGGTGGCGCCTTTATGACACTCGATGGCGGCGCCAGATGGCAGCAGATTGGCGACGGTCTGGAGGGCCGAGATGTGTTTGCCCTGTCAGAGGCCGCGGACGGCACCGTTGCAGCAGCGACGAACCACGGAGTTTTTGCCTTGATCCAGAACCTCGCGGCAGGGGTTGCGCCACATTGGGAGCCCAGAAACACGATTGTGAATACGCTGGAAAAGCCGGCCACGGAGTCGTTGCACGGCAAGCGCATCAATGTGGAGCGGAAGGTGAAAGAGTCGCCCGTTGAACTCGATGGCCGGGTCAATGCGCTGGATGTTTCCGGCGATGTGTGGCTCGCATCCACCGGTATTGGCCTGCTGACCAGCAGGGATCAGGGTGCAAGCTGGCAGGGCGGGCTGGTGATGGATTCCGGCGAGTACCTTTCCGCCTCCACGCATGGAGCGACCATGGCTGCCGCCCGCATCGATGGGGTGGTGTATTCCACCGATGCAGGCAGAAGCTGGTCTCCTATGCAGATTCCCACGATGCTCACGCGCATTCATAAAGTGCAGTTCACGCCCGATGGGACGCTCTGGCTGGGCGCGCGCGAAGGGGTGTACTTCACATTCGATCTGGGCAAGTCGTGGCGTTGGATTCAGCGGCTTCCGTTTCGCGATGTCGACGACATGAGCTACGACGCCAGCCTCAACCGGGTCTTGGTGAGTTCTCACACAAGCGATCAGATTTACGGCATCGATGCCAAATCGATGACCTGGAAGTGGTGGCAGACAGGCTACAAGGTGGGATCGGTCAGTAGAGCGGGCGACCACCTGGTGGCGGCATCTCTTTTTGATGGCGTACTCGTCGAGCCGGCTTCCGGCGAGGTTTCCATCAGCCAAAGATGAATCCATTCTGAGCAATTCTGTATCATCTAAGTATGCAGACTAAGATCGCGGCCCCCCACGGCACACAGGCTTTTCGCACCCATGACCCCCAACTCGAGCCGATTGCCGCTAAAGTGATGGCAGGCGAGCGGCTCGACTTGGCGGACGGGGTCATGCTCTACGGCTCTAAAGACGTGCTGGCAGTGGGCTGGCTGGCCAACCTTGTGCGTGAGCGGCTTCACGGGGATGTGACCTACTTCAACGTCAATCGCCACATCAATCCAACCAACGTGTGTGTTGCCGCCTGTAAGCTGTGTGCCTTTGGACGCAAGAAGGGCGACCCCGCCGGCTACACCATGGCCTTGGAAGAGGCGTTTGAGACGGCCGCATCCGGCTACTCTGAGGCGGTGACGGAGTTCCACATTGTCGGTGGCCTGCACCCGGACTTGCCGCTGGAATACTTCCTCGACCTGGTGAGCGGGCTGAAAGTGCGCTTCCCCAAGGTGCACATCAAAGCCTTCACCATGGTTGAAGTAGCCTTCCTGGCGCGACGGGCCAAGCTGAGCATTGAAGAGACACTCATCAAGATGCGCGATGCCGGCGTGGATTCGATGCCTGGCGGCGGCGCGGAGATCTTCGCGGAACGGGTTCGCTCGATCATCTGCGACCACAAGATAGACGGCAGCGAGTGGCTTGAGACGGCGCGGCTGGCCCACAAGCTGGGCTTCCGGTCCAATGCAACCATGCTCTACGGGCATATTGAGAACGACGAAGACCGCGTCGACCACCTGTTGAAGCTGCGGGCGGTGCAGGACGAGACTGGTGGCTTCCAGACGTTTATTCCGCTGGCATTTCATCCGGAGAACACACCGCTCGACCATCTACCGGTAACCACGGGCCTGACCGATATTCGCCAGATTGCGGTGAGCCGGTTGCTGCTGGATAATTTCTCGCACATCAAGGCATACTGGCAGATGCTGACTCCCAAGATTGCGCAGATTGCGCTGCGCTTCGGGGCCGACGACCTGGACGGAACGGTAGTCGAGGAGAAGATTTACCACGATGCCGGGGCCACCACGCCGCAGGGAATGACGCGCAAGGAGCTTTGCCGGCTGATTACCGAGGCGGGCAGGGTTCCGGTGGAGCGCGACACCCTGTACCATGCGGTCACGCGCACCGAGGACAGTTTTACGGTTGCGGTGTAATTGACGGGCTTGGAAGGAAATGCGCGATGATGGATTTCGGTCCGGCTGCGATCGTGGGCTTGTGTATCGGTTTTTTGTGGGGGACGGGCTGCTCGCTGGCGATTCTGTATTCCATCTACCTGGGCGGCTATCGCAAAGCGGTTGAAGACTCCCTGGACGTAGGCAAAAGCAAGCGCTGGCGCCAGACGCTGAAGAAAATTGAGGAGCGGCGGGCGCGGGCTGAGGCTGCGGGAAAGTGAAGCCCTTGGTGCCAGTAGTTCAGCAAATCTCGACGGCAGTGCTCGCTGGCCCTCAGACCTTTATCAAACGACCAGGCAATTCCTGTTCTTTCACGGGCCTATCTCCAAAGGCCTCCAGCTCCGCAGCTTTCATTCCATTCCGTTGGTAGAAGATTCCGCGAGCGAAATGGGGGCCAAATCCGTCTCATAAACGTCCAATGCAATAGACCACCCTCGCTTGTCGCCATTCCTGCGAATTCACACTCTTCGATTTTTGATTCGGAGGGGTTTAGCGCCTGGATCAGCGTGAAAGAGATGCCGGCGAGCGAGTGCTTGAAGTTATCTCCCGCTGAAGTGGGGTTCTGGTGAGTACTCTCGAGAGTTCGCCGCAAGATCCGGAAACAGCGAATGCCGATTCGGCAGGCATTCCCGATTCCCGACGCATTACGCGCGGGCTGCTGATTGCCTCAGGTACCGTACTCGTTGTTGCGCTGGCACTCGCGGGTTTCTTCATTCGCGCCAGGCCCGGAACACACGTTGGTGCGGCGTTTCAGCCTTTACCGGAGTCCGCCAGGGCCCCGCAAACCGTGCGTCTCAAGGGCATGACCGCCGCGGTTGAAGCTCGGGCAATTATGGCCCCTCTCATCTCCGGCCAGCAGGTGGGCACACTCACCATCACCAAACTGATCCCCAGCGGAACCAGGGTCAAGCAGGGAGACCTGCTGGTTGAATTCGACCGCCAGGCGCAATTGCGCGACACAATCGACAAGCAGGCCCAGAGCGACGACGAGAATGAAAAAGTTCTGGAAGAACAGGCCAGGGAAGCCGCGGCGCGCGCCAAAGACGAGACCGAGATCAAGCAGGCGGAAGATAGCCTGGCCAAGGCAAAGCTGGAGATGGAGAAGGTTGAGCTGCTCTCCCGGATCGATGCTGAAAAGGCGCAGGAAGACCTGGACGAAGCGCAGGCCACGCTGGCGCAGTTGAAGGAGACCTTCGACCTTAAGCGCAAGGCGGCGCAGGCCTCCATTCGCATCCTTGAGATCCAGCGCGACCGCACCCGCGAGACCATGCTCCACTCGCAGGCCAACTCCGCACTGATGGAGATTCACGCGCCCATTGACGGCATAGTGGTCTTCAACACCATCTGGAAGCAGGGGAACATGGGAGAAGTGCAGGAAGGCGATCAGGTGCGCCCCGGAGTTCCCTTCATGCAGGTGGTCGATCCTGCCATTATGGAAGTTCGCGTTCCGGTCAACCAGGAGGATCTGCTCGATTTGAAGATCGGCCAAAAAGCGCGCGTGCACCTTGATGCCTATTCCGAGCTTGTATTTCCTGGCCAGTTGGAATCCATCGATCCGATGGGCACGGCGGGCGACTTCTCTTCCAAGCTTCGCAAGTTCTCCGCCACATTCTCCATTCAGGGCCACGACCCAAGGTTGATGCCCGACCTTTCCGCCGCGGTCGATATCGATCCGGCAGGCGCTGCCGGTCAGGGGAGCGGGTCCAAATGACGCAGGCGCTCCAGACGACGCAAGGGCTGAAAGAGTTGTGGATGAAACGCCGAACCTTGGTGGTTGTCGCCATTCTGCTGGCGGCCAGTGCAGCCGTTTATGGAGTGGCCCATTTTTCCAAACGGGCTCCAACCACCCCCGCCTTTGAAGTCAAGCGCGGCGAGTTTCTCGATGTTCTCGAGTTCCGCGGTCAGTTGAAGGCCATGAAGTCCGTCACCGTGACCGCGCCCGCCAATGCTGGAGACCTGCAGATACTCAAAATCGCCACCGACGGATCGCAGGTGAAGGCAGGCGACGTGATTGTCGAGTTCGATCCATCCAAGACGCAGCAGGATCTGGCTCAGGACCAATCTGTGCTGAAGTCTTCGCAGGCGGAGATCGACCAGGTACGCGCCCAGGGCCGCCTGAATGAGGAGGTCGATACCACCGCGGTGATGAAGGCCAAATACGACGTGGAAGTGGCCAAGCTCGATGCCAGCAAGAGCGAGGTGGTTTCCAGAATCGATGGCGCTGAAGCCAGGCTCAAACTTGCGGACGCGGAGCAGTCGCTGTCCCAGGCCGAGCAGCAGTTGAAGTCCGATAGCACGGTCGATCAATCGACCATTCAGGACAAGAAAAACGCCAGCCGCAAGGCGGAGTTCGATGCCCAGCGTGCCCAAACCTCATTGGCCGCCATGACATTGAAAGCGCCGTCCGACGGAACCGTCAGCCTGTTATCGATATGGCACAACGGCGGCGAAAGTACGTTCAAAGCGGGCGAACGGGCATGGCCGGGGACGCCCATCGCCGAACTTCCCGATGCATCTTCCATGCGCATCGCGGCTCGTGTGGACGAAACCGAGCGCGGCCGTCTGGCAGTGGGGCAACCGGTGACGCTGCAATTGGATGCCATTGCCGACCGCCAGTTCACGGGTAAGGTGGAGCGCATTGGAACCATCGCCACCTCCGATTTTTCGGCCGGCTGGCCCATCCCTCGCAACTTCGATCTTGAGATTGGCATCGATCAGGCGGACCCGCGTCTCAAGCCCGGACTGACCGTGCAAATCACCGTCATTGTTGACCGCATACCAGACGCTATCGCCATTCCGGCGCAAGCTTCTTTCCTCAGATCCGGACAAACCGTGGCCTATGTCTGGAATGGCTCACTATTCCAGGAGCGCATTATCCAGGTTGAGCGAAGAAGCCGCGACCGCATCCTGATTTCCGGCGGATTGAAGGCGGGCGACCTGGTGGCGCTCAAAGATCCTACGGGGAAGGACTGAGATGGCGCGCATCAAGCGGAAACGCATTCTCGTGTTGGCGGTCGCCGGCGTTTTGCTGGTCACGGGAATCGGCGCGGTTGTAGCCTCAAGCCGAGTTGCTTTGACCGCAAAGACCGATGAAATTCCGCTCGCCCAGGTCAAGCGCGGCGAAATCGATCTTGAGGTACACGCAACCGGCGAGCTGCGCGCCAGCCACTCCATCATGCTCTCGGCGCCGGCGGTGGGCGGAGACGCTCTCCAGATCACGCATTTGGTTCAGACCGGCCAGCCGGTCAAAAAGGGCGAAGTCGTTTTTGAATTCGATCCCAGCGAACAGCATTACAAACTGGAGCAGAATCGATCGGAACTGCAGCAGGCTGAGCAGGAGATTACCAAGGCCAAGGCGGATGCAGCCGTGCTTGCTGCCGTAGACAAGGTCACTCTGCTCAAAGACCGCTACAGCGTGCGCCGGGCCGAACTCGATGTGCAGAAGAACGAGCTATTGAGCAAGATTGATGCCGACAAGAATGAACTCGCCCTGGGGCAAGCCAAGCGGGTGCTTGAGGAAGAACAGCACGACATAGAAACCCACAAGGCCTCAGGACAGGCGGCCACCTATCTCGCCCAGGAAAAATACAACAAGGCAAAAATGGGCATGGACCAGGCGCAGCAAAACCTGGACAAGATGCAGGTCACGGCGCCGATGGATGGGCTGGTATCGATTCAGAAGAACGAAAATGCTTCGGGAGGCTTTTTCTTCACGGGGATGTCCTTGCCTGACTATCATGAGGGCGACCAGGTGCAGCCCGGCAGTTCGATTGCGCAAGTGGTCGACCCCCAGGGTTTGGATCTGACCTCGAAGATTGAAGAGCAGGATCGGGACAATGTTCAAGTGGGCCAGGCCGTTGACGTTCAATTCGATGCGTTGCCGGGGCAGCTCTTTCATGGAACCGTGAAGAGTGTCGGCGGCATGTCGGTGCGGCAGTTCTTCTCGTCAAATACCAACGGCAACTTCGAGGTCGGCATTCAAATGGCGCAAGAGGACGCTCGGCTCCGCTCCGGCTTGACGGCGCAGATCGTGTTTCGCGGCGCAAGCAAAAAGAATGTGCTCTTCCTGCCCCGTCAGGCCATCTTCGTCAAGGATGGCAAGCGCATTGTCTATCTGAAAAAGGTGAACGGCTATGAGCAGAGAGAGGTAAAAATTCAGAGCGAGACTGAGAGCCGCGCGGCCGTAGATGGACTGGAAGAAGGGACCCAAGTCGCATTGGTCGATCCCACGGCTCCGCGCAAGACCACCGGCGCAGGCTCCGCAAACGGAAGCATGGAGGGGACCCCGTGATGGCTCGAAATACTTCGCCATTGTCTGGACGCATTGTTTCCGGCTATCAGCAATGGGCAAGAGACGCGGAACTGGGAATGCAGAACCTGCTGCTTCACGGCATGCGTTCGCTGCTGACCATGCTGGGCATGATCTTTGGCGTGGCCGCGGTTGTGGCGATGCTGTCCATCGGCGCAGGTGCGCGTCAGAAGGTCATGGCGCTGATTGAACAGATGGGCGTTCACAACCTGATTGTGGAAGCCAAAGAGACGGTGGAATGGCAAGCTCATCAGAAGGTCCGCAAGCTTTCGCCGGGGCTCACCATGAAGGACTACCGGATTATCCATGACGACCTTGAGGGTATTGTCGCGTCCACACCGCGCAAGCAGCTCACGCCCTCGAAGATCATCCCCAAAGCGCAGCAGGGCATACCCAACGTGATGGGCGTCAACTCCACCTATCAGCAGATCGCCGGACTCCATCTATTGAGCGGAAGGTTCTTCGATCAGGGGGACGACGACCGCGGCTCAGCGGTATGTGTGCTGGGCGCGGCGGCCAAGTGGAGCTTGTTCGGGTCCTCCAATCCGCTGGGCCAATACGTCAAAGTCAACGAGCAGTGGTTCCGCGTGATCGGCGTGGTGAGCCCTCAACTCAGCTCACAGAGCGACAGTTCCGGCACGGCCCCTGTGGATGTAAACAACAACATTTACATTCCACTGCAATCGGCATTCCTGCGCCTTGAAGACAGTTACAGCGATGTGCGGGACGAGATCGACGGCATCTATTTCAATCTTGCCGACGACGCCAACATTCCGGAAAGCGCGCAGGTGGTCAGGGCTGTTCTCGATTCATCGCATCACGGCGCCGACGACTTCAGCATCGTGGTGCCTGCCGAGCTTCTTGCGGAACAAAAGCGCACCGAGCACCTGTTCAACACCGTCATGGTGGCCATCGCTTCCATCTCGCTGCTGGTGGGCGGCATCGGCATCATGAACATCATGCTGGCCAGCATTCTGGAACGGACCCGCGAAATTGGCCTGCGCCGCGCCGTCGGCGCCAGGCAATCGGACATCGTAAGGCAGTTCGTGGTTGAGGCCACCATGATCTCGTTCGCCGGCGGAACCATTGGCGTTGTCTTCGGCTTCTTCATCTCGCGACTGATCGCATGGCTGGCCGGATGGTCGACCATCGTGACCTTCAGCTCCATCGCATTGGCATTTCTTGTTTCCATTTCGGTAGGACTTGTGTTTGGAATTTATCCCGCCACCAAGGCTGCCCGTCTCGACCCGGTGGAGGCCATTCGCTATGAGTGAAGCCTTCGCGCGTTTTCGCAACAACCAATTCAACATTGCTTCTTCTCTTGCCGGCAATTTCCGCCCATGGACGGAGTCCTTGCATGGAGTCATTGGATGAGATTCATTCGCTTTGCTCTTGTTTCCCTCTTTGCCCTGGTTGCCGTCCTGTCGGCGCGGGCACAGTCCGCTGAAAGCTATCGCGGCCTGCTCACGGCGCGGGTGCGCGCGGACAAACTGCCGCCTCCCAGGCATTTGCAGGACTATGTTCACGACGGCAAACTGAGCCTTGCCCTCAGAGACGCCATCCTGCTTGCGCTTGAAAACAACAGCAATGTGCAGATTGAAGAAACGCAGATTGAGTATCAGAAATTTGCACTGCTCGGCCAGTTTCAGCCCTTCGACCCCAGCGTGCAAAGCAGCCTGAACATCAATCGATATTCTTCTCCCACTTATAGCCAGTTACAGGGCGTGGGAGTGACAGGCAATGTTACCCTTAACTCGCTCAGCCAAACCGGCCAGGTGAGTTACACCCAGACCTTCACGCCAGGCACCAATATTCTTGCCACCTTGTCAAGCAACAAGGTCTCAACCAATAGCTCCTATAACTACTTCAACCCCTATTACAATTCGATCTTGAGTTTCCAATTCACGCAGCCCCTTCTGAAGGGCGCCGGCCGCTTTGCCAACACGGCACAGATCAAGATCGCGCGGCGCTCTCTTGCGCAGTCTCGCTCCAACTTTGAGGCCGAGGTCAACGACGCCATCCTGCAAGTGGTCACGCAATACTGGTACGTGGTACAGGCCAGCGGCGCGCTCGATGTGCAGCAGAAATCGATGAAGCTGGCAGAGGCCAGCTACCAGCGCGACAAGCGTTCTCTCGAGCTGGGAGCGCTGCCGCCGCTGGACATCTATCGTTCCGAATCGGAGGTTGCCGCACGCAAGGTCGAAGTGATCCAGGCCGCGTACGCACTGACCCAGACAGAGGAAGATCTGCGCCTGAGCATTGGCGCGGACCGCGATCCCCAGTTACACGCGCTCCCGTTGGACTTGACGGAAAAGCCGGAGCCCAGCGGGGAACTTGAGAACACAGACGCCGATACAGCGATTGGACAGGCGCTCAGCCAGCGGCCGGAACTCGATGCCGTCAAAGATGCGCTGGCCAACGATGAAACCAGCATCCGCCTGGCTCATAACCAACTCGAACCCAATCTGCAACTCCAGGGCTTTTATCAGAGCAGCGGCCTAGGCGGCAATGAGTATAACCTCGCGACCAACCAGCTGATCGCTCCCGGAGGACTTGGTTCGTCGATGAGCCAGCTCTTCGGCTTTGGCTATCCCGGCTACGGAGGGACGCTTTCACTGACGCTTCCCGTCAGGAATCGCGGCGGCCAGGCAGCCCTGGGAAACGCGCTCGTGTCGCGCACCCACGACCTCTATGCCGGCGGACAGATCCACGAACAGATCACGCGCGAGGTCCACAACGCCGTCCACCAACTCGAAGAAGCCCGTCAGGCGTTGGCAGCGGGTGCGGCATCGTTTGACCTGGCGCAGAAAACTCTGGCCTCGGAGCAGCGCAAATTTGAGCTTGGCGCTGAGACCAACTACTTTGTGCTCGATGCCCAGACCAGGCTCGCACAGGCAGAGCTTAGCCTGCTGCAGACGCAGGTCAATTACCGCATTGCACTGGCCGCGGTTGGCCATTCCACGGGCGACCTGCTCACTCCCTATCGTGTGCAGATCGCCGAGCGCTCGCGGTAACTGGAGCGCACCGGTTATTGGCGGACGACGATGCCGGCCTTCATGACAAAGCTCACATGCTCTACGGCGGCGATGTCGGTGAGGGGGTTGCCGGGAACGGCGACGATGTCCGCATAGAAGCCGGGTTTCAGTTGGCCGATCTGGTTTTCCCAGCGCAGGATCTTTGCGCCGTTGAGCATATCGGCCTGAAGAACCGCCAGTGGCTTCATGCCGTATTTGACCATCAGCTCAAACTCCCGCGCCTGTGTGCCGTGCGGAAATGGACCCACGTCCGAACCAACAGCGAAGAGGATTCCGAAGGCGATCTGCTTCTTGAATTCGGCGATTTTGTAGTCAAGCATCTCGGCTTCGGCCGCGGCCTGGTCTTGTGACCCTCGATGGGTGGCGAAGTACTCGAAGATGGTGAAGGTGGGGACGGCCGGTATGCCGTTTTCCTTCATCAAGCGCATGGTTTCGTCGCTGAGCTGAGTGGCGTGGTCAATGGAGGCAACGCCGGCCTGGGCGGCGTAGAGAGTGCCGGGTTCGCCCATGGCGTGGACGCCGACGTTGACGCCGAGTCGGTGGGCCTCTTGCACGGCGGCGCTGAGCTGTGCGGCGGTGTATTGGTAAGGGGTGTGGAGGACGAGGCCGCCGTGTCCATCGGGGACCATCTGGTCTTTACCGGTCTGGTAGATTTTGGCGAAGTCGGAGCCTTCCTTGTGCTGCGCGCGCATCACCTGCACAATTTGCTCGGAGGAGTTGGCGTAGTCGGCGTTGGAGAGCACATGCTGTGCCGGGTTGTAGCCGATGGCGTCTTCGTGGCCTCCCAGCAAATCAATTGCATTGCCGCTGATGCGCAGGCGGGGCCCGGGAATGAGGCCCTGATCGATGGCGTCGCGGATGGCGGTGTCGGCCGAGCCCGCGCCTTCGGTACCCATGTCGCGCTCGGCGGTGAATCCGGCCATCAGGTCGGCCTTGGCGGCCTGCTCCGCGAGAATCACGCGCCAGGGGACGGACTCCTGCACGGTCTGCAAGTCTTCCGCGCCGGGATGCAGGAAGAGGTGGACGTGGGCGTCAATGAGGCCGGGGAGGAGCGTAGTGTCGCCAAGGTCGATGATTTTGGCGCCTTGCGGGTGGTCGACCGAGGGTCCAACCGCGCGGATTCGGTCGCCTTCCACCAGGATCTCGCCTGGGCTCACAACGGCTCCAGTGTCCACCTGAAGCAGCCGGGCGGCGTGGAGTACTATGGCCTGCGCGGGGGGGTGCTGGGCCGGGGCTGAGATGGAGTAGACGGCGGTGCAGACCGTGAGCAAAATCAGCTTGCGCGCGTTGCGGGCAGGAAGGGAGCGGGTGGGCATGACACAAGAATATGCCGGAGCGGGGGTGGATGGTTTGTTTTTTGTGGGTGGCGCGGCGGGCCAGTTGCTCAGGTAACTAGAAGCCGGCTGGGCGGGCATCGGCTACGGCGAAGTGCTTTTCCATCGCAATGCCGGCCTGCGCAATCGTCCCTTCGTCGAACAGACGGCCGATGAGGGTTACGCCGTGGGGGACGCGGCGCGGCGGCGAGAATCCAGGCAGCGGGTTCTTGGGGTCGGGAGCCCAGTCGCTGCGAGCTTCAGAGACTTCAACAAACCCGGCGCGAAAGGTGAGCGAAGGGTGGCCGGTGCAGTTGGTGATGACCAGAATTTCATCGCGCAGCGACGGAACCAGCAGCACATCGACCGAGGACATGACCCGCGCCATCTCTTGCGCAACCTTGCGGCGGAAGCGGTCGGTCTGGACCATATCGACAGCCGAGAGGAAGCGAGACTGGCGGAAGCAGTTGGGCCAAGCGTCGGGGACCTGCGCCTTCAACTGGTCCACTTTGTGGCTTAGGGTGAGCTCTTCAAAGGCTGCGCCGGCTTCGGCAAACAGGATCAGATTCAGCGAGTCGTAAGGCCAGTCGGGAAGAGAAACGGGGACGGGCGTCATGCCGAGTTTGCCGATTGCCTCAAGCGCGGCGCGGTCCACATCGGTTGCGGGGGCTTCCTTCATCCAGCCGGGAATGTAGCCGACGCGAAGTCCCTCGATGCCGGCTGCGGCATTGAATGCGAAGGTGCTGGGAACGCAGTCGAGATCGTGGCCGTCGGGGCCGGTGATGGCGTTGAGCACGAGCGCGGTGTCTTCAACGCCGCGGGCCATGGGGCCGAGCTTGTCGAGCGACCAGCAGAGGGTCATTGCGCCGGTGCGGGGCACGCGGCCAAAGGTCGGACGGAGTCCAGTAACGCCGCAGCGCATGGACGGGCTCACGATGCTGCCGCCGGTCTCGCTGCCGATGGCGAAGCCAACCAGCCCCGCGCCTACAGCGGAACCTGGACCGGCGCTGGAGCCGGAGGAGCCTTCTTCCAGAAGCCACGGGTTCATGGTCTGGCCGCCGAACCAGATGTCGTTGAGGGCGAGCGCGCCGAGGCTGAGCTTGGCGACGAGGACGGCTCCGGCGGCGTTGAGACGCTGGGTGACGGTGGCGTCGGCTGTAGGGACGCGGTCGCGGAAGGGCTCAGCGCCCCATGTGGTGGGGATGTTGGCGGTGTCGAGGAGGTCTTTTGCGCCCCAGGGGATGCCGTGGAGCGGGCCGCGGTATTTGTCGGCTGCTATCTCGGCATCCGCCTGCTTCGCCTGGGCCAAAGCGTGCTCGCTGGTCAGGGTGATGACGCAGCGCAGCTTGGGTGAGAAGCGCTGAAGGCGGGTGAGGTAGATCTCGGTCAGCCGCGTTGAGGTCAGCTTGCGGGATTCAATCCAGCGGGAAAGCTGATGAACGGGGGCAAAGGCGATGTCATCGTCGTTGGCGGGCAGGTCCACGCCGGGATCGGCAGTGCGTGTGAACGAGTTGCCACCCTGAGGTAGTTTGACCAGGCCGTTCAGGCTTGGATTCCACTGCGAAGCAGGGGAGAGCGTTGGTTCCAACTCGGCTTTGCGCGGTCCGGTGCGGCGCTCGAGCAGTGGGGCCATCTGCATGCGCCAGTTTTCGGCGGCCTGGGCCCGGTCGGCTGGAGTCATTTCGACCTGGACCAGCTTTTCAGCAGCGGCGAACGTCGCCGAAGAGACTTGAGGGCCGACCGGCGGGGCTGTTCCGAAGGCGGGCGGCGCTCCGGGCGGGAGTGTCTGGAATTGGCCGGCGGGAGTTTGCGCATTCGCTTCGAGTGCTGTGGCGAGGATTCCGAGGGAACTGGAGGTGAGAAAGTCTCTGCGAGAGGGGGCCATGATTCTCCTTGGATTTGGATGATGCTATCCTCCGTCCTCAAAGGCGAGGGACCGCGTGCACCCATTTTTGTGCCGATTGGAACGTTACTTCGTGGCGGGGCAGACGCAGGCGGCGAAGTCTTTGGCGGTGTAGTTGCCGAGGGCGCACACATATTCCGGCCAGAAGGGGCTTAGCTCGCGGGACATGTCGCCCACAAAGTAGTTGTGAATATAAGCAGCGCTCGCCGGGCTGGCGGCCTTGGGGTCGGCTTTGAAGTCGGCAACGAGCTGATGGAGAGAAGCCGGTGCGAAGTCGGGTTGCTTGAAGGTCGCGGCGTAGTTGTATTCGGTTTTCCAGGTGGTGTCGATGCCGGTCTGGTTGGAGGCTTCGACCACGTCGTAGTCGTTGAGGACGGCAGCGGCGGGGTCGATGCGGGCGACAGTGAACGAAGGGATGTTGCCATCCACCGGGGAGATGGAAGCGACGACCTTGATGGGAACCTGCTTCGAACCGGCATCGGTGTCGCGGGTGAGCAGGCGCATCTCGTCCATGTGCGTGTGACCGAAGATGCCCAGTCGTAGGATGTCGGCGGAGTCGACCAGTGTGTTGGCCATGTCGTCTGAGGCAAGGAACTCGGACGGCGATTTGCCGGCGCAGACGTTGCGGAACTTGGCGACGGTGGAGTAGGGGTCGATGCCGGGGGGGATGTGCCCGGTGACCCACACTTTCTGGTGCGCCGCGCGGGCGGCAGCCAGTTGCCTCTGCAGCCAGTCGATTTCAGCGGCGGCGGGCGCGGGATCGGGCTGACCCGCGCATGTGGCGTATTTGGGCGAGATCAGATTGTCATTCAGCGCAATCAAACGAGTGCCGCGCATGGGCACTGCCATTGTGACGCTGTAGTAGCCGCCGGGCTTGAATTCTTCAACGACTTGCTTGCGCTGCGAGGCAGGCAGCGCTTCGGCGATGAGTGGGGCTGTCTGGGCGAAGAAAGTGGAGTTGGCGTCGAGTTTGTAGTCGCCGCAGCCGCTGTCGTTGTTGCCGAGCGCCACGTAAACCGGCATGCCAGGGAATGTGCTGCGCAGCCTGTTGACCACAAAGTCGATCGTCTTGACGACGAAGGCCTGGTAATCGCCGGGTGCGGCCTGGGGGAAGAGCGTCGCGTAGCGGCAGGTGAATCCGTGGGCGATGAGGTCGCCGCTGACGATCATGAATTTGGCGTCCGGCTGGCGGTCGCGCATGGCTTTCAGGCTTGAGGCGAGCAGGTCGTAAGGCGTATCGACACCGCGGGCGTGGCAGGTCTTCTGCAGGGAATCAAACGCGGCCTGCTGGTTGGCAGACGCGGGTGCGGCGAGGACTTTTGACCACTCAGCGGCGGGTGCGGCGACGAGGTCTTTGACGCGGTCGGGGTCGTGGAAGGGGTCGAAATGGATGTCACTGACGAAAAGGGCTGGGATTGTCCTTGGTGTTTGGGCGGGGGCGGTGCAGTTGACGGCGAGGAGGACGAAGAAGGCAATGAGAACAGGGCGGTGCAAGAGACGCATGTGGGGACCCCCAGAGTGTGGCTCCATATTAAAGCGTGGAGGGCGGGTTGCGGGGGAGATGAGTGTTTGTCGCAGGGCAGACGCAATTGGAACGACAAGCTGTTGACGTTGTGAGGGAGATGCTTTTGAGGAGCGAATCGAGGTGGAAAAACAGAGCACGCTGGGATGGTTTTGGATACGCGAATTTCGATGTGCGAAAAGTGCCATTTTTTGCTCTAAAGTGCCAGTTTCGATGGTGTTTTTGGCGTTTTTTTGCCTGAAAATGGGGGTTTGTGTTTACCGATAGGTAAACAGGCGATTTTTGTAACTCATTGAATCGGAATAAGTTAAGCGGATTCTACCTTCGATTTTTTGACGAATTTGGGGTGGGGGGGGTGGGGTCTCAGCGTTTTTGGGGGTTTGAAGGCCGGAAAAAACAGGGGCAAAGGCGGGGCGATGGAATTGGCGAGGGTGCGTTTTGCTGGACGATTTTGGCATGCGAAACACCTCTACAAGGATTGTGCGCCAAAAGGGGGTAATTGCCTGCAAGTATGGTGTGGGTGGAAGTTGTTGGATTTAAGTAGGTTAGTCAAGGTCAGTTGGGGGAGGGGCTTGCTTTTTTTGGATGGGGTATGGGGGATCGGGTTGCAGGCCTGCCGGAAGGCACATTCAGTGGTTGATTTATTTTGTAACTCGCTAAAGCGAGTCGGTTGCTGCCTATGAACAAAGGATGTGAGGCGCGGGTCTGGAGACCCGCACGACAGCCGGTCTGGAGACCGGCGCTACTCTCTGAGGTTTTGTTCAGTCTAGATGTAACTTGCAAGGCAAGTCAGGATGCTCCTTATGAACAGATCCGAGGAGCAGCCGCAGATCTCTCACTTCGTTCGGGATGACAGTGTTTTTTGGGGAATTGGGGCTGGGTGGGAGGGTTGCGCATCCCCGGTCCCAAAGGCGAGGGATCGGGGGCGGCATCAAGCTCCCCTTAACGCTCCCTCAGCGGGATAGGGTTCAGGGCGAGATCGGGGGCACGCTGCGTGGACCGGGAGGTCAACACTCCATGATCTTGCGACGACTGGCTATTGGTTGGCGGTGGGGGCGATGACGTTGACGGTCAGGTAGACGCTGTGGCTGACCACGGTGTTATCGATGTTGGCGGAGGCGGTGATTTTGAGGGTGGCTACTCCGAGGGGGGTTTCGTTGCCGTTGACTCCGCTTACGCTGCTGCAGCCGAGGCCTGCGCTGCCAATACCAACGAGCAGGAGGGCGAAGATCATGAGGCGGCGGGTGTTTTTCGCGGCGAAAATTCTTGCGCGGCGACCAAACGGGAGGAGGAAGAATCCGAGGCAAGCCAGAGCTGCTGCACTGGCGGCGCGCGGCCAAAGAGGCGTGTTGCGATGGGTGGCGGTGGTGGTGACGGGCTGCTCGCCGGGGGTGAAGGTCTGGATGATGAAGGTGGCGGTGCCGGTGGGAGTGATCTCCTGGGGGCTGGCGAGGCAGGTCATGTCGTCTTGCGTGGGCACGGCGCAAACCACCTGGACGACATTGTTGTAACCACCGAGGCCGGAGATGACGAAGCTGGCTGACCCGGACGTGCCTTGCACGATGTCGAGGTTGGTGGCGGGGTTGGAAGACGCTGGAACGATGGTGAAGTCCTGGATGTCGAGGGTAAGCAGGTTGGAGTCTGCGGCGTCGTAGTAGAGATCTCCCTGATAAAGGGCGTAAATGACATCCTGGCCACCGGGGAGGGTCTGGGTGGTGAGGGTTGCGGTGGAGGAGTCACCCAGGGGAGCAGCGGCAAGTGCGGCGGTTCCCAGGATGGTGACGCCGTCGTAGAAGACCACGTTTCCGGTGGGGTTCTGCTCCGCGCCGAGGACCGGGGTGGTGGTGGGGGTGACGGTGACGGTGAGCACCAAGGCCTGGCCGGGCGGGACGGTGGAGAGATTGGAAGTGAGAACGACGTAGTCGGGCAGGGTGGTGGCGGACAACGGCAGGGCGGCGGAGGCGCTGGCGAGCCAGTTGATGTCGCCGGAGTAAATGGCGGTAATGGAGTGGGAGACGTTGTTGGCAATCGCGATGCCGGACAGGGTGGCCACGTCGCTGGAAACGGCGGCCGTTCCGAGAAGAGTGGTGCCGTTGTCATAGAAGGCGACGGTTCCGGTGATGGTGTATAGGGTTCCGGTAAGGGCGCTGAAGGGGGCGATGGTGGCGGTGAGGGTTTCAGTTCCGCCGGGGGCAAGCACAGGCGGAGTGGCCGTAACCGTGGTGACAGTTGCTCCCTTGGCGGCGGTGATGGCAACGGCTGGTGAGGTTGACGTCTGATAGGCGGTATCGCCGCTATAGGTGGCGGTAAGGACATGAGAGCCGGCGGCGATGACGGGGATGGTGATGGAGGCCGTGGAGGGCGAGCCGGCGGTCACGGTTCCGGTGCCCTGGCTGACCGAATCGAGATAGAAGATGACCGTTCCGGTGGGGTTGGTGGAGGCCGGAGTGGACGAGGTAATGTTGGCGGAAACAAGCAGCGAGCCGCCGGCGGTTGGGGTGAGGGTGGCGGGAATGGCTGTGGTGGTGCTGGGGCTCTTGCTGACGGTGATGGTGACAGCGGGGGAGACAGAGGCCGCGTAATCGATGTCGCCGCTATAGGTGGCGACCAGGCTGTGGGGGCCGGAGGTGAGGGTGGTGATGTTGACGCTTGCGGTGGAAGGCGATCCGGCGGTAACGGATGCGACGCCAGCGCTGACGCCATCGACGGTAAAGGTCACATTTCCGGTGGGCTCCGTGTTTCCCGCAGCGGAAGGGGTGATGGTGGCGTTGACCTGGAGCGGCGCGCCGGCCGTGGGGGTGGTGGTGGCTGGGAGAACGAGCGTGGTGGTGGGCGTTTTGGCGACCGTGATGTTGACGGAGGGCGAGGTGGAGCTGAGGAAGTTGGAGTCTCCGCTGTAGGAGGCCTGGAGGGTGTGAACCCCGGAGGCCGGCGTGGTAATGGTGATGGACGCGGTTGTTCCGCCGGCGACGGTCTGAGTTCCCTGGACTGTGCCGTCAAGCGTGAAGGTCACGGTGCCGGTGGGGGATGCGGTGCTGGTTCCGGTGAGCGAGAGTGTGGCGGTGACCACCAGCGAACTGCCGCCTAGGGGGGTGGTGGTGGTGGGAGCGATGGCGAGCGTGGTGGCGACCTTGGCGATGGTGATGGTGACCGAAGGCGAGGTGACGGTGGTGTAGTTGGTATCTCCGCTGTAGATGGCCGCGAGGGTGTGGCCACCGACGGCGGGCGCGGTAATGGTGAGGACGGCGGTGGAAGGCGACCCGGTGGTGATGGTGGCGGTGCCGACTGAGGCTCCGTCGAGGGTAAAGGTCACGGTGCCCGATGGCGGCGTTCCTCCCGTGCCCGGGGGATTGATGCTGGCGGTAAGTTGCAGGGAGCTTCCGGCCAGGGGGGTGGTGGTGGAGGGGGTAAGCGTGACGGTTGGCGCGCTTTTGGAAACGGTGATGGTGACGGCGTTCGAGGTGGAGTTGTAGTAGTTGTTGTCTCCGCTGTAAAAACCGACGATCTGGTGGGCTCCGCCGGTGTAGGGGGCGGTCATGCTGACGCTGGCGGTGGAAGGGGTGCCGGTGATGACTTGCTTGGTGCCCTGGCTTACGCCATCGAGCCGGAAATCGACGGTTCCGGAGGGCGGGACCGCGCCGGATCCCGCGTCAAGCGATGTGATGGTGGCGCTGACGGTGAAGGTGGCGCCGCCCGCGGGGGTGGAAGTGGAGGGAACCACTGTTGTGGTGGTGGAGCTTGGCTGGACCTCAACGACGATGGGTCCGGACTGGGCGGCCGCGTAGTTTGTGTCTCCGCTGTAGTCGGCAATGATCTGATGTCCGCCCTGTAGCAGGACTCCGGTGACGGTGACCTGGGCGGTGGAGGTTTCACCGGTTCCGATATCGAGGGCGACAGTGGCTACATTCTGACTGGTGGAGTTGTCGAAGAAGGTAACAGTTCCGGTAGGGGCCGGGCCGCCGTCGCCGGAGACCACGTTGGCGGAAAGGACCACTGAGCCGGAGGGGTTGATGGTCTGGCTGGGGCCGGTGGTGTTGGTGACTGTGGCCAGGGCGGTCCCGGTGAGTTGAGGGCTTGCCCAGCCGGTGACCATGGCGCGGGCGTTGACGACGCCGAGTCCGGTGGCGAGGTCGTATCCGGGGGCGGCGGTAAAGCCGATTTGGTCGTCTGGGCCACAGGCGGGGCTGGAGGGTTGGCAGGGGAGGTGGGTGTTTCCCTGTTGGATGTCGGAGAAGATGCCGGTTTGAAGGCTTAGCGGGTAGAGATGGGGGGCGAGATTGCCTTGCTGGCCGTTTTTCTGCTCGACGAGGGCGGCAATTCCGGCGAAGAGGGCGGCGGCGGCGGAACTGCCTCCGGCGCGAACCAGGGTGCAGCCGGAGGGAGTTTGTTTCGAAGCCGTGGTGGTGAGGCAGAAAGCGAGGCCGGGGTTGGAGCTGGAATCGATGGCGGTGGGGAGGGCCAGGTCGGGGAGGAGACGGTTGTGGATGCCGGAGGTGGCCAGCTGCGCATTGGCGGGGATTGGCTGCCAGGCGGGAGCGGGATAAAGGGTGCTGACGCCGCCGCCGCCGGCATAGGCTGGGTCTTCAGAGCCGCTGGTGGACCAGGCGGAGAGTGCGGATGGGCCAGCCGCGGGGCCGGAGATGGCAAAGGCTGCGACGCCGACCGCGGTGTTCCATGGGGTGGAGGCCAGGGGGTTGACGGAGTAGCCGCTGGTGACGGGAGTTGCGCTGCCGGCGAGGTGGCAGGCGGAAGCGCCGCTGTCTCCGGCGGCGGTGATTACGGAGATGCCCTGGGCGGCGGCTTGCTGAAAGAGGGCGGAATAAAACGCCTGGTGAGCGGGGCTTAGGGCGGCCTCGCAGTTGGAGTAGCCAACGGCGACGGTGTGGGCCAGGGTTTGATCGACGATGGCGGCGAGCGAGAGGTCGAGGCCGTCGGTAGCGGCGGTGGTGGCTGCGGGGGCGAGGACGATTTGCGCGCCGGGGGCGGCTGCGCCAGCCCAGGAGACGGCGAGGGTGGCTTCAGCCTGGTCGGCGGCGAGGCCGGGGTCTGTTCCGATGGGGAAAATCTGGAGCGGGGAGACGGGAAGGCCGAAGGCTGCACGGAAGGCGGAGATGTCGCTGGCGGCGATGTTGCTGCGGGCGGCTACGGCGATGGTTTGGCCTTCGCCGTTGGTGCCGGAGGCGTGGAGGGTGTCGAAGTGAAGAAGTTGGGCGGCAAGTTGAGGGGTGAGGGCGGGGGTGTGGCCGAGGGATGTTTGAGCAGCGAGGTCGGCTGCCGAGATGCTGAGGGGTTGCGGCGGGGTGAGAGCGGGCGCGGAAAGAGCGCCGTCGAGCGAGACGAGGCCGTGGGTGATCGGGGCGAACGCGGCGGGGATGGAGACGGTCTGGGTGAGGACGAAGCGGGTTCCGGCAGGGGTGGAGACGGCGTCAACCTGAGTGTGAAATGCCAGCTCGAGCTGGGCGGCGGTGCCGGAGAATTCGATCCAGGCGCGGCCGGCCGGGAGGGGGGCAACCTGAAAACCCTGGCTCTGGAGCCATTCAGCGATGGCGGCGACATCGGCTGGGGAGTTGGAGAAGGCGTCAGCGAAGGCGGAAGGAGTGAGCCATTTGTGGTACTCGGGCGAGGCGGGATTGAGCTGGGCGGCGAGTAGGGTCTGGAGGGCGTTTTGCCGCGCGGGGGAGGGAGCGAGCAGCAGGATCATGCGATCGAGCCGTGCGTTGGCGGGAGCGGGAGACCGATAGGGGTTTGAAGACGGGTCGGACGGAGACTGAGGAGGCTTGCTGCCGGGCAGGGTGACGGTGTCGGCGCTGCGCCAATCGCCCGCGAGGCGAGAGGACCTGACGCCGGGGGAACTGTCCGCATCCTGAGAGCGAAGAACCGGAGTCATGGCCGAACCAGCAAGAGACGCTCCGAGACTGGCCAGAAGTAGAACGACATGAGGCAGACCGAAGCTTTGTTTATGTGCCATGTTCCTCTTTTTTACACGAACTCCGATGAAGTTGCGCCCCATACCGCCGGGTGAAAAGGAGTAATCCCAATCGTCCCCGATGGAACGGTTTCGACACCCTACCGCCTTCAGGGCAGAGGGCTCCCGGACTAGTTTGAGCTATCGCCCCGATTGTATAGCGGTGGAGGGTTGCCGGGGAGCAGATTCTGTGGTGGGGCGGGGGCGGGTAAGCGAAAAGGTAAAGCGAGGCTGTCTCGGGAAAGGCGGCCTGTTGGGAGTCTTGCTTTCCCACCCATTCACGATGAATTTGCGAATGGGTGGGGCAAGGGGTGCTTGGATCGATAAGGACAGTGGGTTATTGGATGCCGAGGTCAGCGAGCACCTTGGGCTTGGATTCGTCGACAGCCAGCAGGTTGTGGCAGGCGGCGCAATCCTGGGTGATGCTGGTTCCGTCCTTGGCGTTGTGGCCGCCATCGTGGCAGCGGAAGCAGCCTGGATAGCTCATGTGGCCGATGTGGTTGGGATGGGTTCCCCAGGTGACTTTCATGTAGGGGAAGACGTTCTGGCTGTAGAGGGTGACCAGTTCAGCGGCTGCTTCTTTGACTTTGGGGCCGTTGGTGGCGAGCACGCTGGGGTTCTGGGACTGATAAAAGGCCTGAAGCTGGGCCGGGATCTTCTGGGCGGCATCTTCTTCGGAGGCGTAATCGGCCTTGAGGAGTTGGAGGCCTTCTTTGTGAACGAAGGGGAGGTCGGGGCTTACGGCGCCCTCGGACATGGCGCGGTTGAGGGCGTCTTCGGCGGTCATGAAGGTGTGGGCTGCGCGGTTGTGGCAGTCGATGCAGTCCATGACGCGGCGCTCGCCCTGGGGTGCGGGGCTGCCGGCGGCAAGGGTGGTGAAGACAGTCTCAGATCCGTCGGCGTTGCGCTTCTGGACCCAGGGGATGGTGGTGCGGGACTCGTCGGTGGCAACGTATTCGATGTGTCCGAGGTGGGTGCCGTGAATGCCGCTGAGTTGCGAGAGGGAGTCGCGGCCGCCGAGGTGGAGGACGACGACGGACTGGGTCTCGGTGTTTTTTTCGTCGTCGGCAAAGCTGGACTTGACGAGGAGCTTTTCGCCGACGAAGCGTGCCGGGGTGTGGCAGCCCTCGCAGATTTCGCGGGCGGGGCGGAGGCTGCGTACCGGCGACTCTATGGGGCGGGGATAGTCGTTGAGTGCGACTTCGACCAGCTGCTTTGTGCCGTTGACCTTGGCGCGGAAGTAGGACTCTGCGCCGGAGCCGATGTGGCACTCGACGCAGGCGACGTGGGAGTGGGCGGAAATCTTGTAGGCGGTGTACTCGGGATGCATGACATGGCAGGACTGGCCGCAAAACTGAGGCGAGTCCATGTAGGCGGCGCCGCGGTAGCTGGCGACGGAGACGACAAGAAGGTTAATGATTGTGGCCACCAGGACGATATCCAATCCATGGCGGAACATTCGATCGTTGAGGTCGATCTTGGGGAACTCGGCAGGGATCTGCCCGGCCTTCTGGAGGGTTCTGCGGCGCAGCAAGACGCCGACGGGGATGAGGATCAGACCGCCGATGAACATTGCCGGCAGGAGCAGGAAGAAGATGATGCCGAGGTAGGGATTGTCATTGGGGCGGCCGAGCATCTCCACCAGCCAATAGCCGATCATGGTGACGCCGGAAGCGCTGGTGACTGCGCCGCCCGCGAGACTGATGGGATTATTGCCGAAGAACAGCGCGGGCCTTACCCAGCCTTCGCGAAATTTTTGAAACAAGCTCACATTGCCCCCCAAAAGGTTTTAATTTCTCGCCAGAAGGAGCGAAACCTCGATTGGAATGCTCCGCACGAGCCTGAACGCGGGAGTGATTTCGCAGGGAAATCCTCCGCTCCAAGCCCGGCATGCGGTCACGCCGATCACAGTTTCGCCCTGGACGAGTCTGGTTTTGTTTTTGTGCCGGTGGTTGTGACTACTTGAGACCCTTGTAGTAGGTTGCGACAGCCTTGATGTCTGCATCGGACAGGCCGGCGATCGGCTTCATCTTGCCTTTTCCGGTGGTGATGGTGGTGCTGATCTGGGCTACGGTGAGAGCCTGGATGGCCGGATCGGATGCGGGCTTGATACCCATCATCTTGGCCATACCCGCGCTCGGGGTGCCGGTGGCGCCATGGCAGCCGGCGCACTTTGCTTTGTAGGTTGCATCGCCGGATTGGGCGAAGCCTGCGGCACTGGTCATTGCGAAAACCACGGCCAGAACCACCTTGGAACGAGTTGACTTTGTCATTGTGAAACTCCTTTGCGTTCTTGGGGGAGCCGCGATGCACGGTGCATCCCGGACCCCGGTTTTTCAGGTGAACCGAAGCTTCTGCGACGGAAGAGTCCGCAGAAGCCCCGGCAGGACAAGTTCGTTCGCTTGATCGGCCGCAGAACACCGCGGCGCCCCAAGCCGATTGCGTGGTCCACAACGTCCTGTCATTTCAGGAAGGTGCGGAAGTAAGCTACCACAGCCCTGGTCTGGCTGTCGGTAAGGTTATTCTTATACGGCTCCATCTTGCCTATGCCGTTCCGGGTAGCCTGAACCATCTCCGCTTCGGTCATTTTTCTGACTTCCGCGTCGGTAACCGGCTTGACCTTCATGACCTTGCCGACTCCCGAATTGGCCAGGCCGTCAAGACCGTGACAGTTCAAGCACTTCTGTTTGTAGATCGCTTCCCCGGTGGACTGGGCGAAGCACACAGCGCTGACGGAGAGAGCAAACCCGGCCAGCGCCACAGCAACTCGAATAGAACTTTTCATGACGGACTCCCGAGGAGTTCATCGGCTGGCAACGCGATCGAATCACGTTTCCAGCCATTTGTTTCCTCGGAGAATCCGCCTGTACCACCGCACCGAGCGGTTGTGCCGGAACCACCTTTGTTTTCCGGCGGTGCCGCCCTTGCTTGAAAAGAAGGGCGGCGCCGGTCCATCTCTCGAAAAAATCCATTCCGCCCCGGCCTCTTCGCCGGACTGGCGGGCTGGGTTAGAACTCGTAGTGCACAGCGAGCGCTACGTTATTGGCATGAAAGTTACGCGGCGCAGTCAGGCCGGCGGGCGATTCGGTAAGCCCCGTTGGCTGTGGCAGCGAGGCGCAGGGAACAACTGTGGACGTGAGGGCTGTGGAAGTGCTGCAGTTCTGCGGGCCGGACGGACCACCTTCTCCGTAACCGTAGAAATTGTACTCCGCCTTCCAGATCAGCCCTGGATGAACCGTCCAGGCGAGATTGACGAAGGGTGATTGATACGCGGATTGGAGCGAGCCATTGACGGCTCGTGCATCGTTGAAGAACTGGTTGCCGCTCACCGCGCTGATGCGATAGCCGACATTGCCGTGGATCTGCTTGACGGGAGTCATGGTGAGAGCAACCGATCCATACTGCGTCGGAGCATCCATGAAGTCCCTGGCAAACCAGTCGGCGAGCTTGGTCGTCGATCCCCGGGAGAAAACCCCAGGGCACACAGCCGGGCCACCGCTCGCGTTGAGGGAGGCGGTGCCGGGCAGCGTGGGCGAGCCGCCGTTGTCGTAGCAGATGTTGGTGGCCGTATACACGTCGCTGTAGGCGTAGTTGAAGTCGAGACCGAAGTGCTCACTCGGCGAGAGCACCGCACCGAGGCTGACCACCCGGCTGTGATCGACGTGATTGAGCGGGCCTTCGTACGGGTCATCGCCCGCAGCGACGGCGGCCGCATTGTTATTGGTGTTGTTATGCCGTTCCAGGTCGTTCCAGGCGGCAGACAGCGTGGCCCAGGGCTTTGGCCGGTAGAGGGTGTGGACCCGGTAGTGCCTGGTTTGGCGCGGACCGAGCGGGGTGAATGCGTTGTCGGCGTAGAGCGCCTCGACCGTGCCGTTGATGCTCCAATTAGCGGTGGGACGCAGGGCGGCGTTCAAGATTCCGCCGTTTTGGTTGATGGTTACGGTGCCGTTGGAAGTTGCGCCGACGGCCAGGGGAGCATTGTCGGGACTGCCCTGGGCGATGGTGTGGGTGCCGTAGCGATAGGTGAAGGAAAGCGTGGCGCGAGACGAGGCATCCCAGCTTCCGGTGAGGTTGTTGGTGAGGAACTTCTGGCCGAAGTAGCCGGGGAGCGGCGTTCCAATGGCCCCGCTGCCTTCAATGCTGGAGGCCCCGGCGGCGGCCGAAGTGGTCGTAAGCGCCCCGGCGTAGTTGATGGATTCATTGCCGGCGGTGGCCGGCGTCGACAGCGTGGTCCCACTGGTAAAGGTGGTGGTGCCGGGCTGGTGAACATCGGAATAGTCCACCTGGTCAGAGAGGCTGAAGGCCTTCATGGCCTGCCAGACAACGCCGTAGTCGGCGGCCACAACCTGGCGCTGGGCGGAGGCAACTGCGGTGTAGGTGAGCGAGCGTGTGGTTCCGTTGAGGCCCTGGTAGCTGTCGTAGTAGTTGGGCAGGTTCATGTTGGCCCGGGTGTAGCGCAGGTCTCCATTCATGGATAGATTCCGTATGCTGGAGCTTTGCAGCCGGAAGGTCTGAGTGGGATAGAGAATGCGAGTGGGCTGAGAGCGCAGGTAGCTGGTGACCACGGCGCAGGCGGCATTGATGACGGGCAGGCCGCCGGCGGTCTGCGGGGCCGACAGGATGGGCGTAGTGCCGATGCTGTTGGCATTGCAGGACGAGCTCGGATAGGGCGTCTCGCTGTCGTAGTCGTCGAGAGCTACTTTGGTTCCGTCCGCCTCCTGGGCAATGAAGTCGCCGGGAGCCATGATGAAGAAGGAATCCGCCTTGTAGTGATCGATCTGCTCTTCGAAGGTAAGCTGGGTGCCGGCGACAGGCTTCCACTGAATGGCGCCGGTGAAGTCGTCGGTGCTGTTGCGCTGATACTCCTGAAGGATGGCATCGTACTTGGCAAAGCCATAACCGCTGGGGCTCAGGCTTGGACCTTGAAAGATGTTTTGCGAGTAGCCGGCGCGGTAGGTCACCTTTGAGATCGGGAACAGAGTGAGATTGGTATCCGTCATGCGGCGCACGGTGTTGTAGAGGAAGGGCGATTGCTCGACCTGCGGCCAGACAAAGGAGCCGGTAGGGGCAGCTGTGGGCCCAGTTGGAATGGTCTGGCCGCCAACGATATTGGGGTTGCCGAGCAGATCGTAATCGAAGTATTGCCGGTCGCGGCGAAAGATTCCCGAAAACTCGTAGACTTTGCCTTTGGAAAGGCTGAGCCGGGAGAAGCTGTTGGGATCGCCGCCAAAGCCGGTGCCGAAGGCGCTGACGTTATCGACCCAGGTGTGCTTGTTGCTGGGAAGGGCGCGCATTTCAAACGTCTCCCCCAGCACGCGAGGGCCGGATTGCAGGTTGACAAGGGTGGAGTACATGGCATTGCTGCCGGTGATGCCGGTCATGCGTCCGCCCAGGTCGACGCCCTGATGGATGGTATATCCGGCCGGGGCAGATACCTGCGCCTCCGGCGTGGGGAGTGGAGCTGCGGGGGTTGGATTCTGGGCAATCGCGATGCCCGTCGCCATTGTCAGGATGGCGAGTCCAATGGTTCCAGTGGTGCGCCGGAGCGACTGGACCACTGCCGTAAAGGGCCGTTGGTTGAGCGGCCGGGTAAAACAACCTTGATTCTTCATCTGAAGCCTCTCTTAAGAACTTGTTGCTGACACGAAGCGTTGAGCTCGTGTGCCGAGTGTTTACGGGATGTGGGCCTTGCCTTGCGCAATGGCGGTTTGACGCGGCCATAATCCATAACTCCTATCTGAGAAATGCCGGATTCACGTTGGAACCATGAATGTAGGTGTGGCAGCTGGTGCATGGTGTCAGCTCCGACGATCCTGCGTTCATGGAGTGCACCGTACCGCCCGCGACCGGGCTGTGGCACTGGTTGCACAACGTATTGACATTCGGCATATTCAGCAGTCGGGCGTTTTGAGAACCGTGCGGAGAATGGCACGCCAGGCAACCTTCAGCCTTGACTGCGGCGTGCTCATAAACAAAGGGTCCGCGGGTCTCCGTGTGGCACTTGGTGCAAATTGCGTTCTGATCAGCGGTTGACTTCAGGTTGTTGTTTCCAAAGGTGCCGTGGACGTCGTGGCAGTCAGAGCACTGCACCAGCCCCTCGTTTACCTTGTGGTGGAACGGCATATCGAATGAAGGCTTTACATCGGTGTGGCATTGAAAACAGAGAGCCGGCTGAGGCGCCTTGAGGAGCGCTTCTTCTTTGCCGTGGACTTCGTGGCAGCCAATGCAACTGACACCGCCCTTGGCGTGGGGTGAACGTTCAAAGTTGGGGTGCGCGCCGGCATGGCAGCCGAGGCATTTGGCATCGACATCCTTGGGTGAGGCCTTGGCGGGGTTGAAGATCTTGCCGATGTCGCCGCCGCCGGCAACGTGATCGCCGCCCGGACCGTGACATCCCTCGCAGTTTACGCCGGCAGCGCCGTGCTGGGCCGCCAGTTTGGTGTGGGGGTTTCCGGCGAACTTTTTGGACACTTCTTCGTGGCAGGTGGCGCAAACGTCCCCGCCGACGTAGGTGTTGGGTGAGGCCGCCGCGACCTGCGCGGATGCGGGATGACTTGCGCTGGCCGGGGTTGCGCTGGCCGGGGATGCGGAACCGGCTTTGGTTGCCGGGCTGGAGAGGGCGCTGGCACACAGGATTCCCGCGCCCAGCATGAAGATCAGACAGGCTCGCAGTCCCGGCAACTTGCCCGGGGCCGCATGGATTGGCGATTGCGTTACTGGCTCGATTTTTTGCATGAAAAATACCACCTTAGGTGCTCTTGTAGCACCCTCATGAATCCGTTGAACCAGTGAAGTCCACAATCGGTCCTGTCGATTCCGGAAACGAAACTGAGTGTTTTGAAATCGACCCAATTGGAGCAAACGCTTCAAGATCACAGTGTTCTGTGCGAAGCATCACTTCATGGTCTGAAGGTTACGGCGTTATCGGTTGGCAGGCGGTGATGTTTATCACACGAGGTGACGAGGCCTGGCCGCCTGATTCTTGTTTTGTTCTCCCATGGCCTTCGCATCGGAAACTCCGTTCCCACCGCCAAACGCTGGGCGAAGAAAGCTGCGATCTTCAGCGAAGACCTCTTGACCGCCGGACGCATCTTTCGAGGGGCGGAGAGGTTCGCCTTGAATTGCAACAGCATCGGTCCCACGTCGCTGTATCGGAGTGCTCATCTCCGCGGGAAACAACCTGGGGGCGGACAAACGCGGGGGGAATCTTCTGAAGGAGCGCATTGCATGGGGGCCGGCGAGGGAGCTGCGGTGGGTTGCTTTCAGCGACCCGATATGCGTGAGCCCCATCACATCTTTCGGGGTACTCGGTCGGGCAAACTTTCAGGGAGCAAGAGTCTCTTTTGCTGTAGCTTCAGCGCAACCTGACCCCAGATTCCAATGCTTGCCGGATGCGCTGGGCTCGAGGAGCAACGGAGCTTGAACGGCGTCGGAAGGGGCAGCAAGATGATGGGTGCAGAAATCACGACGGGACTGCATGGTCGGCAGAAACACCCTGCGCACCAGATCCCCGTGGGTTGTGCGGCATGTTCGAATCGGCGACCCGGCTGGTTCTGTTCACTGGGCAGTTCCGTGCTGGCCGACCTTGAGTTGGCAACGAGTACGATCAGCCTTCCGTCCCAGGCTTCGCTTTTCAACCAGGGGGACGAAGCGCGGTGCCTCTATTTGATCTGCGGCGGGTATCTGAAGCTTACGGCTGGCCGGATGGATGATCGGCAGATGATTGTCCGGATCGCCGGTCCTGGTTCAATGCTGGGCTTGTATGCGGTGCTTTCTCATGGGGTCTACGAGGTATCGGCGGAGTCGCTGACCAGCGCGCAACTGAGGCCGGTGGAGCGCGACCGGTTCCTTGGTTTTCTGCGCACCCACAAAGAGGCGCAGATGCGAGCGGTTCAGTGCATCTGCCAGGAGTACCGGTTTGCTTTGCAGGATGCCTGCCGGATTGCGCTGGCGGAGACGGTTGCAGCGCGGTTGGGCAGGCTGCTGCTGGAGTTGTCGACCCAGATCGGCGAGCACATCGAATCCGGCGCGCTTCGCTTTCCTCTGCTGTTGACTCACGAGGAACTGGCATCGATGACCTGCACCACGCGCGAGACGGTGACCCGCACGCTGGGCCAGTTCCGCAAAGAGGGGTGGATTTCGATTGAGGACTCGCTGGTGACGGTGCACCAGCCGGAGCGGTTGCAGACACTGGTTTAAGGCGCAGGTATCTCGGCACGCGATGGGTAATTCCCGTTTTTTGCGGCTTTTGAGATGTCCAGGGGTCGCCGCCGGAGTCCAACAGCTATCATGGAACCTGGTGGTCGCTTGTTGCCCGTTGCCGATGCGCCGCGAAAGTGCTTTCCGACCGACAACCGCGGAGGAATGACCGCTAAAGAATCGGAGTTTATTTTGCATATGGCTCGCCCCCTGTTCTGCATTTCTGTTTTTTTGATCGCATCCGGCATTCTTGTTGCCCAGAACCCGGCCAGCCCGGCACCAGCGGCCCCGGTCAACGTCACGACGACGGAGAGCCCTGAGATCCGCCAGTTTCAGAAGATTGAGGACTCCTGGGCGGAGGCAGTCAACGATCGCGACCAGTATGGGTTGGAGCTTGTGCTTTCTCCGCTTTTTGTGGATGTCTCGGCGACGGGCGATTTTACGACGCGCAACCAGCAGGTGGCAACGGTGCTGGCCGGCGAAGACAAGACGATCCATCTGGATCAAAAGGTGATAACGGTGCGCATGCTGGGCGACATTGCCGTGGCCAACGGCACCTATACACTGCGGCACAAATCCGGTTCGGCCGAGGTGAACGAAAAGGGGGTGTTCACGCACGTGTTTGAGCGGGCGCACGGCGCGTGGCTATGCATCAATTCGCAGCGCACCGCTTTGCGGGAAGACTCCAGCGCCAAGCCGAAGAAGCAATCCAACGCCGAGCTCCCCTTCCACATTCCGTTGTTTCAGAAGAGCGACAAGGGCAACCAGTAGGGCTGGGGTTAGCCCCGCCCGCACTTTCCGCCCGTGACCTCTCGATTTCACTTCTCTCGCCGATAGACTGCGCATACCTGTGCAGTGCTTGTGCGGCTTAGGCCGGGCTGTGCCGCAAAGAGAGAGAGGCACGAACTCATGAAGCGGTCTTCCCTTGGCATGCGCCTTGTTTTTCTGACGTTATCGGTGGTTGTAATTGCCTGCTTGCTGTGTGCGGGATTTGCATGGCGCATAGCTTCCTCATGGATTGAACAGGACGCATCGCAGGATGCGGCGCGGCAGTCCGGCGAAGCGATCCGGCATATTGCCACCATCGATCAGCTTTACCGGGTGCAAGTGGATAACAGCATGCGGCTTCTTGAGGATGAGGGTAGTCTGAAGGGCGCGCCGTCTGTGGCAGGAGAGGCCACTGTGGCCGGACGGACGGTTCCGAACCTGTATCTGGGCAAAGAGTCCGAGGTGCTGAACTTCGCCATGGTTGATCGAGTGAAGGCATTGGCGGGTGGCACGGCGACGGTTTTCGTCTGGAACGGGGCGGACTTTATCCGGGTGACGACCAATGTGCTCAAACCGGATGGTTCGCGTGCGGTGGGTACGGTGCTTGACCCGAAGGGCAAGGCGTTTGCCGCCCTGACGCAGGGCAAGGCGTTCAGCGGCCTGGTAGAAATCCTGGGCTCTCCTTATATCACCAGCTATGCGCCCATGTTTGACAATGCCGGCAAACTGGTTGGCGCCTGGTACACGGGTAACCGGCTCGACTCGATCCATTCAGTTGGCGAGACCATTCACACAGCGGGACTTCTCGATCACGGCTTTCTGGCGCTGCTCAAGCCCACTGGCGCGGCGCTCTTTCATGGGGACCGCATTTCCGATGCGGATCTGGAGAAGGTGCTGAAGGATCCGCGGGGCTGGGTGCTGCACGAGGAGATCTATCCGGGCTGGGGCTACAAGGTGCTGACCGCTTACCCGTCTTCAGACGTGCTTCGCCAGGAGCTCAGGATTGTGAGCCTTCCGGCCGCAGGAACCATCCTGATGGTTGCGCTTATCCTTTGCTGCCAGCTTCTGCTTCTCAATCGGCTTGTCCTTCGGCCGGTGGAGGAACTGACCGAGCATCTTTCCACCGCGGACCTGAATACGCTGCTGGCCACGGACCGCAGCGACGAGATTGGCATGCTTGCCACGAGCTTCGATGAATATGTGCTGCGGTTGCGTCACGCGCTTTTGCAGGTGCGTGGGGGCTCGGCGGCGACGACTGGAAAGTCTGGGGAGATTCGCAGCATTTCCGAGCGGATGGTTGCGCGCATGGCGGACCAGAGCCGGCATGCCCACGACGCTTCGGACGCGATAGCTCAGCTTTCGCAGGACGTGGCTACGATCTCCCGCCACACGCTCGATGCATCGAAGCAGGCGCGCGCGGCGGCCGATGCGGCGCGCGAGGGGGGTGAACTTGTCAGCTCTGCGGTAATGCACATTCAGGGGCTTTCCCGCGACACAGAGGAGAGCGTGAGCCGGATTGGGAAGTTGAGCGGGCACGCGAAGCAGATAGGCTCGATTGTGGGGGTAATCGAAGAGATTGCGGCGGGAACCAACCTGCTGGCGCTGAACGCGTCGATTGAGGCCGCTCGGGCGGGCGAACATGGGCGCGGCTTCGCGGTGGTGGCCGGCGAGGTTCGCCGTCTGTCCGAGCGCACGGCCCAGGCGACCCGGCAGGTTGCGGACCTGATCGGCGGCATTACGGTGGAGACGGAGCTGACCGCGGCCGGCATCGGCGCCGCCTCTCGTCACGCAACCGAGGGCACACGAATCATCTCCAGCCTGAACAGCACGTTTGATCGAATCGTGGAGATGGTGGTTGAGGTGGATGGCAGAGTGGCCAAGATCGCACAAGCCGCCGATCATGAGGTGGCGGCGGCCACCGGAGTGAGCGAAACGATGCGCTCGGTGGCTTTGAGCGCACAAGAGAGTTCCAGCGGGGCCGAGCAGGCAGTAGCGGCCTCAGAGCAGTTGCTGGGGACCGCGAGAATGCTGGAATCCATGGTCGAGCAATTTCACCTGGTTGCCCTTGCGCAAGACAATGCCGATTGAGTCGTCGATCGGAGCGAGCCGGGATTGGGCGTGAGCAATGGCTGTGGGCAAGCGAATTTTTCCGGTTGGCATAGAGCACGGCGTTGGCAGGGAGTGGCCACTTTGAGCCAAGCAGGAGAGCCGCTCAATACCATTATGCGAAGTGGCCTAAAGCCCTCGACGGGATTGTGGCGGGTTTTGCGCACGACTAAAATTGCTCGCATTCAGAACTTCCCGCTTTGCGCCCTGGACTCTGATGGAGAGATGGACCAGCGAAAGGGCCGCGGGGGTGACTCCCGGAAGACGGCTGGCCTGTCCGATGGTGATGGGGCGAACACGCTCCAGCGTCTCGCGCATCTCTCGTGACAGGCCGCTGATGGCGCTGTACTCCATCCAATCGGGGATGGTGACCGACTCAGCGGCCTTGAGCTTTGCGATGGATTTTTTCTGCTGCTCAAGGTAGCCGGCGAACTTGATTTCGGTCTCGACGGCGCGGGCTTCGTTGCGGAGAACGGCGGAGAGGACCGGGGGGGGATTCATGGTTTCCGCGGTATCGCCGGTCCCCAAAGGCGAGGGACCGGGGGCACCCATTCCGGAATGCAACGCGGTGGCGAGGTCGACCAGCAGAGGTTCGGCGGCGAGGAGGTCGCGCATGGCGCCGAGCACCGGCTCGATGGTGACTTCGGGGCGCTTGAGCAGTTGCGCCCAGGTGATGCCCTGGGTGGCGGGAAGGGCTTCGAATCCAGCCGCGGTAAGGCGCTCGGGGATCGCCTTTCCGGCGGTCAGGATTGCTTTCAAGGCGGCCATGCGGGCTTGCTTCTGCTCGTATTCTGCCCAGGCACCGTCGTTGATCAGGCCCAGCTTGCGGCCGTAGGGCGTGAGGCGGCGGTCGGCGTTGTCGATGCGCAGGTGGAGGCGGAATTCGGCGCGGGAGGTGAACATGCGGTAGGGCTCGTTGGTGCCCTTGGAGATGAGGTCGTCGATGAGGATACCGGTGTAGCCTTCGCTTCGGTCCATGGTGAAAGGGGGTTCGCCTTTGAGCCAGAGGGCGGCATTGATTCCGGCCATGAGGCCCTGACATGCGGCCTCTTCATACCCGCTTGTCCCGTTGATCTGGCCGGCCAGGTAGAGGCCCAGCATGCTCTTGACGCGCAGGGTGCGATCGAGTTCGGTGGCGTCGACCGAGTCGTATTCGATGGCGTAGCCGGGGCGGAGCATCTCGGCTTGGTCGAGGCCCGGAATGGAGCGGACGATCTCAAATTGTACTTCCATGGGCAAGGAAGTCGACATGCCGTTGATGTAGACCTCGTGTGTGTTCAGGCCCTCGGGCTCGAGAAAGAACTGGTGCTGGGTCTTGTCAGGGAACTTGACGATTTTGTCTTCGATGGATGGGCAGTAGCGGGGACCAATGCCTTCAATCTGGCCGGAATACATGGCGGAGCGGCCGACGTTTTCGCGGATGATTCGAAGCGTTTCCGGCGTGGTAAAGGCGATGTGGCAACTGATCTGGGGCTGGACGATCTTTTTGGTTCGGAAGCTGAAGGGGGTTGGGTCGGCGTCGCCGGGCTGCTCTTCAAACTGGCTCCACTTGATGGTTCGGCCGTCGAGACGGGGGGGCGTGCCGGTTTTGAGGCGGCAGGTGCGGAGGCCGAGTGCGCGGAGGGCTTCGCCGAGGAGGACAGAGGCGGGTTCGCCGCTGCGGCCGGCGGGGTAGCGCTCTTCTCCGCAGTGGATGAGGCCGTTGAGGAAGGTGCCGGTGGTGATGATGGTGGCACCGGCGAGGAGGTTGCGGCCGTCGCGGAGTTTGAGGCCGATGACGCGGCGGTGGGGGCGTGCCTGGGCTGGAACTCGCCCCGTCCCTACGGGACGGGAGGAATCGAGCGGGGATTCTTTCCCAGGGTTCCACCCTGGGCAATTCTCGGGTTCTCCCTCCGGGAGACTGGCGTCGTCGAAGACGAGGTTGACGACTTCGGCCTGGCGGATGTGGAGGCCGGTCTGGGCTTCGAGGACTTCGCGCATTTTTACGCGGTAGAGCTGCTTGTCGCACTGGGCGCGGGGGCTCCAGACGGCTGGGCCGCGGGAGGTGTTGAGCAGGCGGAACTGGATGCCGACGGCGTCGGCGACTTCGCCCATGATGCCGCCCAGGGCGTCGACTTCGCGGACGAGGTGGCCTTTGGCCACTCCGCCGATGGCTGGATTGCAGCTCATCTGGGCGATGAGGTCGAGGTTCATGGTGATGAGCGCCGTTTTGAGGCCCATGCGGGCAGCGGCCATTGCGGCTTCGCAGCCTGCGTGACCGGCGCCGACAACGGCGACATCGTATTGTTCGGTGAATGCCATTTTCAGGAAGGGGAAAAGCCCTGTAGGTCTATTCTACGGACTGTTGGCTGAAGACGGACGCGGGAAATGCTTAACAGCCTGTGGTGAAAGTCCAGATCGGGCGAAAAACATCGCTCAGGGGCTAAAGAGGCTGCGGAAAAACCCTTGTTTTGTAAGGATTGGAGAGTCGAAAGCGCGCAGGGGCTAAAGAGGCTGCGGAAAAAGTAGGGTTTTGAGTCAAGATTCACAAAGAACATCCCTCGGGGGCTAAAGCCCAGCGTTTATTTTCAGCCACTTGCGGCGCGGCTGAAGCCGTGCCCTTTCAAAACTTCGGCCATTTGGTAGTTTTTCCGCAGCCTGTAAAGCCCAACATTGATTTAATTGGCTTTCTCGGCCCGCGACCCCGACCCAGAGGGTTCCCCGGTACCCCGGTCAGGCCCTGTTACAAAGCCTCAGGAATGGGCTCCACAAGGAGTTTTTCCGCAGCCTGTAAAGCCCGTCTTTATTTTCAGCTACTTGCGGCACTACTGGAGCCGTGCCCTTTCAAAACGCAACTTTCACCACAGGCTGTTAAGCCCGTGCCAGCTTCACTTTTCGCCAGAGATAGGCAACCAGCACCAGCGCTGGAGCAGCTATCAAATACCGCAGCGGGGTGCTCGACATGGCCGTGGTGCCCATGAAGTCCAGGGGCGGTGTGTGGTGCAGCGGGCCGACGTACCACCAGGCTATGTAGAGAGCCTCAAAGAACTTGCGGGTTCCAGTGATTACGCCAAGTGCCAGAGCGAGCGCTGGGATGAAGAGCGCGCCAGAGGCCCATGCGCCGAGGCCGGCAACATCGCGAGCGGCGAGAAGAGGAAGGCCGAGGCCGCCGCCGGTGAGTGCCGCGACCAGAACGCCCGCCGCGTAAGTGGCAAGGAGCTGTCGTGGGATGGCGTGGGGCGCGGAGAAGATGAGCGAGCCGGTGGCGAACGTTGCCTGGCGCGTACCCATTTGGGACCAGATGAGCATGGGCCAAAGCCACGCGAAGACGATGACTCCGGTGCGGGCTGAT
>Ga0302195_10000277_pt1 | contig 39502 bp, 36 predicted proteins | sample II_Bog_N1_2_FD_198778 | JGI IMG/M metagenome (GOLD analysis project Ga0302195, IMG submission 198778) | Peat permafrost microbial communities from Stordalen Mire near Abisko, Sweden - II_Bog_N1_2 | ecosystem: Environmental > Terrestrial > Soil > Wetlands > Peat | place: Sweden: Abisko...
CGACTCTCCAAGATGGGTGAGTCACGCTTGCGCAAGGCCCTGTACATGCCCGCTATCGTGGCCATGCGCCATAACCCGGTGATGGCCGCGTTCGCCAAACGCTTGCTGGAACAGGGCAAACCCAAGACGGTCATCATCTGCGCCATCATGCGCAAGCTGGTGCATATGGCCTTCGGGATTCTGAAATCAGGAAAGCCATTTGATCCAAAATTGGGGCTTGCGCGGTAGGCGGCAAGACGGTATCTACAAAACCCTTGGCATATACCCACATTGGCTGGAACCAACACCTGCCTGTGGTCCGGCTCAGGCACAAAAAAGCCGCGACCAGCGCGGCTTTCTCGCATTCACACCTGCGCCATCATCACGCAGGTTGCTTCATCAGCTTGCTGCGGCGCGAGCGTGCGCCGGCAATCAGCAGTTTCTGGTAGGCGGTAGGCAGCAGGCGCTGTATCAGGTCGATGGCGACCGCGTCCTTGCCGATCAGCAGGCGGCGGCTGTTGGAGCGGATGGCCTTGACGATCACGCGCGCGGCTTCTTCCGGCGTGGTCATGAAGGCCTTTTCAAAGTCGCGGGTGGACTTGGTATCAACCATGCCCTTGGTCTCGGTTACGCGGGCATTGCGCGCGATATTGGTCTTGATGCCACCGGGGTGCACGCAGGTAACGCTCACCGGGCTGCCCTCCACTTCCAGCTCTTCACGCAGGGCCTCGGTAAAGCCCTTCACGGCAAACTTGGCGGCGTTATAGGCCGATTGCGTGGGCACGGCAATCAGGCCAAACACCGAGGAAATATTGACGATATGGCCTTCGCCAGCGGTCTTGATATGCGGCAGGAAGGCCTTGGTGCCATACACCACGCCCCAGAAATTGATGTTCATCAGCCATTCAAAATCTTCATAGCTCATGTCTTCAACAGTAGCGCCCAGCGCCACGCCGGCATTATTGATAATGATATTCACCAGCCCGTGATCGGCCACGACCTTTTCCGACCAGGCGTAGACCGCCTCGCGGCTGGCCACATCAAGCTTCTGCACCGTCACTTTCACGCCATACTGGCGGCAGGTTTCGGCGGTGTCGTTCACGCCTTTTTCGTTCAGGTCCACCAGGGCGAGGTGGCAGCCCTCCCTGGCCAGCAGCACGGCGGTAGCACGGCCAATACCCGAGCCGGCGCCGGTGATGGCGGCAACCTTGTCTTTCAGATTCTTCATGGAGCAGGTCCTCATTGGCTGGGGCTTTATCATGCTCTGGACAAGTCATCCTGACTTGTCCAGAGCCCGTGATTTCCGGTACACGCCCGGAAATCCCTCGCGCCAAATCAATCACTCCTGTGATTGATTTGCGGCCGGCACATCCCTGTGCCGGGGGCTCTCGAGCCCTTGCCGCTGGCGTCGTAACGCTATTCGTGCTTAAATTTGAAATCAAGCGTTGTCAGATTATATCTGACACGGGTCAATGTCAACATGGCTGAATCATGAGCACGAACGAAACCAGCACCGGCCGTCGCTATCGCGGCGTCAGCGGAGAAGACCGGAAAGAAGAACGGCGGCTGAAGCTGATCCAGGCCGGCATCGATGTTTTTGGCGAAAAGGGCTACCACGGCTCCACCGTGCGCTCCATCTGCCAGGCGGCAGGGGTAACCGAGCGCTACTTCTACGAGTCCTTCGCCAACGGTGAGGAGTTGTTCTGCGCCACCTACCTGCACCTGATGGACCTGCTGCGTAACGAGTTGCTGGCCGCCAGCCAGTCCGCCGAAAAAGACCCCGAGGCCATGGCGCGGGCCCTGCTCACCGTGTTCTTCCGCCACATGCGCGAGCACCCGCTGGCGGCACGCATTGCGTTCATCGAGGTGCTGGGTGTCAGCCCGCGCATCGACCAGCTCTACCGCGACAATACCGAGGCCTTTGCCCGGCTGCTCATTGCAGTGGCGCGCGGGCTTTACGGCGAAGACCGCCGCCCGGTAGGGGATTACAACGAAGACTGGCTGGCGACCGGGCTGGTGGGCGCGGTCATCATCATCACCCATCGCTGGATTCTGGAAGACTTCAAGACGCCGGAAGAAGTGATCGTGCACAACGCCTATGGCATCTACCGCGCCGTGGTGCGGCACTGGCTGGATGTGGCGACGCCTGCTTAGGGCAACATGCTCAAGGTGTTCATGCTCTCTCGTCTTGAAAAGTTGAGCACCTTGGGGAAGTGTGAACATCTTGGAGTAGGCGAGGAGGGGTATATGGTGGTGTCACAACTGGTATTTACCTTGCCGGACGGCACTAGTCCAGAAACAGTTTCGGGGCTGTGCAACGACCTGCTGGCTACCCTGCGCATGAATGGCCAGATATACGGGAGGGAGTTTCCCTTGCTGTCGATACCCGGTCGTGTCACGGCCACCGTCATGGCACCTGATGAGGATTCGCTCAGTCCTGACTATCACAATCACTACGTCCAGAAGTCTCTACAGGCAATAGCGTCAGCCGGAATTGCCGTGGCCATGTCATCGCTGGGCTCGGAGCTGGATGGTATGGCCTGCTGTAGTTGCCAGCATCGGAGCGCCTTCGTGCTCTTTACGAGCTATGCGGCCCTCGATTCTCCCTTGCGCTGTGGCGACTGCTTTACCCCTGTGCCGCTCTATAAAATACCGCCCACGTATGACGAGCAAGAGTATTACGACATCATCTGTTGGGCAGCGGATTATGCCAATTGCGATAGCCTGCAAATGGGGTGCGGTACGCTGGAGCGCGCCGCGACGCAGCAGCTAAGTGCACTCAACAGCAGCCTCTCGGTGGCGGGCCGCACCGCGTGCAACAAAATTCGTGAGTTGACGGGAAAGCCCACTTACTACTACCTGTACAAGCACAACGCACGCAGTCTAGCCAAAGAAAAACAAAGGAAATGCCCCAACTGCGGTGGCGACTGGCTGCTGGAGGAGCCCTGGCATGATCGCTTTGATTTTCGCTGTGATACATGCCTCCTGCTGTCAAATATTGCGTGGTCTGTGCGCACCTGAACTGTGTCTGGCGGGCTTGCGCCAATTGCGCCAGCGACCTTATCGGTACAGCTCAAGGTGCTCACATTTCCCCAAGGTGCTCAACTTTCCAAGACGGGGAACGTGAGCACCTTCAGCATCTTGGTGCATCACATCGGGCGATCAGCCCTATTTCAAACCACCGTCAGCGTCACCTGGATATTGCCGCGCGTGGCGTTGGAGTAGGGGCAAACCTGATGTGCGGTTTCCACCAGCTTCTGCACCACGTCCGGGGCCAGGCCGGGAATGTTGATTTTCAGTTCCACTTCAATGCCAAAGCCCTGGGGAATGGGGCCGATGCCGACGATGCCGGTGATATTGGTATCCGCCGGCAGGGCGATCTTGGCCTTGCCCGCCACCACCTTCAGCGCGCCGATAAAGCAGGCGGAATAGCCGGCAGCAAACAGCTGCTCGGGGTTGGTGCCGCCACCCAGGCCGCCCAATTCCTTGGGGCTGGCCAGCTTGACGTTCAGCAGGCCATCGGAGGACTGGGCGGTGCCATCACGGCCGCCGGTAGCGGTGGCTTGGGCGCGGTACAGTACTTTTTCGACGATATTCATGGTCAATCTCCACAGTTCAGGGCTGGCAGGGATATGTGCTTGGCCTGACCTTGCCAGAGGGGCGGGCCGCTCGGTATAAATCGATAGCTATTTAATAGCGAGCTATCAATTGCTTAAAAAACTTTATTAACTCTAGCTGCTTTGCAGCAGCGTGCCACGCAGGTTGTTGAGTTGGGCACGGATACCCCCGACCTGCTCCGGGCTCAGCCCGGTGGCGCAAAACACCTTCAGCACCACCTGCTCGGCTCGCAGCCTCATGTCGCGGCCTGCGGCAGTCAGGGTGATTATGACGCTGCGCTCATCGCTCACGTCCCGCACCCGGCTTAGCAGGCCGGCCTTTTCCATGCGTTTCAGCAGGGGCGTCAGCGTGGCCGAGTCGAGGAAAAGCTCGTCGCCAATCGCCGTTACCGAGCGCTGGTCACGCTCCCACAACACCAGCAGTACCAGATACTGTGGATAGGTCAGGTCCAGTTCCTTCAACACCGAGCGGTAGAGCTTGTTCATTGCCAGGGTGGTTGAGTACAGCGCAAAGCAGAGCTGGTCTTCAAGCCGGAGGGAGGGCTTGGTCACAGGGGCTTCAGGGCTGGGCTGGCGGTTCATGTTTCGGACTATAAATAGTACACAATTTAATTGCAAGCTATTTTTCGGCGAGAGTAGCACCAAACAGTGGTGGCAGGGCTCGCCTCGATGTCGGCCCCTGCCACCAAGCCCGGCTATTGCTCCGCCACCGCCTTCAGGTTGCCAAGGCCGGTCTCGAAATCCTTGCCTATCATCTTGTCCAGATTCATGAAAATGCCCATGAGTTTGAACATGAAAGGGCTGGGGCCGCGCATCGTCCAGGTGACTTCCGTGGTCTCGCCGCTGGTGGCCAGCGTGAATTCGGTAATATTGTGGCCCTCGAAGGGGCGTACAAAGTCCAGCTTGAGAATGATGGAAGATGGTGCTGTGGACTGTGTTATTTCCATGCCGCCGGCACCGACCTTCTTGTTGCCGTCCCACGCATACACGGCGCCCACGCCGTCGGGCGTGCCGCTGTACGTGCGCTTCATGGCCGGGTCCAGCTTCTCCCAGGGCGACCACTGCGCCCATTGGTGAAAATCATTGATGTAGGCAAAGACTTTTTCGGGCGGCGCCTTGATGCCGGCGCGGCGCTGAACCGTGAAGCTGTCGGGCCGGGTGCTGGCGAAAACCAGCAAGGCCACCAGCAAAACACCTACTACGGCAATAATGTCGAGCATGTATCCCTCCCGCTATCGAACAGGCTGTGTGATGCCGGAAATTGTTCGGGAGGACTATAGCACGTTGCCTGCTTGCCGCAGGCTTCGCAGGGCGGGCCATGCCCGCGCACGACTGGTAGTGGCATAGCAGCAGGGGTGAAGAGTCTGCGTCCTGTTGTGCGCGGGCATGGCCCGCCCTACAAAAGCTACAAATCGTGGTAGAGCCAAGCCGACGAAGTAACCGACCAGGCAAGGTGAGTGGTTCTGCATTGCAGGAAGCGGGTTAGTCCTACACAGCCCTACCGCGGCGCCTCCACAAACCCCATACGCCTGAGCAATATATTGGTCTTGCGCGACACCGCCCGGCCTTGCCGGTGGTCATCGTAATAGCGTGGATTGGGCACGATGGCGGCCAGCCAGGCTGCCTGACTCGCGGTCAAGGCGCTGGCGGGCTCATGAAAATAATGCTGGGCAGCCGCCTCCGCGCCAAACACGCCATTCCCCCACTCGATCACGTTCAGGTAGATTTCAAAAATGCGGTGCTTGCTCATCATGTGCTCCATCATCACCGTGATGGTCGCCTCCTCAAGCTTGCGCCAGGGCGTGCGCCGGCCCGACAGGAACAGGTTCTTGGCCAGCTGCTGGGAGATGGTGGAGCCGCCGGCCACCACCTTGCCTTTCTTCAGGTCTTTTTCCCAGGCGGCCTGGATGCCTTCCCAGTCGAAGCCGTCGTGGTCGAGAAATTTCGCGTCTTCGCCCGCCATCACGGCGCGTTTGAGGTTGCCGGAAATGGCAGAGTAGGGCACCCACTGCTGGTGCAGCTGGGCATCGGGGTCGTCCTGCTGCATGACGTCCAGGCGCTCCTCCATAAAGGCCGAGCTGGACGGGTTGTGGTCTATCCACCACCAGACATGGGCAAATACCCATAACTGGTAGGCCAGCAGCACTCCCGCCAAGAGCAGCACCAGCCGCCAGGCAAACCGTTTCTTGCTCATACCCTATCCTGCATCAGTGGCGGGGCAGTTTACGGCATGGGGCTTCGTCGTGCCAGACGCCAGCCCGGCAGCCGTTCCGTGTGGCCGGCATGGATACCTGCTATTACTGTGTACTATCGTTGTGTTTTCAGCGCGGCGCCCGCAACATGGGTTTCATACAGGGAGGCAGGGCCTGATGCGCTTGCCCTTGGGAGATTGGGGATATGCTGGGTGAGGCAGTTGCCGCAGGAACAAAGGCCGGCCCCGCGCCGGTCATGGCGACCAGCGAAGAATTGCAGCGCTTCGGCTATCTGGTGCTCAGCGTGGCTATTGGCTGGGCGCTGTTTACCCTCAACTACGGCGTATTGCTGGGCTATTGGAAAAACGGCGTGCTCGACGCCAGCCAGGCCATCGGCCTGTTGCTGATCCGGCACTGGTCCCTGCAAACCGGCCAGCGGGCCCGCCTGCACCGGGGCACGCATCTGGCGGCCCTGTGGTCCGTTTTCGGCATTGTGGTCGCCTGCTTCCTGACCGGGCAAAACGAGTCGTTTTCGGCTGCTTATCTCTGTCTGGTTCCCCTGGGCGTCATCTATCTGGTTGGTATTGGCCCCGGCCTGATCTGGGCGGTGGTGGCGGTGGCATCGTCGCTGCTGCTCTGGGCCAGCGAATTTGCCTACCACGCGCAGGCGGAGCTGCTGTTGACACCGTCACTGGTCATGCTGGGTCGCATCATGCTCATCTTCTTCACTACCGCGCTGGCGGTGAGTGCCCGCAAGGCCAGCGACGGCTATATCGCCGAAGTGCTGGCGCAAAAAGAGGTCGTGGCGGCACAGGCGGCAGCCCTGGAGCACAGCCTCGCGGCTGCCGAAGCGGCCAATCGTGCCAAGTCAGACTTCCTGGCCACCATGAGTCACGAAATCCGCACGCCGCTCAATGGCGTCATCGGCCTCAACGGCCTGTTGCTCGACACCGCGCTCGACGGCGAACAGCGCCGCTATGCCGAACTGGCCCGGCTTTCCGGCGAGGCCCTGCTGCACCTCATCAACGATATCCTCGACTTTTCCAAAATTGAGGCCGGCCGCTTCGAACTGGAGCCTCTGGCTTTTGATCCGCAGCAGTTGGCCATCGAGGCTGCCGACATGCTGGAAGACCGGGTGCGGGAAAAAGGCCTGGTGCTGGAGCGCGACATCAGCCCCGCGCTGGCGCTCACGGTGCGTGGCGACCCGGCCCGCCTGCGCCAGATCCTGCTCAACCTGCTCGGCAATGCCGTCAAGTTTACCTCCAGCGGCCATATCCGCCTGTCCTGCCGGCCGTTGCCCGCCGAGGCGCCAACGCTGTGGCTGCGTTTTGAAATCAGCGATACCGGCATCGGCATGGACGCCGAAACCATCAGCCGCCTGTTTCGGCCCTTTACCCAGGCCGATGTATCCACCACTCGCCGTTACGGCGGCACCGGCCTCGGACTGGCCATCAGCCGGCATCTTGCCGAGCTGATGGGAGGGCGGATCGGCGTGGACAGTACCGTGGGCGTCGGCAGTACCTTCTGGTTTGAAGTGCCGCTGCAAATCATCGCTCCCACGGCCACCAGCCGCGCTCCGGCGGCCAGCCCCGGCCCGCAGTCGGCACTGGCGCGGGGCCGGGTGCTCGTGGCCGAAGACAACCCGGTTAACCAGGTGGTTGCTGCCGAAATGCTCAAGCGCATGGGCTGCCGCGTTGATCTCGTCGGCAACGGCCGTGAGGCCGTCGCCGCCGTGCGCAGTCTGCCTTATGATCTGGTCTTTCTCGATTGCGACATGCCGGAAATGGATGGTTTCGATGCCGTGCGCGCCATTCGTGCCGGCGAGGCAGCGGGCAAACGCGTGCCCGTGATCGCCATGACCGCCAGCGCCCTCAAGGGCGACCGCGAACGCTGCCTTGAGGCTGGCATGGACGACTACCTGCCCAAGCCGGTGCGCCTTGGCGATCTAACGGCAGCGGTGCAGCGGTGGTTGCAGCCGGCTTGAAATGAGTGGGAGCCGGGATACATAGTGCAACCGGCAATCCCGGATACCGTTCGTGCCGGGCCTGCCGCAGCACGGCTATGGCAACGGGTTTTCACTCCGCCATGCCAACCTCCCTGCTTTAGGCGCCCGGCCGCACGCGCTCCCGGCGCGTGGCGGCACCCCCCACATCCCTGTGGGTCGTCGATCCGCTGCGGGTGAACGCGGAGTGGTTTTCGTCATTGGTTGAGCCGGCTCGTATTTAAGCCCGAAAGTAGTTGGGGAGTTTTATGTCAGCAATAGTGCAGCGCCTCACCACCCACGCCCACGATATCGGCTTTACCGTGCGCCGTGCCCTGCCGGCGGCCACGCAGCGCAGCATCGGGCCCTTTGTGTTCCTTGACCACATGGGCCCCGCGCGTTTCCCGGTGGGTAGCACCGGGGGCGACGTGCGGCCCCACCCGCATATCGGCCTCGCTACCGTCACCTATCTTTTTTCAGGCTCCATGATGCACCGCGACAGCCTGGGCTCGGTACAGCTGATCGAGCCCGGCGCGGTAAACTGGATGACGGCGGGCAAAGGCATCGTGCACTCCGAACGCATGCCCGCCGACATACGTGAGCACAACCGCGCCGTGGAGGGCCTCCAGATGTGGGTGGCCTTGCCGCGTGACAAGGAGGAATGCGAGCCCGGCTTCTGGCACTATGCTGCCGACGCCCTGCCGCAGCTGGAATATCCCGGCGCGGTGGTGCGGGTGCTCTGCGGCCACTTTGGCGGCGCCGAGTCCCCGGTGCTCACCACCAGCCCCACGCTGTATCTGGCCGTGGAGCTGCGGGCGCAAGGCAGCATCACCCTGCCGGCGGACTACGCCGAGCGCGGCCTCTACCTGACCTGCGGCAGCGTGCTGATTGATGGTGAGGCCGCCGAAGAGTTTGAGCTCGTGGTGCTGGAAGCGGGGGTCGAGGTCACCATCACGGCGCTCGAGGAAACCCGGCTCATGGTCGTGGGCGGCGCCCCTCTCGACGGCCCGCGTCTTATGTGGTGGAATTTTGTCGCCAGCGACCGGGAAAAGATTGAAGCCGCCAAAATCCGCTGGCAAACCGGGCAGTTTGCCAGGGTGCCCGGTGAAACCGAATTCATTCCCTTGCCGGAGCGTTAAATGCAACCGCAAGTGCCAAAGCAAAAAGCCAGGCGTGCAAGCAACTTGCGACAGAATCTCATCGCGCTCGCCGTGGTTGCCGGTATTGGCTATGGCTTGCTGAATTACGGGCCGGCCTTTTATCACCGTATGCATCAGTCCGATGTCGATGTCGCGAAGGCCGACCTGACCAAGCTGGGCGATGCCCTGCAAAACTACCGCGTGGATGTAGGCTCTTATCCCAGCACCGACGACGGGTTGGCCGCCCTGACGGCGTCGCCCGGCCACGGCTCGGGCTGGCATGGACCCTACCTCGACCACCCCATTTATACCGACCCCTGGGGGCACCACTATATCTACCGCAGCAGTGGTAGCAGCTTCGACCTGCTGTCATACGGCGCCGACGGCGAGCCCGGTGGGCAGGGCGTTGATGCCGACATCTCTTATTACAAATAGCCTATTACCGATAATGCTTGTCAGCACCAGGAGCGCCGCCATGGAAGCCAGCCCGTCCGCACGTCTTGCCACCTTGCTGGGCTGCGCACCACAGGGCCTGCCCACACTCTCGGCCCTTAGCGCCGCCGAGCAGGAGCAACTGTGCACGGCTATCGAGAGGTCGTTGCGCCAGCATGAAAAGGCCATGACCGCCTCGCTGCCCGAGTTCCTGCGCCCCTTGCTTATCGCCCTGCGCAGTCGCCGCCCATGAGCCTTGCTGCACAGGCCGAAGGCCTCAAGCTGCGCCGCCTGCTGGGTGCCGACCCGGCTGAACTGGGCTTCGTCAACCGGCTGTCCCCGCGCGACATCCGCCTGCTGCGGCAAGGCCTGTGGGCGCAGCGCCAGCGGCAAGACACCGCTCATGTGCGCCCCCTGCTGGGCATAGCCCGCTGGCTGCCCGCTGTCCTCGCGGCCTGGGTGTGCGAGCGCCGGCTGGGCCTGCCGCTGGTGGCCGCGCTGGCCGGTGAGCTGGCGCTGCAACAGACCCTCGGCATCGCCCGCCTGCTCTCGCCAGCGCGTCTGGCCGATGTCTGTACCGAGCTTGATCCGCGCGTGGCCCACGACCTCGTGCATGTGCTGCCCGAAGCCAAAGTGGTCGCCGTGGCCTGCGAGCTGCTCAGCCGGGGTGACCACCTGACCCTTGGCCGTTTTGCCGACCATCTTGGCGATGCCGCCCTGGTCGCCGTGCTGGGCGTAATAGTGGACGACGCCGACCTGCTGCACACCGTCTATTTTATCGAATCGCGCAGCCGCCTCGACCATATCCTGCATCTGCTCCCCGTCGAGCGCCGCCAGCGCCTCATGCAACTGCTGCTCCATGCCGACAGCGCACAGTTGCAGCAGCTCATGTTCCTGCTCAGCAGCGTCAGCCCCGGCCTGCAAGCCGAACTGGGCGCGCTGGCCGCCGCCGACACAGCGATGCTGACCCGCCTGCTGGAACTGACTCGCGAGCAGGATTGCTGGGCCGATACCCTGCCCCTGCTGCTCGCCATGAATGAACCCGACCAGCGCCGCCTGCTCACCCTGCCACTCTGGCAGGAGCAGCCGGAACTGTTGCAAGGCCTGTGGCAGGCCGCCGAGCACGAACACTACTGGCTGACCCTGCTGCCGCTTTGTGCCCTCATGAGCGAGCCCATGCAGCAGGCCAGCGCACAGATTATTGCCATGCTGCCGCAGGGCATTGAACACGCCAGCCGGGCCGCGCTGGCGGGGGAGTATTGGGGAATCTGGCTGAGTTTGCTGGCTGCCATGCCTGAACCCCGGCAGCAGGATTTTGCGCGTGTGCTGCGGGGTTATGGGGAGGTTGATGTGGGGTTGGAAATGCGCGTGGCCAGGCTGGCTGGGCCGCTGGCGGATGTTTGAGGGGAGAATCGAGAACACTTTACACTGTTCTTGGGGGAATATAGGTGACCAGAAGTGAGTGAGATTGTAAGGGATATTCCGTGGGAACGGGATTGCAATGATTATACCGCAGTGATGGTACAGTCGAACAATGATGGCTTCATATCACCTTCGGCTGCTCGCTCGATTGCTAGAGGCTTAATGCATGATGTTTCTACTATCAGCGCAAGGTTTAACGAGAAAGGTTTAATAGTCTTTTCTGAACTTGCAGGAATTTCTGTGTTTGGGAAAGGGGGTGGGGAATTTTATGGAATTTACGGCTCAGGTGGTGAGGTCGGGCTTTCAGATTACTGTATTCGTCGGAGCACTTGGGAAGAAAGATATGGGACAATTGATGATGTGCTTAAGGGGCTTTCGTCACGGACTATTTTCTTCGGCAGCGAATGCCTTAGTGATCTTCAGCACGAATTAATAAATAAAGTAGACTACCCGTTGCGGAATGAGGTGGAAATTTTTCCCGGCGCAACCAAAAATATTGATTTAATTGATAAGGAGATTTGTTTTTTCGTATTTGACAAAGAGAAGGATATTTTTTGTAATTATGCTTGTCAGGAGGCTTCGAGTCCGCATATAGAGAGTCTTTTTGGTGATATTAAAGTTACTTTTAACTGTTTGGTCGAAGATGGTGCTATTACTCCACTTGCTAATACTTTTCGTATTTCTTATTCCTTTCAACGAAAGTCAGGCGTTATCTTTCGGCAGAAAGAGCGCAAATAGGCGAGGAATAGTAAATTCCGATGGGTATCGCGTTTCCGCTCCACCCATCCTGCGTTCACTCCCCTACCAAACTCCCCCGCAGCGGCCCCAACTGCTCCATCGCATGGCGATACCCCGCCTCCACCAGTTCATCCAGATGCTTCCACCCAAACAGGCTGACATTCTGCACCGGCATGGTGATAAACACATCGGCCCGGCGCGCCGATTCAAGCTGGATAACCGTATCGGCGGTCAGGGTGGCAGTGCGCAGCAAAATATCGCGGAAGCCGGGTCGTAGCAGGCGGTTTTCACGTTGCAGCAGGGCGTAGGGGTCGGGCGTCTCGTCGGTGAGGGCGTGCGGGGCATGAATATCACTCTTGCTGGACACACTGCACGCGATGATCGAGCCGCGCTCCATGCCCTGCATGACATCGGTGGGCAGGTTGTCCACCACGCCGCCATCGCATAATAATTCGCCCCGGTAAGCCACGGGCGGGGCGATGCCCGGCACCGCCATGCTGGTGCCCACCCAGGTGGCCACGCTGCCATGGTCGTGAATGACGGGCGCTCCGCTGGTGAGGCTGGTGGATATGCAATAAAAAGAGTGGCGCAGGTCTTCAATCAGCCGTGCGCCAAAGATTTCCTGCAACCGGCACATAAAGCGGCGGCCCTGAATAATTGACACACGCGGCAGTGTGTAGTCGTTCAGGTAGTTATTGCTGATAAAGGTTTCGCGGGCGATATGCGCGATTTCCACGCTGTCGTAGTCAGAGGCGAGCAGGGCGGAAATAAACGCGCCCATACTGGTGCCGCCCATCACGTGCACGGGAATGCGCAACTCCTCCAGCGCCCGTATCAGGCCGATATGCGCAAAACCACGCGCGCCACCGCCGCCCAGCACCAGACCCACACCGCGCCCGGTCACTTGTACCGCCAGGGCATCGAGATCGGCGGCGGCACCGGGGTGCACGAAGTAGTGGTTGCGCGCGCCGCAGGCCAGCCGCCATTCGCGGGTATACGGCGAGCGGTCACCATCAGGGCGGATCAGCACCAGTTCCAGCGGCGCCAGCCCGGCGGGCTGTTGTTGCAGCAGCGGCAGGGCCGTGGGCTTCTGCGCGGCATCGGCTACCAGCAGCACGCGGTCGGCATGGCAGAGGCAGCGCCGGGCCCAGTTGTCGTCGGCGTTGTCGGCCAGATAAATCACGTAGCGGTGGCGGTTTTCCATGTCGTGCAGCCACAGGTTCAGGCGCTGGCTGCCGACTACATCGTCAAGCGGGGTTTGCGCCGCACCGGGGCCCAGCTCGGCATCGACATGGCGGCTGCCGATCAGGCGCGCCTCCGGCCAGTCGCCCCAGCGGCGCAGCAGGGCCATGGCGAGGCCCAGGCTGTCGGCGGGGTCGGCGGCGGGAATGATGGCCACGGTGCTGCGCCCGGCCGTCAACGCCTTGCGGCGTGGCTGCTGCTGGCGGTGGGCGCGGTTCAACATCAGGCGGGTAAGGGCGAGCAGGGTGGCGGGCTGGCGGTGCAGGAAGGCCATGAAGGCCTCGCCGGCAAAGCGCAGCACCACGCTGTCGCGCACGGCGTGCACGCTGGCCACATGGGCGCTGCCGCCAATAAAACCCATCTCGCCCACCGGCTCCAGCCGGCCCACCCAGGCCCGCCAGCCGCCATCGCCTTTCACCAGCAGGCGCCCGTTCAGCACAAAGAAAAAATGCTGCGGCAACTCGCCTGCGGCATACAGGCGCTCCCCACTGCGCAGGATCAGCGGCTCGGCCAGACCGGCCAGCTCCTCCATGGCGGGCGCGGGCAGGTCGGCAAACAGGGGAGCAAGGCGGAGAACAGCGGCAATATCCATGCGCGGGTACTGCGTGGTGGCGGAGCGCCTAACATGCCGGAAATCGATGGGCTTGGAAAGCCGCCGCGATCCGGCCGCAGGTATTCATGCCGGCAATAGTGAATATCCTGCTGGTGGCCTCGTCTTTGAACAGCTTATTGCCAACAATGGGCCTCGGTTTACTGTGGACAGTAAGATGAATCAGAGTGCCATCCCCCGTCTGGGCAGGCCAGCGCAAGATACCCTGCGCGCCGGCTATGGCTTTGCCGCCGCTACTGTCATGATCTGGTCGGGTTTCGTGCTCATGTCCCGCCTCGGTGGGCGCAGCCCGCTCACTGCGTTTGATCTCACCGCCCTGCGTTTTGGCGTGGCCTCGCTGGTGCTGTTGCCGGCCTGGCTGTTCTGGAAGCGTGTGCCCCTCTTCAATGGAACCATGTTCGGGCTGGTGCTGACCGGCGGCCTGGGTTATTCGCTGACGGTGTATGGCGGCTTCAAGTTTGCCCCGGCAGCACATGGCGCGGTACTCATGTCGGGCCTGCTGCCTTTCTTCGTGCCGCTGGCCTCCCTGCTGATCGAGAAGCAGCCCCTGCCACGCCGCCTGCGCTATGCGCTGCCGATGATTGCACTGGGTATGCTGGGTCTGGCGATAGACACCTTTTCCCACCCCGGTGGAAGCACCTGGCGCGGTGACCTGCTCATGATCTGTGCCTCGCTGATATGGGCCATATATACCATCCTGGTGCGGCGCTCCGGGCTGGACCCCTGGCAGACCACCATCGGCGTGGCCCTGCTCTCGGCGCTGATCTACTTGCCGGCGTATGCCTTGTTCCTGCCCAGGGCCATCAGCCTGACGCCCTGGTCCATGATTGTCCGGCAGGGTGTTTATCAGGGCATTGTCGTCGTGATTGTGGCCATGCTGTTGTATATGCAGGCCTTGTCGCGGCTGGGGCCGACCCGCCTGGGCTCAGTGATGGCGACGGTGCCAGCCATTGCCGGCATCAGTGCTTCGTTGATGCTGGGGGAACCCTTGTCGGGGTGGTTGATTGGGGGATTGGCGTTGACGAGCGTGGGGGCTTGGCTGGGGGCGCGGTAGGGGGGGTGTGAATGGCCGGGTAACGGCATTTGGCGGGTTAGTCTCCCTCCCCTCGGGATGCCCCCACGGGGGGTAGTCCGGGCTGCGCCGGGAGTGCAGCCGGTAGAGGGCCAGGGAGGAGGGGAGTCTGGCTCTGGCTATGGTTATTATAGCCATCAGCCATCAGCCATCAGCCAGTGAATGGCTAGAAATAATGCATTTGTTGCCGCTGGAGCGGGTTGGCTCCTGATTAAAGCTGTCACTTTGGCGTCCTCATGCCGGACGCCCGGCTTCGCGGGGCTCCCTGCGGTACTCGAAAAATCCGGGTTTTTTTGACAAGAGACTTTCGCCTCCAGCCACGCGCCTGCATGCGCGTGTCGTTCCGGCCGGTCAAAGCTGCGCTTTGCCTCTATCGGCCTCCACCCCTGTCCAGTCAAAAAAATGAGCGATGTCCCTGCAGCTCACCCTGCGGGCTATTCCGTATCTTTCTCTGTTCCGACCCACAGGGATGTGGGGAGTGCAGAGCGGCGCCGGGAGCGCTGCGAGCCTCGGCGCCCTCTACGGGGCCTCGGGAGCCCCTCCTGTGCCTAGCCAACCCACTAAGCTATATGGGAAAATAAACCAAAACATAAAAGAGGAACCGTCACCCCCCGCGAACGCGGGGGCCCAGAGCCTTTGGCGTGCAGCGACTGTTGGCGCAGGCATTTCCAAAAGACAAAACCGTAGGGTTTGCCGCATGACCAATCGCCTCATCGGCTACGAGCTGACAAAAAAGCTTGACAGCCAGCCCCATATTCGCAATCCTCACTCCCATGAACACCTCCGCTGTTACCTTCGCTTTGCCCCTGACCAGCCTGCTTGCCAAGCTGGGTCTGCTGCTGCGCTGCGCGCACATATAATACTTTCCTTTCCCCCTTGTAGTTGATCCCGGTCTGAACAGACCGAAAGCAAAACCGTATCCGGGTTTCGTCATGACTTTTTCATTTGCGCTACGACTGCTGTGCGGTGTGCGGGCCAGGTATTTTGTGGCAGCCCGCGCACCCCTTCTCCGCCACGCCTGAACACTGAAGAACCTACCCGGAGAACAGCATCATGTTGAAGCATCCTGAACAGAAGTACCGACCGTTTGTACCCGTCAATTTGCCTGACCGCCAGTGGCCCGGCCGTGTCATCACCACGCCGCCCGTCTGGATGAGCACGGACCTGCGTGATGGCAACCAGGCCCTGTTCGAACCCATGAGCGTGGAACGCAAGTTCCGCATGTTCAAGACGCTCGTTCAGGTGGGCTTCAAGGAAATCGAAGTCGCCTTTCCCTCGGCCTCGCAGACCGATTTTGATTTTGTGCGCAGCCTCATCGAAGACGGCCATATTCCCGACGACGTGACCATAGAAGTGCTCACCCAATCCCGCGAGCACCTGATCCGCCGTACCATGGAATCGCTGCGCGGTGCGCGCCGCGCCATCGTGCATTTGTATAACGCCACCGCCCCGGCCTGGCGCGATATTGTGTTCAATATGAGCCGCGATGAAGTGAAGGGCATGGCCGTCGATGGCGCCCGGCTTATCAAGGAGCTGGCTGACCAGCAACCGGAAACCGAGTGGGTTTTCCAGTACAGCCCGGAAACCTTTACCGCTACCGAACTGGATTTTGCAAAAGAAGTTTGCGACGCCGTGATCGCGGTATTCGACCCCACGCCGGAACACAAGGTCATCATCAATTTGCCGGCCACGGTGGAAGTCGCCACGCCCAATGTGTATGCCGACCAGATCGAATGGATGCACCGCAATATTTCCCGGCGCGACAGCGTCATCATCAGCCTGCACCCGCATAATGATCGCGGCACGGCGGTAGCGGCGGCGGAGTTGGGTTTGATGGCGGGCGCCGATCGCGTCGAAGGCTGTCTTTTCGGCAATGGCGAACGCACCGGCAATGTCGATATCGTCACCCTCGCGCTCAATATGTACACACAGGGCATCAACCCCGGCCTCGATTTTTCCGACATCAATGCCGTAGCGCGCACCGTGGAATATTGCAACCAGTTGCCGATACACCCGCGCCACCCCTATGTGGGTGATCTCGTCTTTACCGCCTTTTCCGGTTCGCATCAGGACGCCATCAAAAAGGGCTTCGAGGTGCAGGAAGACAATGCCCCGTGGAATATGCCCTACCTGCCCATCGACCCCAAGGATCTTGGCCGCAGTTATGCCTCCATCATTCGCGTCAACAGCCAGTCGGGCAAGGGCGGCATTGCCTACCTGCTTGAAAATGAATATGGCGTTAGCTTGCCGCGCCGTTTGCTCATCGAATTCAGCCACGTGGTGCAGCGCGAAACCGACAGCACCGGGCGCGAGCTTTCAGCGGCGGAAATCTGGCAATGTTTTGAAAAAAGTTATGTGAACCAGCCGGGACGTGTGGAGTACGTCGAGCATAACCTCTCGCGGGAAGGCGCAGCGCAAGGTATTTCCATTACCACGCGTGAAGCGGGCGGTGAGCAGCAGCGCCATGCCATCGGCAGCGGCCCGCTCGAAGCCTGCTTGCGTGCGCTCGCTCAGGGTGCAGAAATCGTGCACTACGAGGAACGTTCCTTGGGGCAGGGCAGCGATGCGCAGGCACTGGCGCTGGTCGAGGTGGCCATGCCGGGCGGCCATGGCGTCTATGGCGCGGGAGTACATGCCAATATTGTCACCGCTTCCGTGTTGGCGGTGGTGTCGGCGCTTAACCGGGTCGCGTGATTTTTCAGGCAGAGCGGTGTGCGGTGATCCCGGATACCTCCTCGAAGCAATTGAGCCAGACCAGCCAAAAGCTGATCTGGCTCAATTTTTTGTGCAGTGCCTGCTGCCTGACGGACGTTTGTTGACCTGGGTCAAGAGGCTGTCAGCCTGCTCCTGCTGAAATGCTCCCATACACCGAGTATCACGTAGGGGAGTAGACGTCATGAGCGTATATCAAGACCTGTTTGGCACCTGGGGCGGCATACTGACTGTGTTCGTCATTGTAATATCCGCGCTGGGTATTCCCGCCGGTATCGCACTGGCGCTGACCCGCGAAATCAAGGGGCCGGTGGAGAAGGCAGAAGAGTAGCACGGCCACTGAGCGGAGCCCTGTCAGGCCGGGCGGTAGAGGCGCGTGGGCTTGTCGCCATCGCGGCTCTGGAATTCGTGCATATAGCGCAACGACTCGCCAATCTTCTCCGCCCGCTCCAGCCAGCCAGCGGCCAGCTCTGCCGGCAATTCAGCCACCAGCACCTCGCGGAACAAGGTCAGCCAGTCCACCAGCAGGGCCGGGGTAAAACCCGCCTCGGTGTGCTTTTGCGCCACCGCGTAGCCGTATTGCAGGTAGCGCTTGCCGCCCAGGCTGACCCACCAGAAGTGCGTCAGGTACTCCTTGTGCAGGGGCCAGTCGTCGACAATGGCAAAGGGCGTGGCCAGCGTCGGGTGCTGGCGGATGCGCTCGTAGAAGTGATCGACCACGGCGGCAACACGCTCCCGGCCTATGGTCTCGGCGATATCCTGCATGGCAGGCTCCGGCAATGGGGATGATCTAGTTTACTCCTCCTGGCTTTCGACCCTTGAACAAAAAACGATCAACCCCACTTGGTTAGAGGCGACGGCTTTGCTATAGTCCGCGCCCTTGTTGTGCCAGGCTCCGGCGAAGCGACTGTCGGGGTGGGCCAAAAGAATGGACACGTATCGTTCCTGCTAGATGCTTCTCTGCACAAGCTGACGCAGGGGGGCGATACCCCACCAACCCGTTCTTGAGAGAATCATCATGAAAGAAGGCATACACCCGAAGTACGTAGAAATGGTCGCCACCTGCTCCTGTGGCAATGTGTTCAACACCCGTTCCACCCTGGGCAAGAACATCCACCTGGACGTCTGCTCCGCCTGTCATCCGTTCTACACCGGCACCCAGAAGGTTGTGGACACTGGCGGCCGTATCGACAAGTTCAAGCAGCGTTTCGGCGCCCGCAGCTTCAAGAAGTAAGCAAGCGCGGTGTAAAAGAGGCGGCCTTCGGGCCGCCTTTTGCATTTATGGGGGTTTTCATGACTCCGTGGGTTGGCCGACTACAGGAGGGGGCTCCCGAGACCCCATGAGCGAACCGAGAAGCGCAGAAAAATCCGGAATAGCCCGAAGGGTTGGCGGCAGGGACGCCGCCAATCCGGGAGACTGGACAGGGATGTCCTGTCTCCCGGACCCGGATTTTTTGAGCATCGCAGGGTACCCCCACGCAGTGGGGGTGAGCGTTCGGGGCGCGTGGGGTTCTCAGGGGGCGCCGCGACGCGCCCCTTGAGTGCCTGCCCGGCATGAGGGCACGCGGAACCAACTTCAATCGGAAGCGAGCCCGCCACGCGGCAGACAGCGCGACGCCGCTGACGCCATGCACCCCTACTTCCCCATCCCCGGCGGCCGCAACACCGCCCCCACCAGCTCATCAATATCCCCCATCGTATCCATCTGCCCATCCAGGATCAGGTGGCTAAGCCCATGCACCAGACTCCAGCACTGCAAGGCCACCGTTTTCACACGCGGATCATCCGCCGGCGCCCCCAGAAAGCCAGCGACCCCACTGCTCAGCACCGTAAACGCCGTCTGCCCCGCCTCGCCCAACTCCTCACTATGATGGGTACTGGTAAAGCGCCCGAACATGAGTCGGAACAGGGCCGGGTTCTTGCGGGCAAAACCTACATAGCCACGCCCGGCGCCAAAAAAGCCATTACCGCTGGCAGCCCCCTCGGTCAGGGCAAAGGTAAAGCGCCGGAAGCCCTCGGCGGCCATGGCCATCATCAAGGCTTCCTTGTTGGCAAAGTGCCGGTAGGTGGCATTGGGTGACACGCCCACCTGCCGCGCCAGTTCGCGCAGGCTGAAATCTGCGGTATCCCCCTGTTCAAGCAGGTGCAGCCCGGCCTCGACCAGAGCGGCACGGAGGTTGCCATGGTGGTAGCTACCCGACGAACGGCTGCCATTGTCTGCTTCGGTTGATGTTGACATTGTGAACATCCAAATCTACGATGTTCACATCATACACATTCGCCTGCCTACAGGCATCAACCAGAAGAAGAGGGCCGGATCATGAGCGATAGCGGACTGCTTGAGCGTGCGGTGGGCTGGGTGGGCGAACAAATGGCAAAACGCGTACCCTACGCCGCCTCCAACATCTTTCTCGAAGGCGCTTTTGCGCCGGTGCATACCGAAACCACGAGCACCGAACTGAAAGTGCGCGGCGAGATTCCGCCGGCGCTGAACGGCATGCTGGCGCGAACCGGACCCAATCCCATCGAAGTCGCCAACCCGGCCACCTACCACTGGTTCCTGGGCGACGGCATGGTGCACGGTCTGCGCCTGCGTGAGGGCAAGGCGCTGTGGTATCGCAACCGCTGGGTGGGCAGCGACCGTGCGCAGGATTTGCTGGGCCGCCCGACCTTGCCGGGGCCGCGCCGGGGCGTATCGGACGTGGTCAACACCAATATTATTGGCCATGGTGGTCGCCTTTGGGGCCTGGTAGAGGCCGGCGCCTTCCCGGTCGAAATGGACGCTGAGCTGAACAGCCTCCGGCATGGCCTTTTTGACAGCCGGATTAACGCTGCCTTCAGCGCGCACCCGCATCTTGACCCGCTGACGGGGGAACTGCATGCCATCTGCTATGACCCGCTCAAGCCCAACCGCATCCAGCATCTGGCCATCGACGCCCATTGCCAGCTCAGCCGGCAGGTGGACATTCCCGTCAAGCACGGCCCCATGATCCACGACTGTGCCATCACCCGCAGCCAGGTGGTCATTCTTGACCTGCCGGTGACCTTTTCCGTGGGGCTGGTGCTCAAGGGCAGTGGCCTTCCCTACCGCTGGAACCCGCAGCACGCGGCGCGTGTTGGCCTGTTGCCGCGCCTGGGTAGTGGCGGCGAGGTGCGCTGGTTCAGCGTCGAGCCTTGCTATGTCTTCCATACCTGCAATGCCTACGACCTCGATAACGGGGGCGCCATCCTGGACGTGGTCGTGCACGACCGCATGTTCGACCGCTCGCGGCAGGGCCCTGACAGCAAGCGCGTGACCTTTGAGCGCTGGGTGCTCGACCCGGTGACGATGAGCGTCAAGCGCACTGTACTTTCCGACCGGCATCAGGAGTTTCCACGTCTGGACGAGCGCCTGACTGGCAGCCCCTACCGCTACGCCTATACCGTGGGTACCGACGCCAGCTCGGCGGCCACGGGCACCGAGCCCCTGTATCGCCATGACCTCAAGCTGGGGCGCACGGACATGCACAGTTACGGCACCCACCATGTGTCCGGCGAGGCGGTGTTCGTGCCGCGTCATGCCAATGCCGCCGAGGATGAGGGCTGGCTGCTGTCCTACGTGTATGATCTGACGGACGACAGCAGTGCGGTGGTTATTGTCAACGCCGATGACATCGGTGGCGAGCCGCAGGCCGTGATCGAGCTGCCGGTACGGGTGCCGCTGGGCTTTCACGGCAACTGGATTGCAGACGCATCGTAAAAAACAGGACGGAGGAGGGCGGTATGGGGCGGTTGCTGGTCAGGCTCGTCGTTATCGCCCTGTTGCTGGGCGGCACATCCGCCGCCCGTGCGCAGGTGTTCTGTGTCTTCGATATTCTCGGCACGCAGGGCCCGCTCTACAGCGCCATGAAGGGCTATGCCCTGCAGGCTCGCGCCTGGGGCGCAAACCTGGAGGTGCGCCCCTATGTTGACGAGGGTGTCGCCGCCGAAGAGTTCAAGGCCGGGCAGTGCGATGCCGTACTGCTGACCGGGGTGAGGGCGCGCCAGTTCAATCACACCGTGGGCAGCATCGACTCCATCGGGGCAATGCCGGGCTATCCACAATTAAAACTGCTGTTACAAACCCTGGCACACCCCGAAGCGGCCAAACTGATGGTAAGCGGTCCCTACGAGGTGGCGGGCATCATGCCGCTGGGCGCCGCCTACCTTTTCCTGCGTGACCGCCATATCGACAGCGTGGCAAAAATGGCCGGCAAGAAAATGGCCGTGCTGGACTATGACCAGGCCCAGTTGCGCATGACCGAGCGCATCGGTGTGCAGCCTGTATCGTCTGATGTCAGCAATTTTGCCGGCAAGTTCAACAATGGCGTAGTGGATATTGTGGCGGCGCCGGCCGTGGCCTACATGCCGCTCGAACTGTACAAGGGGGTCGGCACCCACGGTGTGGTGGTGAAAATGCCGGTGGCGCAACTGACCTTCCAGCTGCTGCTGCACCGCCAGCAGTTTCCCGAGGGCTTCGGCCAGCATTCACGCGAATATTTCCTGGGCATGTTTGAACCCGCGCTCAAGGCTGTGCAGGAGGCCGAAGACCAGATCATGTTCTTTTATCCACCTCCGGACGGCGACGCAGAGAAGTATCAGGAGATGATGCGTGAGGCGCGCATCAGCATGACGGCGGAAGGCATCTATGATCGTCGTATGATGAGCATCATGAAGAAGGTCCGCTGCCGGCTGGATCCCGGCAATGTGGAATGCAGTGACAACCGTGAGTAAGGCCATGACAGCAATCAACATGACAGCCATCAAGTCGGTGCTGCTGCTGGCGGCCCTGTGCGGGGGCATGAGCGCGCAGGCCGATCCGGCACCCGACCAGTCGGCGGCCCTGCACTTCCTTGACGATTTTTATGCAGCCCTCAAGCAGCACGACGCCAGCGCACTCTCCGGCATGATCGCCGGCACCGCGCCGGTGGTGGTGCTGTTTGACGATGGCGACGGCGAGCAGACTTTTACCCTGAGCAAGGCCGAATATCTCCAGCAGGTCAGGGCCGTCTGGCATTTTGCCAGCGACGAAAGCTATAGCGTCAAGGACATCAGCTACCACGCGGCGGCCAGCGCCGGTGCACCCGCCGTGGTATCCCTCGTCGACAGCGAAAGCCGTACCATCCTCGACAACCCCAGCGGCCAGCGCAACCGCATGGAAATCAGCCTGGCGGCCACCCAGGGCCGCATCATGATTGTCGCCATCAAGACCCACACGGTTATCTGGTAGGCCGGGCTCTCCTTTGCCCTAAAACAGTTCCTCCGGCGCCACCTGTGGCCCGTTATTGGGGCCCGAGCCGGCGGGCTGGTCGGGAATGCCGGTGCCCAGCGTGGACAGGCGCTCGGTCTGTATCCAGTCGGGCACGCTGTCGGGGTCGCCCTCGTTGCTGCGCTGGCCAGTCTGCTTGTTCACATACACCATGGTCAGACCGGTGGGCATGGGGCGCTGTACCACGGGCGTGTTGGCCAGTGCCTTGGTCATGTACTCGATCCAGATGGGCAGGGCGGCATAACCGCCGTATTCCAGCCGGCCCAATGGCTGCGGCCCGTCGAAGCCTACCCAGGCAGTGGCCACCAGCTTGGGATTGAAGCCCGAGAACCAGGCGTCCTTGGCGTCGTTGGTGGTGCCGGTCTTGCCGGAAATATCGGAACGGCCCATTTTCAGTGCAGCGGTAGCGGTACCGTGGCGGATCACATCGGCGAGGATGGAGTCGATCTGGAAGGCTGTGCGCGCATTCATGATACGCGGCGCTATGGGGTAGCCGGGGTTGAGCGCCGATGACGCCGCCACCGGCGCTGGCGGCGGCGTCACCGTAATCGTGTCGCCCGAGCCGCTGATCATCGTCGTATCGGCATCGTCACCCCCTGAAGCGGCCGGTGCCGCCGTCGCTACTTCGCACGCCTGGCAAACGCGCGGTGGATTGGCCTGGAAGAGCACGTTGCCCTTGAGGTCCACCACCTTGTCGATGAAATAAGGCGTCACCCGGTAGCCGCCATTGGCCAGCGTGGCGTAACCGGTCACCATCTGGATGGGCAGCACATCGGCGGTGCCCAGCGCCAGCGTCAGGTTCTGCGGCATCTTGTCTTCCGGCAGGCCGAAGCGGGCCACGTAATCACGGGCATTGTTGACACCCACGGCCTGCAGCAGGCGTATGGACACCATATTGCGCGACATATAGAGCGCCTGCCGCAGGCGGATGGGTCCGAGGAAGTCGCCATCCGAATTGGCCGGGTGCCAGGCGTTGGGGCCGTCGCCAAAGCTGAGCGGGCCATCGTTGATGATGCTGGCCGGGGTGTAGCCGTGTTCCAGCGCATCGGCGTAAATAAAGGGTTTGATGGTGGAGCCAACCTGCCGCCAGCTTTGCAGCGCCCGGTTGAATTTGCTCTGGGTATAGTCAAAGCCACCCACCACGGCCTCCAGTCCACCGGTTTCGGCATTGAGCGAAATGAGCAGACCCTCGACCTGCGGTATCTGTACCAGCCGCCAGTGCTTGTCGGGCTGCTCCTGCACGCGAATGATGTCGCCCACCTGCACGATGTCTGCGGCCGACGTCGGTGCCGGCCCCATGCTGTTCACACTCTTGTAGGGCCGCGCCCACTTCAGGTTGTTCCAGTCGATATGGATGCTGCGTCCGTCGGAAAGCACGGCATCGACCGAGTTGTTGTCGACTGCCGTCACCTTGGCCGGCGGCAGGCCGCCCACGTAGTAGTAATTCGCCAGGTCCTGATTGTGGGCCTCGGCCCCGCGCCAGCCGTGGCGCTGGTCATAGGCCAGCAGGCCATCGGTGACCGCATCGGCGGCGGCATTCTGACGCACAGAGCTAACAGTGGTATAAACCTTGTATCCTGATGTATATATGTCTTCGCCGAAGCTCTGCACCAGTTGGTCGCGTACCATCTCGGCCAGGTAAGGGGCATTGACTTCGCTGATGTTGCCGTGGAAATTAAGCGCTACCGGCGCAGCGATGGCCTCATCGTGGTCAGCCTGGTTGATATAGCCCAGGCTCAGCATGCGGTCGATGATCCAGTTGCGGCGGATCAGGGCGCGCTGGGGGTTATTGACGGGGTTGTAGGTCGAAGGCGCCTTGGGCAGGCCGGCAATCATGGCCAGCTGTGCCAGGTTCAGGCTGCTGATGGGCTTGCTGTAATAGACTTCCGCTGCCGCTCCGATACCATAGGCGCGGTGGCCCAGAAAGATTTTATTGACGTAAAGAGTCAGAATCTCCTGCTTGGAAAGTGTATCTTCTATTTCCTTGGCAAGCAGAAGTTCCGTAAACTTGCGGCTGAAGGTGCGCTCCCGCGTCAGGAAGTAATTCTTGGCCACCTGCATGGTGATGGTGGAGCCGCCTGACTGCACATGACCGGCGCGCAGCATGTCCACGAAGGCCCGCGCCAGGCCCTTGTAGTTGATGCCTTCGTGTTCGAAGAAGCGGTCGTCCTCGGCTGCCAGGATGGCTTTGATGTACAGCGGTGGGATCTGCTCGTAGCTGAGGGGGGTTGTGTGCTTCTCTCCGAATTCGGCAATCAGCTTGCCATCGCTGCTGAGAACCTGTAAGGGTGTCTCGAAACGTACCTGTTTCAGGGTTTCGACGTCTGGCAATTGGGGGGCTACGTAAAGGTAGATTCCCGCCGGAATGAGCATCACGCCACAAAACATAAAAGCCAGTGCGGCAAGGATTGCCTCCCGACGCCCTGTATGTATTGATTTTATCATGTAGTATCAACTGGTTACGGTAGTAGACCACGCCGGCCCGAGAGCAGTTTATCATTATACGTGCTCGCTGGCGCTTGTTAACCAATTGCACACATGATAAGAGTAGTATTTAATGTAGTGGCGTATAAATGTGACGTAAGTGCACATTTTCAATAGAAAAAAATAACAAGGGGTTCAGGACCGTGCTGCAGCTGCCCTTCTCGAAAAAGAGTCACGCCCTGCTTGGGCTGGACATCAGCTCCACCTCGGTGAAGCTGCTGGAGCTGAGTCGCCAGGGCGACCGCTACCGGGTGGAGAGCTATGGCGTCGAGCCATTGCCCCAGAATGCCGTGGTGGAGAAAAACATCACGGACATAGAGGGCGTTGGCGAGGCCATCGGCAGGCTGATTGCGCGCGTCAAGCCGCATGCCCGAGGCGCCGGCGTGGCCGTAGCCGGTTCCGCCGTCATCACCAAGATCATCGAGATGGATGCCAACCTTACCGATGACGAGCGTGAGTCCCAGATCCGTATCGAAGCCGACCAGTACATCCCCTACCCCCTCGATGAAGTCAGCATAGACTTCGAAGTCATTGAGCCCGTCGCCAACAACCCCGAACGCGTCAACGTGCTGCTGGCTGCCTCGCGCACGGAAAACGTCGAGCTGCGCGTGGATGCCCTGGGCATCGGCGGCCTCGTCGCCAAGGTGGTTGATGTCGAGGCCTATGCCATGGAGCGCGCCTTCGGCCTGCTCGCCGACTCCCTGTCCTGCGGCCCTGACGCCACGGTAGCCATCATCGACGTCGGCGCCACCATGACCACCCTCAACGTGGTCAACGACCGCAAGATCATCTATACCCGCGAACAGCTTTTCGGCGGCAAGCAGCTGACCGAAGAAATCCAGCGCCGCTATGGTCTTTCCTTTGAAGAAGCCGGCCTCGCCAAGAAGCAGGGCGGCCTGCCTGACGACTATGAGTCCGAAGTGCTGCGTCCTTTTATCGAGGCCGTCGTGCAGCAGGTGACGCGCTCCCTGCAGTTCTTCTTCTCGTCCAGCCAGTACAATGACGTCGACCACATTGTGCTGGCGGGGGGTACGGCGTCTATTGAAGGCATCAGCAATCTCATACAGGACAAGCTGGGTACGCCGGTTGCAGTGGCCAACCCGTTTATGAACATGTCGCTGTCTCCGCGCGTCAATGCGGCCGCCATCAGCAATGATGCGCCCTCACTGATGATCGCCTGCGGCTTGGCCATGAGGAGTTTTGATTAATGTCACGGATAAACCTCCTCCCCTGGCGCCAGGAGCGGCGCCAGGAGCTGAAACGTGAGTTCATAGCCGTCAATTTGTTTGTGGTGATTATTGCCGTGGTGCTGCTCGGGGTTGGTTACACCTGGCTGTCCACGCAGATCAGCGAGCAGGATGAGCGCAACAGCTATATCAGTGCCCAGATCGATCAGCTTGATGACCAGATCAAGCAGATTGATGACCTTACCAAGCGTCGCGACGACCTGCTGGCGCGCATGAAGGTCATTGAAGACCTGCAGGGCCGGCGCCCTGGTGTCGTTCATGTGTTTGACGAGTTTGTGCGGGTTATCCCGGCTGGCGTGTACCTCACGTCACTGGATCGCCATGGGGACCTGTTCAGTATCCATGGTGTCGCCGAAACCAAAAACGAAGTGTCCGATCTCATGCGCAATCTGGATGCCTCTCCCTGGTTCCAGTCGCCGCAGTTGTCCAGTGTTGTCGAAAACCAGAAAGCGGCTGCTCCAACGACAAGCAGCAGCGACAAGAATGCTGCGGTAGATGCCCCCGCCACCAATCAGTTTACGCTAACGGTCATGTTGCGTCCGCAGGACGTGCCGGGTAAGGACAAGGGCGATGCCGCGAAGACTCAGAATGGCGGGGGTGGAAAATGAAACTCACTGATGTACAAGAGTTTTTTACCAGCCTGCAAGGCCTGGACCCGGAAAATATCGGGTCCTGGCCACTACCGGTCAAGCTCTGCGTATATGCCATTGTCTTTGTTGTTGTGCTGGTGGCGGGCTATGCCTTTGAGCTCAAGCCCATGCAGGATACGGTGGCCGAGGGGGTGCAGAAGCAGGCATCCCTGCTCGATGATTTTGAAAAGAAAGTGTTCAAGGCCGAGAATCTTGCCGTATATCAGGCACAGTTGAAGGATATGGAAGATTCCTTTGGTGCCTTGTTGCGGCAGCTGCCGGCCGATACCGAGGTGCCCGGCCTGCTGGAAGACATCGATCATACCGGGGTGGGTAGCGGGCTTGAAGTGCAGTCCATTGACTTGCAGGGTGAGGTGCAAAAGGACTTCTACGCCGAGCAGCCCATCAATATCAGGGTGCAGGGCGATTATCATGCCATGGGTGCTTTTGTCAGCGGCGTTTCTGCCTTGCCGCGCATTGTCACCTTGCATGACTTCACGATTACGCCCATCACCAGTAATCATTTCAAGGATGATGGCGCACCGGTGTTGACCATGACCATTCTGGCCAAGACCTACCGCTACACCGAAGCGGCTGACGACAACGGCAAGTCGAAGACTACCGGCGGTAACGGGAGCAGCAGCAAATGAAAGCTATCCGTATCATGATACTGGGCTGCCTTGCCGTGCTTGAGTTGAGTGCCTGTTCGGCACAGATTGATGACGTCAAGCAGCAGATGGCTGAAATCCGCAAGAAGCCGCGCGGCAAGGTTGAGCCGCCGCCGACCTTTACGCCAATGCCGACCTTTATTTACGCCGCGCACCAGTTGCGCAGCCCGTTTGCTCCGCCGCTGACACAGGACGAGATTGACTACAAGAACGCGCCCAAGGTGACGCCGGACTTCAACCGGCCCCAGGAATACCTGGAGCGTTACAATCTGGAATCCCTGCGTATGCGCGGCACCATGCAGCGGCCTGGCAGTCAGCTGTTTGCCCTGGTCGAGGACAGCGACGGCGGCGTGCAGCGGGTCAAGGTTGGCAACCATCTGGGCAAGAATCAGGGGCGTATCATACAAATCTCGCCGAACCAGATTTCCATCATTGAAATCGTGCCGGACGGGCGGGATGGCTGGGTGGAGCGGCCCCGTAGTCTCGTGCTAACGGAAAACTGAGTCTGGAGCATGTGACCATGGAAATTTTCAACAACAATGCAGCCGGAAAAAGAACAATGAAACATCGAATTTGGCTGGGGCTGTTTGCCCTTTTGGTCATGGCTCAGACCGGTCTGGCTGCCGACAAGGAAGCGCTGGAGCAGGCGGATTTTGTGGCGTTGCCAGGGGATGAGGTACAGATTCGTCTGACCTTCGATCAGGCTGCGCCGGACCCGACGGCCTACAAGATCGACAAGCCCGCGCGTCTGGTGTTCGATTTCAACAATACCCGCAGTGCTCTGCCAGGCAAGTATTTCAGCCTGGGTAGTGGCAATGCCCGCAGCATGACGGTGGTCGACTCCCGTGATCGCGCACGCGTTATCGTGAATCTGGGGGAACTCGCCGGCTATAGCACCAAGGTCAATGGCAACCAGTTGTTCATTACCATCGGCAAGTCCGAAGTGGGAGCAGACAATACCCCGATCCTGATGTCTACGCCGAAGGCCGTTGCGGCCTTGGGGCGGTCTATCGACACGGTTGACTTCCGTCGTGGCGAGCAGGGTGATGGCCAGGTCGTGATTGATCTTTCCGAGGCCTCCATCCCGGTCGATGTGCAGCAGCAGGGTAACAAGATTGTTGCGCGCTTCGTGGGTACCCGTCTGCCAGAGAAGCTGCGGCGGCGCCTGGATGTGTCTGACTTTGCCACGCCGGTCAAGTCAATTGACGCGTATAGCGACAACGGTAATACCGTTCTGGTCGTCGAGCCTCAGGGCGAGTTCGAGTACCTGGCCTACCAGACCGACAACAAGCTGACCATCAGCGTCAAGCCGCTCACCAAGGATAACAAGAGCGAGAAAGCCTTTGCCTACACCGGTGAAAAGCTGTCCCTGAATTTCCAGGACATTGACGTGCGCACGGTGTTGCAGCTGATTGCTGACTTTACCTCCATGAATCTGGTGGCCAGCGACACGGTTTCCGGCCGCATTACCCTGCGCTTGCAGAATGTGCCCTGGGACCAGGCCCTGGACCTCATCCTCAAGACCAAGGGGCTCGACAAGCGCACGGTCGGCAACGTCATGCTGGTAGCCCCGGCCGATGAAATTGCCCGGCGCGAACAGCTAGAGCTGCAGGCCAACGCCCAGACCGAACAGCTGGCGCCCTTGCACACCGAGTTTATCCAGATCAACTATGCCAAGGCCCAGGATCTTTCAGTCCTGATAAATGGCACCACAGGTGGTGGCAACCTGCGCAGTGCCGGCATCAGCCGCCTGCTGTCTGATCGTGGCAGCGTCACCGTCGATACGCGTACCAATACCCTTATTCTCGTGGATACCGGCAAGAAGATTGACGAGATTCGCGACATCATTGCCAAGCTGGATATCCCGGTTCGGCAGGTGCTGATCGAAAGTCGCATCGTGCTGGCGACTACGACCTTTGACAAGGAGTTGGGAGTCAACTGGGGGATTCTGCACCAGAACGGCAACAGCAATCGCTACGTTGTTGCGGGCACCCAAAATGGGGTGACCGATGTTGCGACTGCAACCAGTAGTGGCTCCGGCACTATCACCGTTAATTCGAACGATGCCATGGCCGTGGATTTGGGCGCTACCGGCGCGGGTGTTTCTTCGCTGGCAGTCGGCCTGCTGAATGTCGACAACATACTGCTCGACCTGCAGCTGTCTGCCCTGCAATCGGAAGGCCACGGTGAAATTGTGGCGACACCCAAGGTCATGACGGCCGACAAACAGAGGGCGCGTGTTGCCTCGGGCGAAGAAGTTCCGTATCTGCAGTCGACCTCAAGCGGTGCGACAGCGGTTTCTTACCAGTCTGCCGAGCTGGCGCTGGAAGTGACGCCAAGCATCACCCCTGATGGCCGTATCAGCATGGATCTGAATCTGACGGACAATAGCGTCGGCGCCTCGATTCCGACAGTGGGCGATATTCTCAACACCAATGAGTTGCAGACGCATGTCGTGGTGGATGATGGCCAGACGGTGGTGCTGGGCGGCATTTTCAAGGACACGAAGAACAGCAGCGTGACCAAGACGCCGTTCCTGGGGGATATTCCTTACCTGGGGCGCTTGTTCAGCCAGACGGTTGATTCCGATGAAAAGGATGAGCTGCTGATATTCGTAACGCCGCGTCTGGTAACCGACGCCTTTGCCTCGAAGTAAGTACAGGGCACGGGACAATCGGGCTTGAAGAAATTTCGTGGCAATGTCTTTCTGGTAGGGCCGATGGGGGCGGGTAAAACCACCATCGGCCGTCACCTCTCTGATATCCTGCACCAGGAATTTGTCGACTCCGACCATGAAATAGAGGCGCGCTCCGGCGCCAATATTCCGTGGATTTTCGACGTGGAGGGTGAGGAAGGATTCCGGCACCGCGAAGAGCTGGTTATTGATGCCCTGACCCAGCGCAAAAATATCGTGCTGGGCACGGGTGGTGGCGCCGTCTTGAGGCAGGCCAATCGGCAATACCTGCATGAGCGTGGCACCGTCGTGTATCTGCAAACGCCTGTCAGCCTGCAACTGGAGCGCACCGGCCGCGACCGCAACCGCCCCCTGTTGCGTACCAGCGACCCCCAACAGAAGCTCAGCGAGCTGCTGGCCTTGCGTGAACCCCTGTACCTGGAGATCGCGCACATTGTCATGCCGACGTCGGGTGGCTCGGCACGCGACCTTGCCATGAAAATCGTGCACGCGCTCAACGCCCTCTCGGGTTAGAATAGCCATCCTCAGTCACTGTCTTTGCTGTTTTCATGCAAAATCTGCTCGTGGAGCTGGGCGAACGCTCCTACCCCATCCTGATTGGTACTGACCTGTATGACCGGTCCGAAGCCCTGCATGCCTTTATCAAGGGGCGTCAGGTCCTGGTCGTGTGCAATACCACGGTAGCACCCCTCTATCTTGAGCGCCTGCTGGCTGCCCTGTCTGAGTTTGTGGTGGCCACCGTGATCCTGCCCGACGGTGAGCAGTACAAGAACCTCGACCACCTGGACCGCATCTACAGTGCCCTGCTGGAGCATCGCTTCAGCCGCAATTGCACCCTGATCGCCCTCGGCGGCGGGGTAGTGGGCGACATGACCGGCTTTGCCGCCGCCACCTACCAGCGCGGCGTGCGCTTCATCCAGATACCGAGCACCCTGCTGGCGCAGGTGGATTCCTCCGTCGGTGGCAAGACCGGCGTCAATCACGCCCTCGGCAAGAACATGATCGGCGCCTTCAAGCAGCCGCAGGCCGTGCTGGCCGATATTGACCTGCTCAAGACCCTGCCCGAGCGCGAGTTGGCCGCCGGTCTGGCCGAAGTCATCAAGTACGGCCTGATCCGCGACCTGCCCTTTCTCGCCTGGATCGAAGCCAATATGCCGCTCCTGCTGGCCCGTGACCCCGACACCTTGGGTGAGGCGGTCTATCGCTCCTGCCAGAACAAGGCGGCGGTGGTGGCGGCCGACGAGCTGGAAAATGACCAGCGTGCCATCCTCAACCTCGGCCACACCTTCGGCCATGCCATCGAGACCGGGCTGGGCTATGGCAAATGGCTGCATGGCGAGGCCGTGGCTACCGGCATGCTCATGGCGGCCGACCTGTCATGGCGCCTCGGCTGGCTGGCTCAGGACGATGTACTGCGCGTGCGCCGCCTCCTGCTCGCCGCCGGCCTGCCGGTAGTCCCGCCAGCCACCATCAGTTCTGACCAATTCCTCGACCTGATGGCGGTGGACAAGAAAAATGTAGACGGCCGCCTGCGTCTGGTGCTTTTGCGGGGTCTTGGCAATGCCGTGGTCAGCGAAGCGGCGGCACCCGACCTGCTGCTGCAAACCCTGCGTGCCGGCAAGGCTCTCGGTGAGGTGGTCGCCTGATGCGCCGTCCCTCGCTGCCCCTGTTGTTCACCTTTGCCGGGCTCCTGGCCCTGCTGGCTGTCATCGCTGTTGCGCTAGTCATGAAAAAGCCGGTGCCAGTGGCAACGGATGACGATGACGACGACGATGGCACGACCACCGATGTGGTAGCTGCTACCGCGACACAGGGCCGTCACTTTGACCCCACGTTTGGCAGTCTGGCAGCGCTGGTGCCGCAGGGCGGCAGCGCACCGGTATTGCAGTCGGCGGCGGCCATGGTTGGCAGTGCCGTCCCGGTGGAGGCTCACGGCAAGCAATTCCATGATCTGGCCTGGCTACAGCAGCAGGGTAATGACAGCTATACCCTGCAAGTGCTGGCCGCGCGTAGCGAAGATGCCGTCAGGCAATTCATCGCCGGGCAGAAAGACCCGGACCAGTACGGCTACTTTCAGAGTGTCGAGGACGGCCAACCCTGGTTTATCGTGGTCTACGGCAGCTACGGCAGCCGTGTGCAGGCCGAGGGCACGGTGCCCTCGCTGGCCGATCTTGGTTTCCCGACCCGGCCCTTTGCCAAGGCCTTCAGTGCGTATGTCAGCGACATTACCGCTCCCGCCGCACAGCCGGCGGCGGTCATCGTCAGTGCTCCGACGCCTGCGGCGGCGCCGCTCCCTGCGCCCCAGCCCTGACTATGAGCTTGGGGTAAGGCGGACAAATCGGCTACAGTAGAGGGGTTCCGGGCAATCCCGGCACACTTTTGGCTTGTAAGCTTGGGGTGGCGCTGAGAGTCGCCCCGTGTTTGTCGTGCCATAATTGAGCACACGGCCGTTTGCCTGTAGAATGTGCCTCCATTTTTGCCCGCCATTTATGGATGTGTGGCCGGACACCCCTTGTATCGTTGTTCCATAAGGTAAAGCTAGATGCCCAAGCAGTCGCTTGCCAACCCAGGTCTGTATCAGCCGGACGAGTTCCGGGATAACTGCGGTTTTGGTCTTATCGCCCATATGAAAGGGCAGGCCAGCCATGACCTGGTACAGACCGCCATCCATTCACTGTCTTGCATGACACACCGTGGCGCCATCGCTGCGGATGGCAAGACCGGGGATGGCTGTGGCCTGCTCCTGGCCATGCCGGAAAGCTTCTTTCGCGAGGTGGCCAAAACCGAGCTTGGCGTTACCCTCGCAGACTGTTTTGGTGCAGGCCTGGTGTTCCTGAATACCGACCCGGCCTTGGCCACGCGCGCGCGCGACATCGTCAACAAGGAACTGCTGGCCGAGGGCCTGGGCATCGCCGGCTGGCGTCCCGTGCCGACTGATGCCTCCATCCTGGGCGAAATCGCCCTGCGCACCCTGCCGGTGTTCGAGCACCTGTTCGTCAATGCCCCTGGCCTTGATCGCATCACCACCAACCGCAAACTCTTCCTGGCCAGGCGCCGGGCCGAGCAGCAGCTCAAGAACGACCCGCTGTTCTATATTCCCACGCTGTCCACCGACGTCATCTCCTACAAGGGCCTGATGATGCCGGCTGACCTGCCGCGCTTTTACAAGGACCTCGATGATGCGCGCCTGTGCACGCACATCACCGTCTTTCACCAGCGCTTCTCCACCAATACGCTGCCGCGCTGGCCGCTGGCCCAGCCCTTCCGTTATCTCGCCCACAATGGCGAGATCAACACCATCACGGGCAACCGCAACTGGTCCATGGCACGCACGCCCAAGCTCAGCAACCCCCTGCTGCCGGGCCTGACCGAGCTGACGCCGCTGGTCAACCGCACCGGCTCCGACTCGTCCTCCATGGACAACATGCTGGAAATCCTCATGGCCGGCGGTATGGACCTGTTCCGTGCCCTGCGCATGCTGGTGCCGCCCGCCTGGCAGAACGTGGAGACCATGGACGCCGACCTGCGCGCGTTCTACGAGTACAACTCCAAACACATGGAAGCCTGGGACGGCCCCGCCGGCCTCGTCATCACCGACGGCCGCTACGCCATCTGCATGCTCGACCGCAATGGCCTGCGCCCGGCGCGCTGGGTCATTACCAAAAATGGCTATATCACCCTCGCCTCTGAAATCGGCGTCTGGGGCTACAAGCCGGAAGATGTCGTGGCCAAGGGCCGCGTCGGTCCGGGCAAGATGCTGGCTGTCGATACGCAAACCGGCGAGGTGCTGGACACCAACGCCATCGACACGCGCCTGAAAAACGCCCAGCCCTACAAGCAGTGGCTGCGTGAAGAGTCGCTACACATTGAAAACGACGAGGAAATGGAAGCGCAACTGCTGAGCCAGACGGACAGCGGCAAGCTCAAGGCTTACCAGAAGATGTTCCTGGTCACCTTCGAAGAGCGCGACCAGATCATGCGCCCGCTGGCCGAAAGCGGTCAGGAGGCTGTCGGCTCCATGGGCGACGACACCCCCATGGCCGTGCTCTCGCAGCGCGTGCGCCACGTGGCCGACTATTTCCGCCAGCAGTTCGCGCAGGTGACCAACCCGCCCATCGACCCGCTGCGCGAATCCATCGTCATGTCGCTGGAGACCTGTCTCGGCGCTGAGATGAATGTGTTTGAAGAGTCGGCTACCCATGCCAACCGCGCCATTCTCTCCAGCCCGATCCTGTCGCACAGCAAGTTCAGCCGCCTGCTCGACATACAAAAGCCTGGCTATGGCGTCGAAGTCATCGACCTCAACTACCCTGAAACCGAAGGGCTGGCGGCGGCGATTGCGCGTATCTGCGCCCAGGCCGCTACGGCTGTGAAGGGCGGCAAGGTGCTGATCGTGCTGTCTGACCGCGACATTCGCCCCGGCTACCTGCCCGCCAATGCGCTCATGGCCACCGGCGCGGTGCACCATCACCTCATTGGTGTCGGTCTGCGCTGCGACAGCAATATCCTGGTCGAAACCGGCACCGCGCGTGACCCGCACCACTTTGCCGTGCTGCTGGGCTTTGGCGCCACCGCCATTTACCCCTACCTCGCCTATGACGTGATCGCCGACATGGTGCGCTCGGGCGAAATCCTGGGCGACCCGCTGGAAGCACAGGCCTATTTCCGCAAGGGCATCAACAAGGGCCTGCTCAAGATCCTGTCCAAGATGGGCATTTCCACCGTCGCCTCCTACCGGGGCGGGCAGCTGTTCGAGGCCGTGGGCCTCGCCAGCGACGTGGTGGACACCTGCTTCAAGGGCGTGTCCTCGCGCATCCAGGGCGCCGGCTTTGCCGAGCTGGAGTCGGACCAGAAGCAACTGGCTGCCGACGCCTGGAAGGCCCGCAAGGGCATTGATCAGGGTGGCCTGCTCAAGTTCGTGTACGGCAAGGAATACCACGCCTTCAACCCCGACATGATCGAGACCCTGCACCGCGCCGTGCGCTCGGGTGACTACGGTCACTACAAGAACTACGCCGAACTGGTGAACACCCGCCCGGTGGCCACCATCCGCGACCTCCTGCAGATCAAGCCGGATATCAAGCCGGTGGCCCTGCACGACGTCGAAGCCATCGAAAAAATCCTGCCGCGCTTTGACTCCGCCGGCATGTCTCTGGGTGCCTTGTCGCCCGAGGCGCACGAGTCCATCGCCATTGCCATGAACACGCTGGGCGGGCGCTCCAACTCGGGCGAGGGCGGCGAAGACCCGGCGCGCTACGGCACCATCAAGAACTCCAAGATCAAGCAGGTGGCCTCGGGCCGCTTTGGCGTCACCCCCGCTTACCTGACCTCTGCGGAAGTCTTGCAGATCAAGGTGGCGCAGGGCGCCAAGCCGGGCGAGGGCGGCCAACTGCCCGGTGGCAAGGTCAATGCCCTGATTGCGCGCCTGCGTTACTCGGTGCCGGGCGTGACCCTGATCTCGCCGCCGCCGCACCACGACATTTACTCCATCGAAGACCTGGCGCAGCTGATATTCGACCTCAAGCAGGTCAATCCCAAGGCCCTCGTCTCGGTCAAGCTGGTGTCCGAGCCCGGCGTGGGCACCATCGCCGCCGGCGTGGCCAAGGCCTATGCCGACCTCATCACCATCTCCGGCTATGACGGCGGCACCGCCGCCTCGCCGCTGTCGTCCATCCATTATGCCGGCTCGCCCTGGGAACTGGGCCTGAGCGAGGCGCAGCAGGCCCTGCGCAGCAACGACCTGCGCGGCAAGGTACGGGTGCAGACCGACGGTGGCCTCAAGACCGGGCTGGACGTGGTCAAGGCCGCCATCCTCGGCGCCGAGAGCTTCGGCTTCGGCACCACGCCCATGGTGGCGCTGGGCTGCAAATACCTGCGTATCTGCCACCTCAACAACTGCGCCACCGGCGTGGCCACGCAGCAGGACCACCTGCGCGAGAACCACTACATCGGCGAGCCGGAAATGCTCATGAACTTCTTCAGGTTCGTGGCAACGGAAACGCGCGAGTGGATGGCCAGACTGGGCGTGAAGACGCTGGCCGAGCTGATCGGTCGCACCGACCTGCTCGAAAGCCTGCCGGGTGATACCGACAGGCAGCGCGGCCTCGACCTCAGCCCGCTGCTCGGCAATGACAGCATTCCGGCCAGCAAGCCGCAGTTCTGCCAGGTCGCCCGCAACGAGCCCTTCGACAAGGGCGTGCTGGCCGAGCACATGGTCGCCACCGTGCTGCCCGCCATCGAGCACAAGAGCGGCGGTACCTTCGAGTTTACGTCCTGTAATTGCGACCGCTCCATCGGCGCACGCATTTCCGGCGAAATCGCCCGTCGCCACGGCGACCTCGGCATGGAGTCGGCGCCCATCACCATCAAGCTCACCGGCACCGCCGGCCAGAGCTTCGGCGTGTGGAATGCTGGCGGCCTCGACATGTATCTCGAAGGCGATGCCAACGACTACGTGGGCAAGGGCATGGCTGGTGGCAAGCTCGTGATCGTGCCGCCCAAGGGCTCGCCCTTCAAGTCGCAGGACACCGCCATCATCGGCAATACCTGCCTCTATGGTGCTACCGGCGGCAAGCTGTTTGCGACCGGCACGGCGGGCGAGCGCTTTGGCGTGCGCAACTCCGGCTGCCATGCCGTCATCGAAGGCGCGGGCGACCATTGCTGCGAATACATGACCGGCGGCATGGTCACCGTGCTGGGCAGGACCGGCCTCAACTTTGGCGCGGGCATGACCGGCGGCTTTGCCTACGTGCTCGACCTCGACAACAACTTCTTTGACCGGGTCAACCACGAGCTGATCGACCTGCACCGCATCAGCGCCGAAAGCATGGAACAGCACCGCCACCACCTGCGCGCCGTCATCCAGGAATATGTGGATGAAACCGGCAGCGCCTGGGGTGAGGAGCTGCTGGACCGCTTCGATGAATACCTGCGCAAGTTCTGGCTGGTCAAACCCAAGGCCGCGAACATCAAGGAACTGCTGAAGAATACGCGTTCCAATCCCCAGTAACGCAATCACGTGACCCTCGTCCTGTGGCGAGGGTCAGGCAAGCACCGGCTTTGAGGCACGAACATGGCAGAACGCCTGAATAACGATTTCCAGTTTCTCGACGTAGCGCGGCAGGATCCCGAAAAACGGGACATGGAGTTGCGCCAGACGAAATTCGTGGAAATCTACCACCCGTTTGCCAAGGAAGAAGCGGCAGACCAGGCGCACCGCTGCCTGGGCTGTGGCAATCCTTATTGCGAATGGAAGTGCCCGGTGCACAACTACATTCCCAACTGGCTCAAACTGGTGGCTGAAGGCAACCTGTTCGAAGCGGCGGAGCTCTGCCACCAGACCAATACCCTGCCCGAAGTCTGTGGCCGCGTCTGCCCGCAAGACCGCCTCTGCGAGGGCGCCTGCACCCTGAATGACGGCTTTGGCGCCGTCACCATCGGCAGCACCGAGAAATACATTGTCGATACTGCCTTCGCCATGGGCTGGCGCCCCGACATGTCCAGGGTGGTGTGGACCGACAAGAAAGTCGCCATCATCGGCGCCGGCCCCGCCGGCCTCGGCTGCGCCGATGTATTGGTGCGCGCCGGCGTCAAGCCCGTGGTCTTCGACAAGTACCCGGAAATCGGCGGCCTGCTCACCTTCGGCATTCCCGAATTCAAGATGGAAAAAAATGTCATGGTCCAGCGCCGTGAGATTTTTGAAGGCATGGGCATCGAATTCCGCCTCAATACCGAAATCGGCAAAGACATCACTTTCGAGCAACTGCTCAGTGATTACGACGCCGTATTCCTCGGCATGGGCACCTACACCTACATGAAGGGCGGCTTTTCCGGTGAAGACCTGCCGGGCGTGTACGACGCGCTCGATTTCCTCATCGCCAACGTCAACCGCTGCCTCGGCTTTGAAAAACGGCCGCAGGACTATGTCGATCTGGCCGGCAAGAAAGTCGTGGTGCTGGGTGGCGGCGACACCGCCATGGACTGCAACCGCACCGCCATCCGTCAGGGCGCCGAGAGTGTGGCCTGCGCCTATCGCCGCGACGAAGAAAACATGCCCGGCTCGCGCCGCGAAGTGAAGAACGCGCGTGAAGAAGGCGTCGAGTTTCTCTTCAACCGCCAGCCCATCGCCATCATCGGCGACGCGCACGGCGGCGTCACCGGCGTCAAGGTCGTCGAAACCCGCCTGGGTGAAGCCGACGCCCGTGGCCGCCGCAGCCCCGAAGCCATCCCCGGCTCCGAGCAGGTGCTGGAGGCCGATGCCGTCATCCTTGCCTTCGGCTTCCGCCCCAGCCCCGCGCCCTGGTTTGCCTTTGCCGACATCAAGACCGACAACTCCGGCCGCGTGATCGCACCGGGCGAAGCCACCTACAAGTTCCAGACCAGCAACCCCAAGGTCTTTGCGGGTGGCGACATGGTGCGTGGCTCTGACCTGGTGGTGACGGCTATTTGGGAAGGCCGGCAGGCGGCTGAGGGCATTCTGGATTATCTGGATGTTTGAGTGCTGTGTGTGATTTGAATAAAAAGCCGCAGCGATGCGGCTTTTTCATTCGGCGGAGGGTAATATCAGTATGCGTGGCCCTTTGTGTTGGGCTAGCTCTAGTTAATCTGAATAATTTCAGTAACTTTCAAGCCTCAACCAAGAGGGTGCTTAAATGTCAGAGTATCATGTGGCATTGTCATTTGCGGGGGAGGATCGCGCATATGTTGATGACGTTGCTAGCGCTCTTAAGGATGAGGGGGTTGACGTTTTCTATGATTACTTTGAGGAGGTTTATCTTTGGGGGAAAGACTTATACGTGCACTTGTCTAATGTTTATCAGAACATGGCTATGTTTACAGTTGTTTTTGTGTCTGAAAGTTATAGAGACAAATTGTGGGCCAATCATGAGCTGAAAAGTGCACAAGCTAGAGCATTTTCGGAAAGTCGAGAGTACATTTTGCCTGCAATATTTGATGAGGGCGTGGAAATACCTGGCCTGTTAAAAACAACTGGGTATGTTCTGTTAAAAAATAAAACGCCAGAGCAACTATCGAAGCTGATCGTTGAGAAGTTAGAAAAATCTGGTGTCTCGCTGCGGCCTCAGACCTCATATTCTGAGGTGGTTAAAGCTGATGTTGACTTTTCATTGGCAAAGCCTGGCAATGTTGTGAATATCCTGAAGGGCCTTAGGACTTATACATGGGCCGTTCAGAACCCGGCAATTTTAAAAATTTTTGATTTGGATTGGGCGAATATTATTAACCCGGCAACTGACAATATCTGCTAAGCCGCATAAGCAATGTATTCGTTCTCAAAGTATTTTCTGACGCGCGCTGGTTTCCTCTGCAGCATGCGCATGTGTTCCGATGTTTTCTTC
>Ga0302195_10000281_pt1 | contig 39015 bp, 31 predicted proteins | sample II_Bog_N1_2_FD_198778 | JGI IMG/M metagenome (GOLD analysis project Ga0302195, IMG submission 198778) | Peat permafrost microbial communities from Stordalen Mire near Abisko, Sweden - II_Bog_N1_2 | ecosystem: Environmental > Terrestrial > Soil > Wetlands > Peat | place: Sweden: Abisko...
CTTGATGAGCAAAGCATTGGCCTTCATGCAAAAGCTACCAACCATGCCTGCGCACGTGATGAGTTATTTCCGGCATCCCGCTGTCGTATATGCCGCTTAGCTAATGTATTTGTGGGCCGGGTTAATATTACGGGCCTTGAGGGTTGAGGCTGTAAAAATCGCGAAGCCTGACGGCCCGCCTTTTTGTTGAGGCGGGCCGTTGTGTTTTTTTTGGGGGGAATTGCCGGGGCCGCCATGTGGCCTTGTGATGGCGCGGGTTGCACCCGCCCTGTCCGTTTCAGACCGCAGCCCGCTGGATGCAGCCTGCCTTGTGCGGCGTCAGCCCAGCCTGCCGGGCTGTGGGTCGCAGGGTGCGCTGTGCGCACGCGTGCAGGGCAAGAATTTTACGCCCGTGTATGATACCGCCCCCGTTACGCGTGCGCACAGCGCACCCTGCCTGTCCAAACCGCATCTCTCTTCCTGCGGACAAGGGGCCTCAAACCAGACACAGTATTGCCGCCCGACCTGTGGCTCCTGCCCTGAGCGTGGCGTCTGGTGTACCATCGGCTGCATGCCGCTAGCGAGGCAAGCCACCACCAACAAAAAACAAGAACAAAAAGGAGCCCGACGCATGGCCAGCAGAAATAATCATGTCCTGACCCTGTGCCTTTTCACCCTGATCGCCACCCTCCTGTGCAGCAGCGCCCAGGCACAATTGTTTTGCGTGTTCGACCCGCTGGGCACCGGAGGCGATTACTACTCGATGGCCAAGGACTACCAGCTTGCCGCCAAGCGCTGGAATGTGGATATCGAGCTTTCCGTTTTCACCGACGACGACAAGCTGGATGCGGCTTTCAAGGCCGGCCAGTGCGATATGGCAAGCATGATCGGCATGCGGGCGCGCCAGTACAATCTCTTCTCCGGCACGCTCGATGCGCCCGGCATGCTCGACAATTACGCCGAGGTGCGCGACGCCATGGACCTGATGGCCTCACCCAAGCTGGCAAAATTCATGGACCAGGGCGCCTACGAGGTGGTGGGCGTGCTGCCCGTGGGAGCGGCCTACGCGGTGGTCAATGATCGCCGCATCAATTCCCTGGAGGCCGCCGCCGGCCACAAGACGCCGATACTCGCCTGGGACCAGTCGCAAAAGCTGATGGCGGAAGACATGCACGTGATTCCCGTGCCCACCACGCTGATAAACTCCGCCACCCTGTTCAACAAGGGCGAGGCCGACTTCATCGTGGCGCCGGCCGTGCTCTACAAGCCGCTGGAGCTTTCACGCGGGGTGGGCAGCAAGGGCGGCATCATCCGCCGGCCGCTGTTCCAGTTCAGCATGCAGTTCATTTCCGTGCAGTCCAAATTCCCGCCTACTTTTGGCCAGAGCAGCCGCGAATATTTTGAGCAGCAGGTCACCCATGGCCTGGGCATTATCCACAACGGTGAGGACGCGCTCGACCAGCGGCTGTGGATTTATGCCCTGCACAGCGAAGCCGCCGAATGGGATACCGCCATGCGCGGCATCGTCGCCCACATGATCAAAAGCGATATCTTCGACAAGCGCATGATCAGCCTGCTCAAGCGCGTGCGCTGCAAGAATAATGTCGATGAACCGGAGTGTGCGCCGACAGTGCCTCAGCAACAGCTGAAATGAGGGCTGCGTGAGGGCTGCGTGCCGTTTTTTGTGACAATACAAACGGCTGCGGCGACGTTGGTATCGACTACCCTGCCGACGCCGCCCGACGCCGCCGCCACGGGGTGAGCACTTTGCCGAGGGTGCCCACCAGCAGCCGGCCGCCGGGGTGCTGGTGGGCGATGGCCAGCTGGCACGGGGGCGGCAGGGCATGGCTGTGCAGGCTCCCAACCCTGTCTGTTGATTTTTGAGCGTGCCCCTGGCGCACTCGGGCGCCAGTACACGGCGGCATCACAAGCACTACCACCCTGTCATTGACCCGCCACCCAAGCCCGCTAAGCTGAACGCTACCCCATGCAAGGAACGCCCATGTCTACGGAACAACCCACCCGCACCCTGCCCCTGGCCCTGGCGGCCCTTGGCATCGTCTATGGCGACCTGGGCACCAGCCCGCTCTATACCATGCAGGTGATCTTTGGCGGGGAATACCACCCGGTGCCGATGACGCACGACAATATCCTCGGCATTCTCTCCATCCTGTTCTGGTCGCTGATGGTGGTGGTCACGCTCAAATACGTGCTCTTCATCATGCAGGCCGACAACAAGGGTGAAGGCGGCATCATGGCGCTCATGGCGCTGGTGCGGCAGTGCTCGGCGGGCCGCTCGCGCTGGCTGATTCCGCTGGGGCTGTTCGGGGCGGCGCTGTTTTATGGCGACAGTATGCTGACGCCGGCGATTTCGGTGCTCTCGGCCATCGAGGGTATCGAGGTGGCCGCGCCCGCGCTGGCGCATTACGTGGTGCCCATTGCGCTGGTGGTTTTATTCGGCCTGTTTGCGATTCAGAAGCAGGGCACGGGCCGCGTGGGGCGCTGGTTCGGGCCGGTCATGATGCTGTGGTTCATCGTGATTGCCATTATGGGCGTGGCCAATATTGCGAAGGCGCCGCAGGTACTGTGGGGGCTGGACCCGCGCTGGGCTTTCCGCTTTCTCAGCGGGAACCCGCTGCTGGGCTTTTTGTCGCTGGGTGGCACCGCGCTGGCGCTGACCGGGGCGGAAGCGCTCTATGCCGACATGGGCCACTTTGGCAAGCGCCCGGTGCAGCTGGCCTGGCTGGGCGTGGTACTGCCGGCGCTGATTCCCAGCTATTTCGGCCAGGGCGCGCTGCTGCTGCTCAACCCGGCGGCCATCAGCAGTCCCTTTTACCTGATGGCGCCAGGCTGGGCGCTCTACCCGCTGGTGGCGCTCTCCACCGTGGCCACGGTGATCGCCTCGCAGGCGGTGATTTCCGGGGCATTTTCGATGACGCGGCAGGCGATACAACTCGGCTATTCGCCGCGCATGGAGGTGCAGCACACCTCGGACGAAGAAGCCGGGCAAATTTACCTGCCGGGCCTGAACTGGACGCTGGCGGTGGCGGTGGCGGCGCTGGTGATCGGCTTTGGTTCCTCCGCCGCGCTGGGGGCGGCCTATGGCCTTGCAGTGACCGGCACCATGGCCATTACCACGCTGCTGGCCTTCCGGGTGGTGCGCTACCGCTGGCAATGGAGCCTGCCGCGCAGCCTGATTGTGGTGGGCTTTTTCCTGACGGTGGACCTGTCGTATTTTTCCGCCGGGCTCATCAAGATCGAACAGGGCGGCTGGTTTCCGCTGCTGATGGGCGCGATAGTCTTCCTGCTCATGACGACCTGGAAAAACGGCCGTCGCCTGCTGGGCGAGCGCATGAAGGCCGAGCAGATGCCGCTGCAACTCTTTATCGACCAGGTGCCGGGCATGGGCGTGCCGATTGTGGCGCGCACCGCCATCTTCCTCACCTCGCAGCCCGACACCACGCCCTATGCCCTGCTGCACAGCCTGAAGCATTTCCAGTGCCTGCATGAGCGCATCATCATCCTTACCGTGGGCATGGAGGAAATGCCCTATGTGGGCGCCGAAGACCGCGTGGAAATGACGCCGATCAACGCGCAGTTTTTCCGCGTGCGCGCGCACTTCGGCTTCATGGACGAAACCGACCTGCCCGCTGCGCTGAAAAGCTGCGAGGCATTGGGCCTGGTGCTCGACGACATGAACACCTCGTTTTTCCTCGGCCGCGAAACCCTGCTGCCAGCCATGCACTCCGACATGGCCATGTGGCGCGAGCAGCTGTTTGTGGCGATGTACCGGAATGCCGGGAGCGTGGCGGCATATTTCAGGTTGCCGCCGAACCGGGTGGTGGAGTTGGGGACGCAGGTGACGTTGTAGGGGGGTGCTTGAAAGCCTCGCTGCGCCCCCTGCAAGGCGCTAGTGTCCTGTGCGGCTAATTGATTAACTCATTTTGTTGGCATGTGATAGAATAGCGCATGCCAACAAAAGCCTCCCCTTTGCTGATTTCTGATGCCGACCGCGATGAATTGTCACGCTGGTTGCGATCAGGAAATCTACCTCAAAAGCTGGTCTTCCGAGCGCGGCTGATACTGCAGCTGGCCGAAGGCCTTCCCGTCACCACCGTTGCCGAGCGGAACGAAACTTCTCGCAAGACAGTGCACGAGTGGAAAAACCGCTTCATGGCAGAGGGTATTGCCGGCCTCAATGACTTGCCGCGACCAGGGCGCCCGACCGTGATCAGTGAAAAGGCCGTGCAGGAAGTCTTGCGCATGACCGTGGAGGAGCGCCCTCACGAAAGCACGCACTGGAGCGTGCGTTTGATGGCCAAATATGCTGGCCTGACGATGTGGCAGGTTCGCCAGATTTGGGATAGCGCCGACTTGCGACCTCACCGCATCAAAACCTTCAAGATCAGCAATGATCCGAAGTTTGCTGACAAGGTGGTAGACATTGTTGGGTTATACCTGAACCCTCCCGACAATGCTCTGGTGCTATCTGTCGACGAAAAAACCCAGATTCAGGCGCTGGACCGGACACAGCCAGGCTTGCCGCTGCGGCCGGGACAGGTCGAGCGGCGTACGCATGACTACAAGCGGCACGGCACCGCCAGCCTCTACGCCGCGCTGAATCTGGCATCCGGCCAGGTGATCGCCGAAGTCACGGATCAGCATCGCGCCGTTGAATTCCTGAAGTTCCTGCGCAAAATCGACCGAAGCACCCCATCGAAGTTGGACCTGCATCTCATTTTGGACAATAGCAGCACCCACAAAACTGCCGAAGTACAGGAATGGCTGCAACAACATCCGCGTTTCAAATTGCATTTCACCCCCACCAGCGCTTCGTGGATCAATGCCGTGGAAGGCTGGTTTTCGCAACTGGAGCGCCGCGCTCTACAGCGCGGCGCGTTCACCAGTGTTCAGGAACTTAAGAATGAATTGAAGCGGTTCGTAGGCGTACACAATGAACATCTTGCCAAGCCATTTACCTGGACCAAATCCGCAGACGCCATTCTTCAGGCCGTTGAGAGGGCAAAGAATGCGACACCCAATTAACCGCACAGGACACTAGAATCCAGGGTGTTCGCCGCCTTCGTCAGCCTGCTTTGGACGAGGGCCATTGGAGAAAAATGGCGGGGTTTGAGCCCTTGCCGGAGGAAGCCTGCATGCAAACCATCAAACAGATCGTGCACGATGTCGCCGACCACCTGCCCGAGCAGGCCACCCTGGACGATGCCATGTATGCCCTCTATGTGCGCCAGAAGCTGGAACGCTCACAGGCCGCCGCCGATGCCGGCCAGGTGACCTCGCAGGAAGCCATGGAAGAGCGATACCTGAAGCATGCGCGTTGAATGGTGAGACTACGCTCGCGATGACCTGGACGACATCGTGCAATACATCAGTCGGGATTCGGTATTTTATGCTGGCGTCTTCGGTGAACGGGTCGTACTCACCACACGGCGGCTGGGCGATTTTCCCGAGAGCGGCCGCCTGATTCCCGAGGCCGACGACACCGCCCTGCGCGAGATTGTGGTGCAGGGTTATCGCGTGATGTATCGCCTCGAAGCGGGCCGCGTGCTTGTTCTTGCAGTCATGCACGGGCGGCGCGATGTGGGCAGCAGTCCACCATGGGACGGGCGCTGAGTATGGCCATGCTGGTCCTCGTTGTCTTCGTCCTGATCCCCTTCCTGATACTCACCCTGATCGGCTTTGTCGTGCTCGCGCCGGCTTTTATGGCCGGCCTGTGGCTATTATGGTCCGCCTGGATTCCGCTGGGCTGGCTGCGCCCCGCCCTGCGTGAGCGCTTGCGCCTGCGTTATTACATGACCCTGTGGGCCGCCATCGGTCTTACCGTGGTTGTTGCCTGTCTGCCGCTCAACCGGGGCGGCGACCTCAATGGCACCGACGTTGGCCCCCGACTGATGTTCAGTTCCCGCTTTTGCGAATTGCTGGCGCTCATTCCCGCCCTTGTCTGCCTTGAAAAACTGTACCGGCGCGAACTGGTGAAAATGCAGGGGGATGGCCCCGTGACCAATACAGAAACTGCCGGGAACGCAGACACTCGGGAGTAAACCAGACGGGCAAACCGCGCCACTGGCAAAATATCCCCAGCCCATACACCGCAGGTTTTGCCGCAAACCTCGTCCCCGAAGAACCGCAGAAAAATCCCCCGCCACCCTTGCGCGCTGGCAGCGTCATCCTGTAAATACAAGGCACATACCCGACAGGAAGCCGGCGATGAAATTCTTTTACGAAGCGCAGAAAAACAACAGGCGGGTGACAGGAGCGGTCGAGGCAGGCTCAATGGAAGATGCCCTGCAAAAACTGCGGCAACAAGGCCTGCTGGAAGCGCGCCTGCTCAGCACCAGCGGCAGCGCCGTGCTGCGCAATGACCTCGAAAAAATGGACGACGCCGAAGTGCAGCGCCATGCACAAAGGGAAATCGCCCACCGGCGCACCCGCACACGGCTGCAAAGCTATCTGCTGTCGCTGTGGCATGTAACGCAGATCAACGCCGGCTACCTGCTGCTGGGCAGCGCCTATCTTGCCTGGGGTTTCTACAGTGCCCAACCCATACGTATCCTGATTGGCGTGGCCGGACTGCTCTACCCTTACGTGCGCACGGCATGGCAGCTCCGGCACGTCAACCACTACCGCGACCTGCAACAGGCCATGGCCCTTGGTGAGTGGGCAAAAGCACGAAAACTGATCGCTACCCTGCGCGCCCGGCCGACAAACAATGAAGTCCTGCAATGTGATCTTGATGTGCGCGAAGCCCATATCGACGTGCGCGAGGGGCTGCCGCTGGCCGAGGCGCTGAACCGTCTGGAAATCTGGCGCCAGCGCAAGGCCGCCAGCCCCGGAGCATTTGAAGGGCGGGTGCTGGGCCTTTATAGCGCCGCAAAAGATTATGAAGGCTATCTACGAACCGCACGCGAATATCAGCAGGCGCAACCGGACGAACATGATCGCCGCGTTGAGCTTGCCCTCGCCGAAACCCGCTTTGGCGACGCCGCCGCCGCCCGCCAGATGCTCGACAGCATCGACCCCGCCAAACTCACCCCCATCGCCATCACCTTTCTTGACTGGACCGGCGGCCTGCTGGCCCTGCGCGAAGGCAATACCCAGGCCGCGCTGCCCCTGCTGGAAAAAACCGTGACGCATTACCGCGTGCTCTCGCGCAAATCCCCGGTCGGGCTCGGTACCCTTGCGCTGAGTTCCGCCGCCCTCGCCCTGGCGCTGGCGCGCACCGGCCGCGGGGCCGAAGGACAAAAGCTGCTGCCCCCGGTGGAGCGCACCCTGCGCCTGTCTGTTGACCCGGTAATGCGGCAGCAGTTGCAGGCAGAGTTGGGTTGGGTGGCGTAGTCAGGGCTGCAATAGCCGAAGGGCATTGCACCAGACCAATCGGACGGCCGGCCTGCATCCCACACCGTCAGCGAGCACGATGAACCAGCAAGAACTACCGCAACCATGCGGCGGAAACCCTCCGGGGTTCCGCCCTGCGAATTTACGTCACTAAGCAGACTATCATTTGCGACACCACCGCTCCCACATATCGCCATAGGCCTGCTCCAGCGCACGCGTCAATTGCCTGGCGGTGACGCTGCTCGCCATCCGTTCACGCAAGCCAAGCCGGATGGCCTGGAGGCGTGGTAAATCCGCCGCCAGCGCCAGTACACGGGCGAGATATTCTTCCTCGGTATGGGCAACACATTCCGGCAACCCCACGCTTTGCAGAATCGCCTCGCCCTGCCGGGAAACCGTGGTTTTCCCGGACAGCGTGATGACGGGAACGCCCATCCACAAGGCGTGGCAGGTGCTGGCGCCGCCGGTAAACGGGAAGGGGTCGAGCGCGAGATCAATCTGTTGATGCAGGTGCAGGAATTCAGGCAGGGGCATTTTTGGCAGGAACTGCAAACGCGCGCCCTGCACACGGTATTCGGCAAACTGTGCCCGCAGTCGCGCCGGAATTTCGGCCCCGCCGGCATTGCCGATCAGCAGGCGCGCCGTGGGCAGCACCGCGAGTATGCGGGCCCAGAGCCGGATGACGGTGGTATTTACCTTCGCCAGATTGTTCAGGCAGGCCAGCGTCAGGTAGCCCGTGTTCAGCGCCGGCAAGGCATTGACCGGCGGGCTGTCGGGGGCGGGATTAAATACGGCCCAGGCGGGCAGACGCACGACGGTTTCGGAATGGCAGGCATCGGCTTCGCCGGGCGGGTCCAGGAATGTATCGCTCAGGCGGTAATCCATGGCGTCGAGGCCGGTGGTGCCGGGGTAGCCCAGCCAGGTGACCTGCACGGGCGCAGGCTTGCGCGCGAAAACAGGCAGGCGGTTCAGCGCGGTGTGGCCGGCAAGATCAACGAGAATGTCGATGCCGTCGGCGCGTATACGCCCGGCCAGTCCGGCGTCGGGCAGTTCGTGACAACTGCACCAGTGATCGGCGTAGGCTTGCAGGCGCGCTGTCACCGCATCGTGCACGGTATTGTTGTAGTAGCAGTATATTTCCACGCGGGATGTGTCGTGGTGCTGGAGCACGGGCTGAAGAAAAAAGGCCAGCGCATGATCGCGAAAATCGGCGGATACATAGCCCACTTTCAGACGGCGACCGGGGCTGCGCTCATTGTGGTGTGGCGGCCACTGCGTCTTGAAAGGAGCTTCGAATTGCCGGGCAAAACGCCGGTGTTCGTTAAACAGCGCTTGCGGGGAAGCCTTGTACAAATACTGCATGCCGAATAAAAGATTGCTGTAAAAATGGGCCTCTTCCGGCTGCCGGGCCAGCACCTGGCGCTGGCAGGCTACGGCCTCCTCCGGCTGGCCCTGCGCCAGCAGCGCGCCGCCCAGATTGCACTGCGCCATGATGAATCCGGGCTCGTATTCCAGGGCCTGGCGCAGGACGGCTACGGCCTCCTGTAGCGCCCCTCGGGCTTGCAGCGCCGTGCCGAGGTTGCTCAGCAACTGGGCGGAACGCGGCTGCAAGGCCAGCGCGCGCCGGTAACTGGCCTCGGCTTCATCCAGCCGGCCCAGCCTTTGCTGCGCCACGCCGAGACGCCCCCAGGCGTCGACATGTTGCGGCTGCAGGGCCACGGTCTTTTGATAGCTGGCGAGGGCGTCCTCAAGCCGGCCCATCTGCTCCAGCACGATACCCAGGCGCCAGTGCGCCGCCACCGTATCGGGCCGCAGTTTAACCGCTTGCCTGAGGCTGTCGGCTGCGTCGGCCAAGCGGCCCACGGTATGCAAAGCCATGCCGTAGTTGAGGTATATGACATCAGAAGCGTTGGGGCCGGCCAGGCGGATGACATCGGCAAATAAATCTGTCGCTGCCTGGCCTTTGCCCTGTTGCAGGGCCATGACACCCAGGGCCAGCAGCGCCTCGACATGAGCGGGATTCAGCGCGAGTATCTGCCGGCAACACTGCTCGGCCTGCGCCCAGCGCTGTGCGGAAAAATGCGCGTGGGCTTGCTGCAACAACGCCGGTATTTGCGCGCTTGCCTGCGGTGCGGGCGTGACAACCTGCTGTGGGCTCGACCCGCAACAATGCTTGTATTTTTTTCCGCTCTGGCAGGGGCAGGGGTCGTTGCGACTGACAGCCATAACATGTGTGCTCCAGCGGGGGGCAACCCGGCTCAACGGTGCCTTTGCCATGATTTGCTGTCAACGGGCCATGCCTGACCTCCGGGGCGGCGCAATGCCCTTCGGTTACGCCCCGAAGGAAGTCCCCCTGGGGATTGCGACCCACAGGGTGTGGGGAGTGTCATTGCGCGCCGGGAACGCGGCTGACCGCCCTGCTGCCGGGTTCATATCCCAAGTCGGCGGGTAGCGCATAGCCCTTGCCATCATAATGCAGCAGCAACGTCTTTGCGGGGTGATGGTGGCCGGTGTCCACGCAGTTACCGCCTTGTTTGGTCATGTTTTGCGAGCGGTCGGTTTCCTTGACGATGAGGTCGGCAAAACCGGCGCTGGCGCTCGCGGCCACGCTCAGGCTGCGGCGGTAGCCGGTGGCGGTGCCAACGAGTTGGGGCTGGCCCATGTCGTCCATGCACTGGCTGGCCTCGGGGTCGGCGCCTTCGGGCACCAGTGCGGGGTCAAACTCGCCCGTTTGCAGATTGCTCAGCACCGGGCGCAGCGTGCCGCTCTCGGGCAGCAGCAGGCTGAGGGTGGTGGCAAAGCGGCCGTCGCGCTCGAAATGATATTGGCTGACTACGCCGATGGCGTGGATGTTGGCGGCGAGCGGGTAGTGCAGCGTATCCAGCAAAATGGTTTCCACGCCGGGGCCGGCGGGCATTTGCTGGCGGACCTGCACGGCGCCGCTGGCGTCGATTACGGCTATTTCAATGTGCTGCATGTCGGCCTGCGCCGGGGCGAGCACGGCAACAAGGCTGCGCTGGGTGTCGTCGGGCATGGTCTTGCAATCGACCAGGGCGCTGCGCGGGAAAAAGGGCACATCGGCGTTCGCGGGGTATGGCAGCGACCTGACGAAGGCGTTGACCTGCGCAGGGGTGCAAGCAGCATGGCTGCTGCAGGCAATGGCGATCAGGAGCAGCATTATTATTCTTGGCATGGGTATTCCTGAGGCCGGCTTGTGTAATACGGCGAATCAGTGTGGGGGGGACGGATCGTCGCCCTTGATATTTTGCAAAATAACAATGTGGCCGGTAAAGGCCGGCAGCCAATTGCTGTAGGCATAATCCCGATACACGGAATAGCCAGGTATGGGGCCGAAGCTGGCGCGGTAGTCGGCGCCGTCGTTGCCCTTCCACCACCAGTCCTTGCCGGCCGGCAGCCGGGTGTCGGGGTCGAACAGGTATTGGCCATTAAACTCGAAGCCGCCGTCGATATCCGCCGGGCTGACGTGATCCTTGTCCATCAGCTCCTGCAAGGCCTGCCAGCGGGTACGGTTCCACGCGAGATAATCGTGGGTGGTGGCCAGCGTGAACACGGCGTAGCCCACCAGCAGCAGCACAACAAACAACTGCGGCACGACAACACGGCGCGTGGGAACCAGGGCCAACATGCCGGCCACCAGCAAGGGTACCGTGCACACCAGGTAGCGCGCATAACCACCGGCCACGATCAGCGGCAGGCAATACACCACGGTGCTGGAAAAATAAAACAGGGCCGCACTTCTTGCCCCGGTTTCGGCGCGGCCAAAGCGGAAGGTGGAAAAGAAGTGCCGTGCGTGCAGCAATAAAAAGGCGAGCAGCAGGCCGGCGCCGAGCAGGCTGAGCACACTCACGGCCACCCAGAAATCAGCCGGCAGTTCGGTGCGGCCGCTAACGTAGCGCATGGTGGTGGGGCCGATGCCGGTGCGCTCGATGATATTGGGAGCCAGCGGCATGGTCAGGCCCTGGGTCCAGGCCACGGCGCCCATGACGCCTGCCGGCAGGGCAATGGCCAGCGCGGCGACGGTGCGGGCATCTTTGCCGTTGGCCGCATCGGCACGGAACAGGGCCGGCGCTACCCACAGCAGCAGCGGCAACAGGAACAGGCCGAGGTAGCACAGGCCGACGTATACATGCGTGGCAACACCCGCCAGCAAGGAGCCGGGGCTCAGCAGCGCCTGCAGGAGGCCGTTGACCTGTTTGTTGTAATTGTCGGGCAAGCGCCCGCTGGCGCTGAGCCAGTGCTGGAACAGCAGCAGTGTGCCGAGGCAGAAAACGGCGGGGAGTACGGCGCGCGCGATGGTCTGCCGGCTGCACCCGCGCGTCATGATGAGGGTGATGGCAAAGCCCAGCGGCAAGGCAATGGCAATCTGGCGCGAGAGAATGCCGACCATGGAAAGCACGGTGGCGAGCACCAGGGTATTGTCCACGCCATGGCGCAGGTGCCGGGAAAAAAAGAGCGCGGAAAATATCATGAGCGTGGCAAAGGGAATGTCGGTCATGAAGGTGAACGACAGCGCGTAATAAATCGGGTTCAGCCCCAGCAGCAGCCCCGCCAGCAATGCAGCCCGGCGCGACTGCCCGACATCGCGCACCAGCAGGTAAGCACCAAGAATGCCGGCCAGCGAAGCCACCAGCGTGGATACCCGCAGTGCCAGCAGCGAATAGCCCTTGGGCAGGCAAAACAACGCACCCCAGAGCACATTGCTCAGCAGCGTCATGGAGGCCCACTGTGAAGGCCGGAAATCACCCGTGGCGAGAAAATGCTTGACCGTGAGGCCGTAGGCCCAGTCATCGTTGAGCGGAAAACTGCCCAGCGGATTGACGATGATGACGGTAACGACAAAAAATATCGCCAGCAAGAGCAGGTCGGTGATGGCGACACGCGGGGCAATGGCCAGACTTTTATTTTTGGTCAATGACGGCCTCGCGGACGGGGTTGGCAGGGTGGCGTTTGCGGGCGACTGGCGCTGAGCCGTGGCAGCTTACTGTGTTTGCCCTGGGGCAGCAAGGCGGTGCTTGCTGCCGTGCTGTGACGGCTTTGCTGAGCAGGTGCAGGTGGCAAACGCCGGTGAAATTCCACAGCGGATAAATAAAACACGGGGCAACCCGCTTGCGCACAACGCAGGTGACATGCGTTGTTTTGTACCTGGGCCGGCAAGGCTGGAACAGGCCCTAGCCGCTGCGCATCATCCGCAATTGCTCCAGCAAGAAGGCAGCAACCATGTCATAAGCCTCCACACTCCTGTCAGCCCGCCCGAGCACCACGGCGCCTTCGCTGGCGGCCACCAGCGTGGCGGCAAAGGGCTGGGCCTGTGCGGCGGGCAGGCCGCCCTGTTCGAGCAGTTCAGCCAGACGGCCGCGCCACTGGCGGAATACGGCTGATACATGATCCAGCAACTCGCCCGAGTCTGTCGCCACGGTCACCGCCAGTACCGGGCAGCCGGCCTCGCACCGGGAGCGGGTGAGCAGGCTGCGACCTATGCGCAGGAAGTGGCCGGTGATTTCTTCGGCCGGGGCACCGGCCTTTTTGTTCAGCGCCTCCAGCAGGTTAAGCCCGGCCAGCTCGATGGCGGCGCCGACCAGCTGGTCCTTGCCCTCGGGAAAGTGGTGGTAGAGGGAGCCGCGCGGGGCCCCGGTCAGTTCGATCACTCCGGAAAACGAGGTGCCCTGCAAGCCTTGGCGGGCCAGTAACCGGGCAGCGCCCTCCACCATTTGCGTGCGAACTTTATTGGCCATTCCTTCTCTCGGCTGCTTGATTATGATGATCATCATAGTCTATGGTTTATGCCAACCATCATAGTTTCATTGCCAGGAGAATCCAAATGCCCATGATCGACGTTTACGCACCGGCCGACCTGTTCCCGGCCGGCACCGACCGCCAGCTGGCAGCCGAACTGACATCGGCCCTGCTCCGCGCCGAAGGCGTGGCGACACCCGGCCCTGCCCACCTGCACAATACCGGCGCCTATATTCACCGCCTGCCGCCCTCGTCGGTACACACGGCGGCTACCGACGGGGCACGCACGGTGCGGGTTCAGGTCATTACGCCACCCGGAGCGCTGAACCGGGCCGGGCAGAAGCAACTGGTGGCTGAGGCGACGGCTATTGTGGCGGCGGTGGCTGGCGACCCGTCGCAGGCCGGGCGTACCTGGATTTTGCTGACCGAGGCGGCGGAAGGGGGCTGGGGGATTGCGGGGACGGCGTTTGGGCGGGAGGAGTTTGCGGCGCTGCTGGCGCCGAAGGGGTGAGGCAACGGCCAAAAAGGTGAAAAGTGAACTGTCCCCTCTCCCTCCGGGAGAGGGGACGTCTCGCCTTTCCTGGCTTGCTGGCACTGCCCCTACGCCAATCTCATTTCCGCCAGCACCAGCGTGCCCTGCCCCTGCCCTCTCGGGCCGACGCTGATGCGCGCACCGTGGGCGTCGGCAATTTCTTTTACGATGGCGAGGCCGAGCCCGGAGCCCTCCTGCGTGACATGCTCCCCGCGATAAAAACGCTCGAAGATGCGGTCGATTTCGCTGTGGCTGATGCCGGCCCCTGCATCGGCGATTTCCAGCACGGCAAAGGCGCCGCGCCGGTTCAGGCTGATGCTTACCGTGCTGCCCGCCGGGCTGTAGCGAATCGCATTATCAATAAGGTTGCCGACCATTTCGCTCAACATCCAGGGCACGCCTGACACGGGCACGTCGCTGCTGATGTCGGTAGCGAGGGTGATGTTTTTTTCCTGCGCCAGCACCTCGTATTCCTCCACCACCTCCTGCAATAAATAATCGACATCAAGCACGATAAATTGCGCGGGATTACCCGGCTCTGCACGTGAGAGGCTGAGCAATTGCGTGACAAGGCGCGACATGCGCAGCGCCGATTTGTGCAGGCGCTCCAGCGTGGGCGAAGCCTGCCCCGGCGCGCTGCCCAGCAGCTCGGCTTCGATGATGGCGCGCATACCCGCCACCGGCGTGCGCAGTTGGTGCGCGGCGTTGGAGACAAAGCGCTGTTGCGAGGTAAAGCTGGCCTCGAAGCGCTGCATGAGATTATTGAAGGCGGTGGTGACGGGGCGTATTTCCAGCGGCACCTGTCCCTGCGGCAGGGGCTCGAAATCCAGCGCGGAGCGGCGATTGACGGCCTCCGACACCTGGAATAAAGGCCGTAGCGCGTGCCGCACGGCAAACCAGACGACAATGATGGCGCTAACCAGGAAAAACAATTGCGGGGCGACACTCTGCTGCAATATTTCGCGCGCCATGGTCTGGCGTTTTTTCAGGGTTTCGGCCACTTCGACCACCACGGGGTGGGCATTGTCGCCCTGCGGAAAAATCTCGGCGGCGGCCACGCGAATGGGCTCCCCATTGTGCACGCTGTCGAAAAATACGGGGCTTTCCACCGAGGCTGCCAGCACCTTGCCCATGGTCAGCGAGGGGTCGCCCAGTATGATCGTGCCTTGGGTGGAGCGCACCGCGTAATAAATATTGTCCATGGGGTCCACCTCGAGCATGCGCCGGGCGATGGGGGGCAGATCGACCGTGACCTTGCCCTCGCCGGATTTGACGAGAATGCCGAGGGTGAGCACGCTGTCGTAAAGCGCGCGGTCATACACCGTGTTGGAAATACTCAGGCCGGTATAATAGGCGTTGGCCCCCACCACCCCCAGCAGCGTGAGCAGGGGCACCAGCAGCAGCACCAGCAGGTTACGCCTGATCGAGTGGGTGACCATGCTCGGGCTCCATCAGGTATCCGGCGTGGCGAATGGTTTTGATGGCAATACCATGCGGCTCCAGTTTTTTGCGCAGGCGGAATATTGAAACTTCGATGGCATTGCCGCCCAGCTCGTTGTCCCAGTCGCTGAAACGCTGTATGAGGTTGGCCTTTTGCAGGGGCTTGCCCAGGTGCTGCACGAACAGCTCCAGTAAAATGAATTCGCGCGGGGTCAGCCTCAGGGCCTCGTCGCCCACGGCTGCCTGCCGGCTGGCGGTATCGACGGTGAGCCGGCCATTGGCCAGCAGGGCCGAGCCGCCGCTGCCCCGGCGCAGCAGGGCGCGCACGCGGGCGACAAACTCGTCGAGGGCAAAGGGCTTGACCAGGTAATCGTCGGCGCCGGCATCGAGCCCGCGCACGCGGTCGGCGATGCTGTCGCGCGCGGTCAGCACCAGCACCGGCACCTCGGCCTTGCGCTGGCGCAGGCGGCGCAGCACTTCGAGCCCGTCCATGCGCGGCAGGCCTACATCAAGAATGACGAGATCATAGCTCTGGGTCAGCAGCATGTGGTCGGCGGCCACGCCGTTGTCCACGTGCTCCACCTTGTAGCCCAGCTTTTCCAGGGCGAGGCGTATGCCGAAACCAAGGTCGGCGTCGTCTTCGACGAAGAGTATGCGCATGTTTGAGGGTCCCCCGACGCTTTGCATTGCTGCAAAAACAACAGCTCCGCCCGGCTATCAGACCAGAGCCGTCATGTTTTGTACATTGGGCTTGTGTTCAATGTGGGGTTCGATAAAGTGCGCCGGTAAGCGAACGGTAAGCCCTTTTTGTGTACGCTTCGCACGTTTTTGGAAGGGTCTGAACCCACTTCCTGTCGATTGGCTGACAGCAAGCTGACCCATTCCTGACAATGCAATGTCCTGATTGAAACCAAGGTTTTGAGAGATGAGAACAGCCACCAGATCCATCATGATCGGCTCCCTGTGCGGGGCGGTCGTTGTCGTTGCGCTGGGCGCCTATATAGCGAAGGCCGATGGCACGGCGGCGGCGCCCAAGCCGGCAGCCGCGGTGTCGCAGGATTCCGTTGACCTGACCGACCTGCAACTGAAGTCGGTGAAGGTGGTGACGGCGACCGACCACGAGTTTGCGGTAACGAGCGCGGCGGTGGGCTATATCGACTTTAACCAGGACCACACGGCGCCGGTGTTTGCCCCTTACCAGGGGGTGATCAAGCAGGTGTTTGTGGCCGCTGGCGATACGGTGCGCAAGGGTCAGGCGCTGTTTTCGATACAGAGCCCCGATCTGGTGCAGGCGGAGTCCACGCTGATTGCCGCCGCCGGCGTGCTGAAGCTGACGACGAAGACGCTGGAGCGGGCCAAGGCCATGTTGACGACGCAGGCCAGCTCGCAGAAGGATGTGGAGCAGGCGACTTCCGACCAGCAGACGGCCGAAGGCGCTTACAAGGCGGCGCGCGATGCCCTGCATATCTTTGGCAAGTCTGACAGCGAGATAGACGCCATTGCCAGCAGCCGCCACACCGACGGCGAGCTGACGGTGCTGAGCCCCTTTGCGGGCCAGGTGACGGCGCGCAGCGCGGCCCCCGGCGTGCTGGCCCAACCGGGCACGGCGCCGGCGCCCATTACGGTGTCTGACCTGTCCAGCGTGTGGATGGTGGCCAATGTGACCGAGTCCGACATTCCGAAGCTGCGCCTGGGCGAGCCGGTGGCGGTGACGGTGGATGCCTGGGGCGACCGCCAGTTCAAGGGCACGGTGACCAATATCGCCGCGGCGCTGGACCCGGTGGCACACCGCGTGGCCGTACGCTCGGTCATCGCCAACCCCGACCTGGCGCTGCACCCGCAGATGCTGGCGACCTTCAGTATCCAGACGGCGGCGCCCAGCCACCTCGTGAGCATTCCCGACAGCGGCGTGGTGCGCGAGGGCGATGGCACCATTACCGTGTTTGTGACGAAAGACCAGCACCACTTTACGCGGCGCGTGGTGCAGTTGGGGGCGGAACAGGGCGGGCTTTATCCGATTCTGAGTGGTTTGCATGCCGGGGAGCTGGTGGCTTCGGATGGGGCGCTGTTTATCAGCAATGCGCTGGCTTTGCAGGTGGGTGGGTCGGCTTCGGATGACTAGGGTTTAGTCCCCTCTGCTTTTGCTTCCCTCTCCCCCGCCCTCTCCCGAGGGGAGAGGGAGTAAAATTCTTTTTGACCAAAAGGCCTTACCGTGCTCAGAGTCATTATTTCGTTTGCCCTTTCCAATCGTCCCCTCGTCATGCTGGCGCTGCTGGGTTTCTTTCTGGCAGGGCTTTTCAGCTATTTCCAGCTGAATGTGGAGGCCTACCCCAACCCGGCCCCGGTGATTCTTGAAATCACGGCGCAGGCGCCGGGCCTGTCGGCGGAGGAAATGGAGCGCTACTACACGCGCCCCATGGAAGTGGGGCTGGCGACCACGCCGGGCATCGACAATATCCGCTCGACGTCATTCTACGGCCTGTCGTTCGTGCGCGTGACCTTCAAATACGGCGTGGACTATTATTTTGCCTCCACGCAGGCGGCGCTGAATCTGCAGCAGAACGTGACCCTGCCGGGTAATGTGCAGCCGCAAATCCAGGCCTCTAGCCTCGTCGGCGAAATCTTCCGCTACCAGCTTACCGGCCCGCCGCACTACGGCCTGACCAATCTGCGTACCTTGCAGGACTGGGTGGTAACGCGCCGGCTGCTGACGGTGCACGGCGTGGCACAGGTGGTGACCTGGGGCGGCACCACGAAGGAATACGACGTCAACGCCGACATGCACAAGCTGGAGGCCTTTGGCATTACCCTGCCGCAGCTGATCACGGCGATTGGCAACGGCAATATCAACGTGGGTGGCCGCACGATCAATATCGGCCAGCAGTCGGTCAATATCCGTGGCGTGGGCCTGATCAAGACCACCGACGACATCGGCAATATCGTGCTGAGCCAGTCCAACGGCACGCCGGTGCTGGTGAAAGACGTGGCGACGATCACCATCGGCTATGTGCCACGACTGGGCAAGGCGGGCCGCGACGACCAGGACGATGTGGTGACGGGCATCATCGTGATGAACCGCACCATGCAGACCAAGGACGTGATAGCCGCCGTGCAGAAAGAGGTGGCGAAGATCAATAGCGACGGCACGCTGCCGCCGGGCGTGCAGATGGTGCCATTTTACGACCGCACCAGCCTGATCCAGGTGACCACGCACACCGTGATCCATAACCTGCTGTTCGGCGTGCTGCTGGTATTCCTGATCCAGTGGATATTCCTGGGCGACCTGCGCAGCGCGATCATCGTCAGCGCCAATATTCCCTTTGCGCTGTTCTTCTCCATCATCATCCTGGTGCTGGTGGGCGACTCGGCCAACCTGCTGTCGCTGGGGGCGGTGGACCTGGGGATTATCGTCGAGTCGGCGGTGATCCTGATCGAAAACGTGTTCCGCAATATCCAGAAAACCAGCTACGAGCAAAGTGCCCTGCTCGACGAGCTGGCCTATGCCGAGCACGAAGGCGTCTCTTCGCACGGCAAGAAGAAGCACCCTTGGTCCAAGCGCCTGCGCATGATTTACCTGAGCGCCAAGCAGGTGGACCGCGCCGTGCTGTTCTCCTCGGCCATTACCGTGGCGGCCTTTTTGCCGCTGTTTACCATGCAGGGCGTGGAAGGCCAGATTTTCGGGCCGATGGCGCGCACCTATGCCTATGCGCTCTCGGGCGCGCTCATCGCTACCTTTACGGTGACGCCGGTGCTGGCCTCCTACCTGCTGCCCCGTCACCTGCACGAGGCCGAAACGGTGATCGTACGCGGCATTCGCCGGGTCTACAGCCCGGCGCTGGACTGGGTGCTGAAAAACCGCAAGGTCACGGTGATGCTGGGCCTGGTGTTCTTCATGATTTCCGCCGGCCTGATGACGCGCATCGGCTCGGAATTCCTGCCCTCGCTGGAAGAAGGCAACCTGTGGATACGCGCCACCATGCCCACCACCATTTCGCTGGAGGCAGGTGAAGACAAGGTGAACCGCATGCGCGCCATCCTGAAGAGCCACCCGGAGGTGATCACGGTGGTGTCGCAGCATGGCCGGCCCGACGACGGCAGCGATGCCTCGGGCTTTTACAACGTGGAATTCTTCGTGCCGCTCAAGCCCTTTGACGAGTGGCGCAAGGGCTACACCAAGGACCAGCTGGTGGCCGACCTGAACGGCGAATTCTCGCGCGAATTTGCCGGGGTGGAGTTCAATTTCTCGCAGTACATCCAGGACAATGTGGAAGAAGGCCTGTCGGGCGTGAAGGGCGCGAACTCGGTGAAGATCATCGGGCCTGACCTCGTTGAACTGGAAAAGCTGGCAGGCCAGGTGATGGCGGTGATGACGCAGGTGAAGGGCGTGGAAGACCTGGGCATTTTCCACGTGCTGGGCCAGCCGAATTTCAATATCACGGTAGACCGCGCCAAGGCCGCGCGCTACGGCCTGAATACCGGCGATGTGAACGCGGTGGTGCAGGCGGCGGCCGGTGGCACCCAGGCGACCACGGTATTCGAGGATGAAAAGCAGTTCGGTGTGCAGGTGCGCCTGGCGCCGCAATACCGCTCCAGCCTCGACGCCATCCGCCAGATCAAGGTGGGCTACACCACGCCCAGCGGCAGCACGGCCTATGTGCCGCTGAGCGAGCTGGCGACGATTACGCTGGATACCGGCGCTTCGTATATTTATCACGAAAGCAACGAACGCTTCATTCCGGTAAAGTTCAGCGTGCGTGGCCGCGACCTGGGCAGCACGGTGAACGACGCGCAGGCGCGCGTGAAGGAAAAGGTGGTGCTGCCAGTGGGCTACCGCATGGAGTGGGCGGGCGAATACGGCGAACTGCAGGCGGCCAAGGAGCGCATGTACGTGATCCTGCCGATGACCTTTTTGCTGATCATGCTGCTGCTCTACACGCTCTTCGGCAATATGCGCGACAGCCTGCTGACGCTGGCGGCGATTCCCTTCTCGGTGGGCGGCGGCATTATCGCGCTGTATCTCTCGGGGCTTAATCTCAGCGTGTCGGCGGCCATCGGCTTTGTGTCGCTGCTCGGCGTGTCGGTGATGATGGGCATTCTGATCATTACCAATTTCAACCAGCTCATCAAGGAAGGCGATACACCGCTGGAAGCCATGCGTGTGGCAGCCGGCCGGCTGATGCGGCCAACGCTGATGACGGCGCTGTCGGCCTGTATCGCGCTCTTCCCGGCGGCCATGTCGCACGGCATTGGCAGCCAGGTGCAGCGCCCGCTGGCTACGGTGGTGGTGGGCGGTATGCTGGTGGGGCCGATCATGCTGCTGCTGGTGGCGCCGGCCTTGCAGGTGATTGTGGTGGAGTGGTCGCAGCGGCGCGCCAAGGCGAAAAAAGCACGGCTGGCGGCAAAGGGGTCGAACGATGAATAAGCCAGTCGCTCATTTTATGGTGCTCGCCACAGGCAAGCGCGCACTGGCCAGCGCTATTGGTTTGGCCATGTTCTGCACTGGCTGCGCCGTGGGGCCAAACTTCAAGAGCCCGGAGGCGCCCGCTGACAACGTGGGCTTTACGCGCGGGGTGCTGAACAGCACCAGCGCCGCTACCGGGCCGGGTGGCGAAGCGCAGCATTTCGACACGGCGGCGACCGTGCAGCGCGAATGGTGGACGGCTTTTGGTTCGCCCACGCTCAACGACATGATCAAGCAGGCCTTCGCAAAGAATCCCGGCATTATCAGTGCCGAGGCCACGCTGCGCGAGGCGCATGAAAATACCGCCGCGCAGTTTGGCGCGTATTATCCCGGTATTGCCGCGAGTTATTCGCCCAGCCGGCAGACTACCTCGGCCACGCTCTCCTCCCCGCTCAATAACCCGTCCAGCCCCTACACGCTGCACACGGCCCAGCTGAGCGTGGGCTATACAGCCGATGTGTTCGGGCTGAACCGGCGCAATGTGGAGTCTTTGAAAGCACAGGAAAGTGCGGAGCAGGAGCAACTGGAAGCGGCCTATTTGACGCTGGCCTCCAATATTACCGCCGCTGCCATCCAGCAGGCGGCCTTGCAGGCGCAGATTGCGGCCATGCAAAAGGTTATCGACGCCGACACGGCAGCGCTCACGCTGACGCGCCAGCAGGCGCAGCTGGGTTATGCCTCGGGCATGGACGTGGCTACGCAGGAAAGCGCGCTGGCACAGGCGCAGCAGGCACTGCCGCCGCTGAACAAACAGCTGGAACAAACCCGTGACCTGCTGGCGGTGCTGGGCGGGCAATTGCCGGCTCAGGGCGGCAGCGACACCATTGATTTTGATCAGCTGCAATTGCCGCAAACCATTCCCCTCGGCCTGCCCTCGCAGTTGGTGCAAAGGCGCCCCGACGTGCGCGCCGCCGCAGACCAGGTGCACGCCGCCAGCGCCGAAGTCGGCGTCGCCCTCGCCAACCGCCTGCCGCAGTTTTCGCTCTCGGCAGCTTATGGCGGCAGCGCCACCAGCTTTGGCCAGATGTTTTCCGACGGCAATACCTTCTGGGCCCTCGCCGGCAACGTGACGGCGCCGCTGTTTGATTTTGGCACGCTCCGGCATCGCCAGCGTGCTGCTGAAGCCGCGCTTGATGCCGCCAAGGCGCAATACCATGGCGTGGTGCTGACCGCCTTCCAGGGCGTGGCCGATTCGCTCTATGCGCTGGATGCCGATGCGAAAGCGCTGGCTGCTGCTATTGATGCCGAAACTGCCGCCCGGAAAACCCGTGACCTGACGCAGCAGCAATTGGATCTCGGGTTTATCAATCGCCCTGCCCTGCTTGCCGCCGAGGTGAATTACCAGCAGGCGCATGTGGCGAAAGTGCAGGCGCAGGCGGCACGGTATATGGATACGGCGGCGTTGTTTGAGGCGCTGGGTGGGGGGTGGCAGTAGGGCGCGCTGTGCGATCGCGTTGCCGGGGCGTTGTTGGGCCGGTGCGGAGTTTGAGCCATGTACACGTGCGCACAGCGCACCCTGCGAACTGCCCTGGGGTGTAAACCCGCCCTGATGCAAGGGCATGAGCCTGATGTGGCGGGTTACACCCGCCCTACTCCGGTTTTCAATAATCCTCAGGGAAACCGGCAGCTTTCACCGCCACGTGAGGCAGGGCCTTTTTTGCCACCCCCTACTCCGGCAACCCCACCCCCGGCTCCCAGGCTTTAGCCAACGCTTCAGCCTGCTTCAACTGCTCCGGTGTCAATTTCAGCGCGATCGCATTCGCGCGTTCGGCGGCTTTTGCATTCCCCGCAGCCGCAGCCAGCGCATAAAACACATGTGCCAGCACCAGATTGTGGCGGCTGAAATCGGGTTGTTCGTAGAGCGCGCCGAGCATGGCTTGCGCGTCGATGTCGCCCAGTGAGCCGACCTTGCGCAGCAGCCTGTCGGCTTCGGCGAGATCAACCTTGGGTACACCCTTGCCACTGATATAGAAGATGGCGAGGGCGATGTTGGCCTCGGGATAGCCCTGGTCGGCGGCCTGACGGTACCAGGTCAGGGCCTGGGCGTAGTCCTTGGGAACGCCGTCGCCAAAGGCGTAGGCCTGGCCGAGGATGAACTGGGCGGGGGCGTAGCCCTGGTCGGCGGCCTTGTGCTCCAGGCTGAGGGCACGGGTGTAGTCCTGCGCCACGCCCAGGCCCTTGCTGTAGAGCTCGCCCAGGTTGTATTCAGCGGGCACATTGCCCTGGTCGACGGCTTTTTGCTGCCAGCTGGCGGCCTGCACGTAGTCGCGTGCTACGCCCCAGCCATTGCTGTAGAGCAGGCCGAGGTTGTTTTCGGCGCGGGCGTCGCCCTGATCGGCCGCCTTGCGGTACCAGGGCAGGGCCTGGGCGTAGTCCTGCGCCGTGCCCTGCCCGTACTGGTAAATGAGCCCGAGGTTGAACTGCGCCTGCGCGCTGCCCTGTTGGGCCGCCAGACTGAACCAGTGCTGGGCTTGCACGGGGTCGGGGGCGGTGCCCTGCCCGTCCTGATACATGACGGCGAGGTTGTATTGCGCGTCGGCATTGCCCTGCGCGGCGGCCTTGCCGTACCACGAAAGGGCCTGCGGGTAGTCGATGGCGGCGCCGCGCCCGGTGCCATACATAAAGCCAAGCTCGCTCTGCGCGCGGGCCTCGCCCTGCCGTGCCGCTTTCGTATACCAGACGAGGGCCTGGGCATCGCTTTGCGCAAGGCCATCACCCTTGAAATACAGGCGGCCCAGGTTGTACTGCGCGGCAGCGTTGCCCTGCTCGGCGGCCCTGGAAAACCAGTGCGCCGCCTGCGCGGAATCCTGCTTGATGCCGCGCCCGTTCAGGTACAGGAGCCCGAGGCCCAGCTCGGCGCGGGCATTGTCGGCGGCGGCCTGAGGCTGCCAGATGGCAAGCGCGCCGACGTAGTCCTGGTGGCTATAGGCCGTATCGCCCGGGTCCAGCGCCGCGCAGGCGGCAAGGGCCAGGGCGCAACAGGGCAGCAGGCTTTTCAAGGACACGCGGGCACTCCTCGGGCTTTGGGGGAAATCAGCCGGGGATTATGCCCGAGACGCTGGCCAGTGGCGACACCGGCCATGTAGCCACCCTGCCCGCTCAGCCCACCTTGCGCAGCGATGCCGTACTGCTCTTGCCACGCACCAGCGGCAGCACTTCTTCGCCCACGCGATATGCCTCTTCCAGATGCGGCGTGCTGGCCAGGATGAAGGCATCGGTGCCCAACTGCACCAGCTGGTCGAGCTTTTCCGCCACCTGCTCGTAGCTGCCGACAATGCCCTGGCCCTGGCCACCGCGCAGCAGGTTGAAGCCGGACCAGATATTCGGCTCGACGATCAGGTCCCTGTAGCTGTTGACGGTTTTCGGCTGGAAATTGCGCTGGCGCGCGGCGCCGGCCGATTCGGTATTTTCCAGGCGCGCCTTGTATTGCCTGAGCACCGCGGGGTCGATATTTTCAAAGCCCCGGCGCACTTCGCGCCAGGCTTCTTCCTCGGTGGGGCGGGCGATAATGTCCACGCGCACGGCGCATTTGTTCTTGCGCCCCAGCGTGGCGGTGCGCTCCTTGGCACGGCTGAATTTCTCCGCCAGCGCGCCCAGCGGCTCCAGCCAGCTCAGGTAATAGTCGGCATGTTTTGCCGCCGAGGCCAGGGCGGCGTCGGAGGAGCCGGAGAAATAAATCTCGGGATATTCCTCACGTGAAAGCGGGTCAGGCAGGCCGGCGTCTTCCACCTGATAAAATTTTCCCTGGTAGGAGAAAGGCCCGCCCTTCCACACACCCTGCAACACATCAAGGAATTCGGTGGTGCGGGTGTAGCGGTCATCATGCGCCACGGAGTCGCCCCACCACAATTGCGAGGGGCCACCGCCGCCGGTGATGACGTTGTAAAGTGCACGGCCGCCGGTGGCGCGTTGCAGGCTGGCCGTCATGCGTGCCGCCACCACCGGGTTGAGAAAACCGGGCTGGAAGGGAATCATGAAGCGGAAAGTTTTCGTTTCCCGCGCCAGCGCCGCCGAAATAACCCAGGGCTCGTCGGTCATGGGGAAGGAGGGAATCAGGCCACCCTGAAAGCCGGAAATTTCCGCCGCGCGGGCAATTTCCGCGAGGTAGTCGATATAGCTGAAGCCGTCTGCGCTGCTGCCCGCGAGGCCGGCCTGATGCTGGCTGTCGTTGCCGGGAAACCAGTCGCCGCGAAAGGGCTGGCGGCTGCGGTGGGAACTGGGCTCGCCGTGGGTGGGGATGCGCCAGAAAATGTCGATGGTCATGATGGATCAACTCCGGGAATTATTGGGTGCACCGGGAACCTGGCCTCTGCTTTCCTGTGCGAATAGCGATAAAGATGGCAAGCTTCGCTACTGTTAATTTCGTCATCCCCGCGAACGCGTGGATCCAGTGCCTCTTGCCGGCCCCGCTAAAGGCACTGGGTTCCCGCGTGCGCGGGAATGACGGGGCAAGACATACGCTTTGCTACGTCCTAAAACGTAGCGTGGCCATTGAAACCCGCAAGATGGGTGGAGCGTAGCTCGCAGGATGGGTTTTATTACGCCACCCTGCGGCCGTTCGCTCCGCTCAATTTTCGCACCGCAGGCAAAACGTATTCGCCCACGCGGTAAGCCTCTTCAAGTGCCGGCACACTGCCGAAAATAAAGCTGCCAATACCGGCGGCGGCATAATCGGCCAGCAGGTGGCTGACCTGTGCATAGCTGCCGACCAGCGTGGGTGTACCGAATTCGCTCCAGAACACGCCTTCGGCGGCGCCGGGCGGGAGGCCGGCCTGTTGCAGATGGCGCTGCGCATCGTCAATCGCCTCTTCGGCGGTTTCACGCGCGAGCAGGTCGATACGCAGGCCCAGGCCCACCTGGCGGCCCTGTGCCTCGGTCAGCACATTCAGGCGGCTGATGGCGGCCTGAAGCGCGGCCAGCGGCAGCGCATCGAACACGTGCACATCTGCCAGGGCGGCGGACAATTGCCAGTCTTCCTCGTTATTGCCGGAGAGGTAAACCGGCGGCGCCGGCTTGTGGCCCAGCGGCCCTTTGAATCCGCCGTCCAGCACTTCAAAAAAGCGGCCCTTGAAATTGAAGGGCACGGTGGAAATAACCCCACGCGCCACCAGCACGAACTCTTCAATACGCGCGGCAATATCGGCCTCGGGCAGGAAATCGCCCTGCTGGCGGCGCTCGTTCTGGTTGCCACCACGGCCAATCTGCCAGGCAAAGCGGCCCCCGGTGTAGCGCTGGTAACTCACGGCATTCTTGGCGGCATACACCGCCGAGCCACGCGCCGCGTTGAATTCGGTGAGCAGTTTGAGGTGGCGGGTGCTGCGCGCGAGATAGCCGGCGACTATCCAGGATTCGTCGCCCTCCGGGTCGTCGCTGATCTGGATACCGTCGAAGCCGACGATATCGGCGGCGCGCGCTATCTGGTGCAGGTAATCAAAATAATTGAAGGCTGTGCCACGCGGGTCGCTGACACCACTGGTGAAATCAGGCGTGCTCGCGTGTGTGCGCTCGCCACGACGGCTGACGGCGGCATTGCCGTAGCGCCCGTCGCCCGCTGCAGGCAGGCGCCATATAAATTCGATGCTCACTATTACGCTCCCTTTGCCTTCTTTTCAGTAAAAAGCTGCCGTGAAATGCTGGCTGTGGAAATTGGTGCATGAATGTCATGCTTTTGCAGGGAGTTGCCAAAGTCGTGCCAGAAAGTGGCATTTGTCTGGTTTTGCAATATGGGTGCTGGAGATTGAGCCATCTGTATGATGCGGGGCCTCAGCAGTAGCAGCACGTTAACTGCAAAGGCACTGGATCCCCGCGTGCGCGGGGATGGCGGTGTTATTTTTTATACCGGTTTGGACGGGGGCTATCCGCAGCAGCTCTAAACATGAGCAGAACACCGGCAGGCTTCGCCGATGCATGAAAAAAATTCCGTCATCCCCGCGCACGCGGGGATCCGGTGCCTTTGGCTGACCAGCGTATCGCCAATACTATTGATAATTAAAGTAATATTCGAGACGTGACACCAGCCGCACTGCATTTTTCCCCAGCGGCGAGAGGGCACGACAAGAATCCCCTGCTGCAATCACAACAGACCGCCGTCGGCGTGTTGCAATTGCAGCAGTGTTCTGGATGGATTTCCACCCTCCCCGCTACTCGTCATTCTGCGAGCATTCACCCTGGTCTGGCTCGGTGCTGCAGCGCACGCGCTTGAGTATGCTCAACATGCGGCGGTCATAAAATCCGTTTTTGGCAAGCGCGAGACGGGCCTGGCGCATGATTTGTGTGTAGCCGTCACGGTCGGCAAGGGGCACGTGCATCCAGTATTTCGAGTCTACGTCGGCCTCCTGCTGGCGGATATAGGCGAAGGCGTGGTCCACCTGTTTGGTATTGTAGTTGCGGCTCAGGCGGCCAAAATCGGGTGGAAAGCGGTCATGCCAGGCCACGATCTGTGCGGTAAGCTGGAGAATGGGAAAGCGCGCAATGGCACCCTTCGTACCGAGGCCCTTGTACAGCTCGAAGGGGCGGAACATGATGAGCGGTGCGACGATAATATCGACCTGCCCGTTATTGAAGCGGCCCGCGTAATTGGTAAAGTCCGACAGCACCGGCTGCCCGCCGATGGCCTCCACCAGCATGGCCTCGGTCTTGTCCCACTCCATCACGCCAATTTTTTTGCCCGCCGCTTTTGACAGCTTGTTGATCTGGCGGTCGTTCACAAAGGCGTAGCCCGCGCCCAGCGGAAAAATACCCTCGATCTCCCAGGGGCCGCTGACCATGTAGTGGTCAATTTTTTCCGAACTGACCAGGTCCATCAGCTTGCGCAATTCCACGTAATTCTCAAGCCCGCCAATGGAGTCGATGGTACCGGTAAAGGCATTGAACTGGCGCGCGCGCAGGCCTGTCACCACCATCATGTCGCATTGTTTGGCCTTGAAATCCTCCACCACCACGCCTTCGTCGGTGTAGACCTTCAGGTCCAGGTCCACGCCCCAGCGCTTCGCCTCGAGCACATAGTCGCGCGCGGCCTGGTAGCCGTCGCCCTGCGCGCCCTCGGGGTCAAACACGCAAAAAGTTTGCGCGCGCGCCAGCACGGGTGACAACAAAAGGAGAAAAACCAGCAACAGGCCGACCCGGCCCCCGGTAGGAAATATGGCTTGCATGCCCTGCGCTCCCTGCGTGCTTTTGATTGTTATGGCGCGTGTTGTCGTGCTTGTTGTAGTGCGGGTCATTACCCGGGCCCGACCGCGCCGGTTAGCCTGCACCTACCCACCATAGCACCGATGGCAGGGCGTGCATTGACAGTGACGACAGGGCTTGGTGTTACCCGGGCCAATCAGGAAAGCGCTTAATTCCTGACTGCTTGGTCATACCGTTGGGTTGGATTGGAGGGGTATAAGCGGCGGATGTGGGAGGGGACACGCGAAAAGTAAAGGCTTGCATAGGGCCAACCATTCCCGCAGGTCGCAGCAAGGAGCGCAACGCTTGCTTCAAAACAGAATTTTTTCAAAGCCCCCGGTTTTCAGCACATTACGACTCAGGAAGACGACTAAATTTGTAGTGATAGATAAACTATTAATAACGATAAAATTCTATTTATCAGACTTACATTACCCTATTTGTAGTGATAGATTGACTACTATCCCATCCAGAACACCATCTATCACTACACCATGCCCAAGAAAAACCTGGATCACGCCAGTATGCCACTGGATGTATTGCAGTTACTCGCCGAGTGGGGCGAGGCCATTTACCGCGAGCGCAGCCAGCAGCGCATTACCGTGCGTGATTTTGCCCTGCGCATCAATGTCAGCACGCAGACGCTGGCGCGTATTGAACGCGGCGACTCCGCCGCGCAGGCCGGCACCTATCTGGCTGCCCTGTGGGCGCTGGGTCTGCTGAACGAGGTGGCCCCGCCGCTGCCCCAGGCGCTGCTGCTGCTGCCCGGCAGCCGCCGTGGCCGCGTGCGCAAGCCCCCGCAGGAGCCGGATGATGGCCTCTGAAACCATAAGCCCCAAAACCGTCATCACCCGCAAGGCGCGGGTCTACCTGCAATTGCCGGGCACCGCCGGGCAGCCGGGCCAGTGGGTGACAGCCGGCCATATTGAAACCACGCCCGGCGCAGCGCGCGCCACGGGCCTGTTCCAGTATGCGCCCGAGTATCTGGCACGGCCAGACTGCCTGGCGATAGACCCCATCGGCCTGCCCCGGCTGGAGCCATTGGTCTATGGCGCCCCGCGCTATGGCGGCCTCTGCGACGTGATACGCGACATCTGCCCCGACAGTTGGGGCCGCCGCCTGCTGATGCGTGAAAAAGGCCTGCCGGCTGGCGCTCCGGACGTTGATGTGGTGCTGGCGGGCGCCAATAGTGAACGCTGGGGAGCGCTATCGATCGGCAGCACGAAACATCCCTCGCCCGCGCATATCAACACACCGCGTATCAATAAATTATCGGAGCTGCTGGAGGAAATGGCCTTGTGGCAGGAGTTTCTGCCGGCGCGCCACCCCGGCATCCGCCAGCAATTATTGAACCGCCACAGCGACGGCGGCGCGCGCCCCAAAGTAACGGTGCGGGACGGCGACATCTGGCTGATCGCCAAGCCGCTGGAGCGCGGCGACGTGGCCGATATTCCCCGCCTGGAACACCTGACGATGGCGCTGGCGAAAAGCGTGGGCCTGCACGTAGCCGCCACCCGACATCTCGCCGGCAAGCAGAGCGTGGTGCTGGTGGAGCGGTTCGACCGGCAGGGCGAGCAGCGCGTGATGGCTGTCAGCGGCGCCACACTGATGGAGGTGGAATTTCCGGCGGTTCACGACATCAGCAATAGTGGCTTGACTTTTTATGGGGGCAACGTCACCAACAGAAGCCCCGGCCGGCAGCGCGCGCCCGGCTATTTGCGCCTGGCCGATGCCCTGCGCCGCATCGGCTGCCCGCTGGCTGATTTGCAGGAGCTGTGGCATAGGCTGGTATTCAATATCCTGGTCGGCAACGACGACGACCATCCCCGCAACCACGCCGCCCTTTATGACGGCGCCGCGCGGCGCTGGCGCCTGTCACCCGCTTTCGACATCGTGCCCAATCCCCTTGAGCGGCCACGGCAGCAGGCGATAAATATTGACGCCAGCTCCAACTACATCAGCCGCGAGGTCTTGCTCGCGCTGGCCCCGCGCTTTGGATTTACGACCGGGGAATCTGCCGATGCGCTGCTGAGCCGATTTACGGAGCGCGTAATTCACGCGGCGCAGCAGATGCCGGTGGAGCCGATGTCGGCATTATTGTTTGGGCAGATTGTGGGGGGGATGGGGTTGCTGGGGGCTGCGTAGAAGACGGCTTCTGGATGCCGGTCGATATTGATCTGGCCAAGGTGAGCAGCAAGGCCATGCGGCTGAATATCAGCCTGCCGGAGCGGCTGGTGGTGCAGATCGACGCCGCCGCGCAGGCCCGGCGCCTTACCCGCTCGGCATTTCTGGCGCTGGCGGCGGAGCATGAAATGGCGCAGGCGCGCTGAGACTGCTGCTGACGGCTTTTTTATTTCCGTTTTGCAGGGCGGGTGCAACCCGCCATTGCAAAGCCACGTTCCGTTGCGGCGGGTTGCACCCGCCCTACAAAAACGGGCACACGCGGCAAACGTCGGTTAAGGAGCCTCTGAATAAGTCATTTTCTAATTTTTCAGAACCAATGAAATCAGTAGGTTACATGCGTCATTTTGCTGAAAACAGGGGTTATTCAGAGGTTCCTTAAATTTCAAAGCGGGTGGATACGCTCTGCGTGCGCACAGCGTGCCCTATAGCTCATTTCAACGCCTCCGCCAATTCAATAGCCCTGTCCAGGCACTCAAGAAACCTGCTGCCCTTCAGTATCTTTTCATCCCCATACACCAGCAGCCTGTCGCCAAGATATTCGACATTGAAGTCGGGCATGAGCAGGCAAATCCTCAAAAATTCGGCGGGAATGGAGAGGAAGGATTTGTTGTCGGTATCGACTACCACGACATGTTTTTTTGACAGGTTTTTTGGCGCGCTCTCCCAGACCGACATTTTTGCCTCGGTGGCGCGATACAGGAAATTCCGGTGTATCAGCGAAAACGGGGTTAAATGGCTGCCTGTTATATCTACGCAGAGAACGGTCTGAGAGGACATGCTCTTGCCCCGCTGATAGCCATAGTTTACGGCACGCCAACGGTAGCCGTTTTTGGTTGAGCTCATCAAACTGGAGCAGGAGGGAAAGGTATCCGCCCCCTTGGCAATGACCGACCCCACGGTAATATCGAATCCCTCCAGTTCCTTTGGCAGGTCAATGCAGTCAAAACCGGCCGCGATGGCGAACCGGCGCATGCCTGATCTGCGCCATGAACTACTCAGGAAAACATATAGCCAAAGGGCTGGGCCAAACAGCAGTATGCCGAGTATGAGTTCGGCCCAGCTCATTCTCTCGTCATGCGTCATGGTTATTTCGCTGATGCGGAGCGGCAGCAAGCCCGTCAGATAGCAGAGAATCCATGCAAAAAAGACACAGGGAAGCTCAAACAACACTGCCAGCAGCAACCAGCCTGTAACACGCCCCACTCGCGGCTCTTTAACATCGCCCCTGAATTTATTCCAGTCCGTCATGCTGCCCCGCCTTCTGATGCCAAACTGCCATTGTCATGCTGTGGCATGGCCGGCTGGAATAACCCGGATTCCGCGCCGCACAAGGATGTGGGGAGCGCTGCCAGCCTGCGCTGCATCCGGCTACGCGCTGACCACCCTTGCACCAGCACCTCCAACCACAATTACACAAATCCGCCGCCGCCACCGTGCCATAATCCTTGCCGGTAATCCACCCCAGCCGCCAACGGAGCCCCCATGCCCTGCCATTATCCCACCCGGCTCGCCCTCATCTGCTGCCTTGCGGCCGGCGGCGCCATGGGCGAGAGCATGGCGGCGGCCGACATGCAGCGGCTGATGGAGCGGGCCGGGCAAGGCAATGTGACGGCGGAAATGCGCCTGGCTCAGGACTATGCCGATGGCGAAGGCGTGCAGCAGGATTTTGCTGAAGCGGTCGGCTGGTTTCGCCGGGCTGCCGAGCAGGGTGATGCGCGCGGGCAGATAGCGCTGGCCAAGCTGCTGTTGTGCACGAGCTGTGGGCAATATGACGCCACCGAAGCCGCCGACTGGCTGGCCAGGGCCGCCGCGCAGGGCAGCCCGGCGGCGCAAACCGGGCTGGGTGACATGTACCGTACCGGCAGCACCGGTTTCAGGCAGGATTACGCGCAGGCGCTGGCCTGGTATCGCAAGGCCGCAGCGCAGGACGATGGCACCGCGCAATATACCCTCGGCCAGATGTATGAACACGGCCGGGGCGTGGCGACCAATTACGATGAGGCCCGCCGCTGGTATGAAAAATCGGTGGCCAACGGCAGCCAGACGGCGGCGGTTATGCTGGGGCAGCTGTATGAATTCGGGCTGGGCGTGCCGCAGGATTACGCGCACGCGCTCACGCTGTTCCGCCCCGCCGCCGAGCAGGGCCTTGCGCTCGCGCAGGAAAAAATGGGCACGCTCTACGAGCTGGGCTATGGCGTGCCGCAGGACAACGCACAGGCGGCCAACTGGTATCGGCTCAGTGCGCAGCAGGGCAACGCCAATTCGCAAACACGCCTTGGCCTTGCCTACTCGCTTGGCCAGGGTGTGCCACTGGATTATGCGGCGGCAGCAAAATGGTATCGGCTGGCGGCGGCGCAGGGCGATGCCCAGGCCGAAGTGAGTCTGGCCGGCCTGCTCGCGGAGGGGCAAGGCATGGCGCGTGACCTGCCCGGCGCCGTGAGCCTGCTGCAGCTGGCCGCCGCGCAGGACAATGCCAATGCCGAGGCCAACCTTGGCAGCTTTTACCTGCTGGGCCTCGGCGTGCCGGCAGATCCCGAGCAGGGCCTGCAATGGACTCGGAAAGCCATGAGCCAGGGCAATAACACCGCGCTCCACAACCTTGCCTATGCCTGTCACAAGGGCCTGGGCGTGCCGCACGACGAGGCGCGCTCGCTGCAACTGGAGCGGGCCGCCGCCGCCAAGGGCTTTGTGCTGGCCTATGAGGGTATGGGCGAGCACTACGAGAAAGGCCAGGGTGTGGCCCGCGACTACGCCGCCGCGAAGCGCTGGTACCAGCAGGGCGCGGACGGCGGCGACAGCGACGCGCAATACCACCTGGCCCTGCTTTACACCCACGGCCTCGGCCTGCCCGCCGACCCTGCACAGGCCCGCCACTGGATGCTGGCAGCCGCCCGCCTCGGCCACTCCGGCGCGCTCATTTACCTCGCCCGGCAGCTCGCCGACCCCAAGGCGCTCCATCCCGACCCGGTGCTGGCCGACGCGTATTACCACATGGCCATCAACACGCTGGACAACCTGACGCTGGAGAAAGATTCGGGCGGGCAGGACGCAGCCGCCAGCGAGCGGGAAACGCTGGAGGCGGGGCTGACGCCGGCGCAGCAGCAGGTGGCGCTGGATGTGGCGGGGAACTGGCAGGTGAGGATGGCCTTGCCGGGGGGATTTTAAGGGGGCGCTGCTGGCTACCACTGAATTCTCAGGCACCTGCTACTGCGCCGGCCTGTCACGCTCCCGGCGCGGCGCTACTGCATCCCTGTCTACGACTCTGCGCGCTGTCCCTTCGGCCTATCCCATTGCGCCAGTCCGTAGGTTGGGCTGACGCAGGAAGCCCAACAAACCCTCTCCCTGCAACGCACTGTCGGCGTCATCATCAAACACCGGCCGTCGGGCTTCCTGCGTCAGCCCAACCTACGTCATTGCCAACGGTGCAAAAAAGCTCCAGCCAAAGCCGGAGCTTTTGTTTTACCTCGGCATGGCGCCGAATTTTCCGCTATTGAAATCGGCAATCGCTTCGTCGATTTCCTTTGCGGTATTCATCACAAACGGGCCGTAGCCTTCGATGGGCTCGTTCAGCGGCTCGCCACTTAAAATCATCACGATGGCGTCGCCATTGGCTTCCAGGGTGAAGTCCGTTTCTGCCCGGTCCAGTATCACCATTTGCGCGTCGCGGGCGATTTTTTCGCCGTTGACTTCAACCGTGCCGCTGAGCACGATCACCGCAAGGGTGCGGCCTTCCTGCACGCCGAGCGTAGCGGTTTTGCCGGCATTTAGCCGCACATCCCAGACGTCGATGGGCGAGTGGGTGTAGGCCGGGCCTTTGTGGCCGGCGTATTCACCGGCAATCACGCGTACCTTGCCTGCACCTTCCGGCAACTCGACGGCGGGAATATCGCCATTGAGTATGCCCTGATAGCCGGGCCTGGTCATTTTTGCCTTGGCCGGCAGGTTGACCCAGAGCTGTACCATATTCAGCGTGCCGCCGCTCTTGCTGAAGGCCGGGGAATGAAACTCCTCGTGCAATATGCCCGAGCCTGCGGTCATCCACTGCACATCGCCGGGGCCGATAATGCCACCAGCGCCGGTGGAATCACGGTGGGCGACTTCACCTTCATACACGATGGTCACCGTCTCAAAGCCACGATGCGGGTGCTGGCCGACGCCGCGCGGACGGGTGGTCGGCGTGAACTCCATGGGGCCGGCACGGTCCAGCATCAGGAAGGGGCTGAGTTCCTGGCCAAAGTTGTCGTAGGCAAACAGGGTGCGCACCGGAAAACCGTCACCGACCCAGTGCTGGCGGGGACTGTTGTAAATACCCTTGATCGTCTTCATGGCTGTCTCCATAGCGTGTTCAGGCCGTGTGGGCCTGTGTTGATGAGCAACTGTAGACTGTTGCCATGAATGGCGGTAGATGGCTGGATTTACATTCAGTGTTCTACCAATGGGATAATTGACAAGGGCTTGAGTGGCAAGACTGTGGCCGCAAGCTGTCTGGTTATCCCCCAATCGGGTAACGTAGGATGGGGACGACAAGGGGCCGGTCTGGTTGGGATATATCGTGTTCTGGCCTCCGTCAATCTGGACGTTGCTGGATTCCGGCAGGCATTTCCGCGTCGTTGCCGCTGCGGTGCGCGCCAATAAATAGCTTGGGGGCAATATGGAAGCAGAACTGAAATGCTGGTGGATTGTGCGCAAGCAGGAAAAGCTGGGGCCCTTCAGCCGCAACCAGCTGCTCGGCATGGGAGATGCCGGCCGGCTCTACGACAGCGACCGGCTCTGGAAAGACGGCCTCAGGGAGCCGGTGCCGCTGAGCCAGGTGGCGGGCCTGCGCACGGTCGCTGGTGAGCCGCCACCAGGCGCCTTGCCTGCCGGGCCAGCGGGCATGCCGATGGCGCCGCTGGCGGCAGTATTGGCGCCCGCCGCGCAGGCCGGCCGCGCGCCCGTGCGGCCACGCGGCGTTGCCGTAGTCACGGGCCTCTCGGGCAATGAAATTTATTGTCTGGCGCAAAAGAAATACTGGCCCGGCGAGCTGGTGGTGGGTAATAGCGTCAACTCCATGGGCTTTCTGGGCAGCCTGGGTGCTGGCCTGAGCAATATTCTCGGCGGCGAAATTCCGCAGGTCACCGCCGCGATTCATGAGGGCCGCGCCGCCTCTTTTGCGCGCATGACCACGGAGGCCAGGGACCACGGCGCCGACGGCGTGGCGGGGGTGACCAGCGAACTGCGCAGCTTTAATGGCAGCACCGAGTTTTTATTCGTCGGCTCCTGCGTGCATTCCGGCATTCCCGGTCGCCGCTTTTTTACCAGTGCCGGCAGCACGCAGGAATTGTTTTCCCACATGGACGCGGGCTATGAGCCGCTACAGCATGTGTTTGGCAATATCGCCTATTCCATGGGCGTCGGCGGCGGTATTGTCGGCGCCCTGCGCACGCTGGCGCGCGGCGAGGTGCCCGAATACAGCGACGTTTTCAACAGAACGCGGCACACGGCGCTGGCCCGTGTGGTAGAGCAGGCCACCCGCGAAGGCGCCAATGCGGTGGTGGGCATACGCACCACCATTTTGCGCTGGATGGGCACCCACGAAATGCTGATGACCGGCACCGCCGCCATCAACCGCGCGCTGCCCGCCGGCCTGAGTAGAAGCCCCGTCACCAGCGACCTGACCGGCGAGGAATTGTGGGCGATGACCAGCCTGGGCTATTACCCGCTCAAGCTGCTCATGTCCACGTCGATTTATTCGCTGGGCTTTGTGGGCGGCTTTATGGCGGCGTTCAAGTCGTTTGTGAAGGGTGAAGTCACCGAGCTCTCCACACTCATTCATGATGCGCGCGAAAATGCCATTGGCCGTTTAAAAAGCGAGGCCGCCGCCCTGGACGCGGATCAGGTGGTGGGGGTGAAAACCTATATCACGGAAATCGGCAACGGGCTGGTGGAGTTCGTCGCCATCGGCACGGCAATGAAAGCCATGGACGGGCTGGCCACCGCCACACCGACGCTGCTGGCACAGGCGATTGCGCCGGAAAAAGATACGTGGATTGATGGGGACTGGGGGTTTTCGCTGGACCGGAAGTAGTGGCGGGGAACGTGGCGGGTTGCACGTGCCCTTTAGATGCAATTCCTGTGCACTCAGCACACTCCTCCCCTGCATGAAAAAACCGGCCCAAGGCCTAATGCCAGTCAGTTAAGCTGACTGGCATTTTTCTTTGGATATTTGCTGTTTCTGGGTTTTATGACTCGGGGGTAGCTTCGCTTGCGGCGTGGCGGCAATAGAAAAAGTTTGGCGCTGGCACGCAGTTCCTGTAGGCGTCGAGGAATGGTGCCAACGGTTTCCAGGGGGCAATGCCGAAGCATGCCGGTAATGGCCAAAGCCAGCCATTGGAAGCTCAGGCGCTGAGGGGGCACGTTGAGTGCCTCTGCCATCAATCGCATTTCTTGCCGGATGAGGTTGTAAGCCAGCAAGGCGCCCCAGAGTTCCTGCCTAACCAGTTCGGGCTGTTTACTCCGTAACAACTCGCCGTCGAGCAGGCTTTGCTTGATCTCGCGATAGCCAAGCTCGATCTCCCAGCGTTCGCGGTACTGCTCGGCAACCTGCTCTGCTGGAAACGCGTTGGCATCGGTCAGGGAGGTCAGGTAACGACGTGAAGTGCCCTCCACGCTATGTTCGATGAGTCGGGCGAGCCAGAACGCTGGCAAGTCGGGGCGCTGGCGCCGTGCCTGTGGGGATACCGGTAGGCGTACCAGCCAGTCGTTTACCCCCAAGGACTCGATGACCTCATATCGCAGGCTTGATTTGGCGCGCATCAACCAATGGCGTTCTTGGCCACTGTGTTGCCAGTCAATCAGGAACGCTGCCGAGTAGTAGGCTCGATCAAACAGGGTAAGAGATCGATCCGTGACCGCTTGGGAGAGGCCAGAGGCATAGCTCAACTCGCCCACAGTGAAGTCACCAAACCGGGCTGCCCGGATCAAGTGACTGTACGTGTCCATCAGGCATACTCCGCGTGCCTGAGGCCAAGCGCCAGCGCCTGATACACTACAGCCTCGCCCAAACGCTTGCCCGTTCTCGGGAGTGTCGGGCATGGACCAAACCACGCCATCCACGGCATAAGTACGCAAGTCCCTGAAGAGGGCCGTGGCGGGTGGACCTACATCCGTCCAGGCGTGCGCCAATATCTCAAACAGCGTCGCCAGTGGCGCCTCCCCCAAGCGCTGCCGTGCTTGTATTGCGGCAGAAGGTGCTGGCAGGGCGCCATCGCCCTCTGCAAGCCCTAACTGCTGCACGATTCGCCAAATGGGCTCATTCTTGAAAAGTGCCAGTCCCACCACCAGCCAAACGATGCGCTCGGCGGGCAATCGTCGGCGACGCAGCGAGACTGTGCCTGTCTGTGTCAGCGCCCGCGCTATCCAGTCAGGGTCAATCAGTTCGGCGAGTCGCTCAAAGTTGGCCGGGGTGAGTTCCGTGGTCTGGTGCAGGGCTTGGCGAAGGGACATAAAAAAACAGGCTCATGATGACATGAGCCTGTTTTTATCATAACTCCAGCCTGCTTAATGCCTTAACTGACTGGCATTAGCCCAAGGCCGGTTTTTTTACACCGAGGGTGGAGCAAAACGTGAATCAACAACCCTAGGCCACCGCCGAATTATTCACCGGCACATAACCAAAATGCTCGGCAAGATTATTCTGGATGACGCGGCGGATGGAGCGCACATCCATGGCGGAGCGGTGCGGCAGCTTGTGCAGGAGGATGCGGTGCAGGTGCAGCACGGGGTGGGAGGGGCTTTGCTCGCGCAGGTCGCCCTTGGTCAGCACGGGCAAAAAGGGCGAGTTGCCAAGCTTGCTCTGCACCATGTTGAGCCCGGCGCCCAGCGGCACCTTGCGCCAGCTGCCGTCGTTCACGGGCATCATGAGGAGCAACTCGCCGCGCTCGTCGGGGGCGATGAACAGGCGGGTGGGAATGACGGCGTCGGGGCTGATGAAATTATAGGTGTCGTGGTCCACGCGCGGGTTGGGCAATATGGTGAGCTTGCGCTCGTTGTCTTGCGGCACGAGGATGTCGTAATTGCTGTAGAGTTGCTGCACGGGCCCGCAATATACGCAGAGCGAATTGCGGAACTGGCGCACGAAGGTGCTGGCCTTGGCGTAGTCGACGATATTGGACAGGTCCCAGATGAGGTCTTCATTCAGGGGCGGGGTCTGGTCGAGCGCTACCGGGCCGGCCTGTGTGCCGGCAAGCGCTGCGGCGATTTCACGGCCTTCGGTGGTGAAGGAAAGCTGGTCACCGATGAAGTTGGCCACCAGTTCCTGGGCGATGAGCTGTTCGCACACATCGGCAAACTGGGCCTTGCTGAGCTCGGCGAAACGGGTGTGCAGGTGACGCATGGAGAAGCTGCCCTTGGGCTGCTTGCCGATGCGCTCAAACAGGAAACCGAGGATTTCTTTTTCTGTATTGCCAAGATTCATGATTGTTGTTCCCGGCCAGGACTACGGTGGGGGCATCCATGAGACGCCCGATTGCAACCCCCTTGTCGGCGATGGACAGGCGCGTGGGCCTGCTGCTAGCGGCTTATCTGCTTCCCTCGATGGCGCTATAGCACTTGCCTTAATGTTAACTCGTTCACAGTTTTTCGGGGTGTGTACAAACGGGAAGTTTACTGACATTTGCTGACGGCACAGTCAGCTTGCTGCCGGTCACGGTGGTTTTCATACCGTTTGTCGTGGGCGGGGACGATGGGCTGTAGTGACAGGGGACTGGACGGTCATAGGCTGGCTGTGGGGCGGCGAGTGTATTGTGGCGGCAGGCTGAGCCGCCACCAACCCGCAGCGCGTCAGCAAGCGAAGCCCATTGCACCGAATGCGGACTCGGCCATGGCAGAGTAGTCGGTACTTGCGCAATGACCGCCATCGCCATATTGCTGTGCTCGCCGGCTGGGTAAGCGGCAGCTGTGCAATGGCCACCATCCTCCGGCGCAATGCGAGTAAAAAGAGACTTCCCCTTCTCAGGCGGCGGCGCCGCACCGGCATCGCTTATTGACGTATATGGACTCCCCCCGGCTTGCAAGCACTCCGAGTTTTTGCGCTTAGGTACGACTGCTCACGTATATCCGGCCTTTAACTGCAACGTCACTGCTGTGACGCGGGGCCATAATG
>Ga0302195_10000300_pt1 | contig 38180 bp, 38 predicted proteins | sample II_Bog_N1_2_FD_198778 | JGI IMG/M metagenome (GOLD analysis project Ga0302195, IMG submission 198778) | Peat permafrost microbial communities from Stordalen Mire near Abisko, Sweden - II_Bog_N1_2 | ecosystem: Environmental > Terrestrial > Soil > Wetlands > Peat | place: Sweden: Abisko...
CGCACAGATGCAGAGCGCAAGTGGAACCGCAAGCAGGCGCAGCGCCACCAGAGAATTGAGTCTTATCATGTCTCACCCGGCCTTTCGATCTTGCTCCTGGTTGCGCCTTACTATACCGTGATTCAACCCATTCCGCAGTGATCCTTTCTGCCCTTCCGGCCAGCTTGCCGCCGTCAATCGGGCATGGCACGGCCGCGGTTCAGACCCCAAGCCTGTTGCGAGTGCTTCCACTGATTGGCAATCTCAAGTACGATCGCTTTCAAGCATGAACTTTCGCTATGCACTCACCACACTCGCCCTGGTGCTGGCCGCAACTGTTTCCGTCTCCGCTAGGCAGAAGCCAATCCCGGTCAAGGTCGTCGTCGTCGCCATGTTTGAAGTGGGCGCAGACACCGGCGATCAGCCAGGCGAGCTTCAATACTGGGTCGAACGCGATCACCTCGACCGTATCTATCCCGTCGATGCCGCTTACCACGCCGTACGCATGAATGCCGATGGCGAGCTGGCCGTGCTCACCGGCCAGGGCACAGCGCACGCCGCGGCCACCATCATGGCCCTCGGCCTTGATCCACGCTTTGACCTCACCCACGCGTATTGGATCGTCGCCGGCATCGCCGGTGGCAGTCCCGACAAAATCTCGCTCGGTTCCGCCTCATGGACGCGCTGGGTGGTTGACGGCGACCTTGGCTATGAGATCGATGCGCGCGAAATCCCGCCCAGTTGGACCACCGGCTACATCCCTCTGCGCAAATCAAAGCCCTTTGAGCCGCCCGCCGCGCCGCTGCCCGGCCAGGTGTACGCGCTGAACAAGGGCCTTGCCGAGTGGGCCTTCAGCCTCACCCGCTCCACGCCGCTCCACGACTCCGACCACCTCAAAGAAATTCGCGCCAACTTCGACGGCGCCGCCGCGCAGCGCCCGCCCTTCGTGACCATCGGCGACGAAGTCTCCTCCTCGCGCTACTGGCATGGCAATCTCTTCGACGCCTGGGCCGCGGAGTGGATGCGCTACTTCACCAACGGCCAGGGCGAATTCACAACCACAGCGATGGAAGATACCGGCACGCTGCAATCGCTCCAGTTCCTTGCCAACGCGCATCGCATCGACCTGCAACGCGTGATGGTGCTGCGCACCGTAAGCAACTTTGACCGCCAGCCCCGCGGCATGACCGCCGCCGAGAGCCTGGCCACACAGCGCATCGGCAAGTACTCCGGGTACCTCCCTTCGCTTGAAGCCGCGTACACTGTCGGCCACGTCGTGGTGCAGGCATTGCTCAATCATTGGGATGTGTACCGCGCCACGCCCCCAGGCGCCACGCCGGCAAATCCGCAATAGCGCGACTGCGAGCAGCCGGGCGAAGGCTCGTGCGATGCGCAACTTTGAAGTTGGTTCTTGCGCATTTCATCCTCTGCGATTAACAATAACCGCACCCTCACATCACATCGGAGAATGAGTCCATGGGCACAGCAATTCTATCCGCGGGCCTTGCCTGTGTGATCGCCGCCGTGGTCGGCGGGGGCCTGAAGGCATTTAGCATTGAGGTCCCGCAGCTGAGTTCCCGGCCGCGCCAGGTGGTTCTGTTTATCTTGGGAGTCATCCTGATCGTCGTGTCGATGAGTGTGGGTTCAAGCAACGACGCGGGGACGCAAACCACATCCAATGCCCAGCCGGCCCAGCAGGCCGTCGCCCAGCCCATTGGCTCGGACATTGCCACTGCCAAAAAAGAGCACGCGTCCACCCTCCAGGTGACGTACGGCGAAGCCTCCAACCAGTGCGGGCAGGGTGAGACACAACGAGTCAAATTGGATGAAACAGTTTCATTCACTGTTCTCGAAGCCTGCCTTTCTGCCGCCACATTGCACTTGATTCGCCATGACAGATCGGAGCAGGCGTTCCGGCTGGGAAGCACGGCCTCGCCGGGAGGCGAACTGGTCCTCGCGGGCCTGCCGCTCGATCGCGGTGCCGATATTCTCTACAACTACAAACTCGTGCAATAAGCTTTCCGGCCGCAACGCCCCAATTGCACTTGGCGGCTCGGGGCCTGACAGTGCAAAATGCAGGAGTTCCGCAAATCCTGCTGTCGTCGTGCTCTGAGTTGCGCTTCTCAACACCCGCGGTTCACACCTGAGGAAGAAACATGCATTCTGTCTGGTTGGGCGAGTTTCTCGGCACTCTGGTTCTGGTGCTGCTGGGCACCGGCGTCAATGCCGGAGTAACCCTTCGCAAGTCCTACGCAGCCGATGCCGGCTGGATGGTCATCGTCTCCGGGTGGGCGCTCGCCGTGCTTTGCGGCGTGCTCGTCGCACAGGCCTTCGGCAGCTCCGCCGCGCATCTCAACCCGGCCATAACCATGGCCGCGGCTGTCGTCACGGGCGACTACTCCCACCTGCTCTACTTCTGGTCAGCGCAGCTGCTTGGCGCCATGTGCGGCGCGGCTCTCATGACACTGCACTATGGTCCTCACTGGGCCGTCACGCCAGGCCCCGTCGACAAGCTCGGCATCTTCTGCACCAACGCCGCCGTGCGCAGTCCCTTCTTCAACGTCCTGAGCGAAATGCTGGGCACCGCCGTACTGGTCATCGTGGCCGCTGCCATCGGCTCGCACGGCGTCTCCGCCACTGGCCCCGCGCCGGGCCTTGCGCCATGGCTGGTTGGCAGCTTGGTCTGGGGCATCGGCCTCTCGCTCGGTGGCACCACCGGCTTCGCCATCAACCCCGCGCGCGATCTTGGGCCACGCCTCATGCATTGGCTGCTGCCCATTCCCGGCAAGGGCGGATCGAACTGGCGCTATGCTCCCATCCCGCTCATCGGCGACCTGGCCGGAGCCGCGCTCGCAGGCCTGTTGCTGCGTTACGCGCACCTCTAGTTCCTACTCCAGGCACGACGCCACCACCGCCAGCGCCGCAGTCGCCGCCGTTTCCGCGCGCAGAATCCGCGGTCCCAGCGACACAGCGCGCCAGCCGTTCGCGTCAAACAGTGCTTCTTCCTCCGGCGCCCATCCGCCTTCCGGTCCAATCGCGATCTCCAGCACCGGCATCTCGTTCCGAGCTGCTTGAGCCGCTTCCTCGATTGCCTGGCGCAGCGTCGTTGTTCTCTCCTGCTCGGCCAGCACAATGCGTGTGCATGAAGACGCCGCCCGCACCCGCTCTGTCAACGGACCGGGGACATGAATCACCGGCACATCCGAGCGGCGCGACTGCTGCGATGCCTCATGCACAATGCGCCGCCAGCGCTCCGCCCGTTTTTCCGCAGCCTGCGCCAGATGTTTCTCTGTCCGTCGCGCAATCACCGGTGCAATCGCCGCCACGCCCAGCTCTGTGGCCTTTTCAAGCGCCCATTCCATGCGATCAAATTTGTACACCGCCATCACCAGCGTGATCGGCAGAGCCGGATCGGCTTCCAGTTCGGCGATCAGGTTGAAGCGCACCTCGGCCGACGAGACAGCGACGACTTCGGCGTGAAATACGCGCCCACCCGCCACCACGTCGGCCTCCGCACCGGGTTCCGTGCGCAGCACCCGTGCCATGTGTTCGGCCTGCGCGCCGGTAATCGTTGCGGTCGCTTCGTCCCAGTGTTCGGCAATCCAGCGTCGTCGTGTCATTCCGGTATTGATCTCCATTCCCGTCCCGCGATCTCTGCTTGTTTCAGTCTAGTCCTTCACGTGATGCGCTGAGAGCCGCATAAACACTGAGGGGGACGCTTTGTAGCGTCCCCCTCTGAGTGTTGCCTTGTTGTTGGATTGCCGCAATTACTTCTTCTTTGCGGCCTTCTTTGCGGCCTTCTTCGCGGGTGCCTTCTTGGCGGCTGCCTTCTTCGCGGGTGCCTTCTTGGTTGCCATTTTGCCTATTCTCCCTTTTCGATGGTTTGCATCGATTCCTGCAATCAACAAATTGCAGTTGATGAATGTATAGATTCATGTTTCACAAGTGTCAAGAAAAAAACGAATGAAGAGTGGAAAAATGGTCAACAATTTTTCGTCTATGCATTGCATGTCGATTCGCGAGCGAAGAGTTTGCACGCGCGGAACGAAAATCAGAGAGTCATTTGTTGCATGCGGAGGCTGCTCGGTCCTTCACAAATTGCGATAGCGTCCCCGATTCGCGACGTTGAATGAGATCGTCGAGGTAGGGCTGGCGATCTTTTGGATTGTCTTTCAGCAGCGCCTCATAGATTTTCAGCGCGCCCTCAACACCTGCCTGATACTCGGCTTGAATATCTTGTTTCTTGTCAGGATTCTCGAGCACGAATGCGGCCTGCGCCATAAATGCGCCTCCAAATATGGTTGGTCCACCCTTCTTATCGCCTTTGGGCAACTTGTCGAGGATCATGCAAACATGAACAGTCTGGTCGGGTACCACGGCGAACCACTTCAGGACCCAACCGAACTGGTCCTTGGCCTGTGGACCCAGCGGATTGGCTTGCCAACTGTGGACATAATCGAGCGCCTGCTTGCGCTCTTCCGGCGTTGATGGACCGCGATCGGCGGCATGGATCGGAATTGATACTCCAAGAAGCGCGCATCCCAAAGCAGCACTGAATATGGAACGAATGAACATGACTGGACTCCTAGCCAGCGACATTAGCATTCGATGATATTCAGCGCAAGCCCCGCCAGGCTCGTCTCCTTGTAGCGCGATTGCATATCCAGGCCCGTTAAATACATCGTGCGGATCACCTGGTCGAGCGACACCTTGTGTGCTTCGGATTCGTTCATTGCTATGCGCGACGCATGCACCGCCTTGGCCGCGCCCATCGCATTGCGCTCGATGCAAGGAATCTGCACCAGACCGCCGATCGGATCGCACGTCATGCCCAGGTTGTGCTCCATGCCGATCTCCGCCGCATGTTCCACCTGCCCGTTCGTTCCGCCCAGTGCAGCCGTCAGCCCGCCGGCGGCCATCGAGCAGGCCACGCCCACTTCTCCCTGGCACCCCACCTCCGCGCCGCTGATCGATGCGTTCTCCTTATAGAGGATCCCGATCGCCGCCGACGTCAAAAAGAAACGCATCAAGCCCTCATGGTCCGCGCCCGGAATGAATCGCGCATAGTAGTGCGCCACCGCCGGCACTACACCCGCCGCGCCATTCGTAGGCGCAGTCACCACGCGTCCCCCCGCTGCGTTCTCTTCATTCACCGCCATCGCGTACACCGTCACCCAATCCAGGGCGGCAAGTGGATCGCCGCGCAGACTGGTGGCTTCCTTGGCTTCGAGCCGCGCTGCCAGCCGATGCGCGCGCCGTCGCACCTCCAACCCGCCAGGAAGAATGCCTTCCGTCGCGATGCCCCGCTCCACGCACTCCTGCATCGTCTTCCAGATCCGCTCAATGCCTTCGCGCACCACCGCAACCGGTGCTCGGTCTGAATCAGGCGCAGCAGCACGCACCAGCGCGCACTCGTTCTCCAGCATCAACTGGCTGATGGAGAGCTCGTTGGCATGCGCCGTTGCCAGCAACTCCGCTGCGCTGTGAAAGGGAAATGGAATCGGCGCGTCCTGCTTGTCTGCGTTCTGCGCCGCGCCATCCTCGACGATGAATCCGCCGCCGATCGAAAAAAATATACGCTGGCTCAGAACCGTGCCCCCCGCATCACAGGCCGTAAAGCGAATCCCATTGGGATGCTGCATCTCGGCGCCGGGTGGAACCATGGTGGAGCGCTCGAACACAAGATCGCGCCCTTCATCAAACTCGATGGTTCGCCTTGCATCCAGGTTGAGCTGCTTCGACGCTCGAATACCGGCAACGGTCGATTCAATTGCGGCCGGGTCGATCGTAGCCGGCTCGTTGCCCGAAAGTCCCAGCAACACGGCGCGGTCCGTCGCGTGTCCCAGCCCGGTGAGCGCCAGCGACCCATACAACCGCACTTGCACGCGGCTCACGCGGTCCAGCAGGCCAGCCGATTCCAACTCGCGTGCAAAGCGGCAGGCCGCGCGCATGGGCCCCATGGTGTGCGAGCTCGATGGGCCAACACCGATTTTGTACAGATCAAACAGACTCGTAGTCACGCATGAGATTGTATTCGGAAACGGAGCCGGGCGTCGTGTCAAAGGTGGTCGGCGAGTCCTGCCGGCGTCTGCATGCCCATTCCGGCAGCTCATCCATCAATCGAGAACGGCCCGAAGGCCATCAGGCCCAGTAGCTGCGATCGAGCGTCCTGTATTGGATCGCCTCAGCCAGGTGCGCAACGCTCAGATGCTCCGCCCCTTCAAGATCGGCAATCGTACGGGCCACTTTCAGGATGCGGTCGTGCGCCCGCGCCGTCAGCCCCTGCTGCTGCATCGCGCGCTCCAGCAGCCGCTCCGCATCCGCGCCCAGTTCGCAGTGCGAACGAATCTGCCGCGTCGTCATCTGCGCGTTGGAATAAATCTTGTCGCCCGATTTGCGGAACCGCGCTCTCTGCCGCTCGCGCGCCGCCATCACCCGGCCGCGAATCTCCGCCGAGCCCTCCGCCGCCGCGCCGCCGCGCAGCTCCTTATACTGAACCGCCGGCACCTCGATATGAATATCGATCCGATCCAGCAGCGGGCCGGAGATCTTCGCCACGTAGCGCTGAATCATCGGCGGCGTGCACATGCACTCGCGCGATTTGTCGTTGAAGTACCCGCACGGACATGGGTTCATCGCAGCGGCAAGCATGAACCGCGCCGGAAAGCTCAGCGACATCGATGCCCGCGCAATTGTCACCGTGTGATCTTCAAGCGGCTGCCGCATCACCTCCAGCACGTTGCGCGGAAACTCCGGCAGCTCATCCAGAAACAGCAGTCCGTTGTGCGCCAGTGAAACCTCGCCCGGCCGCGGAATGATGCCACCGCCAATCAGCCCCGCATCGGAGATGGTGTGGTGCGGCGAGCGAAACGGCCGCTGCGTCACCAGGCCCGCCGCCGCGTCCAGCACCCCGACCACGGAGTGAATCTTCGTCGTCTCCAGCGCCTCCTCAAACGTGAGCGGCGCCAGAATCGACGGCAGCCGCTTGGCCAGCATCGTCTTGCCCGATCCCGGCGGTCCGATCATCAGAATGTTGTGGCTGCCCGCCGCGGCCACCTCCAGTGCGCGCTTCGCCGTCTGCTGTCCGCGCACGTCCTTGAAGTCGACCGGGAAGTGTTGCAACTCATCGAGCAGCGCCGCCGTCTCCACACGATACGGCTCGCGCTGAATCGCACCCACCACAGAAGTGTTCAGCAGTTCCAGCACGTCCAGCAGCGACGACACCGGATACACATTCACGCCTTCCACCACCGCCGCTTCGGCTGCATTTGCCGCAGGCAGAATCAGGTTGGGAATATTTCTCTCGCGCGCCAGAATCGCAATCGGCAGCATGCCCGGCACGCCGCGTACGCTGCCATCGAGCCCCAACTCGCCCACCATCAGAAAGCGGCTCACCTCGTCCACGCGCAGCGCGCCATACGCGCCCAGGATGCCGACCGCAATCGGCAGGTCGAACCCCGCGCCTTCTTTCTTCATGTCCGCCGGCGCCAGGTTGATGGTGATGAAAGTTGGCGGAATCGTATAGCCGGAGTTCTTGATCGCCGACCGCACCCGGTCACGGCTCTCGCGCACCGCCGCGTCCGGCAGGCCCACGGTGTGGAAGATGTCCTTCTCGGTGACCGCGCCGCTATAGTCCACCTCGACATCGATGAGGTTCGCATCGATGCCATAGACGGCCGCGCTGAGGGCTTTGAAAAGCATGGCGGAAAGTTGCAGCGAGTGTAGCAGAACCGCACGAAGCGGAGATAGGACGCCTTGCCAAAACATGGCCGCTGCGCGATTGGCATCACTGCTCCGGCTGCGATCGGCCCATTCCCCGCTCCGCATCTGTAGCGGTCCGGCCTGGCACTCTCGTTATTGCCGGCATTCAAGAGTTCTCAGGAAATCGCCGATAACTCAACTGCGGGGATAAGAGGTCTCTCATCCCTTCAGCCGCATCTTGGAGAAACGTCCCCTGAACGATCCCTCCCCCCCTCCCCGCCGCAGAATCCTCCCTTTTCGCCGTCCCCTTCCTATTCATGCTGGTCATCAGCATCTTCCGCCTCGAAGGGGTGCTCGCCACTCCCAGACCGTCGGCGCGCCGCGGGCGCTGTCCGTGGGGCGTCCAATCCGACGGCGAGCCGATCCTCTGCGACTCGGACGGGTTCCAGTCAAACCTTCAGCGTGGCGGCCAAAATGTATCAAATTGATACAGTCGGGCATAGTTTCCGATGACACCCGGCCATCCAGTTCACTTTCTGCTGTTGACTAGATTGATAAGAGATCGATTACTTTCGATTCCAGAGAAAACTAAAGTGTATTTTACAGTTGATCATAAGTAATTCAATAATGTTACTTTCCGGAGGCGGCCATCCAACCCGGGCCCGGTCCGAATCCTGCGGAGGTCAATCATGCACGAGTGGTATCTCAACTCCACACGGGACACGATCCTCGTCGCCATCCCCTTTGCATTCATCCTGGCGCTCAGCCTCTTCCGCCTGGACACCATCTTTGGCGCCTCCAGGCGAATGGGCCATCCGCATCGTCCGCCCTGCGGCCTCGACGAGCGTGGCGAGCCCATGCTGACCCACCCGGATGGGCATCCGTCCGAGGCGCGCCAGCGCCACAGCTAGCCATCGGAGCCCGTTCTCTCGGCCATGCGGTGCCCGCAACTGGTAATCGCCTAGGTTCGCGGCAGACCGTTTCCGCCCGTATGACTCGGGTTGCGCGATGAGCGACGCTCCTTTTCCCATTCTGAATTGTGCATATAATCCATTGATTAAAAATGCCTTACGTAATCGTCGCCGCCGGTCTTTCCCCTCAGCCGCGCTTCAGTCCATGCCGCGCAAAAAATTGTTGACCCGGAGCAAGAGTGGGTATACATTCATGAGTGCCATCCATTCAAGGGCAGTTTGCGCAATTTGATCCTGCGCGCCCGTCTGTGGTTTCCCGCATCATACCGAGCTTGGGCTCAAACGTGGATGCACCGGTGCGTTTTGCGTTCCGCCGGAAACAGGAACCTGGGGCGTATGGATTCCCAGAGCGGTAATCTGCTTCACAGAAACGGCACAATACCAATGTTTGACGTGTAAAAGTGCGTCAAGATTTTTGAACTCGATGCCCACTTTGTGCGTCTAAGGATTGGGAAACAGAATTAGGGAGCCGGATCTGTCGCGCTCCCTTACTTGGCCGGCAGCACCAGGCAAGGGCTGCACCGCCAGGCAAAATCAAGCAAGGAGAGAAGTATCATGCGTTCTGATTTAGTTTTTGGGGCACTCTCTCATGTGTCCAATCGCTACCAGCTCTGTCAACTGGCTAGCAAGGCTACCCGCAAGCTGCACAAGCCGAACACACGGCTGCAGGATACAACCAATGAAGTCCTGGGCCGGTTTCAGACCACCAATCCCGGAGCGGCAGCGCCTGTCGAGTCGCAGGCCGCCGAGCCTCAAGAGCGGCGTCGCGCCGCTTGATCGTCCTCCGCAAAGGGTATAGTTGATTCAGGTAAAGGTTTCTAGGCGGCTTTCCGGCCAGGCAAGCCGCATTCCTCTGGTGTTTCAGTCTTCCTCTTGATTCGGGAGATGTGATGGGCGCAGCCTGCGCCTGCCGCAAGCCTCAGATTCCCCCGCCTAAATTCTTCCTGGAGCACATCCCCTTTCCGCACCCCTCACTCCCATCCCCCCGTTTTCGCAGGTGACCATGACCATCGCTGAACTCAAAGAAAAAAACATCACTGAACTGAGCCGTATCGCGCGCACCCTGGAAATCCCGGGCGCCAGCGGCCTTCGCAAGCAGGACCTGATCTTCAAGATCCTCCAGGCTCAAAGCGAAAAGGAGGGGCACATCTTCGCCGATGGCGTGCTGGAGATCCTGCCCGATGGCTACGGTTTCCTGCGCTCGCCCGATTACAACTATCTGCCCGGCCCGGATGACATCTATGTCTCCCCGTCGCAGATCCGCAAGTTCGATCTCAAGACCGGCGACTCCATCTCCGGCAATGTCCGCCCGCCGCATGAAGGCGAGAAGTACTTCGCGCTGGTCAAGATCGAGGCCATCAACTTCGAGTCGCCCGAAGAGACGCGCAACAAGATCCTGTTCGACAACCTCACCCCGCTCTATCCCCAGGAGCGCATCAAGATGGAGACTGTCCGCGAGGCCGTCAGCGGCCGCGTCATGGACCTGCTCACTCCCGTCGGCAAGGGCCAGCGCGGCCTCATCGTCGCCCCGCCACGCACCGGCAAGACCATGCTCCTGCAGTCGATTGCCAACTCCATCTCCACCAATCATCCTGAAGTCGTGCTGATCGTCCTGCTCATCGACGAGCGCCCGGAAGAAGTCACCGACATGCAGCGCTCCGTCAAGGGTGAAGTCATCAGTTCCACCTTCGACGAGCCCGCCGCACGCCACGTACAAGTGGCTGAGATGGTCATCGAAAAAGCCAAGCGCCTGGTCGAGCACAAGCGCGACGTCGTCATTCTGCTCGACTCCATCACTCGTCTCGCCCGCGCCTACAACACCATCGTGCCTCCGTCGGGCAAGGTGCTCTCCGGCGGCGTCGACTCCAATGCCCTCCAGCGCCCCAAGCGCTTCTTCGGCGCAGCCCGCAACATTGAAGAAGGCGGCTCGCTCACCATCATCTCGACGGCCCTCGTCGACACCGGCTCCCGCATGGACGAAGTCATTTTTGAAGAATTTAAAGGCACCGGCAACATGGAAATCATCCTCGACCGCAAGCTGGTCGACAAGCGCGTCTTCCCGGCCATCGACATCCAGCGCTCCGGCACCCGCAAGGAAGAGCTGCTCATCCCCAAGGAAGACTTGCAGCGCATCTTTGTCCTGCGCCGCGTGCTGAACCCGCTGTCGCCGGTTGAAGCCATGGAGCTGCTCATCGCCCGCCTTGAAAAGGTCCGCAACAACGCCGAGTTCCTCGCCAACATGAACCAGCTCTAACTCGACCACATGTCTTCGGGTACCCCATCCTTGGGAAGTTTTGTTCTTGTCCCAAGGGTGGGCCGGCACAAACCTCAGGCCGCAACAGCATCCCTTCCCCGTTTCGCGGTCCGCTGCTAGAATAGAAAAGTCGTGGGGCTGTAGCTCAGCTGGGAGAGCGCCTCGTTCGCAACGAGGAGGCCAGCGGTTCGATCCCGCTCAGCTCCACCAACTTCCCTCAAAATCCTGCCAAGCAAGGTCCTTCGCTGCGGCTCAGGATTTCGCCTGCGGGCTCGGACGCCCGCAACTCGGCTCAAGTTCGATCCCGCTCAGCTCCACCAAATCCCTCCAGGGTATTTTCCTTAAAATTGCAGCCCCGACACTCAGTCGCCGGTCCGCACATCCTCGCCGGTCGCCTTCCCCATCGCCTTTAGATACGCGTCCAGCATAGCCGTCTGCCCCATCACAAACTTTGAGACGAAGCGAAAGACAGGGTTGTAGACTTCGCCGTCCTCGGTGATGCGCACCCGCGTTCCGCCGTCGGCCGGCTCCAGCACAAAGCTCCAGCTTCCCCCGTACGGCAGACCCTCTGTGGCAATGCGCCGCGTGATCCCAATCGGTGGCCTCGCATCCTGCAACGCATACAGCACAGTCTGCCCATTCCTTGAAGTCTCGCGTTGAAACTGCTTTCTGTCTTCAGAAAAAACCTCGCACGCCTTCACATCCGGCCGCCAGCTCTGGTCCCCGTCGATCAGTGCGTAGAGCTTCTCCGGACTGGTCTTGAACGCAGCGCTGCGCGCAACCACGTGCCGCTTGGGCAGCAGCGCTCCAATCACGACCACCCCAACAATCAGCAGCACCAACACGCCAACAACAATCAGCGCAATCTTCATCGATCCCTTTCCCGCTTTCTGCGCTTGAGCAAAATTGCTGCCGCCCGCGCCAGGCCTTCCATGCCGGCCACCGCGCGCTCCGCCTCGCCCGGCTCCATCACCTTCAACAACTGCCGCACCAGCTGCGGATTCAACACCGTGTTCTCGTCCTTGATACGTCTGCCCGCCGCGGTGAGCGTCAATCCCACCACGCGCCGGTCCTCGATGCCGGTTCGCCGCACAACATAGCCGCCGCGCACCAGCCGGGCCACGGCCGTGCTCATGGCCGAACGGCCCAGGCCCAGGTGCTCGGCCAGCTTCGAAAGCGTCGTCGGTCGCACGGCGTCCAGGTGGTCCAGCACGCTGGCCTGCTTCTCGGTCAGCGCATTGCCGGCCGCGTCGCTGCGCGCGTGATCGCGATGGCATGCCAGGTAGATTGCGGGGTAAGCCGCCAGCATTCGTTCCACATTGGACTCAACCATACCGGCAAGCTTGCCGTGAATGGTTTGATTCGTCAAACAATTTCTTGTCATATTCCAGACCGCTGCCGAGACTGGTCTTGGACTAGTCTTGAGTCATGCAGAGCGGCCGTATTCTTGCGGTGCGCGGCAGCGAGGTGATCGCGTGCCCGAGTTGATGCCCGGCACGGCAAGCGAGACAACGGCCGTTGCCGCGCCCGGCGAGGCGCTGCGACCGCTGTGCGTAGACCTCGACGGTTCGCTGGTCAAATCCGACACGCTCGTTGATTCCCTGTTGCAGCTTCTCCGTACCCATCCCGACCTGGCACTCATACTTCCCGGCAAGTTGATCAATGGGAAAGCAGCGTTCAAGGCCTTCGTCACCACATCCGTCACGCTGGACGCAGCGCACCTGCCCTACAACGGTCCGCTGCTGGACTTCCTTCGCCATGAGCACGCTCGCGGTCGCACCATCTACCTCGCCACCGGCGCCGACCAGCACCTCGCCCGCCGCGTGGCCGATCATCTCGGCATCTTCACCGCCGTGCTGGCCTCAGACGGCGCAACCAACCTGACCGGCAACCACAAGCTCGAAAGCCTCCGGCAGCGCTTCGGCTCTGCACCGTTCGACTATATCGGCAACGACACGCCCGACCTGCCGCTGCTGGCCGCCGCAACTGAGGCCATGGTCGCCAACCCCAGCCTCGGCCTGCGCATGCGTCTCAAGGCTCGCGGCATCCGGCCGGCCCAGTGCTTTCAGGACCGCAAGCCGTTTTTGCGCTCCGTCATTAGAGCGGTCCGCGTGCAGCAGTGGGCCAAGAACCTGCTCATCTTCATGCCGCTGGTCTTGTCGCACGCCATCACCACGGCCAAACTCCTCATCGCGCTCCAGGCGTTTTTCTGCTTCTCCCTCGTGGCCTCGTCCGCTTACCTGCTCAACGACCTGCTGGATATCGAAGCCGATCGCGGCCACGCCCGCAAGCGCCTCCGTCCCTTTGCCGCCGGCGACCTGCAAGGCACAACCGGCGTTCTGATCGCCGCGCTCCTGCTGGCCGTCGGCATGGCCCGCGCACAGTTTCTCCCTGTCGGATTTTCCGCGTGGCTGATTATTTATCTCATCACCACCGTAGCCTATTCGTTGTGGCTCAAGCGCATCGCCCTGGTCGATGTGCTGGCCCTCTCGCTGCTCTACATCCTGCGCCTGCTGGCCGGCAGCGCGGCGACGCTCACCGTCATCTCCCACTGGCTGGCCGGTTTCTCCATGTTCCTCTTTCTTTCACTCGCCATCGCCAAGCGCTTCGCCGAGCTTGAGAATCTCCGCGCTTCCAACGCCGTCCCGCGCAACGGCCGCGGCTACCTGGTCAACGACCTCGAGCAGCTGCGCAGCTTCGGCACCGCCAGCGCCTATGCGGCCGTCGTGGTCTTCGCCATCTACATCACAGGCCCTGACGTGGCCAAGCTCTACCACTCACCCCAGTTGCTGCTGCTCAGCCTGCCGCTCATGATCCTGTGGCTCAACCGCGTCTGGCTGCTCGCTTCGCGCGGCCAGCTCGACGAAGACCCCGTCGCCTTCGCTCTCACCGACGGCATGAGCTTGCTCATCGGCGCCGCCGTGCTCATCGTGGCCCTGCTCGCTCTGTAAAGGCATCCTGAGAACGAGTTGCATTGAAGGGTACGGGCTTTAGCCCGCACATGGAGTTCGCCCTTTCAATCCCGGCTTTACCCGCCGAGTGAATGCAGGCTCGCCCAAATTCCTTCTCCTCTGTACACATTCGGCGAGCATTTCCCCGCCCCCCCGCGTCTGGTTGTGTATGAGCGCCAGCCAGGCAGTATTCTCAGGTTGGATGGAGATTCCAAAAAGCGCTGTGCCCCTTCAAGCCGGTACTCATGCGGACGAGGAAACCCTCGCGGCACTGGTCAGCCAGTACGCGGGCACCCTCTATCGCGTGGCCTTCTCAGTGCTGCGCAACCCGTCCGACGCCGAGGACGCGGTGCAGGAGGCGTTTCTGCGCGTGCTGCGCCATCGCGACACGCTCAGCGAGGTGCGCGATCAGCGCGTGTGGCTCATCCGCATCGTGTGGAACATCGTGCTCGACCGCAAGCGCCGCGCCAAAACCCGGCCGGAGACCGACGACGTGGCCGAGCTGGCCCGCGTGCTGCCGTGCGAGGGCCTGAGCGCCGAAGAGCGCGCCGCCGCCGCCCAGCACCACGCTCAGGTTCTGGCCTGTGTCGAGAAGCTGCCCGCCAAAGAGCGCCAGGTGCTCATGCTCTCGGCGTTTGAGGAGTTGAATAGTGTGGAGATTGCTGCCGTGCTCAGCATCACCGAGTCCAGCGTCCGGTCGCGCCTCTTCCGCGCCCGCAACCTGATGGCCGGGTTGCTGAACCATGCGCGATAGCGAGTCGTAGTAAATGGTTGGTCGTGATTGGTGAGTGATTAGTAACAGCTTCGTAACTGGCTTTGTGAAAGGGCACGACTTTAGTCGTCCCGCAACCGCAAGAGAAATACCGGGGCTTTATAGGGTACGGAAACTCATCGGAAGTGGCAAGAAGTGTCAGGGCATGGCGGGGTGCCCTCTGGGCCCCGTGCCGTAAGCGGCACAAATCAAGGACTGGGCTTTAGCCCCTGAGGGATGATCGAGGGACAATGATCAGGTAACCGGCCTTTTTTCATAGCCTGTTTAGCCCCCGGGGGACGATTTACACCAACCGAATCGTGTTGATGAGATGGCGCCGAATGATGTGTGAATGAGCAGTTGCAGGAGTTGCCCATGAATTACCCTGATCGGAACGGAACGTCGAACCAGAACGGCCCAGGCGAAGCCGAGAACACACTGCGCTTGATCGCGCGCCTTCCCGCGCCTGCGGGCCTTGAAGACCGCGTCCACGCGGGACTGCGCAGCGGGCCGCGCCATCGCAAAGTTCTTGCCTGGCCCGTTGCAGAAGCAAGCAGTTGGATGAGAGCGGCTGCCGCGGCTGCCATTGTGTTTGTCGTGGCTGGTGGTGGCTGGGGCATCTACTCGCGGGTTGAGCCGGGCCAGCCCGCGCGCGGCATCGCCGGCCCGCGCCTCGCCGCTCCCGGCGGATTCACCGAAGGCGGAGCCGTGCGCAGGCCACAGACGCTGGTGGGACCAGCCGTCGCGCCGCCCGCAACGCGTCCTGCGGCGGCCACCGCTCCAAAGCCCAAAACCCCGCTCAAAGCAGCCGCCACGCCTGCGGTAAAGTCCAAAGCGGGCACAAGCGTCGCCGCCCCGCCCGCTTCCCCGCCAGTACAGTAATCGAGTGACCGGCTGGCCCTACGCGTCCTTCACCAGCGCCTTGATCACCATGCCCAGCAGCGCCAGCACCACCGCGCCCCAGAATGCCGGTCCAAATCCGTGCACCTTGAACCCCGGCACCACGCTCGCCGCCAGCTGGATCATCAGCCCGTTGATGACCAGCAAAAACAGCCCCAGCGTCAGAATGCTAATCGGAAACGTGATGATCTTCAGCACCAAGCCCAGCGTGGCATTGAGCAGCCCGATCACCAGTGCGGCAATCAGCGCTGGCGCCAGCCCGGCCACATGAAAGCCGGGCACGATCTTGGAAACAACCAACAGGGCAATTGCGTACAACAACCATTGAACCAGCAGTGCCATTGTTCTCGTCTCCTCGCGTTCGCCGGGGCGCCTCCTGGTTCAGGCCGTACTCCGCGCGTGCCGCCTGTGCAGCATGGAATGAAATCGCTAGCCTATCGTTATAGCATGGCCCACAGGGAGCACGCCTGCAACCCAGCGCGGTCGAACCTGCTCACACGCTCACCCTTCTTGCCGATCCTGTGTCTATAAGTGAGGTGGCCATGCCCGCCAATCCCGCGCCGCACCGGAGAGTTGCCCATGCGTTGCTTGGCATGGTTTCCATGGCTGCGCCGCTCATAGCCTCACAGGCCGCCGCGCAAAAACCCGCCGACGCCCCGCTGCCCGACATTCACCAGCTCATGCATGAGGTCGAGGACCACCAGAAGCAGCTCGACAAGGTGCGCGAAAATTACACGTACACCAGCCTGCAAACCAGCCAGGATCTCGATTCGAGCGGCCAGGTCAAGAAAACCGAAAGCATCGAGCACGACGACTTCTTCGTCAACAGCCACGTCATCGAGCGCATGGTCAAGAAAGATGGCAAGCCGCTCGACTCCCACGACGAGCAGAAGGAATCCGAGCGCATCACCAAGCTCGTAGAGAAGGCCGGCAAGACCCCGCCCGGCCAGCCGATCGACGGCCCCTCCATCAGCATCAGCCGCGTGCTTGAAATCATGGACGTGCGCAGCCCCCGCCGCGAAACCTTTCGCGGCCGTCCCACCATCGTCTTTGACTTCATTGGCCGCAAGGACGTGAAGACCCACGGCCTCGCCGAGGACGCCTCAAAAAAATTGCAGGGGACCCTGTGGGTCGACGAAGCCGACCGCGAAGTGGCGCACATGGAGGTCAGCTTCGACGACACCTTCAAGGTCGCCGGCGGCCTCTTCGCAACCATCCAGAAGGGTTCCAGCTTCCGCTTCGACCAGGAACCGGTGAATGGCGAACTGTGGCTGCCCACCGGCGCTGAAGCCAGCGTGCAGGCGCGGCTGCTGCTGGTCAAAAGCATCCGCCAGCATTTCATCGAGCTCGACTACGACTTCAAGCGATTCCACGTCGACGCCCAGCAGGGCAAAGACGTAATGGCCGTCAGCGAGAAGAAGCCGTAGATTGGCGCCGCAATTGGTTCCCGGCGGGCGATCAATTACAGTGGAATCATGTTTGCGCGGCGTCTTTCAATTTGTCGAATTGACCATGACGGTGCCGCACATCCCTGCCCCATCCGCCAGATCGACAACTTCGCCATGCGCAACTTCACCAACGATCCGGCCTTCGACGACACGCTTCCAGTAACCGATGGCCTGCTCGAAGCCGGCTGCCGCGTCCCGCTCGACCGCCTGCAATCCATGATGGAAGACTGGTTTCGCCGCAAGGGCTATCTCAAGCCGGACGAACGCCTGGCGGTGCACGAGCTTGATTCAAGTGGCGCTGCCGGGCGCTGAAACCTCAGGCTGCAGCCTTTACTGTCGCGCCCCAGTTTCAACTCCGCCCCAGTTCAGTGAGCCGCAGGCCGGGCCTTCCCGGCCAGCGACTCGAACTCCAGAAGGATCGTCGACAATGCATCGTCAAAGTTCCGGTCATGCGTCTTTTGCAAAAATGCAATATCGATCGACTGTGTAAAGGCCCACAGCGCGTAATGGGTCTTGCGATCATAAACCACCAGCCGGAACATGGGCACGGGATTTGCGGCTCCGTTGATCTTGCTCCCCTGGCTGGGCCCGTTGGGCGCGGTCAACTGCAGTTCCAGCACCAGGTCCGCCTCAGCCGGATCATTGACCAGCTGAAACTGCCCGTTCGCCTGTAATCCGGCATAAAGCTGGTTGTAACCGCGATTGGGATCGCCACTGAACGGCGACGGGAACAGTCCGCTGTCCGCCCCGGTATTGGAGACAAACAGCTTGGTCGCTGTGCGCATCTCTCCTGGCACGGGCGCCTGGGGCGTCACCGCGGGCTGCTGGCCAAGAGCTGAAGCCGCGGCCAGCGCCGCAACGCAAAGAGTCGTCTGGATTCTCAAGCCAAGCTTCGTCAAGGGAGCCTCTTCCGGGCATTCAACTCGCCCATCCACAAGACTCCACCCCGGCTGGTTTGGTTAGGCTGAATTCACCCCAGCCCGCCAGGGAAGGCACTCGCCTGTTAAGACGTCCTGTCTGTCCGAAAAATGGACACAAATCGCCACCGCTCAATTGAACGTGTAATTTTGCACACATTTCGGTGCAAAACCTAAGTTGAAATGGCTCTATGGTTTATCGACAAAGCGGGAAAAGGCTTTAGCATTTTTAGCGAAATACCTGTACTTTTCTTTGCGAATAACCGGAAAATGGGTGCCACTTTAGTAAAATGGGCAGATGGTGATTCGAACGAAATCGAGCAACGCGAGTATCAAAACTCCCTTGGGGATTACCATTCTCGCCGGCGCTGCGGCAGGTACCCTCGTCGCCATGTGTGTCGCGCTTCCCACTCCCACCGTCCAGGCGCACACGGAGCTGTCCCGGCCAGCCGTGCCCATCACCGCTGACCCGTCCGCGCCTGCGCCCACCCCGTTCGTAGCCGCGCAGCGTCCCACCCCGGCTTCCCTGTCGCCCCGCAATCCGGCTACCGATGCGGCACTGGCTAGGCGTGGCGATGTGCTCAAGGGTCTGGCCTCCTGGTATGGAGGTGTATTTAACGGCCGGCAGACCGCCAGCGGCGAAAAGTTCGATATGAACGCCTTCACCGCCTGCCACCCCACTCTGCCCTTCGGTTCGCTGGTGCGCGTCGTCAACATGCGTAACAAGCACTCGGTGGTGGTTCGCATCAACGACCGTGGCGACCTGGTCGACGAAGGCCGCGTGATCGACCTTTCCAAGGCTGCAGCCGACAAACTCTCCATGACCCAATCCGGCTTGGCCAAAGTCAGGCTTGAGGTCTTATCCCTGGGCCACGAACCCATCCGGCCGTAAGCTTCGCAAGCCTCGTTGAATTCGAAGGGCCGGCTCACTGAGCCGGCCCTTCGAGTTTCTGCTTCCTCATCCGATGCGGCCTGAACTGCTCAGTCCGCATCGGGCAGCTTATACGGCTTTTGCAACCACTGCCGCGCCTCGTTCACCGCGCCCTGGGTGTTGTCATTGGTCTGCACCGCCAGCCGGTACTCGTTGACGGCCCGGTCGCGCTGCCCGGTAATGTCGAAGATCTTGCCCAGCGCAATGTGGCTCCAGACCTCGGTCCAGCGCGGCTCGCCATCCCCGCGCAGCGAGTCGCGATAAGAGTTCACGCTGGCCTGGTAGTTGCGCTGCGTAAACAGCAGCTCGCCTATGCGATAAGCCGCCAACGAGCTCTGCGGATTGGCTTCCAGCGCCTTCTGGTACTCGGCCAGCGCGGCCACCGTGTCCCCCTGCGCCACCAGCTGCTGCCCCTTCAGGATCGCAATGCGCACCTGAAGGTCGGGCGTAGCCTTCAGCACCCAGTCTCCCGGATCAATCGAGATGTGCCGCGGCCGCCCGAACGTATCCACCACGTATTGCGTGTCCGTGCCCACCACGTCGACCTTCTGGTTCTCCGTCTTGCCGTCGGTCTCCACGCGCAGATCCACCGGCATCCGGAACAGGTCCAGATCCTGTTGAATCTCCCCAATCGTGCGAAAGCCCTTGTTGTTGCCCAGCCGGTAAACGGCATATTTATCCGTAAACTGCGGTGCGCCTGTCCCGTCGATCCACTGCGCGAAAAACGGCGTTAGCTGCTGCTGGCTCTGCGCCTCGGCTACCTTCACAAAATCGGAGCTGCGCATGCTCTGGTCCGTGTACTGGCTCAACGCCCCTTTCAGCGTAGCCAGAAACGCCTTGTCCCCAATCTCCCAGCGCAACATGTGGAAGACCATCGCCCCCTTCTCCAGCGTCGCCGACTGGAACTCCGGCGAAAACGGGCTCAGCCGCCCATCGCTCGACAGCGGAATCGTATCGTAAGCCAGCGCCCCCGCTGCCACATCCTGGAGCGCCGTGTGCATGGCCGCCTTGCCGTTCTCGTCCTCCACATACATCAGCTCGCCGTAGCGGGCCATCCCGTTCGTGATCCACGCGTCATTCAGCGTGCGGGGGCTCACCTCGGACCCCCACCACTGATGCGCGATCGTGTTGGCCAGCAGGCGTATGCCACTCTTGTCGCCCACGCGCGAGCCCAGAATCGCCGCCAGCTCCGGCGCCCACACCGCCGGCAGGGTGTCGTCCGGCAGCTCCACAACGTTCAGGCGCGTGGACTCCGCCCCACCAAAGCTGTCGGTAAAAAAGTCGTACTCGCGGGCCGCCGTCTGCGCAAGCTGGTTGGCGCTGCCCTGGTGCGAGACCGTCAGATACACCTTCACATTCCCCGGCCCGGCCGTCACCGGAGCCACAAAGCGACCCGCAATCACCGTTCCCGGAAAGCCCGGCTTGTCCCATTTGAAGGCGTACTCATCGCCCGCTTTGCCGCTGGCCAGCGTCACTGGCTTGGCCCCGCCCACCGCGCCGCTCGCCAGCACCCGCATCCCCTGCGGCACGCGGATATGCATCTCCGCCGTGAAGCGGTCCGTCAGGTAGCCGGTCATGGGAAACCACCGCGCCGGGTAGAGCAGATACGTGACCGGCTCCTCGATCGCCGCCAGCTTCAGCCCCTCCACCGGCCCGTCTTCGTTGCCGGTAATGGTCCCCTCGTACTCGAACGTCCAGTGCTCCACCACGCCCTTCACAATCGGCGTATTCGGCGTCACGCGGATCGTCCCGTCGGCCGACCGCTCGCCGGTAAGCACCTTCCCGGTCAGGTCGGAGATTTTGGTCACCTTCAGCGCCGGATGGAACCCGAAGCTGATCACGTCGGCATTTTCCGGCGCGGTAAACGCGACCTGCGCCTTGGCCGCCAGGTGGTGCGTCGCCGTGTCGATCTCGGCGTCAATCACATAGCCGGTAATGTTCAGCGCCGGCCGCTCGCGCTGCGCCCCGAGCGTCGCAGCCGCCAGCAGGGCCAGCGCCCCGAGACCCAATACGCCTGCCCACCGGGAGCGATGCAGCCCCAATCCGACGCGCACAATCCGCTTCTCTTCACGCATTGCAGTCATTCTCGCATCCCCGACGCTCTCTCGCTCTGAATCGACTCCGGAAGCTGGGTGCCCCATCCTTGCGATCCGCCGCGGCGGATCTTTGTCGCAAGGGTGAGAAGGCACGAACCCAAACCTTTTACTCCCCGCCGACCTCGCACTTTTCCCGACCTACGATTCAGGATTGCACAACCGCTTCATTCCGCTCCGGGGAACCCTCCCCAATCAGCTCCAGAGCCACCTCTGCCACCCGCTCAATCGCCCCGGCCTTCCCTTCCGACTCACCCGCCCGCAGCAGACCCCCAATCGCAGCCAGCTCTTTCATCATGGACTCGCGAGCCGGCCCGTCCGGTAGCAGGGGTTCAAGCTGTTGGACGATATTTGCCGCCGTAAAGTCCTGCTGGATCAGTTCCGGAACCACCCGTTTGCCGGCAATGAGGTTGGCCATGGCCACGTGCGGCACCGTCACCACCCGTTTGGCGATCGCGTAAGTGAGCGGCGAAACCCGGTATACCACCACAAAAGGATTGCCTATCAGCGCCGCCTCCACTGTCGCCGTGCCGCTGGCCACAACCGAAGCCCGCGCGTGGTGAAGCGGCGCCCGCGCGTCGTCAACCAGCCGCACCGCAAGCCCCGCTCCCTGCTCCGCGACAACCGCCTGCACCGCCCGCCGCTGCGCCGCATCCAGCGTCGAGGCCAGCGGAACCAGGAACTCCAGCCTTCCCGCAGACGCTATGTGCCGTTGCTTTGTATCAGGGCACGACTTCAGTCGTGCCGAAAACGCCTCCAACTGAGGTTGGGCTTTAGCCCCTGCGGCGCGCTCCTCGTCATGCCCGAATTGCTCTCTGGCTTCCCGTCCCGCCGTCTCACCAACCCCCGCCGCCAGCAGCCGCGCCGCACGCAACATCTCCGGCAAATTATCCCGAATCTCCTTCGGCCGGCTCCCCGGCAGCAGCCCAATCCACGTCGCCGTCGGGTCCAGCCCGTTCTCCGCCGCAAACTCCGCGCGGCTCACTGCCGGCAGCGCCAACTCCGCCAGCGGATGCCCCACAAACTCCGCCGCCACACCCCGCTCTCGGTAGAACTGCTCCTCAAACGGAAAAATCACCAACATCCGCGTCACGTACTTCTGCACCAGCTTGATGCGATGCTTCTTCCACGCCCACAGTTGCGGACTAACGAAGAAGATCACCGGCACGCCCAGCCGGTGCAATTCCTCGGCCAGCTTGAAGTGAATGTCCGGGAAATCGATCAGCACGGCCACATCCGGCCGGCGCGTGCGGATGGCCCGCTTCAGCTTGCGAAACTCGCCATAGATCCGCGGCAGATGGCGCACCACCTCGGTGATGCCCATGACCGCCATGTCTTCCGAACGCACCACCCGCTCCAGCCCCGCGTACCCCATCCGCTCCCCGCCCATGCCGAAGAAACTGGCCGTTTGGGCGGAATCCTCGAGCTGCTTCTTCACAGCCGAGATCAGCAGCGCCCCATAGTGCTCGCCGCTGGCCTCGCCTGCCGAGATGAAGATCGTAGGAGCCATCGATAAACACGGAGCCTCGCCGAAAACCTGCCTTCCATCATACCGGGCGCAGGTCTGAGAATGAGGACGCGGAGAGCGGCCCGTTGTTCGCCTCGGCCCGCACAGCGCTATACTTCTCGGGCAGCAATTGTGAACGGTACGCATTCCTGGAGCTACACATGAAAATGCTTGTCCTCTCAGGGTTGTTGTCGATGGGGCTGCTGGCTGGCGGCCAACAGCAACCGGGCACGGCCGCATCTGCCGCAGACTCTGCAACCGTGCCGGCAAAACCGATCAGCGGCCCGTTTTCAGGCTCGGAGCTGGCGCAGTTTACCGCGCTCAATCCCATCGACACGCACACCCATGTCTATCGCAGCGATGCGGCCTTCCATGCCTTGATCGCAAGGCTGAATCTCCACATCCTGGACATTGTGGTCGTCGACGACCAGGGCCCGGAGCGGATGAGCCTGGCGGCGGAGAGCCACGCCGTGATCAGGTTTGTTCACGACAGCAACGGCCGCGCGGCCTTCTGCACGTCCTTTGACCCGTACAAGGTAGCGGACCCCGCCTTTGCCGCCCAGGCGATCCGCGGACTGAACCGGGACTTCAGCCACGGCGCCGTCGCCGTGAAGATCTGGAAGAACATCGGTATGGAGATCAAGAACTCCAAGGGCAATTTCATCCAGCCCGATGACCCGGTTTTTGCCCCCATCTACAAGGACATTGCCGCACACCAGAAGACCATGATTGCGCACGTCGCCGACCCCAGCTCTGCCTGGGAGCCGGAGAACCCGGCATCGCCCGACTACTCCTACTACAAGGAGAATCCCATCTGGTACATGTACGACAAACCGCATCCCGCGCGGCGCGAGCAGATTCTCGCGGCCCGCGATCAGGTGCTGGCGCAGAACGGCGACCTGCGCATGGTGGGCGCGCATCTGGGCAGCATGGAGGCCGATTTCAATCAGCTGGCCGAGCACTTGGATCGCTATCCGAACTTCGCCGTCGATCTGGCCGCGCGCATGCCCTACCTGATGCTTGAGCCGCGCGATCGGATCACCGCCTTCATCCTGAAGTACCAGGACCGCCTGATCTATGCCACCGACAACGACTTTGCTCCACGGGACAAGCTGGGGGAGAAGCTCTCAGAGTGGGAGCTGAGCTATGCGAACGATTGGCGGTTCCTGGCAACCGCAGACACGTTGGACTATGAGGGTCACGCCGTGCAGGGACTGGCGCTGCCCGAGCCTGTCTTGCGCAAGCTCTACCACGACAACGCCATGCACTGGTTTCCCGGAATTGTCGGCAGCGCCCACTGAGGGGAGCGTGCCGTTGCCGTCCGCAAGCAGATCGACGCAATCCGCTCCGCGCCCTCATGTCCTAATCTGAACAGCCGATTTCAGTAAGGACAGGGAGAATAAGAACCATGTTCGAATCGGCCATCGCGAGCATCTCCAATCAACTCTTCAGCTCACCCTTTTCCATGTTCATTGCCCAGATCGTCGCCTTCATCGTTCCCTCCATCGCCGTGATCGCGTTATCTGATTGGTACTCGAGAGACAAAGCCGCGGAGTGGGAATCAAGCATCAGGGAGCTCAAAGCCCTGTTCGCCCTGGAAGACCCGCGCCCTCCACGCCATCGATCCTGCCGGTCACCGCGCCCCTAGCCAGCGCTTACATCGGATGTACTGATAGAATTGCGGCGCTACTCATCTCGAAGCGCTCCATGCGCTCAGGCGAAGGGTTTTCCAATGCGTTCGCTTAACAGGGTCTTTGTGCTTGTCCTCGCACTTGTGGCTTTCATCCCGTATCTGGCAACACAGTCGGCGCCAAAAATTGTTCAGGGGACCTTGACTGCGCCCGGCAGCGCGCCATTCCATCTGCGCGCTTCAGTTTCGGACGGCATGGATGCAACGATCGAGATATTCTGGGTTAGCCCGGACAAATGGCGGCGCAGAATTGTCTCCGATGGATTTGCACAGACGGTCATCGTCAACGGCGACAAGGTCTTTGAGAACGATTCCGATAATTATTTTCTCGTGGCTCTAAGCACCCTGGCCACTGCAATGGTGGATCCCCGCTCCCTCCTCGACGAATACCGGCCGGGAGGAATCCTGCTGACCAAGGCAAATGGCGCATCCTCCGAGTCGGGTACAACCTGCTTCGACCCGAACCACAAGATGTGTGTGATGCATGCGTTTGGCTTGAAGGAAACAGTTGGATTGCCCGGCCACGAGGTAGACTTCCTGGACTACCGTCAGTTCCACGGAAAGAGAATCGCCCGCCGCGTTATCTATACCGTTTCAGTTGGGGATTTTTTCACATCCGAGATCACGGAACTGGAGGATCTCAAGAGCCCTGACGAGAGCATGTTTGCCATACCAAGCCCCACGCCGCGAGAACAGCGGATCGTCAGAGGTACCCTTTCTGAGCCTGAGCTGCGCAGGCTCGCATTGGATACTCCGCAGATCATCTGGCCGCAAGCACTCGACGGCAACGAGACGGGCAAGGCGAGCTTCTACATCGCGATTGACCCCAAGGGCAGGGTTCGTGAGGTCCTCCCCGTGGCGACCTGCAACGAGCGGACCAACGACTCCGCAATTCGCCAAATCAAGAGCTGGAAATTCAGCCCGGCGATGAAGGATGGATTTCCGGTTCAGGCAGAGGGGATATTGACCTTCGATGTCAACACCCGGGCTTGGGGGCCGGCGAAGCCATTGACCGACGCCGAGATGCGGCAAATGGCCTCCAACGTGACCGAGCCGGTTGTACCCGCTGGAGCTTTTCCGCCAAACTCGGTCTTCAAGTTATGGGTTGCTGTCGACATAGACGGCGGCGTGCTGGAAAAAATCGTCGCCGACGGCCCGCCAAACCTCTGGGGACCTTGCGACGCTGCATTGCGAAAATGGCGCTTCCGGCCGATCATGGAAAATGGGCAGCCGCGTCCATACCGCGGGCTTGTGGAATTCCGGATTCCATAGACGCTTCGGTGAGGTCGAGCGAGTTAGGCAAATCGTCTCGCCCGCACCGCCGCCGCCAGCTCTTCAAGCAGCGTGTGCGTCTCCGCCCAGTCGATACACCCATCCGTAATGCTCTGCCCATAGACGAGCGAGTCCAGCCTCTGCCCCGGCTTGAGCGGCTGCGCGCCGGCCACCAGGCTGCTCTCGATCATCACGCCCATAATGCGCTTGTCGCCACCAGCCACCTGCGCAGCCACATCGTGGCCCACCAGCGCCTGCCGCCGGTAATCCTTGTTGCTGTTCGCATGGCTGAAGTCGATCATGATCCGCGGCGCCACGCCTGCCAGCTCCATCTTCTCTGCTGTCTCGGCCACGCTCTCCGCCGTGTAGTTCACCGTCTTGCGTCCGCCGCGCAAAATAATATGGCACTCCGGATTGCCCGCCGTCACAAAGATCGCCGACTGCCCGTGATGCGAGTGCCCCAGAAACGTATGCGAGTGCGCCGCCGACAAAATCGCGTCAATGGCCACCTGCACGTCCCCCGACGTTCCGTTCTTGAATCCCACCGGGCACGACACGCCGGACACCAGTTGCCGGTGCACCTGGCTCTCCGTGGTGCGCGCGCCAATGGCCCCCCAGCTCACCAGCCCGGCGATGTACTGCGGCGAAATCATGTCCAGAAATTCCGTGCCGGTCGGCACGCCCATCTCCGCCAGGTCCAGCAGCAGGTGCCGCGCCAGCCGCAGCCCGTCGTTGATCTTGTACGACTGGTCCAGATGCGGGTCGTTGATCAGCCCCTTCCAGCCGATCGTCGTGCGCGGTTTCTCAAAGTAGACGCGCATCACAATGTGCAGGTCCTTGCGAAACTCCTGGATGGCCGACTTGAGCAGCGCGCCATACTCGCGCGCCGCCTTGGTGTCGTGAATCGAGCACGGCCCCGCCAGCACCAGCAGACGCGAGTCGCGGCCGCTCAGGATGGCGGAGATATCGGTGCGCGCGTTGAAGATGGTCGCCGTCGCGACCTCGGAGATGGGCAGGTCTTCCTCCAGAAATACCGGAGGCAAAACAACCTTGGTCCATTGAATGCGGAGGTCTTCAATCTTGGGAGGCATGCGCTTTCCTTGGCCGAATCGAGGGAGGCTGTGTGCGGCCCATTGCGATCGACAGATGTTTTTCTAAATTTTATAGGATGAGATGCGGACGAACAGCCGCGACGATAGCTGGGCCCTGGCGACAGGCGCGCCCTCACAGAACAAGTCGGCGAAATTAGCCCACAGCCAGTGCCTCCCGGAGGAAGGCCATGAAAATAGCCCAGGGCAAGTCCGCCGCAACGGACGCCGCCCTGGGAACGCGCGCCAACCCGGATGCCCCGCCCCGGAGGGGCGGAACGAAACCCGCAGCCACGCTCACCCGACGATCTACGGCGTATACCGCTTCTCGCCCGCCTCAAGCGCCACCGGCAGCCGGTTGCGCTCCGGCGGCAGTGGGCACGTGGCATAAGACGTGTATGCGCACGGCGGATTCTCCAGCCGGTTGAAGTCCAGAATCAGCTTCCCCGGCTGGTCAAGCCCATGGTCCGGAAACGGCACATGCAGAAACCGGCCGCCCTGGTACGTCGTCGTCTTCAGAGACCAGTCGCTGAGAATGAAAAACAGCTCCTTCGCGCCCGCGCTCTCCAGCACCGGCTCCAGCGTGAACTGCTTGCCGTTGATGGTGAACGTTGCCACGCCCGGCGCGGGAAGATTCAACGTCGTGCCCAGCACTGTGGGAATCGCTTCCACATGCGCCGGCGTGTACGGAGTCCACGTCGCCTCCACGCTCAGGTTGGGGTCGGGCGCATACCAGTTGAGCCCATGAAACGCCGCGCGTGTGGCCGAGTCGGCGTCTTTGACTCGCAGCACATACCTGCCGCCGCGATCAAGCACCACCAGCGTCAGCCCCTTCCAGGTAATCGTCGAGGGGTTCGCCCCTTCAACCGTCAGCGGCCCATCCTGCGCCGGCCTGCCGTCAACCATCAGGCCAGCCGGGTAGCCATCCATCGTCGCCAGCAGCTGCACCGTCTTGCCGCTCACCGTAATCATGCCGATATGGTCCGGCGCGTGTGCGCGCAGCTGGATCTGGTTGTCCGCCGCGCCGCCCACTAGGTTGGCGCCGCCCTTCAGCCACTCCAGTCCAACAAGAGTCAGCCACCCGTCGGGCGCATCAATCTCCTTCTCCCGCCGCGCGCGCCATGTATTCAGATCGGTGCGCCATTCCGACTCGGCTGAGGTTACCGTCGCCTGCGCCCCCGCCGGACGAGCAGCAAGTACTCCCACGCCTGCCAGCAACACCAGGACGAGTGCCCCTAATCCCGTCGAATGCCTTCTCCGTACTTCTTGCCCTGTCATCGCCGCACGTCCCTCCCCGTCGCTCCTGCCAGTCTAATCGCTCAGCCGGTTGCCGTACTTGCGGGTCGCAGTCATCGGAGGCAGCAGGGGCATTCATGCCCCTCACTGGAGCGCCTGCGAAAATTGGCCTTCAGGCCTGGACACGAGGAACCCACCCGGTTGACACCCGCCCCCGCCCACCCTAGAATTAGACAGGACTATTTTGCTCATTTTCTAGTGTAAGTCGCAGATAGATGAGCGCTTAGTTTGCGCTCCGCGGGTCCGAGCCAGGCTGTAAGACAGCCTCTTTCGGAACCCCGATAGCGCAGATAGGGAGCAGACGGCCATGGCAGACCTGCGTGTGAGCCCGCGCGAGCGGTTGGTGCTCACGGCCATTATCGAGCTCTACATCGCTACCGGCGAGCCTGTGGCTTCGCAGGCCGTCGCCCGCGCCTTTGCCGACCGCGACGGGCTCAGCTCCGCCACCGTTCGCAACGTCATGGCCACGCTCGGCGACGCCGGCCTCCTTGAACAGGCGCACACCTCCGCCGGCCGCGTTCCCACTGCCGCCGCCTTCCGCTACCACGTGGAGCAGATCACCCAATCCAGCCGCGTAGCCGCCGGCGCTCACCCAACCGGCGCAGCCGCGCAGGGCGTTGGCCCAGCCATGCTGAGCGATGCCCGCCGCGAGCAGATTGAAGACAGCTTCAGCGGCGTTTCCAGCTCCCACGAATACCTGGAGCGCACCTCCCACGTACTGGCGCTGCTCTCCAGCGGCCTCGGCGTGGCCCTTGCCAGTTCCACCGCCGCCCAGGTCCTTGAGCACATTCACTTTTCGCGCCTCTCCACCGGCCGCGTGCTGGCCGTGCTCGTCACCCAGGCTGGCGCCGTGCAGGACCGCGTTCTGGCTCTCGACCGTGAACTGACCCACCTTGAGCTTGAAACTGCAGCCCGCTACCTCAACGACAACTTCCGCGGCTGGCCCATCGACCGCATCCGCGCCGAGGTTGCCCGCCGCATCGAAGCCGAGCGCGAGGCCTACGCCCAGATGCTCTCCTCGGTCGAAGAGCTCTGCCGCAAGGGCGCTCTGGCCGCCGGCGAAAGCACCCCCGCCATCTTCGTCGACGGCATGGCCAACCTGATCTCCGCCGAGCTGGACCGCGAGCGTCTGCGCCAGATGCTGCTCGCCCTCGAAGCCAAGACCCGGCTCGTCGAGCTGCTCACCGCCTACGTCGACGGCCGCCAGCAGGAAGTTCGCGTCGTCGTCGGCCTCGATGAAGCTTCCCCCGCCATGCAGGACCTGGTCCTCATCGGCGCACCGGCCCGCCTCGGCGGCGGCAACCTCGGCACCGTAGCTGTCATCGCCCCCACCCGCATCCAATACCAGGAGATGATCCAGGCCGTTCGCTACATCGCCCGCATGTCCGAGCGCATCTTAGAAGTACCGGTCGATTAGCGCAGCCTGCACGCGTGCTCCTCTTGCCAACGACGGAGGCCCGCAGCTGCGCCTTACATCGAGAAGCCGAGAACTGTCAGGGCATGGCTCCAGCCATGCCGCAATTGCCGCGCACTATGCCTGGGCTTTAGCCCCCGAGGAAATTGAACCCGAATCGAACAACCGAATCCGACTGAACGACAAGACGCGACACCTGAGGGATAACCGTTGCCCACCCGGCGCCATCAATCGCGCGCCGGCACCCAAAATAACACGATGAAAAATTAGAATTGGAATCAGGCACAGTTGATTTTCCGGAGAAGACCAAGACAGATGCGAAAACACGAAACAGAATTGACCGTATTGGAACATCAGGAACCCGTTCCGGCCGAGCCAACGACAGAGCTATCCGCTGAGCCAACGGCGGAAGCCTCCGCAGCCAGCGCCGAGTTGGACCAGCTCAAAGGTGAGCGCGACCAGCTGCTCGACCGCCTTGCCCGCCTCCAGGCCGAGTTTGAGAACGCCCGCAAGCGCGCCGAGCGCGAGCGCGCCGAGTATCGCGACTACGCCACCGGCAGCGTCGTCGAGCAGTTCCTGCCCGTCCTCGACAATTTCGAGCTCGCCCTCAAGTCCACCGGCACCGCCGACCAGTTGCGCCAAGGCGTGGAGCTGATCGTCAAGCAGATGGAAGAGATCCTGCGCCAGTTGCAGGTCAATCCCATCCCCACCGTCGGCGAGGTCTTCGATCCCCGCATCCACGAGGCGCTCGGAACCGTCGAGCGCGACGACCTGCCCGATCAGCACGTTGCCGAAGAAATCCGCCGCGGCTACAAGCTGCGCGAGCGTATGCTCCGTCCCGCCATGGTGCGCATCGCCCACAACCCAAAACAGGTAACGGAATGAATCCCGCAACCCGTGAAATGAGTCTTAAAACACCAGAATGAGTTCTAATACAAGAGTGAGCAAAGCAGACTACTACGAGGTCCTTGGCGTTTCGCGCGATGTGAGCGACCAGGAACTGAAAAGCGCCTATCGCAAGCAGGCGCTCCGCTATCATCCTGATCGCAACCCGGGCGACCACGCCGCGGAAGAAAAATTCAAGCAGGCCAGCGAGGCCTACCAGGTGCTGTGCGACGCCGACAAGCGCGCCGCCTACGACCGCTATGGCCATGCCGGTCTCGGCGGCCAGGGCGGCTTCTCGGGCTCGCCCTTTGCCGGCGGCGTCGACATCGGCGACATCTTCGGCGACTTGTTCGGCGAGATGTTCAACGTCGGCGGCCAGAGCCAGCGCGGCTCCCGCCAGCAGCGCGGAGACGATCTGCGCTTCGACCTGACCATCGACTTCAAGGACAGCTTCTTCGGCACTGAAACCGAAGTAAAAATCCGCCGCCTCGAAACCTGCGACTCCTGCCACGGCAAGGGCACCGCATCCAGCCGCGGACCCAGCGTCTGCCCCCAGTGCCAGGGCCGCGGCCAGCTCCGCTACCAGCAGGTATTCTTCTCCGTCGCCCGCACCTGCTCAGCCTGTGGAGGCGCCGGCCAGGTCATCGGCGACCCCTGCCAGACCTGCCGCGGACAAACCCGCGTCTCCAGCGAGTTCAAGCTCAACGTCAAGGTGCCTGCCGGCGTTGAAGACGGCACCCGCATCCGCTACACCGGCGAAGGCGATGCCGGCCGCTCCGGCGGTCCGCGCGGCGACCTCTACGTGGTGCTCGCCGTGGGTCCGCACGACTTCTTCGAGCGCCGTGCCAACGACCTGCACTGCGTCATCCCCATCAGCTTTCCCCAGGCCGCCCTGGGCGACGAGTTCGAGATCCAGGGAATCGACGGCCCCATCAACCTCAAGATCCCCGAGGGCACGCAGAGCGGGCGCGAGATCCGCGTGCGCGGACGCGGCGTCCCACACCTCAACGATAAGGGCCACGGCGATCTGATCGTCAAGGTGCTGGTCCAGACCCCACGCAAGCTCAGCCGCCAGCAACGCGAGCTGGTCAGCAAACTGGCCGAGTCCCTCGCCGTCGAAAACAAGCCCACCTCCCCCGGCCTGCTCGACAAAATGAAGGACCTGTTCAACTAGAGCAGTTCTCCAATTCATGTGCTCTATTTAGCTCCGTGCAAGGTGGCTTTTTCTTAAGGAGAAAGCCACTTATCATCGTGCTTTCGGTGTACAGCAATTGGAGAACAGCTATAAAGGTTCTGCGGTTTTTCCCCAACAAATCTTGTCCAAAACAAAACTCGCGAAGCCCAAAGGCTCCGCGAGTCGTTTTTTCAAGCCGGATAAATTAAGTTACTGCTTGCCGCCCAGCTTCTGCGTGGCAATTGTCCCCGCAGCGCCGTCCTTGTCCGCATCCTTCACCGCGGCCCAAAGCGTACGCGCCTGGGTCTGGTTTCCAGCCGCAGCGTAAAGGTCGGCCAGGTCCAGCTTGGCCACGTTGACTGAAACCGTCTCCGACGGCTTTGCAATGATCTGATTGAAGATATCGATGGCCTGCGGATCGCGCCCGCTCCCGTGGTAAATGTTCGCCAGCGCCAGCTTGGCCAGGTTAGAGAGATTGCGGTCGCCCCAACCGTCGGCGGCCTGCTTCAACTCCGTCTCTGCCGCGGCCGTCTGGCCCAGCTCCTGGTCGGTAATCCCCGCAAAGTAGTGGGCCTTGGCGCCCTGCGGCAGCCACCCAAACTTCTGCGCCGTCTCCACAAACTGCTTGTTGGCAGCGCGGGAGCGGTCGGTAGCGGTGTTATAAACGCCATTCTCCGCCGGCGCGCCCGGCGTGGCCAGGGCGGCGTCGTAGGTGTCCAGAGCCGCCCCCAGGGAGCTGTCGGCGGCGGCGCTGCGCAGGTTCCAGAAGATCAACCCGCCCACAAGCACGGCGAGAATCACAGCTGCAATAATCGCCCAGCGCAAAACGCCGGAGCGGTGGCCGCTCACCCAGCTGACGCTGCTGGCGGTGGCCTGGGCAAACTTGTCCTTTTTCAGGGCGTGACGGGTTTGAGTATCCACGGGGTTTTTCTTGTCCTTCTGATGACTAGACTTGCAGGCGGGCAGGTACGGTTCAGAGCACTTCCACTGCAACCTTACTAGTCTATCAGCGCAGCAAGAGCACCGTCCACCGGCCGCGGACAATTGGCTCACACCGGGATCGCTGCTATCGCTTCACTTCGACCGACGCCGTCCGCAGCGCGCGAATGCGCTCCATGGCGCTCGATAGCACCGGCCGCTCCTTCGAATCCGCCGCCGCCGCCATCCCCTTATCGATCAGCGACTCCACAAAATCAATTACCGCAAGCCCGCGCGCGCCGGCCTCGCGAACAATTCCGTCTGAAACCGTTACCGTAATCTGCATAGTTGCCGCTCCCCTTCCCGCTTAATCGGCAGCAGCAACCCCGGGAACAGCCCTGCGCAAAAAGATTCCTCAGCGCAGCGCGCGGGTCCGCATTGAATATCCGCACCCGGAAACTTGCCCTCGCCCCCACGGAGGGATACGCTAAGAGCATGTACGAAGACTTCCACGTAACCGACCGCTGGAGCGGCGAAGACCTGCACTGCACCTGGAAAGGCACCATCGTGGCCATCGCCACCCGCCACGCCGACGCCGTCGATGTCCGCTTCGACGTCAACGGCACTCCCATGTGGATTGCCCTGCCACTGTTAGCCTGGGAGGCGCAAAAAGAGCGCTCAGGCAAAGTCATCACCGACCAGATCGCCGTGCAAATCGCCGGCCGCTACCTCAAGCGCCTGATCGAAGAAGGCTACGACGCCCGCCGTGAAATCTACACCATGACCATCCCGGAGGTTCTCGAGCACCTAGACGTGGTCGTAGCCGAAGCCACCAAGCTCGGCGCCATGCCCACCCTGCCCGTCCTGGCGTAAATACAGGGAATAGGGAACAGCCGGGCGCGGTGCAAACTCAGGCGCCAAATTCATCACCACGATAGATCGCGAACCGGCGCGCGAACGCTAGAGAGCCGCGGCAACGCCCTTTCTATTCCCTCTTCCCTGCCTCATTCATGCCGCAACGCCTCCATCGGCTGCACACGCGCCGCACGCCGCGCCGGAATCCAGCTCGCACCCAGCGCCACCGCAAGCAGAATCATCACACCCGCAGCCAAAGTCAGCGGATCGTTGGGCTCAATCCCGTAGAGCATCGTCTTCACCAGCCGGGTGAGCGCAAGCGCCCCAGCCACACCAGCGACAATCCCCGCCAGCGCCAGCCAAGTGCTCTCGCGCAGAATCATCCCGCGCACCTGTCCCGGCCGCGCCCCCAGTGCCGTGCGAATCCCAATCTCATTGCGACGATTGGCCACCGTATACGCCATGATCCCGTAAATCCCCACGCAGGCCAGCGCCAGCGCCAGCACGCCAAACCCCGCGCTCAGCGCGGCAAATGTCCGCTCCATCTGCATGTTCGCGTCAATCTGTTCCCTCTGCGTGCGCACATTCACAATGGGCAAATCACGATCGATCTTCTCGACCACACCGCGCAATGCCGGCGTCAGTTGCGCAGCGTCGAGCTCGGTGCGGATCGCATACGTCAATCCGCCCACGTCGCTCCGCTGCACATAGGGCAGAAAGTACTGGGCCGGCGCCGGATCGCGCAACGACGCGTAGCGCGTATCTGCGCAGATGCCGATGATCAGTATCCATGCCTCTGCCGCACCATCAGCCCGGAATCGCTGGCCAATCGGATTCACGTTCGGAAATCGCTTCTTCGCCAGGCCCTCGTTGATGATCCCAACCTTCACCGAGCTCGATGTATCCTGCTCCCCAAAGCTGCGCCCGGCAATCATCGGAATGCCTAGCGTCTGAAAGAATGCGTTGCCCACAAGGTTCACGTACTCCGGTGGATGTTCGCTGGTGGCCTTCTCGCTCTCGGGAATGAAATCGCTGTTTCTCATGTTGCCGGCCAGATACGGCGTCGAGGCCTGGGCTACCCGTTCCACTCCCGGCAACGCCGCAAACTCCTCTTCGAGTCGCTGGTGCAGTTGCACATCCTTGCCCTGACTGTAGCGCTTCGCCGGTGGGTCAATCGCGAACAGAAGCAAATGGTCGGCTTTGAATCCCACATCAATCGAGTTGAGCGCGAACAGCGTGCGCAGAAACAGCCCCGCTCCGACCACCAGCAGCGTGGAGAGCGCAATCTGGAAGCCCACAATCGCCTTGCCACCCAGCCCTTTGCGGCGTCGCGTCGTCGTCTGTGCGCTCTCCTTCAGGCTGCTGCTCACCTCGCTTCGCGCCGCCAGCCACGCCGGCGCCAGGCCGAATATAAGCCCGGTCAGCAGCGTCACCCCGGCGGCAAATGAAACCACGCCCCAATCCATCGGCACGTTCGGCTGGTTCTGGTCCCATGCATTCGCCATCAGCGTCGGAATCACATTGCGTCCCATGTAGCCGAGAAGGGTTCCGCCCGCCCCGCCGATCGCGGCCAGCAGCAGGCTTTCGGTCAGCAGTTGACGCAGCACGCGTCCCCGCCCCGCGCCCAGCGCCAGCCGCACGCTCATCTCCCGCTGCCGCTGCGCCCCCCGCGCCAGCAGCAGATTGGCAATGTTCGCGCATGCCAGCAGCAGCACAAACCCGGTCAACGCCAGCAGCACATACACCGGCTTCCTGAACATGCGCGCGTCCACGCCCGTGCCGTGACTGCCGTCTTCAAGATCGAGCCGCGGCAGCGTGTCGCCGGCGTTCACCGTCATCGTTGCGTGAATCGCCGCAGCCAGGTCGACGTTCAGCGCCGCCTGCGCCTGCGCATCGGCAACGCCGGGCTTGACGCGCCCCATCACACCCACCCACCAGAACTTCGAATCATCAACAAGGCTGCCCTTCTCACCCTTGGGATCGACCAGCGGCTGCGTCGTGATCGGTACAAAAATGTCCGGAGACGTCTGCACATCCTGCGCCCCCGTGAACCCGCGCGGAGCCACACCCACAACGGTGAACAGCGACTGGTTCACGTTGATCGTCTGGCCGATCGCGGATGGGTCACGGCCAAACCGGCGCTCCCACAAGCCGTCGCTGATCACCGCAACCATATTCGCCGCGCCAACACGATCGTCAGAAGCCTCAATGTTCCGCCCCACCTGCGGCCGCGCTTCCAGAACGTCGAAATAATTCCCGGACACCATGGCCACCACCGCCCGCTGCGCGTTCCCGTGCACCGTCGCGTTCATGCTGTCTTCGTTGAAGGCGAGCAGGTCCTGCATCACCTCGTTGTGCACCCGCATCTGCTCGTAAACCGGGTACGAAAAAGGTGAGCCCTGCATCCCTCCATCCGGTGTCGAGTCGAACTCGCCCCACATGTCGTGCACCGTATTGTGCTTGTCGCCGATCCAGCGCAGCAGGCGCAGTTGCTCGGCGTGCGGCACACCCAGGCGGTCATACAGCAGGCTCTTGGCCAGCGAGAAGATGGTTGTGTTTGCGCCAATCGCCAGCGCCAGCGAAGTCGCCGCAATCATGGTGAACCCAGGGCTCTTGCGCAGAATCCGCACCCCGTAGCGCAGGTCCGCCCAGAACTCGTCCCACCACTTCAGCCCCAGCGAAGCCCGCATCCCTTCCTTGTGCGCCATTGCGGCCCCCAACTCAATGCGCGCCCGCCGCGCCGCCTCACCCGGCGCATACCCTGCGCGCTCCAGGTCGGCCGTCAAGTGTTCCAGATGGCAAGCCAGCTCGGCAGCCATATCCGCCTCCAACTGGTCACGTAGCACAACGGAACGCAACCACGACCGCGGTTGCGCAACGATGCGGGCAAACAACGAACGCACTCTCATAAGCTCCCCGCTCCCCAGTCCTAGTTCCTTAGTCCCTGGTCCCTGTTCCCTTTACGTCGCTCTCAAAATGGTCCCGATAATCCCCGCCATCTTGTTCCACTTGCCCGTCTCCGCAACCAGCCGTTCCTGCCCGGCCGCCGTCAGCCGGTAGTACTTCGCGCGGCGGTTGTTCTCGCTCTCGCCCCACTCGCTGTCAATCGCTCCCTGGTGCTCCAGCCGATAAAGAGCCGGATAGAGCGACCCCTGCTGAATCACCAACTCTTCGCCCGAAATCTGCTGAATCCGCAACAGCACCCCGTAGCCGTGCAGCGGCCCCAGTGAAACAGCCTTCAAAATCAGCAGGTCCAGCGTCCCCTGCAGCAAATCAATCTGCTTTTCCTGCGTCATTACACCCTCTCCCCCTCAGTCTCCGGTCCCCTGATCCCTTGGTCGCTAGTCGCTGTTCCCTGTTCCCTGCCTTACGCTTCCCTAGCCAATCTAGGAAAGAAAATAACGCTTCTCTCCTAGATTGTCAAGGAGAGCCTGCCGCAAGACACCAAATGAGCGGCCCCCACGCCGGCCGTGACAGGCAACACCTGACCCAAACGCCTTTCTCATGGCACAATGGATTTTCTTTAAGTTTTTGCTCTTTTTCATGTGAGGAGTCCTCAGGATGGGAAGTCTGTCGATCGCGGAGGCAATCAAGGCGCTGGCCGCAGGGCCCCAGGTGCACCGAAATCTACCCATGCCCCAGCTGGTGGAGAGCGCGCTCCTGCGCGGCGAGGCCCGCCTGGCCGCCAACGGCGCTCTTGTTGCCACCACCGGCGCACGCACCGGCCGCAGTCCCCGCGACAAATTCACCGTCGATGACGCCACCACCCACGACTCCGTCGACTGGGGCCGCGTCAACCAGCCCTTCCCGTCCGACAAGTTTGAGGCGCTGCTCGAGCGCGTGCTGGCCCACATGCGCGAGCGCGACCTCTTCGTGCAGGACCTCGACTGCGGCGCCGATCCCGCCTATCGCCTGCCCATCCGCATCATCGCCGAGTACGCCTGGCACGCCCTCTTCGTCCGCCAGCTTTTCGTGCGCCCCGATTCCGCAGCGCTCGCTTCCCACGAGCCTGAGTTCACCGTCATTGCCGCGCCGGAGTTCCAGGCCGTCCCCGACCGCGACGGAACCCGCACGTCCACCTTCATCCTTGCCGACTTCACCCGTCGCATCGTCCTCATTGGAGGAACCAAATACGCCGGCGAAATGAAGAAGTCCATCTTCGGCGTCCTGAACTTCCTGCTCCCCCTGCGCCCCGCCGACGACCGTGTCTTACCCATGCACTGCTCTGCCAACGTGGGCGCCGACGGCGTCACCGCGCTCTTCTTCGGCCTCTCCGGCACCGGTAAGACAACCCTCTCCGCCGACCCCGCCCGCCGCCTCATCGGCGACGACGAGCACGGCTGGAGCGCCTCCGGCATTTTCAACTTTGAGGGCGGCTGCTACGCCAAATGCGTCGATCTCAGCGAAGAAAAAGAGCCGCAGATCTTCCACGCCATCCGTTTCGGCTCCGTTCTAGAGAATGTCATACTCGACCCCGCTACCTGCCAGCCCGATTACAAGGATATCCAGCTCACGGAGAACACCCGCGCCGCGTATCCAATTGACTTTATTGATAACGCCGTCATTCCCAGCGTAGGCGGCCATCCCCGCAACGTTCTGTTCCTCGCAGCCGACGCCTTCGGTGTCTTACCGCCCATCGCGCACCTTACAGCAGAGCAGGCCATGTATCACTTCCTCTCCGGCTACACCGCCAAGCTGGCCGGCACCGAAGCCGGCATGGGCTCCGACCCCATACCCGAGTTCTCCGCCTGCTTCGGCTCGCCGTTTCTACCTCTCGCCCCGCACGTCTACGCGGAGATGCTTGGCGACCGCCTCAAGCAGCACCACGCCGCCTGCTGGCTCGTCAACACCGGCTGGTCCGGCGGACGCTTCGGCGTCGGCTCCCGCATGAGCCTCAAGATCACCCGCGCCCTGGTCGACGCCGCGCTTGACGGTCGCCTGGAGAACGTCGACTTCGTCACAGAGCCCGCCTTCGGGCTGCACATCCCCGTCACGTGCCCCGGCGTCCCCGCGGAGATCCTCAACCCCCGCAACTCCTGGGCCGACAAGAACGCCTACGACGCCCAGGCCGCCGATCTGGCCGCCCGCTTTGAAGCCAACTTCAAGCAGTTCGAGGCGCCCGCCGAGGTCCGCGCCGCCGGCCCCGGCAAGCATTGACGATTTTCGCCGACAGGGTGTAACCGCG
>Ga0302195_10000337_pt1 | contig 36019 bp, 31 predicted proteins | sample II_Bog_N1_2_FD_198778 | JGI IMG/M metagenome (GOLD analysis project Ga0302195, IMG submission 198778) | Peat permafrost microbial communities from Stordalen Mire near Abisko, Sweden - II_Bog_N1_2 | ecosystem: Environmental > Terrestrial > Soil > Wetlands > Peat | place: Sweden: Abisko...
AGGACTATTTTCCACGATTCTCCCGGTCGAACTTCCATCCGCCAATGATCGAGGATACCGTACCGCGGCCCTCGATGTAGTCGTGATAGAAGGCAAGGTAGATGTGGACGATGATGAAGGTTACAAAGAACCAGAGGAAGAGGTGGTGCCAGAAGCGCACCGCAAACTCTCCGCCCATGAGGGGAACAATCCAGGTGAACATCCGCGGCAGCCAGGAACTGCTCATACTGGAGTAGAGGGCGAACCCGGTGATGGTCTGGAAGACAAAAGCCAGAAAAGTGCCGAAATAGATGAGGCCAGCCAGAGCGTTGTGCCCGGTCGAGATGGGCCCGTGCATTTTGGTTTCAAGCACGTCGGCTTTGATGACGTCGACAATCTCCTGCCGTTGCGATTTTTTCAGCGGAAAGAAGGCACTCCACCGAGCGTACTTGTTGCCAACGAACCCCCAATAGAGCCTTGCCAGAAAGTTGAAAACATAAACATACGCGGCTGCGAAGTGAATGAAACGCACCCATCCGAACCAATACTGCTCGTATGCTTCCGGCGCGTTGAACAGACGGATCGGGGCGCCGATCAGGTAGCCGGTGACGCACAGAGCCACCAACGCGATCGCGTTGATCCAGTGGTAGGCCCGTACCGGCAGTTCCCACACATAAATCCGCCGGTACTCGACTGGCGCGCTGCCATTTGCTGTGAAGACGTCTTTGACGCCAATGCCTGGAGTACTCATAGCCCTCACTCAAAAGAAACTTGGTTGAGGTGCCGGCCCTGCGGGTCGTAGAGGTGGACGGCGCAGGCCAGGCACGGGTCAAAGGAATGGATGGTACGAATGATCTCGACCGGTTCGTCGATCTTTGCAACAGGCGTACCGATCAGCGCCGCTTCAAACGACGAGCGCTGTTGGCTGGCATCGCGCGGGGAGCCATTCCATGTGGTCGGGACAACCAACTGATAGTTGTCGATGGCGCCGTTCTTGATCTTGATCCAGTGCGCCAGCGCACCGCGAGGAGCCTCGACGAGTCCAACGCCTTCGGATTCGGCCGGCCAGGTCTTCGGATCCCACTTTTCACCGTTGAACGTAGAAACTTCGTTGATCTTGACGCGCCCCATCAATTCGCCGAAGAACTCCTTGAGCCAGATCATGGCCAGGGCCGCGTCCAATCCGCGAGCCGCGGTGCGGCCCAGCGTACTGAACAACGCGTCAACCGGAACGCCGAGCTTGCCCAGCGTGTCCTTGACCAGCTCCTGCACATCGGTGTGGCCGGACGCGTACGACACCAGCAGGCGCGCCAGTGGCCCAACTTCCATTGGATTTTCTTTCCAGCGCGGGGTCTTCAGGAAGGAGTACTTGCTGAACCCTTCGAGCGTTTCAAAGGGCGGCTTGGGACCTGAATACTTGATTTGGGTTTCGCCGGCCCAAGGATGAATGCCGACGTTGTCGCCTTCCGCGTAGGTATACCACGAGGAGGCGATGTACTCCTTGATCTCCTGTGAGTCGCGAGGGTTGACCGGATGCACAGTGCTCAAGTCGCGATTGAGCACGGCGCCGCGCGCATACTTGAAAGCTTCGGGATGGTTGTAGCCCTTGGTGGGAAACTCCCCGTAGCAAAGGTAGTTGTGGAGCCCGCCGCCATACTTCGACCAGTCCTTGTAGAACGAGGCGACGGCCAGCAGATCAGGAATGTAAACCTGGTTGATGAACTCGTCGGCCTGGCTGATTAGTTGCGAGACCAGGTTCAGCCGTTCGGAGTTGATGGCCGCCACTTCATTCAAGTTGATGGAACAGGGCACGCCGCCGACCAGGTAGTTCGGATGCGGGTTCTTTCCGCCGAACACCGCGTGAATCTTGACGATTTGCTTCTGCCATTCGAGAGCATCCAGGTAGTGCGCCACCGCGATCAGGTTGACTTCGGGGGGCAGCTTGTAGGCGGGATGGCCCCAGTAGCCGTTGGCAAAGATGCCCAGGCCGCTGGCGGCAAATTGCTTGATCTTGTCCTGCACGCCGGTGAAGTAGGCCGGGGTGTTCTTGTCCCACTTGGAGAAGGACTGAGCGATCTCAGCGGCCTTCTTCGGATCCGCCTTCAATGCGTTGACGATATCCACCCAATCAAGCGCGTGAAGATGATAGAAGTGGATCACGTGGTCCTGCACGTACTGGGTGGTGAGCATGATATTGCGGATCAACTCCGCAGTGGGAGGCACAGAGATGCCCAGCGAATCCTCAACTGAGCGGACGCTGGCCAGCGCATGCACCGTGGTGCAGACGCCGCAGACACGCTCGGTAATGGCCCAGGCATCGCGTGGATCGCGGCCGATGAGAATCTTCTCGAGCCCGCGAATCATGGTGCCTGAACTGAATGCGTCGGTGATGACGCCGTTTTCCACTACTGCCTCAACGCGCAGGTGGCCTTCAATGCGAGTTACCGGATCTACGACGACGCGTGTCATAGCTGTTTACGACTCCTTCTGATCTTCTGCGTGGACTTCCGCGATCACTTTTCGTTTGCGTACGTTGGTCGCCACAACGTGTGCCGCGACTCCTGCCAGCGTGGCTACCCCTACAACCGTGCCCACTGTATCGGCAGTGCTTTCCACGCCGAATCCGGGGAACGAAGCCAGATGCTGGTAGAACGGACCGTTGTCCCAGAAGCCGGCTTCGCTGCAGCCGATGCAATTGTGGCCCGATTGGATGGGATAGCTGGTGCCTTCGTTCCACTTCACCACTGAACAGGCGTTGTAAGTAACCGGACCCTTGCAGCCCATCTTGTACAGGCAGTAACCTTTTCGCGCGCCGTCGTCGTCCCAGGACTCGACGAACAGTCCAGCGTCGTAGTTGGCCCGACGGTAGCAGGTGTCATGGACGCGGCGGCCGTAGAACTCCTTTGGACGGCCCTGCGAATCCAGCGCCGGGACCTGACCAACCACCAGCAGGTGCGTGACCACCGCCATCATGACGTCAGCGATGGGCGGACATCCCGGCACATTGATAACCGGCTTGTCCACCAGCTTGTAAATCGGCGTAGCCCCGGTCGGGTTCGGCTTTGCAGCCTGGACACAACCGTTCGAAGCGCAACTGCCCCAAGCCACAATGGCGGCTGCGTCCGCGGCAACGGTCTGGAGGATCGACTCGGCTGTCTTGCCGCCGATCATGCAGTAAACACCGTCGTCCTTGGTTGGCACGGCGCCCTCGACGAGGACGATGTACTTGCCCTTGTTGTTCTTGAGGGTGTCGCTCAGGCTTTTTTCTGCCTGGAAGCCGGAGGGGGCCATCAGCGTCTCTGTGTAGTTCAGCGACAGCACGTCCAACAGTGCGTCGGCCACAATGGGGTGCGATGCGCGAATAAATGATTCGCTGCAGCAGGTGCATTCCTGAAAGTGCATCCAGACGACCGCGGGTTTTTCCTTCTTTTCAAAGGCCGAGACCACCTGGGCCACGCCGGATTTTCCAAATCCAGCTACGGTTGCGGCTGTAGCGCAGAACTGTAAGAAGTCCCTGCGGCTGTAGCCCTTCTGCTGCATGTTTTGCCAAATGGAGTTACCCATGCCTACCTCGCTCAATGTGCCGGTTCTGGTGAGGTGGCTCACAGCTGATCGCTGACGTGAGATACATCACCGTCTGACGTTGGCTAAAGTACGCATTGGAAACGACAGCTCGCTGTGCGCCCCGTCACAGTTCGATGGTTGCGAATCTGTGATCCAGATCAAAGGAAGAGGGGTGGATTTCAGCGTGGAAGCGCAGAATCTGTGAGATACCTCACATTCTCAGAGGAATTGGATGTTGAGGCAGGAGAAGTGAGTGGGCTCTGACGCTCTTAACCTTTGGGGTTCTCGAGAGCTCCGGTGAGACTTGCGACACGTTCAACCTGGTGGCTACGGCACCAGGAATCGAGCCCGCGGGCCAGCCGCTCCACCGCTCGCGGGTCGGCGTAGCTGGCGGTGCCAACCTGCACGGCTGTGGCGCCGGCCAGCAGGAATTCCACCGCATCTTCCGGTGTGACGATGCCGCCCATGCCGAGGATTGGAATGGAAACAGCGCGGGCGGTTTCGTAGACCATGCGGAGTGAGATGGGCTTGATGGCCGGGCCGGAGAGGCCGCCGGTGACATTGCTGAGCCGGGGAGTACGAGTCTCGGTGTCGATGGACATGGCGAGGAAGGTATTGGTGAGGCTGACGGCATCGGCCCCGCCCGCGGCGCAGATCCTGGCCATGTGGGCAATGGATGTGACGTTGGGCGAGAGCTTAACGATCAGGGGGCGCTGCGCGGCCGCCCGGGCCCGGCTGACAAGATACTCAAGCGAGCCGGGATCGGACCCAAAGGCCATGCCGCCGGCGTGGACGTTGGGACAGGAGACGTTGAGTTCGTAGGCGGCGATGCCCTCGGCCTGATTGAGTCGCTCAATTACGCTTACGTATTCGCCGACGGTGTAGCCGAAGACGTTGACGATGACTTTGGCCTGGGGGTACTTCTTGAGCGGGGGGAGTTTGCGCTGGAGGAAATCCTCGACCCCGACGTTCTGGAGGCCGATGGCGTTGAGCATGCCGGCAGCGGTCTGGATGATCCGCGGCGGGGGATGACCGGCCATGGGCTCCAGAGAAATGCCCTTGGTGACGAATCCGCCGATCTTCTCCAGCGAGACGATCTCTTCAAATTCAATGCCGTAGCCGAAGGTTCCACTGGCGGCGATCACGGGATTCGCCAGTTCGATGCCGGCGAACGAAACTCTCATGTCGGGTTTCACGCGTGGGTGTCTTCCTTGACCAGAACGGCTGCTCTAACAATCTTACTAGCCCTGGAGCCAGCTCCCGGCTGAAACGGAACGGAGCCGACGCCAAACCCGACGTCGTTCCTTGAGAATGGAAGGATGGGAGAAAGGTGAGATGAAATCCAAACTGCCCGACAACGCACTCACGCTGGCAGCCCTCGGCATACTGGCCTTCGTAGTTGCCGACGTGACGCATGAGGCGCTGGGGCATGGGATTGCGATTTTGGCATTCGGCGGCAAGCCTGTGCTTCTGACCTCATGCAACATTGACCACAGCGGGACCATCAACCGGTGGATTCCCGCGGCGGGTGGAATCGCCAACCTTGTTGTTGGATTTCTTGCGCTGGTGGCCATCCGTCTCAGCAGGAAGGCTTCGCCCCACCTGCGCTACTTCTTTGTATTAGCGGCCAGCTTCAATCTCTTCTTCGCTGCCGGGTATCCGATCGCTTCGGGCATTGCGGGTTTTGGGGATTGGGCCGCAGTCATAGCCGGATGGACTCCAATCTGGGCGTGGCGAGTCTTGCTGATCGCCGCCACGCTCATCCTCTACTGGGTATTTCTTCGAGTTGTTGCCAGGGCCATCCGACCCTTTGGAGGATCAAATGAGCCTGAGGACATCTCCCGGTTGCGGCGGATCACGGTTATTCCTTACGTTGCAGCAATTGTCGCAGCAACTCTGGCTGCCGCTCTGAACCCTAGCCGCAACTTTGGAACGATGCTCGGTGGAATCATGGCCGCAGCAGCCTCTTTCGGCCTTACCCAGATGGACAACTTCCCGCAAGCTGGTACTGCGAAGGCGTCGGTGCCTCCAGCGGGACCGATTACGCGCAGCGTGCCCTGGATTGTGGCGGGAGCGGTTGTGTTGGTCTTCTTTGTGGGAGTGTTGGGTCGAGGAATTCGATTCTCACCCGGAATGTGAAACGCAGAACACATCTCGAGGCGGAGAACTCCGCTTCCCGTCCGCAGCGTCTGGCGTTTCCATTCGCGCGATTGATCGAAGAAACGGGGCAGGCCAACTGGCCTGCCCCGTTTCGGTTCTCAGCGTCGTTTATGCCGTAACAGGCACCGCAGCTTCGACCTTAACTGGGGTGAGCCAGCCAAAGCGGTCGGGCTTGAGGCCGTTGGCGATGCCGAAGAACTCGTCGGCGATGCTTTTGGTGATCTCGCCGGGCTTTCCGTCACCGATGACGATGCGGTCGATGGAGCGGACTGGGGAGACCTCGGCGGCCGTTCCGGTGAAGAAGACCTCGTCGGCGATGTAAAGCAGCTCGCGAGGGAGGGCCTGCTCTGTCACCGTCATCCCGAGATGGCGTGCGATGGTCAGCACCGAGTCGCGGGTAATGCCGGAGAGCGCCGAGTTGGAGAGTGGCGGGGTGTAGAGGACGCCGTTGCGGACAACGAAGATATTTTCGCCCGAGCCTTCGCTGACCAGACCGTTGACGTCGAGGCCAATCCCCTCCTGGTAGCCGTTGATCTCAGCTTCCATGTGGATAAGCTGCGAGTTCATGTAGTTTGCGCCGGCCTTGGCGAGGGCGGGCATGGTGTTGGGGGCCAGGCGGTTCCAACTGGAGACGCAGACATCTGCGCCGCCGTGTCCGGCGAGGTACTTGCCCCACGGGAAGTTGGCGATGTAGACCTCGATGGGCGAGCCTTTGGGGCTGACGCCGATTTCGCCGTAACCGCGAAGGACGATGGGGCGGATATAGCAAGGCGCAACATCATTGGCTTCAATAAGATCGACGACAGCGGCGCATAGCTCTTCAAGGGTGTAGGGAACGGCCATGCGGTAAATCTTGGCCGAGTCGAGCAGTCGCTGCATGTGTTCAGGCAGGCGGAAGACAGCGGAACCGTGGGGCTGGCCGTAGCAGCGAACTCCTTCGAACACGCTTGAGCCGTAGTGAATCACGTGGCTCATGACGTGGAGGGTCGCGTTTTCCCATGGAATGAGGGTTCCGTTGTGCCAGATATTGGGGGTTGTCTGAATGGGCATTGGGGTTCGAGCGCTCCTTAGTAGGCTTCGGGCACGATTACTTAACAGCGTAGCGCGATTCGAGGTTTGCTGTCACTGAGCGAATCTGCGCAGGATTGGTGACGGGTTACCAGAATGGCACTGGCAATTTGCGTGTTGAGGCGAACGACAGTACGACTGGATGCGTTCGCGTGGGCGACGGACGGGCCGCAAATCGGCTCATGATCCGGGGGCGGGGTTGCGGTAGATGCTTTTGGTGGGGCGGAACTGCGTATCGATCAAGGCGCCGAGGGCGATGGCGAACCAATATGCCGCAATATCTAAAGGGGAGAAGCTGTGACCCAGCAGCAGGGTACCCGGCAGCGTGTAGCGGAAGGCCTCGAGATCGGGGGTGTGATAGAGCTTGAGAAACTCGACCGCCGTGGCCAACATACCGGCGATCATTGCCGAGCCGACCAAGCTACCGCTGGAGAGAATGGTGGAGACGAGCCAGTAAATGTCGAGGGCCCAGAGCATGGAGCCGCCGTATTTGACCACGAGGGGGGATAGGTCCAAGGGGACCATGCGAAGCACCAGCCCAGCACCTGTGGTGAGCAAGAGCAGCACCAGGGAAAGCAGGAAGGGTCGTGGGCGCATCGAAATCCTCCGAAAGCCCGGGGTTGAGGACGATTCTACGCCGGGAAACACCATCTTCAGCAGATTTTCGTGGAATTGGTGGTGACGGATTAGACTCATGCGGACCAGCCTCGGAAGCTGCATACGCTCGAGAATCTGTTCTTGCCAGTTCCTGAAGAACGCTTTGGACTTTGCTCAGTCGGGGTAGGTAGAATGTTGCTGGCTTGAGTCTCCCCACTTTGAATGTCTGAAATCCCCTTCAATCCGATTGAAGCTTCGAATCGTTCCTTGCATGAGGACGGAGATGAGGCTCGCCTAGCCGGTTCGACTGGAACGAGCGACCAACTCCTGATGGAACGGATTCGGAGCAACGACCAGATGGCGATGGCTGAGGTCTTCGACAGGTACGGAGGATTGGTGTATTCGGTGGCTCTTCGCGTGCTGAAGGAGCCTGACCAGGCGGAAGATGTGATGCAGGATATTTTCTTCCAGCTTTGGAAGGGGACCGGTTCGTACAGGGAGGGACGCGGATCGCTAGGCGCATGGTTGGCAGTGGTGGCACGCAATCGTGCCATCGACAGCCTGCGTCGCAAGAAGCCGACCGACTCCGTGGAAGATGTGGTGTTGCCGGCCAAGACGGATTTGGCTTCGGAGTCGGAGCGAAACCTGATGATTGAGAAGGTTCGCGTGGTGATGAAGGGGTTGACGCCGGAGCAGCAGAGTTTGGTGGAACTCGCGTTTTTTGAAGGCATGAGCCACTCAGAGATTGCCGCGAAGACAGGCGATGCTTTGGGAACAGTGAAGACGCGCATTCGCACGGCGCTGATGACTTTGAGGAAGGGAGTTCAGGGGTGACGCAGGGCTCACATTTCGGCTCGCACATTCCGGGGGAAGATCTCACACTGCATGCGTTGCAGGCATTGACGGCCGAGGAGTCGGCCGCAGTGCAGGCGCATGTGGCGGAGTGTGAGCTCTGCCGCGCGGAACTGGCGGCAGCCACGGGCGATCTTGCCCTGGTTGCCTTGAGTGCGGAACAGCAGCCCCTGCCAACAGGCGCGCGTGATCGATTCCTGGTCCGCATTGCTGAGGATGCGAAGCAAGAGGAAGCTCAGCCGAGGATTGCAAAGGTCATTCCAATCAACCGGGCCTCGGTGGGCAGAGTTTCTGTCTGGGCTCCTCGCGTGGCCGTTGCCGCCCTGCTGATCATTGCCGCTGGCCTGAGCGTGGAAATCATGCATCTAGACATGAGGCTGCGACGGGAGACCGCGGTGCTGCGTAGTCTGGCGGAGAAAAACGCCAAAGCGCAAGCTGTGGTTGAGGCACTGACCGCGCCCTCGGCGCAGCGTGTGCTGCTGACATCGATCAAAACGCCTCCTTCGCCGTCGGGACGTGCAGTTTATCTGCCTTCGACCGGCGCGCTCGTATTCCAAGGCAACAACCTTGCTTCGTTGCCGGCGGACAAGACATATGAGCTGTGGGTGATTCCGGCAAACGGTTCCGCGCCGATCCCTGCCGGACTGTTCCGTCCAGACGCAACGGGCAACGCCAGCGTCGTGCTGCCGGATCTGCCGAAGGGCGTTCCTGCGAAGGCATTTGGCGTGACGGTAGAGAAGGCGAGCGGCAGCGACACGCCGACTGCGCCGATTCTGCTGGCTGGGGCTGCGCCGGCTGCGGGTGAATAAGGGATCGGCCAACAATTCCCGCCGCTGTGCTACTTTCAATTCGTGAAAGCTGGAATACGCGGAACAATTGCCGCGAAGCGGCCGAAGAGGCTACCCGGACTGACTGTGAAGGATGGGTACACCGTTCATCCTTTCGATGAGAAGTTTGGCGTAAGAACCAGCGGCCTGATTGCGGGAAGGCATTTGAAGAGCGGCCATCGGCATGACCGGCACTCGACGGCCTATTTCGGGGTTGCGCCGTCAGTGTTTGCTGCGCTGATGCGTCGCTGGAGGCGGCTGGATGCTGCGGCCCGCGTGGAAGAGACGGTGTTCCTCGACGTCGGCGCCGGCATGGGCAGGGCGATGCTGCTTGCGGCGGAAATGAACTTCAAAGAAGTGGTTGGGCTGGAACTCAACCCGGCACTGGTGCGCATTGCGCGGCGCAATCTTGCTCGATGGCGCGCGGCAGGCCGAGTGGAGGCAGAGAAGGTTCGCATTGTTGAAGGAGACGCGGTTGAGTTTCCTCTACCGGATGCGCCTACTGTTGCCTTCCTCTTTAATCCCTTTGACGGGCCAGTGCTGAAGAGGCTCCTGAAGAAGTGGGAAGGGGCACTCGCCAGTGGAACCAATCTTTTGGACCTGATCTACGTTAACAACGAGCAGGAGAGTGTGCTCAGAGATACGGCGGGGTTCACGCGCCTCTTTCTTGGCAAGGTAGCGCGATCGCGGGCGGATGCAATCGCCGATTACAAGATTATGGCCAATCAACCGGAGGGCGAGTACGAGTCTTCGAACTTTGAAGACTGTTCCATCTGGAGATGGAAGGGGCTCGGAAAGCGAAAGCCGTCAAGATAAACTGGCAATACATGGAGAAGGAATCGAGCAAAGCCCACGTGGTTCTAGGGCTCGGGGAATTGTTGTGGGATGTATTGCCGGAGGGCCCGCGCCTGGGCGGTGCGCCGGCGAATTTTGCCGTCATGGCGGCCCGGCTTGGCAATCATGTCGCGCTTCTGAGCCGCGTGGGCTGGGATGAACTCGGAAAGCTGGCTCTCGATCGGCTTGAATCGCTTCAGGTGGATGCAAGCCTGGTGCAGATCGATTCGCAGCGCGAAACAGGCCGCGTGACAGTCAGGTTTGATGATGGTGAGCCGCAGTACACGATTCATCATCCTTCGGCTTGGGACTCTCTGGAACTGAGTGAAGAGTGGGTGAAGATTGCGAGCAGGGCCGATGCGGTATGCTTTGGTTCGCTTGCACAACGCGGGCTGGAGTCCCGACAGACGATCCAGACATTGATCGCGCAGACATCGCCGTCGTGCCTGCGCGTTTTTGACGTGAACCTGCGCAAGCCGTTCTACACCAGCGAGGTGATTGAAGAGTCGCTTGAGCTTGCCACTGTGATCAAGATGAACGAGGCTGAGGTTCCCCTTGTTCTCGATCTGCTGGGAATGCCGATCAAGACTGGCCCGCAACTCGGGGATAGGCTGCTGCTGAGTGCAAGGAGCCTGCTTGCGGAGTTTTCAGCGCCGGAACTTGTTGCGGTGACTCGTGGAGACCAAGGAAGCCTGCTGGTGACGAGGAGGGATTCCCATGCTCACCCCGGAATCCCGACCACGGTCGTTGACACCGTTGGGGCTGGCGATGCGTTCACCGCAGCGTTGACCCACTATCTTCTACGGGGAGCGGGCCTTGCCACGCTGAACGAGGCAGGGAATCGTTGGGGAAGCTGGGTTGCATCACAGCCTGGCTCGATGCCTGACTTTTCTGAAGAGGTCCGGTCCGCAATCACGGCTGCCATCGACCGATGAGGGTTTCGTTTGGGAGGCTATAATGGCAGTACATCCATTGGTCGCACACGCACACCCAGTCAACGCATTTCGGCCTTGAAGATGTTTGCGCACAGAGGCCAGATTTTTGAATGAATAATCCTGAATTGATCCTGATCACCGGCGCAACTGGCTTTCTTGGAACCCAGTTGGTGGGAGAGTTGTTGGCGCGCCAGCCTGATGCTTCGCTTGCTCTGCTCATTCGCGACAGAGCCGGGCAGCCGGGGCAGCAGCGAGCAGATCGGATTGTTCCTGAAGAGTTCAGGTCGCGGGTCGAGGTCTTCTCGGGCGATGTAAGCCTGCCGAACTGCGGGCTCGACCAGAAGGCATGGGATCGTCTTTCTGGGGATGTGACTCGCGTAATTCATTCTGCCGCAACGGTTCGGTTTGACCATACTCTGGAAGAAGCGCGGAACATCAACGTTGAGGGGACGCGCCGCCTGCTCGACTTCGCAGCCGGCGCGCGCAACCTGAAGAGCATGGCCTACGTGGGCACGGCTTACGTTGCCGGTGAACGATCCGACCTTGTGAGGGAGGACGAACTCAACGTCGGCCAAGGGTTTCGCAACACCTATGAACAGTCCAAATCCGAGGCGGAGGCGTTGGTTCGCTCGCGCCTTGGCTCACTTCCTGGGGTCATCCTGCGTCCCAGCATCATCGTGGGCGACTCCCGTACCGGCGTGACTTCGAGCTTCAAAATGATGTATTGGCCGCTGAAGATCTATGCGCGGCGTCTGTGGCGGACTGTGCCGGGCTATCCCGACGCAGTGCTCGACATTGTGCCGGTGGATTACGTGGCGTCAGCCGTCGCGCGCCTGACCTTTGATGAAAGCGCTCTTGGCAGCTGTGTTCATCTGTGTGCAGGCCCTCGCGCGAGCGCGACGATTTCGGAGATTGCAAAGCGTGCGGCTGAGTACTTTCATGTGCGCGAGCCGCGCTACGTCGATCCCAATCTTTTCTTTGCAGCGATCCGGCCGATTCTCTTCATCGCGCTTTGGGGCCGGAAGAGGCGAATTCTGCGCGATGGCCGGGCTTATCGCGATTACTTCACCATGAAGATGCAGTTTGACACTGCCAACGCTGAACGTCTGCTTGGGCCTGTCGGCTTGACGCCGCCTCCGGTTCTCGATTACTTAGATCGCTTATTCCACTACTGCGTTGCCAGCGACTGGGGCCGCAAACCTGTCACCGCCGAATGAATATAATTCGCCGTTATCGTCTTTCAAAAGATCCGAGTCTTACGGTTTCAAACCTGCTCGACGAGTTGCTGCTCCGCAGGGGAGACGGCGAAACGTCGGTCGGCGACTTTGGCGTCTTCAAACTCTCAGAACTCCACAGCGATGTCTGCTCGATCGATGCGTTTCTGCGTCGAACCGTGGGGCTCAAGCCGGGACAGGCAGTTGCGGTTTATCGCACCAACGACCGCAATTGTTTTCACTGGTTTCTGGCCATCGTCCGCGCAGGCGGCATTGCCATGCCGCTCAATCCGATGCTCTCGCTGCCGGAGGTTCGGCGCATTCTCGAGAAGAGCGAGATCGACATTTTGGTTACAGACAGGGCAGTTTTTGAACGGACGATCCACACCCAGGAATCGCTGCATGTGAAGACATGGATTCAGGTGGAGAATGAGCTTGCTCCGCCTGTAGCGCAGATGGAAGGGTTCCTGCAAAGATCGGATGAACAGGCGATCTTTTCTCCCTCCAGCATCGACCCGAAGGAAACTATCGCGGTCTTTCACACTTCGGGAACAAGCGGCTTTCCGAAAGGCGCGGCTCTCTCAAGCAACGCGCTGCTCGGGGGCCGGTCGTCAACGGTTCTGGCAAGCTTCTTCATCGGATCGAAGGATCTTGCGCTCATCGCGCTTCCATGGTCACACATCATGGCCATCAGCATCGCGCTCAACGGCCTGGTGGCCGGGATCCGGGGCTGCCTGCTTGATCGTTTCGATGTCGACCGTGCGCTCAATGCCATCGAGCGGTTTGGAATTACCGCGGTGGTTGGAGTGCCGGAGATGTTTGCCCGGATCGTCAACAGCAGCCCTGACCCAGCCAGACTGAAGACTGTTCGGGTATGGCTTTCGGCGAGCGATCATCTTCCTGCGGATATACGAGAGCGGCTCCGTCAGTTTGGCGGTCTGGTTCGGTTGCCTTTCGGACGCCGCATTCCGCCCGTGCTCTTGAATGGCTATGGGATGGTGGAGCTTGGCGGGCTGGCCATGATGGGGGTCGATGTCTCATTCATGCCGGGCAGCGGCGACTTCTGTTTTCCAGTTCCCCCTTTCCAAGTTCGCATCGTCGATGACAACGGGAAAGAAGTGAAAAGCGGCCGGGTGGGTGAGCTGCAGATTCGCCGTGGCGGCATGCGGCCGCACTATTGGAAGGACAAGGGAGACAGTGGAGGCCTGCTGACTGCCGATGGTTTTATTCGAACCGGCGACTTGGCTACGCGGAACGGGTTGGGCCTGATCCGGCTGGTGGGCCGCAGCAAGGATGTAATCAAATCGGGCGGTTATTCAATCTATGTTCGCGAGCTGGAAGAGGCGGTTCTGGCGCATCCACAGGTAGCGCGTGCCGCGGCCTTTGGCCTGCCGCACAAAGAGAAAGGCGAGATTGCGGTGGCAGCAGTTGAACTGCTCGACGGAGCAAGTGTGAGCGAAACCGAGCTGGTGGACTGGTGCCGACAGAGTCTCGCGGCCTACAAGGCGCCGCGGCGCATCTGGATTCTGGATGCGGGCTCAATGCCAAAGAATCATAATGGCAAAACGCTCCGGCGGGAGTTGCGCGAGCGGTTCGCAGAGGAAATCAACCGGGGGTAGATCCCCTTTGCGCACGCCCGGGTGGTTTGAGCCGGCATATAGAGGCCCCTCCTGATTGAGTGCGGCTTCCGGTACATTGGAAGGACAGTGATTATTAACCTGGCCAGACGCGCGCACGACCATAACTGGGAGCTAGATCCCATTACCCGGTCGCTGCTCGACATCGATTTCTACAAGCTGCTGATGCTTCAGTTCATCTGGAAGCATTTCCCCACGACGCAGACCTCGTTCACGTTAATGAATCGCTCTACACAGATACGGCTGGGCGATGTGGTGTCTGTGGACGAGCTGCGCGAGCAACTGGAAGCGACGCGCCAGCTTCGCTTTCACAAGTCGGAGCTGATCTGGCTCGCCGGCAACACTTTTTACGGCAAGCGCGGAATCTTCGAACCGGCATTCCTTGACTGGCTGGAAAATGACTTCCGCTTGTCGGATTTTGAAGTGTCGACCGAAGATGGCCAACTGGTGCTGAACTTTCATGGATCATGGACTGAGACCACGCTCTGGGAGATTTACGCGCTTTCGGTGATCGACGAACTGAAGACGCGCGCCAGCCTGAAGAAGCTGAGCGAGTTTGAGCTGGACGTTCTTTACGCGAGGGCCAAGACACGGCTGTGGGAGAAGATGGAGCGGCTGCGGGGAGTTCCTGGGCTCAACATAAGCGACTTCGGTACGCGCCGCAGGCACAGCTTTCTGTGGCATGAATACGTCGTGATCGCCCTGACTGACGTGCTGGGCGCCAGTTTTGCAGGCAGCTCAAATACCTATCTTGCGTACAAGCACGATCTTGAAGCGATAGGCACCAACGCTCACGAACTACCGATGTCACTGGCCGCAATGGCCAACAACGACGATGAGCTGCGCCAGGCGCAGTATCGAATCCTTGAGCTCTGGCAGCAAAGCTACCAGGGCGAGTTGCTCATCCTGCTTCCCGATACGTTTGGCACAACGCAGTTTCTTGAGGGCGCGCCAAACTGGGTGGCTGACTGGACCGGGCAGCGCGTCGATTCAAAAGATCCTTACGTGGCCGGCGACGAGTATATAGGCTGGCTTGAGAAGCGGGGACAAGACCCGAGGAAGAAGAGGCTGATTGCGAGCGACGGCCTGGATGTCGATCAGATTCTGGGCCTCCACGCCTACTTCGGGGGCAAAATCCTGAACGGAGCAGGTCCGGGAGACTTCCAACGAGCGAGCGACTTTGATGACCACAAGAAGTGGGAGCGTGGCAGACGCATCCGATTCAGTGCCGGATGGGGAACCTTCCTTACAAACGATTTTCGGAACTGCAATCCGCAGGATGGGGAAGACTTTAACCCGATCAGCCTGGTGTGCAAGCTGACGGATGTAAACGGACGTCCGGCGATCAAGCTTTCAGATAACTATTTGAAAGCAATGGGCCCAGCGGCCGAAATAGAGCGGTATAGGCGGGTTTTTGGGACGGCAGGCGTGGCCGACGAGCCGATTCTGGTCTGAATGCAGGACACTGGGAAGAAGCTGGCGAGCTTTGGGTCTCAGCGAGAGTGTTCATTGTTTAAACAAAACTTGCCTTGAAGCGATAAATCGATTAATCTTTAAATGACTGAGTAAGCGCTCAATTAAACGCATTGTCCTGAGGTACCAAGTGTCCCGGCCGAAAAGTGATGACAAAAGGATCGCGATCCTGGAGGCTGCTCTGCGTGTATTCGCGGAGCGTGGAAACCTGAGTGCTCCAACTTCGGCGATCTCAAAAGCCGCAGGAGTGGCTGAAGGAACGCTGTTCACGTATTTCAAGAGCAAGGACGATCTGATCAACGAGCTCTATCGGCATTTGCGAGCGAGGTTTGACCGCGCCTTGGCCGAGTACCCCATCAAGGCGGATGCACCAACCCGGCTCCGATATGTATGGGACCGGTTTATCGACAGGCTCCTGGCTCAGCCTGAGATGCTCACGCTTCTGGTTCAGCTGCGCAGCTCAGGCAGACTGGTCAAGGAGAACGAGGTGCCGACGGTAGGCATCATGGAAATGCTGAGCACGACCCGTGAACTGGTGAAGGGCGGCAAGTTTGAGAATGCGCCAGTGGAGTTGATGGTGCTGATGGTTCGAGGGCAGTGCGAGGCAACTGCGGGATACATTCATGCGCACCCCGAGGAAGAAGCTCTCAGCCGGGAGTTGGGCTTTCAAGTGATCTTGAACGGGCTGCAAGGCCGTTAAAAAAATACTCTGCTGTGAATGATTGAGTTTTCAAGCATGACATAGTCAGAAGCTGTAAAGAGGTAACCAAAATAGAACGCAAAGTAGATTCTTCCCCTGAGACCTGGACAACAGCAGAGATTCCCCCTCAATGGGGCAGGTTGGCAATCGTAACCGGTGGGGCAAGCGGAGTAGGCTACGAAACGGCACTCGCGCTGGCAGTCGCCGGAGCAGACGTAATCATCGCAGACCGGAATGAAGCACAGGCTCACTGGGCCGTGGGCAGAATTCGTTCAGTCGCTCCAGCGGCGCTGGTGAGATTTGAGAAGGTCGACTTGTCGGAATTCGAGTCGATCGCAGATTTTGTCGAGCGCCTAAAGAAGGCCCAGGCACCGGTTGATTTGTTGATTAATAACGCGGGCATCTTCGCCGTGCCTCGCCGTGAGGTGAACTCCGCGGGCATTGAAATGCAGTTCGCGGTGAACTACCTGGGGCCGTTTGCCCTGACGGGCATGCTTTGGCCTATCCTGGCAACAAGCGCTCAACCGCGCGTGGTGCAGGTGAGCAGCCTTTTCCACAAGATGGGCACCATCCAACTCGAAAACCTGCAGATGGAACGTGGGTACTCCGGTTGGAAGGCTTATTTTCAGTCCAAGCTTGCTCTGATGCTTTTTACCCGGGAGTTGGCGCGCCGCAGCAGGGAAGCGGGCTGGCCCATTGTGGCGGCAGCAGCTCACCCTGGCTATGCAAGAACTGGACTTTTCTCCAATAGCCGGGGAGCCGGGAGCCTGCTTAACGTACTGCATCGGACGATGGGAGTGCATTTAAGCCACGCTGCGGAGCTTGGAGCCTTGCCGACGCTCTACGCCGCGACTGCACCCGGGGTTCAGCCGGGAGCGTTGTATGGGCCGACAGGCCGGTTTGGGTTGACTGGGGCCCCAGGCGAAGTCACAATCGATCCGAAAGGTCTGGACGTCAAGATGGCGCAGATGCTGTGGGAGCGATCAGAAGAGTTGACTGGCGTTGCATGGCCGAAGGCGTAGGGGTCGCCGGCCTGGCTATTTGTGGGGCGGATTCAATCGCTAATTCGTTGACGGTGTTTGAGCGGGCTCACTCTGAACTGGGGGAGCCGGCTTGTGCTTCGCCCTTAGGTAGGCCACCAACTGGGCAATCTGGGCGTCGGTAAGGGAGTCGCCAAAGGGCGGCATCTTCTGGCCCCCGTTGAGAATCTGGTGCGTTATCTTCTCCGGGGGCCAATCCTTGTTTTTGCGGATGTTGGTGAGAGGTGGTCCCTTCTTTCCGCCAATCCCCTCGGGGCCGTGGCAATGGGCGCAATCCTGCTGGCGGAAAATGAGCGCACCGGCTTGCTCGTCGGCCTTTGCTGAATGCGAAGTGGCGGCCAAGGCGGTTTGGGACATCGTAAGGGCGAAGAGAAACGTGAATGCTGCGGATGCAGATTTGCGGCGGTCGATCACGTATTCAATTTTCGCATCCGGGCATGTCATGTCGCCTCCACCCTTTTGCCTAGGGCCCGCGCAGACCGCCCCAAGGACGCGCCCCTGGATTTCTCCTGAAAGCAACCGGCCGCATCGGGGATGAACCCGGATGCGGCGGCGAGTCTTGCGGTTTGTGACTGAAGCTAACTTGCGTTCATTGGGTTTGAAGCCAAAGGTGATTGGGAGCGAGAAGCTGCGGCCTGCGATGCGCCTGGGGATATCGGCGCCGGCGGGATTGTTGTCATTTGCGCAACTATGTGTGCCCCGGAGGCGCGCCTCTCGGCCTTTTGTTTGGCGGGGAAAGCCTGGCCGCGAAGCAGGACCGGAGGCGGAAAGGGAGATGAAAATCTGATGAACTTCGCGAATGTTGCACTGGTTTAACAATTACCGAGCGGAGGCCGAAGTACGATAGCCCCAATGAAATCGCCCATTGGGGAGTCCGCCAGCCCCATTCTAATTCCCACTCTTTCCCTTTAAGGAGACCACATTGATGTACAAGACTTTCGAAGGATGGCTTCGCGCCGTCCCTGTGTTTGTGTGCCTGCTCGCTGTTTCGGCAATGCCATCCGTTTTAAAGGCTCAGCAATCGAGCGGATCGATCCACGGCACAGTCACTGACCCGGCCGGGCGCGCGATTGCGAGCGCTTCGGTGACCCTGGAAGATGCGGACGGCACCCCGTTGCAGCGCGCCTTGAGCAACAGCCAGGGAGCCTACTCGATCGGAAATGTCTCGTCCGGCCGTTACACCCTGGCAGTGAGCGCCACGGGTTTTGCAACCCAGGAGCAACCGATCACGGTCTCCGGGAGCGAACAGACGATCGCGTTCAAGCTTCCACTGGCCTCGGTGGCTGAGGAAGTGGTGGTGGAATCGGAGGACAACACCTCGCTTGCGGTTCAGTCGGCGCCGGTGAAGGCACTGCTGGATGCCGCTTCGGCCCGCAGCGAAATCAGCAGCAACTACATCGCCGAATACACCAGTCCGGTGACCGACTTTGCCGACATCATCCAGGCAGCTCCCGGGACCGTCAGCTACACCACCAACGGGATCGGTAACGGCCAAGCCAAGATATTCTTCCGGGGTTTTGTGGACGACGACTATACGATGACCTGGGATGGCGTGCCGTTTAACGACTCGAACGACCCGAGCCACCACTCATGGGCTTATATCCCTGCGGCGGCAGTGGGCTATGTTGACTTCGATCGGAGCCCCGGCACCGCCTCGGACATTGGTCCTTCCAACTTCGGCGGCTCCATTCACTTCTTCTCACCGAGGCTGAGCGATGAACCCCGGGTGAAGGGGGAAGTGACCTATGGATCATGGAACACACTGCAATACCTTGGTGACATCAACTCCGGCGCCTTTTTGAACGGGAAGGCACACTTCTGGCTCGATGGCGATTACCAGACCTCGGACGGATACCAGACATTCTCGCCCAAGCAGGATGTCGCAGTGACCGCGAAATTCGACTACAAGTTCAGCGATCGTACGAACCTGAGTGTAATCGGCACGGACATCATCGTTGACGCCTTCACCAACAACGATCCAACCCGGCGCCAGCTCTTCCATCACGGCGACAACTACCTGTACGACGCAACCGAGACCAACTCTGCCTATCCTTCGACGTCCAAGTACTACTACGATCCCCAGTACTACAAGTTTTCGGTTTACCACGTGCCGAGCTTCTTCGACGTCATCACCTTCAATCACGACTTTGGAAAGGGCTGGAAGCTCGATACCAAGTCCTACACCTACGGCTATTCAAACCACCAGCATTACCAGAACAACACGGACCAGGATCTTATGACCGACGCGGTGTTGACCAAGGTGGTCAATGAGGTTGTCGGTGGCGATGATCAGCTCGCCAGTTCTCCCTACTATTCGAAGAAGCCGACCGGCGTTGACAAGCTGAACCAGTACGCCCGTGGCGGCGAGATCGCGACCCTCAGCTATGCCACGAAGTGGGGCGTCTTCCGCACCGGTTCCTGGTACGAATACACCAACACGCTGCGTTATCAGATCTACACAGACCCGGTCACCTGGGTTGATTCACCTTTCATTTCTAACATCAAGTTCCACGAGCACTTTTATACCTATGCTGTGCAGCCCTTTGCGGAGTTTCAGCTGATCTCGATTCCCCGCTGGACAATCACGGCGGGCGTCAAGGATGCCTTTTATCGGATGTCCCTCACGCAGTATGCGGACGGCAAGACGGTCGGCGCGCTTGGTTGCCCCTCGGGTTCTACACCGGCATCCTGCACGAACACCGTGCAGCATGCGCATAACTACAACTCTGTGCTGCCATCGTTCGAAGCCAACTACCGGATCAACGACCACTGGTCGGCCTATGGCCAATATGGCCGCGGCAGCATCGCGCCCTTCAGCAGCGTCTTCGATGCGGCTGGCGCACAGGTTGCCGTCGCTCCGCCGCCCACGATCGCCGACACCTATCAGGGCGGCACGGTCGTCAAGCTGAACCGGTTCGCCTTCGATGCGGATGCATACCATATTCACTTCACCAATACCTACTCGACCTATACCCCCTCGAGCGGTCCGGATAATGGCTTCACCTACTATTACGCTAACCCCAACTCGAACACCGACGGATTCGAGGCCGAGGGCAACGTGGCTGTCACCCAGGGCCTAAGCTTCAACGCGAACGGCACCTTCGGAACTGCCAAGTACGAAGCGGCCGCCGCGAAGGCTGCTGTAACCGACCCGAGCGGCAATGTCATTAGCCCCGCCACTCCGGCCACACCTGTGGCGTGGGTTGCCAGCGCACCGCACGATACCGAATCGGTCGGCATGACGTATCGTGAAAAGGGTTTTGACTTCGGCATCTTCGGCAAGCGAATCGGCAGCCGCTGGGCTGACATTGGCAACGATCACCAGACGGTTCCCGAGGATCCCTTCTGGATAAACAACCTCTTCTTGAACTACAACATCCACGGCCACTCGATCTTTGACGGCTCCAAGATCAAGTTCAGCATCAACAACGCCTTCGACAGCCACCCGATCGTTGCAATCAGCGCGGCGAACGATGGCACCACGCTGGCTACGCCTTACACCTCCAGTTCTTCGAACACCGTGAGCAAGAGCCTGCAACTCTACACTCCAAGCTGGGCTGACACTCTGGAAAAGGAGGCGGGGCGATCGTTGATGATCACCTTCCAACTCGGCCTGACCAAGCACGAAAAGTAGAACCAGGCCACGGCGGCTGAGGAAACCGCTCGAGCCCATGAGACCTCCCGGGGAGACGCCAGACGGATGCGGCGAACTCTCCGGGAGGTTTTTTTGTCGCAGGTGAAGGCTGGTCCGCGGTGCGGGAGTAGCCTGTTGGAGATGACGGAGCGGGCAGGAATCTATTCAAGCGCGCTTCGGCGCGAGCTTGGCGAGCGCAGCCGCAATTGGGCGCAGAGACGGGCGCATGTGGAGAGTTACGGAGATCCGCCTGTGATTGTCTTTGCTCCGGAGAACGGAAGGCACGGAAACTTCTTCGATCCTTCTTACGCGGCGATCTGTGCGCGCCCCGACTGGTTGCGGCGATTCGACAAGATTCATGCACAGGGGCGGTCGCTGCCGAGGCCGGAACATGGTCCGAATGGAGAGACGCCACGGCGCTGGCGCGAGCTTGATTCCTCAATGAGTTCGGATGCGCTGCTGATGAATGTCTTCTGCGCGCCGGGAGTTGCGGAAGATACAGGGGTTCGGGCGGGGCTAGGGATTACAGGAGATGCTACGCCGGAATTTGGGTGGAAGGCGCGGGTCCCGTTAAAGAACGGGCGCTTTGATCGCACGGAGGTCGATCTGCGCTGGGGCGGCTTGCTGATTGAGGCCAAACTGACCGAAGCGGATTTTCAATCCAGGGAAGCGTTCATCGTGGAGGGGTATCGGGACTTTGAAGACGTGTTTGACAAAGAATCATTGCCAAGAGTGGATATCCGCACCACGCGAAGGAAGCGCGCCGTCGAGTTTGCCGAGGAGTTTACGCAGGAGTGGGAGGATGTAGGGCGCGAAGAGGCGGATCTGATGGAGGCAGCGGCTGTGGCGCGTGAGTACCAGACGGCTATTGTTGAGCGCGCAAGAGCGGCCGAGCCGTTTGCGTCGGGGTATCGCGGCTATCAGCTGATCCGCAACGTACTGGCCGCATACGCACAGGGCTCGAGCTTCTGCGTGATCCACGATGAGCGCCGGCCCGACCTGCGCGAGATGTGGTTCGAGGTGATGGCCGCGGTGAAGATCGCGGAGATGCGCGTGCGGTGCAAAGTGCTTACGTGGCAGGAGCTGGCCGCGCTTGTGCCTGCGGAGTTGGCTGAGTTTCTTGAGGTGAAGTACGGCATTATTGCGGGCAGGATGCGCGGCGGATGAAGATTACATTCCAGCGCCGGGGATGTACTTGTATTCGATCTTCCGCGGCTCTTTGGGCCTGTCGCCGGTCAGGTCGTGGGTGTGCCAGGCGACCGACTCGCTGGCGACTTCAGGATGCTTGCGCAGGAAGATGAGCGCATATTCGCTGGCCGTTGGATCGTCTTTCTGATCGGCAAATTTAGCCAATTCGATCGCGGACTTTGCCTTTTCACCGAGACGGCGGTAGAGAATCGCAAGCTGATAATGCGCAGCGAGGTCGTCCGGATCGACTGTTTGCAACTGCTCGTAGGCATCGCGCGCCCTGGCATAGTCGTGCTGCTGGTAGTAGCTGAAGCCCAGCTCGCGCAATCCGTCTTTGAAGCGCGGGTACCTGGCAACGCAGGCCTGCAGGTCGGCGATGGCCTGCGAGATTTGCCCAGCCTGGCGTTCGACGACCGCGCGGTAGTAGAGAGCGCGTGGATCGCCGGGCAAAAGCGTGAGAGCTTTTTCCAGGTTGGGCTTGGCGTCGTCGTAGCGTTCCCACGCTGTTTCGACGATCGCCATATTGGTGTAAGCATCGGCATAATCGGGACGAAGTGCAGCCACGCGCTCGAATGCATGAACGGCAGCCGGGTACTGCTGGCCATCCAGAAGCGTGATGCCATAGTTGTTCCAGCGCATCCACTCTTTGTTCTCCGACGGGTCGGGAGGAACGGGCGCGTTGTAGCCGATGTTTAGCGTCTTTGTTTCTGAAGCCATATCGATCACCGGCATAGGATAGTGCTGGCCGGCCTTCTGATCCATCGCATAGTCGATAAAGTGCTGGTTGAATCGGCGGTACTTCACTGTGGCTGTCAGGCTTACCTTGCCGGTGATGTCCTTTGGCAGGCGGAAGCGGTAGCGGACGAGTTGCGAACGGCCTGATTGCAGCGAGTTGTTGTAGGCGAGAACGCGATTGTGCCAGATCTGATGCAGGTCGTTGAGCTCGCCCTTTACGTTGATCAGGCGGTTGGTGAAGGAATGAGCCGAGGGATCGAGCGAGCCATCGGGCTTGAGGAATCCGCTTTCAGCGATCGATTTGCCTGCACCGTCTTTCACGACGAAGTTGACCCACGACTCGTAGAAGTCGCGCTGCTCAGGGACATGCGAGTGTCCGATGCCCTTGTTCTGGATGACCACATCGGCGATCAAGGTCTCACCGGCGGCGAGGGAGAAGCTGGTGAGGCCCAGCGGCGCGACCAGCACCTGATCCTTGGGCGTGGCGGCGGCGCCTTCTTTTTCGAGCGCGAATATATCTACGTTGAAGACGCCAGTGCCCTGAGCTCCATTCTTGAGGAAGGCGGCCAGCTTTTCAGCTTGCTCGGGATAGTTGTAGTAGACCGGCATGAGCGTGTTGCCGCCCAGCCAGCGATGCGAGACGAACTTGCCGTCTTTGGCGCCTGGCTCAAGGGACCCTGTGGGTACCGGCTCGCGGAACATGTGGCAGGTCTGGCAGGTGGAGACTGTGTCTTTGCGGTAGAAGGGGAGGGGAGACTGCCTGGTGAAGCTGGCGCCCTGCCACTCGTCGTAGAGCGAGATGGCGCGGAGCCACTTGTAGTCGTCGAGGGACTTGGGGATGGCCGCTTTGTGGCAGGCCGCGCAGAATTCAGCGGTCTGGTAGAGCGGCCGCATGACAGCTTTGGAATGGCGATCGAGATGGGCAAGAATCTCCGCGTCTGAGACCGGTCCGGTGATGGGCTCGCCCTTTTCATCCACCAGGACGGCCGGGATTCCCATGACGTAGCTCCCAATTCCCACGGTGTTTGTGGACTGGATGGAGTGGCAGGCAGAGCAGGTGACTCCCTCGTCTTCAAAGGGGCGCTTTTTCGGCATGCCCTGGGAGAGATCGCCGCTGAGCAGGGCAACAGGATTGTGGCAGCCTTCGCAGTGCCGCGAGAACTGCACGCCCTTCTCGTCGATGAGCAGGTTCACGTTCTTCAGGTACCATGGCGCGCGGAAGCTGTTGGAGTGAACCGACTGACGCCACTGGTGGTAGGCCTCCTGGTGGCAGTGGCCGCAATACTGAGCGGTTGGGAAGGCCTTGGGGCTGAAGAACTGTCCGTTCACCGTGGTTGCATTCGAGGGCAGAAACGGTGTCTGCTTACCAAAGGCAAAGTTGTAGCGTGAGGTCACGGAATCGTGGAATGCCGTGGTTGGGCCGGAGATGGTATTCGTCGGGGCGTAGGGATCGGTGGGGGCCGGAGTCGGGGGAACGGGCTCAGACTTGGTGGTTTCCGCCGCCGGCTTTGCCGCGTCTGAGGTGGCCGGGGTGGGAGATGCGGAGTCAGACTTCGAATCGCTCGAGGCGCGCACCGCCGATGTGATGGAAAGCGCAAGTAGCGCCAGTGTGACGGCAGTCAGCGAGGGGCACAGCAATCTTTTCAGCCCTATCGGTGTCGACATGGTCCGATGATCTCCCAGAGAAGCTTCTCCGCGCCCGAAGACCGATGCCAGGGAAGGCCTGCGGGAACAATAGAACGGTAGCAGGCGGCGGCATGTGACTGTCTTCCATCAAAAGGTTGAGGTTGGAAACGGTGGGGCTATCACGCTCATGGTCATGTGGAAATCGACACGATCAAGTTGGGGTCTTTCTCATGGGGGCGGGCCGTGGTTTCTGATGGGGCCGCCGGCCGCTGCAAGGCATTGGAGCGGGACTCTTTTGCTCAACCTGGAAGGCAACTTTTGCGGGACGAAACCCTGTATTGGCAGCGAATGGTTCACAGAGTGGTATGAGTGGCGAGAAATGAGGTTGAGTGGTGTGAGTTAGAGCACATCTGCTTAGCCAAAGCGGGGCACAAACTGGTACGGTTGTTCTGAAGGATCGATCTCCGCAGATGGTTTCAAGTCCTTATTTTTCTCTGGGTGTTTTGTTCCTCGTGGCTCTGTGCTTTGGACTCACGCCTCTGGCGCTGGCCTGGCTCTGGGCGAAGGCATTTTCGCCTGCCAAGCCGAACGCCATCAAAAACGCCATCTACGAGTGCGGCCTGGTCTCCAAGGGCGATGCCTGGGTGCAGTTCCACTCGGCATATTACCTGTACGCGATCATTTTCATGATCTTTGACGTGGAAGCTGTCTTCCTGCTTCCGTTCGCCGTTGCATTCACTGGACTTGGCGCGTCGGCCTGCCTGGCGATGCTGGTTTTTGTGTTGTTGCTGATTGAAGGGCTTGCCTGGGCATGGGCCAAGGGTATTCTCACATGGGCTTAGGAGCATAGGGACGATGGCTGTGGATGAAGGACTGAAGATCGAACTGGGCAAACAGGGCATCTTCGTTACGACCATCGAGGAGCTGTACAACTGGGGCCGCCGCAGTTCCATCTGGCCGATGCAGTTTGGGCTGGCCTGCTGTGCGATCGAAATGATCGCCACCACCATGGCCCGTTACGACCTGGCGCGCTTTGGTGCGGAGGTCTTCAGGCCGTCGCCGCGTCAAGCCGACATGATGATCATCTCCGGCACAGTGACCAAGAAGATGGCGCCGCAGGTGGTGAGGCTCTATAACCAGATGGCCGAACCGAAGTACGTGATTGCCATGGGGGCCTGCGCCATCTCCGGCGGGCCGTTCAAGCAGGGATACAACGTTTTGAAGGGGATTGACCGGTACATCCCCGTGGATGTGCACATTCCGGGTTGCCCGCCGCGGCCCGAGGCTCTGCTGCACGCCTTTATTACGCTGCAGAAGAAGATCGACGGGCAGCACCTGACCGGCGAGGGACGGCCGCGGCACCTGGATGCGAATGCGCCGGGTGAGTTTCCGGTCCCGGTGCAGGGAGAACACGATCTGGAACCATCAGAGAACGGATTAGTTTGGCCGCTGCCGGCGGTAAAAATGGGGTCTGGGGTCTAGGGTCTGGGGTAGGGGACCAAGGGCCCAGGGCCTAAGGGACTAAAAGCAAGGGACTGAGGGAGCAGGCGTTGAGGAGCGTTGAAGAGATCAAAGCGGCGATTGAGGCTGCGGTACCGGGAGCGCGGGTCGAGATTCAGACCAACCCCAGTGTCTCAGGGCAGCACTCGCTGAGGCTCGACCCCAGTCACGCCGTTCAGGTGGCAACGTTTCTGCGCGATGATCCCGAGATGGCTCTCGATTTCCTTTCCAACGCGACTGGCGTTGACTGGCCCGATAAGGAGATATCAGAAAAGGTGAAGGTCACGCGCACCGTGACCAAAACCGTTGACGGCGTGGAGCAGCAAGTAGAAGAGACCGTAGAAGAGACGAAGAAGCGTGTCGAGCCTGGCTGCCTGGAAGCGGTGTATCACCTGTTTTCTGTGGCCAAGGGGCATGGGCCGGTGGTGATTCGCATGAAGACGGTGAATCGGACCGACCAGGTTGAGCTTCCTTCGCTGACGCCGGTGTGGCGTTCCGCCGAGTTTCAAGAGCGCGAGATATTCGATCTGTTCGGGATCATCTTCAAGGGGCACCCCGATCTGCGCCGCTTGCTGATGTGGGATGAGTTCAAGGATCATCCGATGCGCCGCGACTACGTGGAGCCCGATGACTTTGAGTGGGAGCCCACCGCGCACGACGAGGTGCTCAAGCGCGCGCGGGAACATAGAAGCAGGGAACAGGGATCAGGGGTCAGGGATCAGAAAGAAGAAGCGAAGGCGGAACAATGATTTCAACTGCCACAGACATTTCGGTGAGGCAGAAGAAGCCCGAGGGCTGGAACCGTCCGCCGGTGATCGATCCGGGAGACGATGGCGATCTGCTTGAAGTTGCCATGGGCCCGCACCATCCGTCGACGCACGGCGTCTTCAGGATGGATGTGGCGCTCGATGGCGAGCGGGTGGTTCGCCTGAAGCCGGTGTTCGGCTATCTTCACCGCAACCACGAGAAGCTTGCCGAAGGAATGAGTTACCTGGGGTCGATGCCGTTCACCGACCGGCTCGACTACATCTGCCCGATGACCAACAACTGGGCCTATGCAATTGCCGTGGAGAAGCTCACCGGCCAGGAAGTGCCGGAGCGTGCCCAGTATCTGCGAGTGATTGTGGCTGAGCTGACGCGCTTGCAGAATCACGCTTCGGCGATTGGATTCCTTGTGCAGGAGATGGGCGCCAGTGGAACGCCGCTGATGTATGCCTTCAAGGCTCGCGAAAAGATTCTCGATCTCTTTGAGGAGCTTACAGGCGCGCGCATGATGGTGAACTACATGCGCTTTGGCGGTTGTCGCGTGGATGCGACTCCGCAGTGGCTGGATGCGACGCGCAAGGTAGTGAGTGAATTGCCCCAGTTTGTAGACGAGTTTGAGAACTTGCTCACCGGCAATGAGATTTTGATGGCGCGCACGCAGGGCATAGGCATTTTACCGGCTGAGCTGGCGGTGAATGCCGGCATTACCGGACCGATGCTTCGGGCTTCCGGCGTGAACTACGACATTCGCAAAGTGGATAAGTATGGCATTTACGACCGGTTCAAGTTCCGCGTGCCGCTGGGCGAGCATGGCGACGTGTACGACCGGTTCATGATTCGCTTTCTTGAGATCAGGGAGTGTCTCTCGATTCTCGATCAGGGGCTGAAGGATATTCCCGGCGGCCCGGTGATGGATCCCAAAGCAAAGATTCGCGGATTTCGCCCCAAGCCCGGCGAGGCCTATGGCAGGATTGAAGCGCCGAAGGGCGAACTTGGTTTTTATCTCATCAGCGATGGAAGTCCGAATCCGTACCGTTATCGGGTTCGTCCACCAAGCTTGATTAACCTGACCATTCTCGAGGATATGTGCCTTGGGCAAAACGTGGCCGACGTAGTGCTGATTTTTGGAAGCGTCGACATTGTGCTGGGAGAAGTGGATCGATAGCCTTTAGCTGCTGGCCTCTAGCTTCTTCATCGAAGGGGCGAGGTAAAGGGCGAGCGGGAGATGAACGAAGGTACAAGAGATTTAGTAGCAGGAAGCGGCATCGGGAGGGTACTTGTTCGGCGAAGGAATACTTAAGGGACTGGCGGAAACGGCACGCAACTTCGCGGGGAGCTTTGTCTCCGCGGAACGGCTGACGACGGTCCAGTATCCGGAGGAGCGCATCGCGCCCATTGAGGCTACTCGCGACTTCCCGTTCCTTGTCTACGATGGCGCCGATTGGGAGGCGGGTCTGCGCTGCGTGGCGTGCCAGATATGCGAGAAGGAATGTCCGCCGAAGTGCATCTATATCGAGAAGTCGGTGGACAAGAAGCCGGACTACACCGGCAAGCCGCAGATTTATCCGAAGCGATTCGACATCGACATCTCGGTCTGCATGAGCTGCCAGATTTGCGTTGAAGTATGCCCGTTTGAAGCGATCAAGATGGACACAGAGTTTGAGCTGAGCACGACGGACCGTTTCGGCGGGTTGCTTTATGACCGCAAGGAACTGGCCAAGTCGAACGAGCATTATCACAAGATTCATCCGACAGAGGCGGCCGAGGTGGATGCGCGGCTGGCTGAGGAGAAGTCCAAGGCAGAAGCCAAGGCGAAGGCTGCAGCCGAAGCGGCGGCGGCCAAGGCAGCTGCTGCGGCAGTTGCAGAGCCGTCCAGAGCAGATACCAAAACACCAGGGGAGAGCAAGGCATGATCAAGAACGCCGATCAGATATTCGTCCTCCTCCAGCACTGGATCATGAGTTTCTTTCCCAGCGTATTGCAGCCGATTGTCGGTGTACTGCTCGCGGTGGTCACGATCATCTGCGTCTTTCCGGCGTTGTTTGCAATAGCGGTCCTGCTCGAACGCAAAGGCCTGGGCCGCATGCAGAACCGCTTCGGCCCCAACCGCGTTGGCCCGCTGGGAATCCTTCAGCCCGTAGCCGATGGACTCAAATCGCTCACCAAGGAAGACATCGTTCCCACCAGCGCCGATGCTGTGGTTCACTTCCTCGCACCGGTGTTCCTCGTTGTGGTGGTTTTCATGGGCTACGCCGTTTTGCCCATGGGGCGGAACATGACGCTGGTCAACATGGACGCGGGCCTGCTGTTCTTCTTTGCCATGGGCGCGTCGACGGAACTCTCGGTCTTCATGGCCGGCTGGTCGAGCCGCAACAAGTATTCGCTGCTTGGCGCGATGCGTGCCGTTGCGCAGATGATCAGCTATGAGGTGCCACTGCTTCTTTCCAGCCTGGTGGTCGTAATGATGACCGGCTCAATGAACCTGGGCCGAATTGTTGACGCGCAGAACCAGTACAGCTGGGGCCTCCCGCACTGGTACATTTTCACGCCATGGGGCTTTGCGGCATTCCTGTTATATGCAATCGCTACAACCGCAGAGAGCAATCGATCGCCATTCGATTTGCCTGAAGGAGAATCGGAACTGGTTGCCGGCTACTTTACGGAGTACTCCGGCTTCAAATTCGCACTGTTCTTTCTCGGCGAGTATGTAGGCATGCTCTCGGTGTCTGGCCTGGGAACGACCCTGTTCCTTGGCGGCTGGTCGGCGCCATTCTCGTTCCTCACCTGGGTGCCGTCCTGGATCTGGTTCTTTGGCAAGGTGATGATGTCGATCTGTGTTTTTATCTGGCTGCGCGGCACACTGCCACGCATGCGCCAGGACCAGTTGATGAATTTTGCGTGGAAGTTCGTGCTGCCACTGTCACTATTGAATGTGTTTGTTGCGGCCTTGTGGCGGTTTCTGGGCGACGGATGGGCGCGCTGGGGCGTCTGCTCGGCGATTCTGTTGGTTGCTTACTTTGTGATGGCCAAGGTCGGCATGAAGAGCGAACACTTTGGGCCAAGGAGCTACCGGTATGCGGAGTAAAAATTGCGGGTGCCGGCAATGACGATCGTCTTTTATGTGATTGCCGCGATTACGGTCGCAGGCGCGCTGGCCGCGATGCTGTTGAAGAACACGGTGCATTGCGCGCTGGCGCTTACAGTGGCGTTTGCGGGGCTGGCGATTCAGTTTCTTGAGCTCGACGCCCAGTTCGCCGGCTTCGCACAGATTCTTGTCTATATTGGCGCGGTTGCGATCCTTGTTGTGTTTGCCATTTTGCTGACGCGCGGATCGGAGACGCCCAAAGAAGGTGTATTCAGCAAGACATGGCTTGCCGGCCTGGCGATTGCGGCGATGGTCTTTGCGGTGCTGAGTTGGGCAGTGTTGAACAGCACGAGTTCGTTGCCTGGCGATTCACCCAAGCCCACAGTGAGTGTGCTCGAAATCGGAAACGCTCTGATGGGCCGTTATGTGCTTCCGCTTGAGATTGTCGCTGTGCTGCTGACTTCGGCGTTGATTGGTGCGGTGATCGTGGCCAAGCATGAGAAGGGAAGTGCGAAGTGATGGGCCATGTCACGGCTCTCCAGGGGTACTTGCTGTTGGCTGCATTACTGTTTGCAATCGGGCTGGCTGGTGCGCTTACGCGGCGTAACGCGATCCTCGTGCTTATCGGGATTGAGCTGATGCTGAATGCGGCCAACCTGAACCTGATCGCGTTCTGGCGTTACGGGCCGCATCCCGAGGCGCTTACGGGAATGATGTTTGCTATCTTTTCCATCGCAGTGGCTGCGGCTGAGGCAGCCGTGGGACTTGGATTGGTGATTCACATTTATCGGTTTACGCAGACCACGGACCTTGACCAGATGAACAGGATGAAGGGGTGAGAAGTTGATGCAAGCGACAATTTCGTTCACTCCGCAAGTAGGGGCATCAGCCATCACGCAGCTCTTGTGGCTGATTCCCGCGGTGCCTGTTGTGGCCTCGGGCGTGATCGCGCTGCTCAAGCAGCCGAAGCGCAAGACGGCGGCTACGCTGGCCATCGGCTCGCTCGGCTTCTCGCTTTTGTTGGCGCTCATTGCATTCGGGCATGTAGTTTCGGGCTGGTCACATGGCAATGCTGTTCGCGAGACCGTCAACTTCAGCTGGATCCGCGTGGGCACGACCAACATCGACCTTGGGTGGGTGCTTGATCCGCTGTCGGCCGCGATGCTGGTGATGGTCTGCTTTGTGGGCCTGCTCATCTTCATCTACTCCACCGGATACATGGCCCACGATGAGAACTTCACCCGGTTCTTCTGCTTCCTGAGCCTCTTTGCCGGAGCGATGCTGGGCGTGGTGATTGCCAACTCGCTACTGCTCCTGTTCATGTGCTGGGAGTTGGTCGGGCTCACTTCATATCTGCTGATCGGCTTCTGGTATTACAAGCCGGCGGCTGCGGCGGCAGCAAAGAAAGCATTCCTCACCACTCGTGTCGGCGACATCTTCTTCCTGCTTGGAATGGTCTGGCTGGCCAGCGGAACAGGCACGTTGCTCTTCTACAACAATGGCGGCGGGTCGATGGAGGCCGGGGCACTTGCGAGTTTGCTCGGCCAGCACGCGGCATGGGGATTGACGGCTGCAGGAGCGATTGGGCTGCTGATCTTCTGCGGCGCCGCCGGCAAGAGCGGCCAGTTTCCGCTGCATGTGTGGCTTCCAGATGCGATGGAGGGCCCCACGCCTGTCTCTGCGCTGATTCACGCGGCAACGATGGTGGCTGCCGGCGTCTATCTGATCGCGCGGGTCTATCCACTGATGGCTGCAGGTTCGCTCCTGGGTGGATCGACGACGGCTCTCACGGTGGTTACCTGGGTTGGGGCGTTTACCGCGGTGTTCGCGGCTCTCATCGCAATTGCACAGGACGACATCAAGCGCATTCTTGCTTATTCGACGATCTCGCAGTTGGGCTACATGATGGCGGGACTTGGCATGGGCGGCGTGGCAGTGGGCATGTTCCACTTGATCACTCACGCCTTTTTCAAGGCGCTGCTCTTCATGGGCGCGGGCTCGGTGATCCATGGCTGTCACGAGGAGCAGAACATTCGCAAGATGGGCGGTCTGAAGTCGGACATGCCGCTGACGTTCGTTACCTATGCAGCCGGTATGCTGGCTCTTTGCGGTGTGCCGATATTTGCAGGGTTTTGGTCGAAGGACGGAATCCTTGAAGCCGGTTCGCATTGGAGCGTTTCGAAGGGGCCAGTGGCGCTTCTCGTCTTCGGCGCAATGCTAACAGCTTTCTACATGACGCGGCAGGTGGTTTACGTTTTCTTCGGCCATTGGCGCGGTCATAAGCCCGCGCATGAAAGCCCGGCGGTAATGACGATTCCGCTGGCTATCCTGGCCTTCTTCGCATTTGTGCTCGGACTGTTCGGTACGCCGGCGTGGCCGTGGTTCCAAGGCTTCGTTAGCGGACGTGAAGCCCCTCTCGAGATTAGAGGCTTGTTTGAATCCAATGTTCTTCTCGTGATGGGGGAGTCAATCGGTTTCGTTTTCGTCGGTATAGTTCTAGCCTGGTGGCTCTACGGGGGGAAGTCGCCCAAGCCGGACACGCCCGATGTACTCGAGAAGGCCGCGCCACTGCCCTGGGCCTGGCTGCGGAACCGGCTCTACATTGATGAAATCTACGGCGTGACGTTCATCGCGTTTTATGCATGGTGGGCGCGCGTGGCCGACTGGTGCGACCGCCGTGTTTGGGGCGGGGCGGTGAGCGGCGTGGCAATTATTTTCCGCGGCTGGGCACAGCTGAATCGATTGCTTGACGCGAATGTTGTGGACGGAACGTTTGACAAGGGCTGCGAAGAGCTCTCGACGGGCGGTGGACTGTTGTCGAGGGTTCAGAGTGGTCAGGTCCAGGCATATCTTCGCTGGCTCGCATTTGCGGTGGTAGTGCTTGCGGTGATCCTGATCTGGAGCAGCCGCGCATGAGCATACCTCACGTATTGACGCTGATGACCGTGCTGCCCGTTGTGGGCGCCGCAATCGCACTTTTTGTGGGCAGACATGCGCGCCTGGTTGCACTCGCTGCCACACTGGCCAGCCTCGCGCTTTCTGTTTATGTGTGGATGCATCTGCCTGCGGGCGGCGGCATGGGCATGGTGGAGCGCGCTGCATGGGCGCCTTCTCTGGGAATTGAGTACCATCTGGGCGTCGATGGACTTGGCGCGTTGATGTTGGTTCTCTCTGCAATCGTTGCGCTGATGAGTGTGGACGCGGCGCATCGCGTGCATCATCAACCGGGCCTCTACTTCGCGCTGGTTCTGCTGCTTGAGGCCGGGCTTTTCGGCACATTCACGGCGCTCAATTTCTTTCACTGGTTCATGTTCTGGGAGCTAAGCCTGATCCCTGCGTTCTTTCTGATCAAGCTGTGGGGCGGGGCAAAACGCGGCCCGGCAGCTACGCAGTTTTTTGTTTACACGATGGTTGGATCGGTGGCCCTGCTGGTGTCGATGCTGGCTGTTTTCCTTTCGACCGGCAGCATGGACTTCCAGCACCTGACATTCCTGGCTACGACGGGCGAGTTGGAGCAGATGGTCGTGAGCCACCTTGGCGCAGTGGTGCTTGGTGGGCCGGTGATGATGTGGCTGGCTGCGGGAGCGCTGCTGGGCTTTGCCGTCAAGGTCCCCCTGTTTCCGTTCCACACATGGCTGCCTGCCGCATACGCGGAGGCTCCTTCGCCGGTGACCATGCTACTGACAGGCGCCATGTCGAAGATGGGCGTTTACGGGCTGCTGAGGATAGCGGTGCCTTTGTTCGGAGTGCAGATCGCCGCGATGCGAACGCCGTTGCTTGCGCTGGCTGTGGCGACCGTGGTGATGGGCGCATGGGCGGCGGTGCAGCAGAAGGATTTGAAGCGTGTCTTCGCCTACTCCAGCGTGAACCACCTGGGCTACTGTTTGCTGGGCATCTTCGCATTGGCGTTGCCTGTCGCAGCGGGCGATGTGAGCGCACAGGCCAGCCAGGCCGCTGCACTCAACGGCGTCATCCTGCAGATGTTCAATCATGGCCTGACGGCGGCGGCGCTCTTCTGGTTTGTCGCGATGCTTCAGATGCGTACGGGCGGCCATCGCGGCATCGATGACTTCGGTGGCCTGCGCAAGCCTGCGCCCGTGCTGGCCGGTTTGATGGGGATCGCGCTGTTCAGTTCGCTGGGACTGCCCGGGTTGAATGGCTTCGTCGGTGAGTTTCTCATCTTCCGTGGCGTCTTTCCGCTGGCGTGGGTGGCAGCGACTGTTTCGATCCTTGGCCTGCTGGTGACCGCGGCAGTGATCCTTACCGTGATCCAGAAGGTCTTCTCCGGACCGACCCCGGAGCACTGCGTGAAGTTTCCCGATCTCGATCATGGCGAGCGGATTGCGCTTGCGCCAGTGATCGGCCTGATGTTCTTGCTCGGTATCATGCCGCAGCTAATTGTGGACAGTGTGAACCCAACGGTTCTGAACTTGCTGTCGCACTGGAGATTTTAGATGTTGGCGTGGACGATTTATATCTCGTTTGCCGGCGCGCTGCTTGAGGCTCTGATGCCCAAGAGCAAGAACTCGCTTGCCCGGTGGTTTGCTTTGTTGGTCGCGGTTGCTGGACTTGCGATTGGGGTACAAGGATTCTTTTCGAGCATTGGCCAGGGCAGAGTGACGATTGTCGATCTGCCGTGGGTGCCGGCGATGGGCATTCACTACATTCTCGCGGCCGATGGCATCAGTCGTGTGCTGGTGTTGCTTACGGGCCTTGCCGCTGTTGCGGGCGTGCTGTTCAGTTGGAATATCGAACTCCGCACCAATGAGTTCTTCGCATTCTTCCTTGCTCTCATCGGCGGGGTATACGGAGTATTCCTCAGCTACGATCTGTTTCTGCTTTTCGTCTTCTACGAGATTGCGATCGTTCCAAAGTACTTCCTCATCGCCATATGGGGATCCACGCGCCGCGAATATGCGGCGATGAAGCTTGCGCTGTACTCCTTTGCCGGTTCGGCGATGGTGTTGATCGGATTGCTCGCGGCATATGCAACCGCGGGCAGCCAATCGACGGGGCTGGTTGCTCTTGGTCACGCCAATCTGCCGGTCAGCTTTCAGATGTGGTGCTTTCCGCTGGTGTTTGTCGGCTTTGCGATCCTGGCAGGTATGTGGCCGTTCCACACGTGGGCACCCACTGGACACGTGGCCGCGCCGACAGCAGCTTCAATGTTGCTCGCTGGCGTGGTGATGAAACTGGGAGCTTATGGTTGCCTGCGCGTGGGCATTGGGCTGTTTCCGCACGGGCTCGATCCGTGGGGATGGTCGATGCTTGGGATTGGATCGTGGCGCGACGTTTTCGCAGCGCTGGCAGTGATTGGGATCGTTTACGGCGCGCTGGTGGCGCTGGCTCAGAGCGACTTCAAGTTTGTGATCGGCTATTCAAGCGTGAGCCACATGGGATTTGTGCTGCTGGGGCTGATGACGCTGAATCAGATCGGCGTGACCGGCGCTGTGCTGCAAATGTTTTCGCATGGCATTATTGCCGGGCTTCTCTTCGCCATTGTGGGGCGCATTGTTTATGACCGCACGCACACGCGTCAGCTTGCAGAGCTTGAAAAGATGCACCTTTCGCGAAGGCTGCCGTTTGCGGCGTGGGCGTTTGTTATAGCCGGGATAGCTTCGATGGGGCTGCCTGGCTTCTCCGGGTTTGTTGCAGAGTTCCAAGTGCTTGCGGGTGCTTGGATGGCGCGGCCCTGGTGGACGCTGGCTGCGGGAGTGGGAATCATCGTTGGAGTTGCTTACACGTGGAGAGCCCTGCAGAAAGCCTTCTTCAGCGATCTGCGGCCCACCGCACATGAGTTGGAGGCCGAACAGGCTCACCCGTTTGCGCCAATCACATGGCCTGAGGTTACGGGCGTCGTCCTGCTTGCCGGGACAAGTCTGCTCGTTGGTGTTTACCCGAGAATTTTGCTCGAAGCAATCGAGCCAGCGGTGAAGGCGTTGCTCGCGGGAGGAGGACGATGAACTACGCAGACCTTTTCCGCGTTACACTCCCGGAGACGGCGCTTGAGCTTGCAGCGCTACTGGTGCTGGTAGTCGATCTAGGCCTGCTGCGCAAGGCTTCGCTGAAGGTGCGCTCAGTTGTTGCCGCATTGCTGGGCGTTGCAGGATGCGGCGCGGCAATGTGGGCCGTCGGCGAACAAACGGGCTTCGGGCTCTATGTAGGCGACAATCTTACTCTTGCAAACGGCGGCACCGCTGCGATCGCACAAATGGGAATTCTCGCGCTCTCGGCGTTGACGCTGCTGCTGATTCTTGACAGCGAGTTCACACAACATGCAGGCGAGTATGTTGCCGTCGTGCTGATGTCGGCGGCCGGCGGGTTGTTGATTTCGGCGGCTCGAGACCTGCTCGTAATCTTCATCGGGCTTGAGCTGCTGAGCCTTGGCCTCTACGTTTTGACTGCCTTTGCCAAGTCCTCCGCAAAGAGTGCCGAGGCCGCGATAAAGTACTACCTCTTTGGCGGGATGTCGGCGGCATTCCTGCTGTTTGGATTCAGCTACCTTTACGGCTTGAGCGGAAGTACAAATCTGTACTGGATCCAGTATTCAATTGGTGAGTCTGGCAGTAGCCCATTGCTCTTTGTAGCGTGGGTTCTGATCGTGGC